>WNFY01005337.1_pt1 | contig 18205 bp, 17 predicted proteins | sample 5400091 | NCBI WGS metagenome assembly WNFY01 (sample SAMN13153364, study PRJNA577476) | soil metagenome | isolation source: 60 cm soil or saprolite under grassland replicate 1 | place: USA:California | collected 2016-06-15
GGAGGCAAGATCGCGTCGACATTGACCAGCACGGGATCGCCCGCGGTGGTTTTGGATTCGCTCAACGCGTTGCATGGCGACCTCGGCATGGTGGCCGACGGCGACGTCGTCCTGGCATTGAGCGCGAGCGGTGAAACCGAAGAGCTCGTGCGCATTTTGCCGGCGCTCGCCCGGTTTCAGGTCAAGATCATTGCTATCTGCGGCGACGCCGACTCCACTCTCGCAAAAAATGCGCACGTCGTTCTCGATGTGAATGTCGAGCAGGAAGCGTGTCCGTTGAATCTCGCGCCCACTTCAAGCACGACCGCCATGCTCGCTCTGGGTGATGCGATCGCAATGGTTCTGCTGGAAGCGCGCGGATTCAACAAAGAGGATTTCGCGAAATTTCATCCCGGCGGAAAAATTGGACGCAGTCTGCTCATTCGCGTGCACCAGCTGATGCGCCCGCGCGAATCAATGGCGGTGGTTTTGCCAACTGCGACTGTTCGCGACGTCCTCAAAGCGATGACCAGCGTGCGCACCGGCGCGGCTGTCGTGGCGGGCGAAGATCGACAATTGCTCGGCATCTTCACCCATGGCGATTTCGCGCGACATTTTCAGTCGGATCCAAAAGTAGGCGAACGCTTGGTTGCGGACTTGATGACGTTGAATCCAGTGACGGTGCACAAGGACAAACTCGCAGTCGAAGTTCTCAAATTGCTTGAAACGCACCGCATCGACGATCTCGTCGTGGTCGATGACGACAAAGTGCCGGTCGGAGTGGTCGATTCGCAAGACCTGACCCGGCTGAAGTTATTGTAGGGCAACCGCGTCGGTTGCCGATGAATGGCAGGCGATGCGCCTGCCCTACAATTGCAAAATCACACAACGCATGTAACGTCCGCCCTCTTTTCACTAATCACTAGTCACTTATCACTCATCATTTCACGAAATGTCCGCAGCAAACGATCTCCGCCGAGGAATGGCGATAAAATACAATGGCAACGCCGCCATCGTCCTCGAAGTGCATCATCGCACGCCGGGAAACAAGCGCGCGTTCGTCCAGGCGATCATCCGCTACATTAACACCGGCAACAGCGCCGACGTCCGCTTGGGTTCCACCGACAAGGTCGACCTGGTCGATATCGAGCGAAAACAACTCGAGTTCAGTTACAAAGATCACAACGGCTACCATTTCATGGACCCGGAAACTTACGACACCATCACCTTGCAGGAGAATTTGATCGGCGAAGGACGCGATTATCTCGTCGAAAATCTTTCTGTTCAGGTCGTCTACGCCGAAGGCAAACCGGTGCAGATTGAAATGCCAGCGTCGGTGAATCTGAAAGTGGTTGAGTCGGCAGAAGGCTTGCGCGGCGACACCGCCAGCAACGTGACCAAGCCGGCAAAACTCGAGACCGGCAAAACGATCAACGTCCCGCTCTTCATTAAAGAAGGCGAAACGATCAAGATCGACACCCGCACCGGCGCCTACATGGGCCGCGCTTAGAACCCTTCCTCTTCCCTGACTCTTAATCTTGTCGGCAGGCGATGCGCCTGCCCTCCAATCATCCGCGACATCCGCGTAATCCGTGGTTAATCTGAATTTTAGTTTCTTGCATTGATGAATCGAAGATCGCCAATGGTTCGCGGACGTAAGCCGGCAGGCCGGGTAAAAGTTCCATCCTATGTGGTCCCAACAAGACGGGGCTCGGCGACGATGGCTCCGTTCATGGTCCCGACGCGCTGGGTGAAATTTATTTTCGCCATCTTTCTGCTCCCGGTCTGCGCGATTCTGACGCAGACGTTTTTTACCGTGTTTGCGCGTGCGGCGATGACCCAACGCTTATGGGCCGGACAGGAATTCTGGTTCTTCTCGTTAGGCGCGGTGCTCTGGTTGATTGCTTTCAGCGGGCTGCCGCGACCGATCTTGCTTTACGTGTTTGGTCACGAGCTAACCCACGCAGTCTGGATTTGGTTAATGGGTGGCCGGGTCAGTCGTTTCCGCATCGGCCGGGATGGCGGCCACGTCGTTACCAACCGCACCAATTTTTGGATCGCGCTCGCCCCATATTTCTTCCCACTCTACAGCGCCCTCGCGATCGCGATTTATGGAGTGCTCAGTATTTTTTACAACGTCCAGCCTTACGGCCGATTACTTTACGCGGTGATCGGCGCGACCTGGGCGTTCCATCTCACCTTCACTTGTTGGATGATCCCAAAGAACCAAACCGACCTGCGCGATCATGGAACGGTTTTTTCGCTGGTTGTGATTTACCTCATGAATCTCGCATTGCTCAGTGTGATGCTGATCGTGGCCTCGCCGCACATCACGTTTGTAAGTTTCGCTGCCGATCTGGCGAAAAATCTTGGCAACTTTTCTCAATGGGTCGGCGACTTGAGCGACAAGTTCGTTCAAGGCGCGCACCGTTAATTTGTCACGATCCCGAACGGCAAGATCGACAACGCTTCGGCGAGGCGGATTTGACGATTTTGGATCGGCAACTCGCGTCCGGTAAAAATCTCGCGCCCACGCTCGAGCGATAAGTTTTCCGGCAATTCGATCACTGTATCCTTCCAACGTTCACCGGTTGGCGGGAACCCGATTCGCGATGAAAGCCGCGGGACAATTACGATGATGAACCGCGGATCTAGTTGGCGTGCGAAACAGAGGCAGCAATCGGCAAACGCTCCGGTTGTGCGCAGCGGCAGATAATCACCATTTCGGAAAAGTTCGACATGTTCACTCCGAAAATGCAGCGCTCTCTGGGTTAAAAACATTTTGATGCGGCCGTCCGGCCAATTTTGCAGAAGCTCTTCTGGAGTCTTGCTCGATAAACACGACAGCATTTCCGCGCGAAGTTTGTAATCAACCGGGCGGCGATTATCCGGATCGACGAGAGAGAAATCCCAGGTTTCGTTTCCCTGATAAATATCGGGCACCCCCGGCGAAGTCAGCTTGAGCAAAGTCTGAGCAAGTGAGTTGATCGCGCCCAGCCGGGCAATCTCTTCCGCGACTGGAAGAAAAGCCGGCAAAAATTTGTTCTTCGGAGTTGGGTCCAAAACTTTGGCAACGAAATCGCGCGTCGCGGCGAGCCACTCTTCATTCGGTTGGATCCAACTCGTGTTCAGCTTCGCTTCGTTCAACGCTTTCGTCATGTAAGCCTGAATGCGCTGAATGTATTCAGCGCCGACGTTTTGTTCCGGCGCGCCATTGGCCGCGGTGGGCCAGGTGCCCAGCAACGTCTGGTAAAGCAGATACTCCTCGTTCGCGTCGGGCGCTTCCGCTTCGTTTACCATTTTCTTCCAGCGCCGATTCGCAGTCCGCCAACGTTGCAAAGAGCGCCGCCACAATTCCGGAATCTCCGAGATCGCAAGCATTCGCGCGCGCACGTCTTCGCTTCGCTTGGTGTCGTGAGTCGAAGTTGCGAGCAATGTCGCCGGCCAGTTACGATGACGATCCAGATTACGTTCGTGAAATGCGTCAATGCTCAGGCCAAATTGTTGCGGCTCGCCGCCCACTTCATTGAGCGCCGCCAGGCGGTTGTAAATGTAGAACACCGTGTCTTCGAGCCCCTTCGCCATGATCGGTCCGGTGAACTGCTGGAATTTGAGCACGAAATGCATGTGCTCTTCGCGCGCCTGCGCATCCAGGTTCTCCGGAAACCGGAAAAGCAAAATGTCGCGAAGAAAATTGAAAATCGATTCCTCCATTCCCGGATTGCGGCGCTTGGCCGAAGCGATCGCGCGCTCGATCACTTGTCGATCTTCGTCGCTCACCGGTTGGCCGGGCGCAAGATAAGTTCGATACACTGGGAAGCAGGCAATCGTTTCCCGAACCGCGCGGGCGAGCGCTTCAAACGTGAAATCGCGATACCAACGGTTTTTTTCCGATAACCGGTCGAGCATGTTGCCGAGCACTTCGACCTCGTTAGCCAGCGCCAGTCGCATCACCAAGCGCTTCTTCGCGTAAACAAGATGCCCGAAGTGCATGGTGTGTCCGATGAACCGATGAAAAGTCCTCGTCATGTCAGCTTCGGCCGATGCGTCCACAAAAACGCCGGCGACTTGATTTGCAAAATCGTAACCGCTGGTTCCGTGCAGTGGCCAATCCGCACGAAGCTTTTCTGCGCCGGTCAAAATTTTCTCCGCGATCATGTAGACGGCGCGGCCGTCTTTCGGCAACGGAATGCCCAGCGTCTTTGCACAGCGGCGTTGCAAGGCTTCCAAATATTCTTTTGGCAAATACAAGCCGTCGGGATGATCGATCCGCAGTCCGGTCACCGCTCCCGTCCGGACAAGATCGACAACGAGCTGATGAGCGGCGTCGAACACTTCCGGCAATTCCATCCGGATCGCCGCCAAATCGTTCACGTCGAAAAAACGGCGATAATTAATTTCTTCGGCCGCGACGCGCCAAAATGCGAGCCGGTAAGACTGCGCGTTAAGAAGCTCATCCAAGCGATCGAAGCTCCGCGGATCGCCTGGGCGACCGTTAATTTTGGCCAGCGCTTTCTCAATCGCGCGCTGAACCTGGGGTGCTTCCTGACAACGCCGTTCCAAACGGCGCTTCACGATTTCCTTTTCCCGGGCGCGCTCGGCAATTTTTTCCGGATCGGTCTCCGTCCGTCGCGGCAAATACTCGAGCGCAGTCAGGATGCTTTGAAATTCAGCGTAAAATTCTTCGTCTTTGTATTCGGCCAGATTCTCCAGCGCCATCTCGAGCACAAACCGATAAGTGCCGGGCGCAATCGGCAGTTTCTGATTTTGGTAGGCAAGATAGAAGGCGCCCTCTTCGAAGCGCACCTGCAACTCACCGCGCTCGAGCACGCGACCGTATTGATCGGTCAGGATCGGGAGCAGAACTTTGTCCCGCAGGTCGGATTTGAGCGGACGCCAATCGATATCGAAATACGGCGCATACATTGAGCTTGGGCCGTTCTCGAGCACGTCTGCCCACCATTTGTTGCCCGGTTCGGCGATGCCCATGTGATTCGGCACGAAGTCGAGCACCTGTCCCATGCCGTGCGCGTGCAACCCCGCGATCCACGCGTCGTAATCCTCGTGCGAACCGATCACCGCGTTCAGTTTGTTGTGATCGGTAATGTCGTAGCCGTGCAAACTGTTCGCGCCGGCCTGAAAATATGGGGATGCATAAACATCGCTGACGCCGAGCGCGCGCAAATACGAGACGATCTCGCGCGCCTGGGCGAACGTGAACCACCGGTTGAATTGCAGCCGGTAGGTGCAAGCCGGAATACGTGGATGCTCAGTTTTCACGAAAGGAAAATCTTAGACAGAATCTACAGAATAAACAGGATGAGTGCTGCCCAATGCAGGCAGCTGAGGTTGAAATTCAAATCCTGTTCATTTTGTTAATTCTGTCGAAAATCGTCACATTTTCTCCGGTACGTTGATGCCTAACAAATCGAGGCCGCGCTGCAAAACGCGCCCGGTCAAATCGCACAGCGCGAGACGCGAACTGCGCACCGGTTCGTCCGATCTCAGAACCGGGCACTCTTCGTAGAACGCGTGGAAACTGTTCGCCAACTCGAACAAGTATTTCGCGAGAATATTCGGCCGAAAATCGTTGAACACTTGCGGCACGATCTCGGCGAACTGACACAGCCTCTTGGCCAAAGTGATTTCGGCAGATTCGTTGAGGATGAACTTGTCGATCTGCGGCGCGCCCGCGCCACTCTTGCGAAAGATCGAGCGGATCCGGACGTAGGCGTTCTGCAGATAAGGCGCCGTGTTGCCCTGCAACGCCAGCATTTTGTCCCAGGAGAAAACGTAATCGGTCATTCGATATTGGGAGAGATCGGCATACTTGACCGCACCGATGCCAATTGTGCGCGCGATGTCGATCTTCTCCGCATCGCTCAAGTTTGGATTTTTTTCTTCCACGATCTTGCGCGCGCGCGCGCAGGCTTCTTCCAATAATTGTCGCAACGGCACGTTTTCGCCCGAGCGCGTCTTCATCAGTTTTCGGTCTTCGCCGAGCACATTGCCAAATGGAATGTGACGGAAATCGGCTCTGGACCCTTCTCGCCGGGCGATCTCGAATATCTGCTTGAAGTGCAAGGTTTGCGGCGCGCCCACCACATACCAAACCGTATCGCGCTTCAGTTCGTTGATTCGATACTCGACCGTGGCGATGTCGCTCGTGGCGTAATTGAACCCGCCGTCGCTTTTTCGAATGATGCATGGTTTGTCCGCCAGCTCGGGAACATCGCGGAAGAAAACAACGACCGCGCCTTCGCTCAATTCGGCGATTTTGGATTTGAGCAAGCGATCGACCACGCCGGCCAATCGATCGTAATAAAAACTTTCGCCGCACTGGATGTCGTAGTGAATATCGAGCAGGTCGTAGACGTGTTCGAAATCCTGCATCGAGAGCGCGACGCACTCATTCCAGATGTCGATGTTTTCTTTGTCGCCGGATTGAAGCTTGACCAATTCCTGACGACACGCTTCGCGCACCGCCGGATCGGATGTCGATCTTGCGTTCGTCTCTTTATAAATGCGAACGATCTCGCCGAGCGGATCGCGTTGGAGCGCGTCTCGCGCCAACAAATTTTTCCAACCCCAGATCACCATCCCAAACTGCGTCCCCCAATCGCCGATGTGATTATCCCGGATCACGTCGTGCCCGAGAAAGGTTGCGATCCGGGCGAGCGCGTCGCCGAGCGCGGTGCTGCGAATGTGACCGACGTGCATCGGCTTGGCCACATTCGGCGAACCGAAATCGATCACGATTTTTTTGGGAGATGTCGATCTTGCGACGCCCAACCGCTCATCGGCAAAGAGCTCCCGCGTTTTTCTGGCCACGGCATTCGGCAATAATTTGAAATTGATGAAGCCCGCGCCAGCGACGGTTGGCGAATCGGACAAATCGGCAACATCGAGATGCTGCAAAATCTTCTCCGCAACCGTCTTTGGATTTTCACCGCCCTGCTTCCCGAGCACCAATGCCGCGTTGGTTTGGTAGTCGCCGAAACGCGGATCCGTCGCTTGCGTCAGCTCACCGACGTTAGGAAATCCGGCTTTCGTCAAAGCGTCGGCCAATCTCTTCGCGAGAAGTGTTTGGAATGTTTCCATTGCTGAATTGCAGGACTGTAACGGCGCTCCGCGAGCGCCGCATTAATTTCGTCCGACGGTCTTTGACCGCCGCTACAGTTTATTTTTGTGCTGAATCGCGAAAGATCGACAAGATTTCTTCAGTCGATTTCGCGTCGGCAAGTTTTTCGCGCGTGCCGCGGTCGTTTAGAAATTTCGCGATCGAGGCGAGCGTGCGGAGATGGGTTTGAAACTGGTTCTTCGGGACAATGAAAAGGACGACGAATTTCACCGGCGCATTATCAAGCGCGTCGAATTCGATTCCAGTAGTCGATCTTCCGAAGGCCGCCACGACGTCATCGATTCGATCGGACGAGCAATGCGGAATGGCGATGCCAAAGCCGATGCCGGTGCTCATCGTTTCTTCGCGCTGCTTGAGCGAAGCGAGAATGCTGTCCCGGTCGTTGGGTTTGATTTTGGCCAGACCCACGAGTAGATCGATTAGCTCGACGATGGCCGGCCAACGCTCGGTCGCCTTCATCTCGGGGATGATTTGCTCGGCGGAAAGTAAATTGCCCAACGACATGCAGAAGCGCGATTCGGGAGCGCAAGCTTAGCGGTGACGCTTAAGTTGACAAGCGCATTTCAGTCTCAAGAACCGCGGATTTTGTAATTTAAACGGCGGGCGAGCAGCCACCGCACACCAAACATGTCAACGGTGGCGCGCAGCGCGCGACTTCCGAAACCGTATTTGGTCTGGCCGAACCGGCGCGGCCGATGGTTCACCGGAATTTCGACCAACCGATGCCCCGCGCCTCTAATCAGAGCCGGAATGAATCGATGCATCCCTTTAAAGGGAACAAGCGCATCAGCGCATTCGCGTCGCATCGCTTTGAGCGTGCATCCCGTATCCCGCACGTAATCTTTCGTGAATCTGCTCCGAACAAGATTTGCGATGCGACTGGTCAGGCGTTTCGTCATCGTGTCCCTCCGCTTCGCGCGATAACCGCAAACGAGATCGGCGCCGCGCGAAATTTCCTCGAGCAACCGCGGGATATCGGCCGGATCATTTTGCAAATCGCTATCGATCATCACAATCGTCTGCCCGCGCGCGGCGCGAACCCCGGCATATAGCGCGGCGCTTTGGCCGGCGTTCTTTTGAAATCGAAGAACTCGAACGTTCGCCGCGGTCTCGATTTTCTCGGCGCTGCGGTCGGTCGAGCCGTCATCGACAAAAACGATTTCGTGATCCAAACCGGAGAGCACGGCTCGCAATTCCGCTTGCAAGATCGACATGTTCTCTTCTTCGTTGAACACGGGAACCACCACAGAAACAGCCGGCGATGCGATTGCGTCGTTCATAACGGCAGCGTGCGATAATGGCGGCAGAGAAAAACTTGCCAGTAGCGCACATGTTGGCCAAAACGCCGCAACTCGATGGTGCCCACGATCTCGGTAGATTCAAATGCCGCACGAATGTTGTGCGGCGGCTGCTTCGCGTAATTACGAACAAGGAGCGCGCTGCGTCCTACAAAAAGATTCACGCCTTTTTGCTCGGTGAAGGTTTCATCGGGCGATTGACCCGGCTTGGCGGGCTGTTCGACAAACTGATCGTAGCGCGGCCAGAACGAAAACTCGTTTATCAGGTCCTGCGATTCGACCAGGTAAACTGGCGGATGGCCGGGGCCTTCCGGTCGCTTGTCGCGCAAATAGAACGAAATTTCGGAAGCGCGATGGCGTTCGTCCGCAATCAAAAATAATTTCTCGCCCAGCTTGGTTTCCAGATCGTTGCGAATTCGCTCCACTTCAGCGGTCATCGATTTCCAACCGCGGAGCCGATCGCTCGGATCGCTCCGCCAAAAACGGAAACCTGCGCTGCGCAACAAATCGGAGTCGAGTGCGAAAAGGCTCACAACGAATCCGAGAAGGATCGCGGCATTGGCGAAGGCTTTTACGCCGCGCCCTTCGACTCGTTCGCACCAATAATAGACCGCGAGCAATCCGAAGCTGAGAAACGACACTGCGTCCCAGTTCGGCGTCGCCACGTGGTTCATTGAGAGCAGGAAATAAAAAGCGAAGACGGGCAATCCAAACCAGAACAGAAATAGCACTTTGAATTGTTGATTCACGCGCCGCCAGCTGCCGATCACCCCCCAGACCAAAGCGGCAAAGAGCAGCGGCGAGTAAAACAGAAAATGTTCCCCGAAAAATTTGAATGCCTCCGGTGGTCGAAAACCGACGTCTTCGCTCAAACTCCCGCGGGTGCGCAGATGAATGAGCGTGATCCAGGCATGCTGCGCATTCCACACGATCGGCGGGATCGTGCAAACTGCGAAAAGCCCGAGCAGCCAGTACAAACCCGGCTTCTTGAATTCTTGCCGAAGTCGCGGAGCAAAAGCGAGAACGAGCAAGACGCAGACGATTTCGAAGGCATTGGTATATCGACTCAGAAATCCAAGACCGATGAGTAACCCTGTCAGCGGCCAATAGAGCGAAAATTTCGGGCTCCTTTCAACCGCAAGCCAAAACGTAAACATCGCCGCCGTCCAAAAGAAGATCGACAACGCATCGGTCGTCATGACAAATGCGCCGACATTAAAAATAGGCGTCACATTGAAAGCGATCACGGTCCAAAGGCCAACGCGCTCGTTGAATAGACGGCGTCCGAAATAAAAGAGAAGCAAACTGGTGCCGGCAGCGAGTATCGGGCTCCAGAAACACACGCCGAATTCGGTGGCGCCAAAAATCGCGGTGCTCGCGCGAATCGCGAAGGCAATGCCCGGGCCTTTGCTGAAATAACCCGCCGCCAGTCGTTCCGACCACATCCAGTAATGCGCTTCGTCGAATTCGAGATCGGTCGATCCTAACATCGACAATCGAATCAGAGTCAGCGCTCCGATGAAAAACCAAACCGCTCGTGTCTTGCTCATCGGTGGCGCAAGTTTCCAACTTGCGAATCAGAAGGGGCTGGCAAGTTGGAAACTTGCCCCACATTAACCACCAAGGTGCGATGCAGTCCAAAAATCGCGGGCGCCCATCTTTTGGCTGCCCAGCGCCAGATCAATTCCAGCGCCGCCAGAATAAAAAATGTTTCGGCCGCCGCCAAAAAAATGGTGCCGATCACGTCACTCGGCCAATGCGCCCCCAAATAAATTCGTGAATAGCCGACAAGCACCGCAAAAATCCAGTAAAGCCAGCCGCGCCTGTAAAAGAGCGTCAAAAAGATTGCCGCGATTGTATTGTTCGTCATGTGCCCCGATGGAAAGGAGGCATCACCTCGCCTCCGGTCGGATTCGTCAGAACGGCGCACGACCGGTTTTTTGAAGATCGACATGAACTCGGGCCGGCCTTTCTCCAGTCGCACCATCCGGACCGAAGCCACGTGCTTTGGCCGTTTACGATTGATCGCCGACTTCAATGTGTTCGTGATCGGCTCGGCAATGAAGATCGCAATCAGTAGACAGAAAATGCAGGCCCGTGCCCTGAACCCGCCAAAGATGAGTGCCGCAGAAATGACGATGACCAGCAGCGGCTTCCAAACGTCGGCATCGCTGACCGCGGCCATGAACAAATCCAGGGCCGGGCTCGTCCATCGCTCGTTGATGAGATGAAAGAGTGTTTGGTCCATCTGTTCTAATGTGAAGCGGGGCGTACTTTTTCAGATTTGTTGTTTCCTCTGAGAATGATCAATGACGAATGTCGAATGTCTAATCACGAAGGAAGCACGAAACCCCAAATGACCGCATGAAATCCTCGATCTCACTTCGTCATTCGTGCATTCGTGCTTCCTTCGTCCTTCGTCCTTCGTCCTGCGTCATTTTTTTCGCGCTCGCCCTGTCGCTCTATGGCGCCACTCCTCCTTCGGCCAAAGAAATTCTCGATTCCGTCCGCATGCTCGAGACGCGACAGCAAATCGATCTCGATGGCCAGCTGCGCGAGAACGAAAAAGTGATTCCGTTTCATCTCGCTCAAACCGGATCGCTTATCCGTTATTCATTCGCCGATCCCGAGGAAGTCCTGCAATTGCGCCTCGGTGAAAACGGGTCCCGCCTCGATCTTGTCACCGATGAGGGCGCGGAAAAATTTCCAGCGGAGAAGTTGAATGACAAAATTCGCGGCACGGGCATTAGCTATGAAGATCTCGCCCTCAAGTTTCTTTACTGGGAGAACGCGCAGGTGCTCGGGGACGAAACGGTGCGCACGCGCAGCTGCTGGAAACTGCAGTTAGTCGCGCCTTCCCGGGATTCGCATTACTGGAACGTCGTTATCTGGATCGACAAGGCGAGCGGCGCGCTTATGCGGATGGAAGCCTATGACTGGGACGGAAAACTCGTGAAGCGCTTCGAAGTCATCTCCGCGCAAAAGATCGACAATCGCTGGTTCTTAAAACAAATGCGCGTAGAAGAATTGCAGCCCGGCACGAACAAAGTGCGAGCCCGCACTTATCTAGAGATCAAACGGTAATTACTTTTCGTCGCGCGCGGCCTTGACGATTTGGGCGAAACTGCGCGGATCCAGGCTGGCGCCGCCGACAAGCGCGCCGTCGATGTCCGGCTGCGTCATCAAATCCCGCGCATTCTCGGGTTTCACGCTTCGAGGATGTGGCGAATGAACACGTGCGCTTCCTGCGCTTGCTGAGGTGTCGCGTTCCGGCCGGTGCCGATCGCCCAAACGGGCTCGTAGGCAACGACGGTTTCCTGAAGTTCCTTTTCGTTGAGGTCCTTCAAGCTTCCGCCCAGTTGGATCGACAATATTTTCTCCACATTGCCCTTGTCACGTTGCTCCAGCGTTTCACCGACACAAACGATCGGCCGCAAGGTCGCTTCGTGCGCAGCGCGCACTTTGCGATTCACAATTTCATCGGTCTCGCCAAACAAGGTTCGACGTTCGCTGTGGCCAAGCACGACGTAACGCACCAGCAAGTCGCGCAGCAATGCCGCGCTGATTTCACCGGTGAACGGGCCGTTCGATTCCCAATGCATGTTTTGTGCGCCCACTTTGATGCTCTGCGAAGCACCCAGCGCTTCCATCACTTTCGCAATCGCAGTGAATGGCGGCAGGATCACAACTTCGACATCGGTGATGTCGCCGAGATCGAGCAGCAATGATTGAACAAAACGCGTTGACTCGGGTTGGATCATGTTCATTTTCCAATTCGCGGCCACGATTTTCTTTCGCATAAGACTATTTGTCGGTAAGCGCTGCGACTCCGGGGAGTTCTTTACCCTCGAGCAATTCGAGCGTCGCGCCGCCGCCGGTGGAAATAAAAGTCATTTTCTCCGCCAAGCCAGCTTGTTTCACGGCCGTGACCGAATCGCCACCGCCGACGACCGTAATCGCGTCTGATTTTGCAAGCGCCTCGGCGATCGCGATTGTTGCTTCCGCAAAATCTGGGATTTCGAAAACGCCAACCGGGCCGTTCCAGAAAATCGTTTTCGCTTTTGCGATCTCCTCCTCAAACAATGCAATCGTCGCGTGGCCGATATCGACCGCCTGCCACCCGTCGGTTACTCCGTGCGCGCGCGACAAACGGCTGGTGTTTCGAGTCGGCGCACCGGCGCGAATTTCCTGGGCTTCGACAACATCGATCGGGAGAAGAAATTTAACGCGGCGCTGCTTCGAAAGATCGAGAAGCTCGGTCGCGAGATTTGTTTTGTCGGCCTCAACACGACTGGCGCCAATCGGAATTCCCTGCGCTTTGAAAAATGTGTTGGCCATTGCGCCGCCGATCAGGATTGTGTCCGCCTTTTTCATCAGCGTCTTGAGCACGCCGATTTTATCGGACACTTTCGCTCCGCCCATAATGACGACGAACGGCTTCGCCGGATTGTCCAGCTCTTGGTGGAGATATTTCAGCTCTTTCTCCATCAGAAAACCCATCGCGCGCGTTTTAATGAACTTCGTAACGCCAACGGTGGACGCGTGCGCGCGGTGCGCCGTGCCAAAAGCGTCGTTCACATAAATTTCTCCAAACTTGGCGAGCGCTTCGGAAAATGTTGGGTCGTTCGCTTCTTCTTCGGGTTGAAAGCGAAGGTTCTGCAGAAGCGCGACGTCGCCGTCCTGCATCGCGGCGACGATCTTTTTCGGCACTTCACCAATCGTGTCGTGACTAAAGATGACGGGCTGATCGATTAAAGTGTGCAAATGATCGCCCACTGGTCGAAGCGTGTATTTTTGGACGCGCTTTCCTTTCGGCCGCCCGAGATGTGACATCAGAATCGTTCTCGCCTTGTGCTCGCGCAGGTAATTGATTGTCGGCAACGCTTCGCGAATTCGCGTGTCGTCGGTGATTTCAATTTCGTCGCCCTTCTCTTTGATTGGGACATTGAAATCGACGCGAGTCAGAACGCGCTTCCCGCGAACATCGACATCTCGCAGCGAAAGTTTCGCCATTATTTCCCAAGCATTTCGAGCATTTCGACGCAGCGATTGCTGTAGCCCCACTCGTTGTCGTACCAGCCGACGACTTTCACGAAACGATTGCCGAGCATGATCGTCAGTTTGCTGTCGAAGATGCACGAATGCGGATTGCCGATGATGTCGTGGGACACGAGCGGCTCGTCGCTATATTCGAGCACGCCTTTGTAACTTTTGTCCGATGCGGCTTCTTTGAATGCCGCGTTCACGGCGTCGACCGTCGCGTCGTTTTCCAATACCGCGCTGAAATCAGTCACGGAACCATCCGGCGTCGGAACGCGGAACGCGCCGCCGTTCAATTTTCCTTTCAAATCCGGAATCACTTCGCCAATCGCTTTGGCTGCTCCCGTGCTCGAAGGAATGATGCTGATCGCCGCCGCGCGCGCACGTCGCAGGTCTTCATGAGGAAAATCGAGAATGCGCTGGTCGTTGGTGTAGCTGTGGATCGTGCTCATGAATCCGTGCGCGACGCCAAATTTGTCATGCAACACCTTAGCCAATGGCGCGAGACAGTTGGTGGTGCAGCTCGCGTTGGAAACAATGGTGTGCTTTGCCGGATCATAAACGTTGTCATTGATCCCGATGCAAAGCGTCGCATCCGGATTCTTTGCCGGCGCGCTGATCAACACCCGCTTCGCCCCTGCTTTGCTGATGTGCAGTTCGGCCTTGTCGCGCGCCGTGAAAAAGCCGGTCGATTCCAAGACAACATCGACATCCAACTTCCTCCACGGGAGATTTCCGGGGTCGCGTTCCTTGAATATCCTAATCTTATGGCCGCGTACGATGATGTTCTCCTCGTCGAAGCCTATTTCGCCGTCGAATTTGCCGTGGACTGAGTCCCACTTGAGAAGATGCGCGAGAGTTTTGGTGTCGGTAAGATCATTGATTGCGCGAACGCGCTCGACTTGTTGCTGCGTCATCGCGCGCAAGACATTGCGACCGATGCGCCCGAAGCCGTTGATCCCGTAATTAGCCATAAATAAAGTAAGGTTAAGTTTGGAAGGGTTTACACCCTAACGTTCAACGTCCAACATTCAATGTTAGGTTGGATTTTCGTTGATAGGATTATGAGGGTGGTCGCTGTGGCAGTCGCTAGTCTCGCTCTGATCTCTCTTGCGCAATCCGTGACCGCAGTGCCGCGCGATTCCTCACCGATGAAACGAATCCTCGTTCTCGGCGACAGCTTGTCGGCAGGATTCGGCCTGAGACCCAACCAGGCTTATCCGGTGTTGCTGATCGAAAAATTGCGCGCCGCGGGTTTAAATTTTGAAATCACTAGCGCGAGCCAAAGCGGCGGCACGACCGAGGGCGGATTGCGCCGCTTACCCGCACACCTTAAACGCAAGATCGACATCTTCGTGCTCGAGCTTGGGATTAATGATGCCTTTCGCGGCGTACCAATCGCGGAGATTCGAAACAATCTTCAAGCGATCATCGACACGGTAAAAGCGCGCAATCCGAATGTGCGCATTATCGTCTCCGGAATGCAGCTGCCGAATTACACCTCCGACGATTACGTTTTCGCTTTCGGGCAGATTTACGCCGATCTCGCCGCGAAAAATAACGCCGCACTCATTCCATATTTGCTCGAGGGCGTCGCGGGCGATCCGCTTTTGAATCAACCAGACCGCGTCCATCCGAACGCCGCGGGCCAGAAAATTCTGGCCGAAAATGTCTGGCGCGTGCTCGAACCGATTGCGCGGGATGCGGCCGCGGAGCCGTCGGACCGCGTTCAATAAGTGATGGACCCAGCCCGACCAGACGATCCCGAGCCGAGCGATCCGTTCAATCCCGAGGGCGCCGACCACGCAATTGTCGAAACGATCGAAATCGCAACCGAAGGTGAAGATTGCGACGAATGCGTGCGCAAGCTGCGGCCGGTCTTAATGAAAATTCCCGGCGTCCAAGATGTGACCATCGATCTGGAACGCGAACGGGTGATCGTTAAATTCGACGCGCGCAAAACGCACGCGCCCGATTTGCACGACGCCATTCTGAAAACCGGCTACAAACCGGCACCTGTCGCCGATTAAACAGCCGGTTGCTGCTGAGTCAGGCAATGAAACGTGCCCAGACCCCAGATTAGTTCGCGGCAATCGATTCCGATCACGCGGCGATTGGGAAAGCAGTCACGCAAGATCGACAATGCGATTTGATCGGCTGGATCGGCGAAGGCCGGAACAAGCACGCATGTGTTGGCGATGTAGAAGTTCGCGTAGCTGGCGGGAAGCCGTTGACCTTCACGAACCAGTTTCTTCGGCATCGGCAGGATGACGATGTCGATCTTGCGATTGCCGATCCTCATTTCGCGGAGGCGAGCAAGATTTTCCTGAAGCGGTTTGTAATTTGCGTCATCGGAATTTTCCTCGACCACGGTGACGACTTTTGTTTCCGAAACGAAACGCGCGAGATCGTCAATGTGACCATCGGTGTCGTCGCCTTCGATTCCATCGCCGAGCCAGAGAATTTCGCGGACGCCGAGATAGTCACGCAGGCGCCGTTCGATTTCGTTGCGCGACAGATTTGGATTGCGGTTTCTATTTAAGAGGCACGATTCGCTGGTGAGAAGGGCGCCCGCGCCGTTTGCTTCGATTGAGCCGCCTTCCAAAATCATCCGCGGATAAAAAACTGGAGCTTTCAGGATTTCAGCGATGCGCGTTGGAACAGCCTCGTCGAGATCGAACGGCGGATATTTGTTTCCCCAAGCGTTGTAGTCCCAATCAACGATCGCGAGTTTTGGATTGGCATCACGCGTCAAAAAAATCGGACCATGATCGCGACACCACGGCTCGTTCGTCGGGATTTCGTAATAGGTGATGAACTCCTGTGGCAGCGCATCGAGAATTGCGCGCGCTTCAGCTTCGTGCGCGCCGTTGCAAACATTGATACAAACGTGTTCCGAGTCCGAGCCGGCCTGGCCATTGTTGGTGAGGGCCTTGACCATTGCTCGCAGCACCGGCAGGACGCGATCGAACGATTCTGGAAAACTAATTCCTTCGCGCCGCGGCCATGATAACCAGGTCGCGGCATGCGGCTCCCACTCCGCCGGCATACGATAGCCCATTCCCGAGGGGGTTTTGTTGGCTAAGTCAATTGAGTTCATCAAGCTCCAAGCACCAAACCCCAAGCGCCAAAGAAATTCCAATAATCAAATCCCAAACAGCGCCGAAACGCGGAGACTTGGAGTTTGGAGTTTAGAGCTTCTTTGTGGCTTGGAGCTTGGGATTTGGCATTTCCGCCGCTATCTCTGTCCGAGCAACATTTGCCTAACCGAGCCGGCTGCGGCGGCGGTGGTCTGGGCTGCGATCGGCGCGTGATACGTGTGGCACGTGATGCATTCGGCGACGACTTTTCGTTGCAGACTGTGACACGTGGTGCAATTCGCTTTCGCCGGCATTAGAACATCGGACGTCTCGCGGCTCTGCGTTGCCTGATGACAAATGTTGCAGTCGAGCGGCTTCTGCGTGACCGGATCGACCTGATGCGATGCCGATCTGCCGGGCGATTATACGCCGGCGCTGGCAGTGCTCGGTTTATAAATCGCACCGATGATCGCGCCAGCGATCGCAAACATTAAGAGGTCGCCCGCGATCCAGCCGCAGAGAATCTTCGTGGTAATCGGCTGCACCGCATAAGTGATGAAGTCGTTGCCGGCGTAAACCAGCGCGACCAAGAATCCAAGGCACGCGCCTGAACCGGCGCCGCCGCCGCCGTGACGAGCGTAAAGCATCGTGAGAAAGAATGCCATTATGACATGGCCAAGGATCAGCCACGGGAAATAGTTGTTGAAGTCTGCTTCAGTCCGCCAAAGCGCGGGCACTTCCATGTGTGCGCCGTGCAACAGCTTTCCGTACCAGACAAAGCCGAAGGCAAAGATAAAAACAAACGCTGCGATGAATGCGATGAAGAATTTTTTCCAGTTCATAGTTTTTTCAGGCTGTGGAATTGACTCGCCCCCAGGAACCCTCAGCTTGATTGCGAAATTCCTGCCGGTTTGTCGATCTAAATTTCGGTCGAAAGCGCTCTACTCGCGCAATCCGGGAATGTGGCCGTAACCGATGAAAGTCGGTCGCAATTTGCCTTCGTCGTTTTTTCCGGGACGCTCAATTCTAAAATCAAAGACGCTCACCCCGAAGCGCGATTCGCCTTGATAAACGCGGCCATCGCTCGCACCCACCATGACGCGTCGTCCGGTCTTTTTTTCGCGGCCGAGATAAATCATGGCGTGGGTAATCGGCGGATCGCGCTCGATCGAATACGTTCCGGTCCAGAAAAGCAGGTCGCCCGGCTTCAAGTCTTCCAGTTCGAATGAGTTGTCCTTTTGACTGAGCACCGCCTCGAATCTTCGGGCGCGCCGCAGCCAAACGTATTGCTCACTGGAATCTCGTGGCACGTCTTCCAAGCCGTTTTGCTTAAGCACGAAATAAACAAAACCGGAACAATCCATCCCGCCGGTGGCAGGGTCGGCGGAGCCGTATTTGTAATCGAGATTGCGCGTCGTCAATTCGAGGGCGCTGACGAGAAGCTTCTGTACGTTTGCCGGATAATTTTCGAAGCCTTTGATTGCGTCGGGCGTTAAGGTCGCATTCGGCGCACCGTGTTTTTTCGCAACCGGCGATGCGGGCGCGACGGTCGGTGAAGATACCGGTGTCGCGCTGGGAGACGGAGTGGCGGTCGGCGTTTCGGTCGGCTCCGGCGTCGGCGAAGATTTCTTCTTTCGACGCGGCGACGCGCTCGGCGATGGCGATGC
>WNFY01007328.1_pt1 | contig 18200 bp, 20 predicted proteins | sample 5400091 | NCBI WGS metagenome assembly WNFY01 (sample SAMN13153364, study PRJNA577476) | soil metagenome | isolation source: 60 cm soil or saprolite under grassland replicate 1 | place: USA:California | collected 2016-06-15
AGCTCCCGCCGAGGCTGGGGTTTTGGAAACCGCTATTTGTAGTTTGAACCAGTCAAGTCACGTCAGACTATGGTCCTGGGACCCAGGCCACCAGCTGCGAATGACAATACGGACACTCTCTGGGGGTCCGGGCCAGTCCCATGCCGAATGGCTTGCACCCCTTTGCGCATCTCCAGTATCCTTTGCTGAAGAGGGGTTCCTCCTCAACGAGCGCGGCCGCTGTCTCCATGAATCCTTGGATGTAGGCACCTCCAATTCGTTGGCGGTCGGCATCCTCGCGCTGTTGTTTCCATCGCTGTTGTCGGTCCAGTGACTCGGACATGAGATCAGCTACGCGGTCAATCGAGTGACAATATCAATCATGTTGTACTCGCAGACGGAAAAGCTGATGCAGAGATAAGTGTTGTTGGACTGAAACGGCGCAAGTTCCCGAATTCTACTGTTTCAGTCTCTCTCGGTAGTGTTCACGGAGTTTCGCGATCTTTGGCTCGATGACCACTCGGCAATACGGCTGTCTAGAATTCTTTGCATAGTATTCCTGGTGGTAGTCCTCGGCCTTGTAGAAGTCTTTGTAGGGCGCGACCTCCGTGACAATCGCCCTCTTCCAGACCTTCGACTGCTCAAACTCCTGGATGACCTGCCGCGCAACCCGTTCCTGTTCGGCGTTGTGGTAGAAGACCGCCGAGCGATACTGGGTCCCGACGTCTGCTCCCTGCCTGTTGAGGGTCGTGGGATCATGCGTTGTGAAGAAGATTCTCAGCAAGTCGGCGTATGAGACGATGCCGGGATCGAAGGTTACTTGGATCGACTCAGCATGTCCGGTCTCTCCTGTGCACACGTCCTCGTAACTTGGATTTGGGCCATTGCCGCCAGAGTAGCCGGATTCAACCTTCACCACTCCTTTCAGCTGATCGAAGACTGCCTCGGTACACCAGAAACAGCCCCCGGCGAAGGTCGCTACCTCTAAAGACTTCGAAACACTTGCCTGGCCCGGTTCCTTTATCATCGTTGCGAGTTTCTCTACTGATCATAGTCCGTCTGGGTTATCTGAATCTTCCCGTCCACCAGCCGAATCTTCCGAAACCCGGACATAGGTCCAATCCGCTGATCGATTACAAAAAAGCCCCTTCGCTCCCTTTGCTGTTACCATTCACCGTTACCAAACCAGTTACCAGCCAAGAAATCCGAAAAACGTTGGTGCTCAGGACACAGAACAGCCCTTTGGAAAGCATCCAATCCTGAAAATCGCCCAGAACAAGCCCGGATCGGCGATCCGGGAGGGGGGTCCCACTGAACACCTTATTCACGCTTGAACGGCCCTCACCAACACTTACTGAAAATCACCGACGAGCCCGTTCTGCGCGACAAACCGATAATCTCGCCCAGAAACGTTCCAGATGGCGAGACGACCCCTCCTAAGATTTAGAAATAAAAAAATTCCCGCGACACAAACCAGCTCTTTGGAAACCATCAATCATGGAAGAAGCGACCCTGTGGAATCCCGAAAGGGTGATTACTTTCACTGCTCACTTCGAGAGATAAGTCCAGACCCTACCAACGCTCAAGCAGATAGTCATTGGCTGAAGCAATAGTCGACATCCAAGACCTGAACGGTGTTGGACCCGTAACCGCAAACAAGCTCCGAGAAGCAGGCTACGACTCGATCGCCTCCCTCGCAATAGCCCCCATCCGAGAACTCATCGATAAAGCAGGCCTCGAAAACAGCGTAGCAACCAAAATCTCTAGAGCAGCACGCGAAACAATACAGACAGACTTCATAACAGCAAAACAGCTCTACGAGAGACGCAAAGACCTTCAGAGGCTAAGCTTTGCCAGCAGCAACCTCGACAAGCTACTAGGCGGCGGACTCGAGACCCAGGCAATAACCGAGTTCGTAGGAGAGTTCGGCGCAGGCAAATCCCAGATCTGCATGAAGCTAAGCGTCATGACACAACTACCAGCCAAAGACGGGGGCCTCGAAGGCAAAGTTCTCTTCATCGACACTGAAGGAACCTTCGCAGCCCAGCGGGTCTACCAGATGGCCACGGCCATGCAGCTGGACCCCGATAAGATCCTCGACGGAATCATCTACAGCCGCGTCTACAACAGCGACCACCAGATCCTCACAGTCGACCATGCATTCAAGATCTGCCAAGAAGAAAAGATCAAACTCCTAGTCGTAGACTCCATCCTCTCCCACTTCCGAGGAGAATACATAGGACGAGAATCGCTAAGCGAACGCCAACAACGCCTAAACAGCCACCTCCACAAACTGCTCCGAATAGCCCAAGCCCTCAACCTAGCAGTCGTAGTAACAAACCAGGTCCAGGCCAACCCACAAGCATTCTTCGGAGACCCCACACGACCCGCAGGAGGTAACATTCTAGCCCACGCCTCAACCCACCGAGTAATGCTCAAAAAAGCCAGCCAAGGACTACGAGTCGCAAAGATCATAGACTCTCCCTACCTCCCAGAGTCAGAAGCATACTTCCAGATCACAGAGAAAGGAGTAGAGGACGCAGCACCAAAGAACCGACGCGACGATTAAGACCCCAATTCCAACGACCCCGCGATGCAGACACATAGCACCATCGAACCTCTACAGCCAAAGACCTGGCAACTAGAAGCTACGAACGGGGTCGAAGGCTACCTCTACCACTGTGTCCTATGCGATGAGGCACTCATCCTCTCCAAGCACCAGATCAACCCCCAAAAAATACAGATAATCTTCAACAACACTTGCCCCGGATGCAGCCTCGAACTCGACAAAGTCCTAGGTTGTAGACCCTCAATTCTCCCACCCGGGAGACGACTCCTCACCAACCTAAAGTGCCCGGACGCGGAGATACTCCTAGAGCCAGACGATCCTCTCGAACACCAAACCCGGAGAGGAAGCAGTCTACCAAGAGACCTCCAGCCCAGCATAACAACCGGAATAGAAGCAATAGACAAGATACTCATTCTGAAGAAAGGCCAACTAGCTTACCTCCAGGGCGAGCCTTCCAACGCTCTCTCACTCCTACTCTGCGTCAGGGCAACACTCCCACCCCCAAGAGGCTTAAACAGCGATGTCGTCTTCATAGACGCAGGAAACCTATTCGACACCTACACAATCTCCCAACACATCACCAATCTCGAGCTGGACGAAGAGAGAGTTCATGAACGCATCCATCTCAGCAGAGCCTTCACACACCATCAAGTCTACAACCTCATAATAGACAAGCTGCCTTCAGCCCTGGACGAGTACAAGGCAAGGCTGACAGTAGTCTCTGACATCACAGCGCTCTTCTGCGACCCAGACGTACGCGACAAGAAAGAATCCCTAGACATTTTCCGCAAAAGCATACGGTTCCTAGCAACAACCGCAGAGGCAAGAAATATTCTGATCCTAATCACCAATCTGAAGGCGAGAAGCAAGACCATGGAAGACGCGCTCACTCGCACAGCCCATGTTTCCGCCACTCTCAAAGACAGAGGCGCCTACACAAAGCTCACCGTCTCCCGCCATCCCTTCATACCAGAGAAGGATACAGAAGTGCCACTAGACAATCCAACACTAGCAGGATACTCTCAGTAAGCAACTAATACTGTTCCGACAGGCCGACCTTCCCCAAGGTCTTCAGCCTAATCAAACGATCCCTGTCGTTCGCGACAGACGGGTCCTTCGAAAGCTCGCCGTAAGCTGCTGCAAACCAGTCTTGAGCTTCTTGCTCTCTTCCCAGGAGCACGAGGCATTCAGCAATCTCCTCATAGACAAACCCGCTCTTCCGACCCGCGGACTGATATTCCTGAAAAAGCTCCTGCTGTATCTCAAGCGCCTCCTCGGTATGGCCCATCATCCTAAGCGTCTTGCCAACACACCACCTTGCAACCCCAATGCTGACCGGATCGCCTTGTTGTCTTCGAAACTCCAGAGCTTTCTCGAACATGAACAGAGCCTCTTGAAACTCTCCCCCGTCGAAGTATGTCCAGCCGATATTGTTGTAGAGACTACCCTTCCAGTTTCTCGCCCTTTCATCCAGGGAATTCTCGGCCAGATCCAGAGCTTTCAGATTCCACTCCAACTGGTTCTCCGGCGATTCGACAATCGCCACCATGTGAGCAGCATCCACCGCGTAAAAGTCCTCCTTCGACTTGACCGCCAAGTCAAACGCTTGTAGCAACAAACGCTTCGCATCGTCAACACTCCCCGAAGAATTATAGACCCTTCCACGTTCCAGCAGATACCTGATCAGCGTCCTGCCATCAGTTTTTGGCAGCGCCTTGTCGACTCGATCCAGAGTCTTGTGAGCATCCTCAAACTTGCGCTGCAAGCCCTCCGCCCTCGCTATCTGCGTTAGGAGCTGTGCAAGATAGGAAAGGTCGAGCGAGTCCAACGCCCTTGGAAGAAGCTCACGGAACCTCTGCTCGCTAATGTCCGGGTGAGCATAGTCCCACAGCTTGTCGAACTCAGGCAACTTACCTGTTCTCTTCGGAACCTCAGCTTCTCCCATCCTCGCCACACGTTACGACAACTCTGGTAGTAGGAGTCTACTCGTATGAAAGACTTCCAGGAACGATTGTGCACGTTACTCGCTGTTTCGCAATTCTTTCACATTCACTCTTCACATTTCTCTTCTGAATTTCTCGAAAGAGAGGATACCCAGCATGATTACCTGATGAAACATCTGGGCTGGATCCTCGACCTCTATCACAAGCCCGGCTATATGGTAGTCTGGCTGAAAAAACCTGACGGAAGATGCGTAAGGCTCATCGACAGATGGAAGCCAAAGCTGCACGTAGGAGGAAACTATCGAGAGCTCGTGGACCTAGCTTGCAAGTCATACATCGAACAGTGCCGCTTTGTCGACAAGTTTGAGAGAGCAGGCGATATCGAAAAAACCAGAGTCCTCGAAATAGAAGTTGAAACTGACGATGAGGCAGCGAAGCTTGCGAACAGAATACAGAGAGAAGGCAAATACTCCCGTTTCCGCCTCTACGATGTCGACATTCCCTCTCCCCAAGTCTACCTCTACCGGAAAGACCTCTTTCCCTTAGCCCTAGTCGAAGCTGATGCGAAGGATGATGAAGTTCAGTGGAATCTGCGAGACTCGAGAGAAACAATTGATTACAAGCTACCGCCTCTCCGAGAAATCCGACTAGAAGTAAAAACAAGGAAAACCAGGAAAATCCGAACCTTTGGGGATGAGATAGGCTCTCTCCAGCTCAAACATGATGATGGTGAGGCTTTCACAATAGACTCTGGCAGCGAAGGAGAGAAGATTCTCGGTCTTGTTGATTGCTTCGAAGAAGCCGATCCTGATATTGTCATTACGGAAGGTGGAGACTCGTTCATCTTCCCCTACCTTGCTAGACGCGCCCATGAAAACGGAATGCTCGACCGGCTGATTCTCGGCCGCGACCCTTCACCGCTCAGAGTATACGAGGTTCAGGGCCACTCATACTTCTCCTACGGGAAAATCCTCTACCACGAGACGGCCGCTCGACTTCTCGGCAGACTACACATTGACGGGCATAACGCGTTCATCAGCGCCGACTGTGGACTAGAAGGACTCTTCGAAATATCTCGAACATGCATCATTCCCATTCAGCGCGCTAGTAGGGCCACGATCGGCACCAACATGACAAGCCTACAACTCTACCATGCTTTCAAAAAAGACGTTCTCATACCATGGAACAAGAACCAGCCTGAAGAATTGAAAGACAGCGAAGAACTTGTCAATGCAGACCGGGGAGGTTTCATCTACGGACCAGCAACAGGGATACACGACCAGGTTGGAGAACTGGATTTCACAAGCCTCTACCCGACCCTAATGCGAGACAAGAACCTGAGCGGAGAAACAGTCAACTGCAAATGCTGTCTCACACCACCCTCTCGCGTCCCAGAACTAGACTACAACATCTGCAGCAGACAGATAGGCATCGTTCCACAGTCGCTAGATATTCTTCTAAGAAGACGCAGGAGCTACAAGAAGCAAAAAAGAGAAATAAAAGACGAACAGCTAAGAGAAAAGTTCGATCAACGCCAGTCAGCCCTCAAATGGATACTTGTCTGCTCTTTCGGATACCTAGGATTCAAGAATGCTCGTTTCGGCAAAATAGATGCGCACATTGCAACATGCGCCTTCTCTCGAGTATTCCTCGACCGTGCAGTGGCTTTAGCCCAAGCCCACGGCTTCAAGCTAGTCCATGGAATTGTCGATTCAATGTGGCTTTCAAGACCTGAAGCTACTGCAGCGGATTATGAGGCGTTATGTGAATTGTTGAAAAGAGATCTTCGTATTCCGTTGAGCTTTGAGGGCCAATACAAATGGATAGTCTTCCTCGACTCCAAGACAGACCCGCAAGCGCAAGTCCTCAACAGATACTATGGCATCTTCCAGAACCGGACCTTAAGAGTTAGAGGAATAGACCTCCGACGCCACGACACTCCAGAGATAGTCAGAAAATGCCAGAGAGACATGCTGGCTATTCTATCTACTGCCGATGATTCCCAAGAATTCAAAACCCTAGTCCCCCAAGCCCTCGACACTCTCAGAGAATACGCTTCGAAACTGCAAAGCAACAGCGTTCCTCTCGAAGAGCTTGTAATAACAAGAAGTTTGAGCAAGAACCCTGGCGAGTATTCTCACAAAGTACTCCAGGCCATCGCAGCACAGCTCCTCAAAAATGAGGGAGGATCAGTTCATGCGGGACAGCAAGTAAGCTACGTCATGACCATCGACAGTTCAAATAGAAAAATGACGACAGCTGCTCCACCAGAACTTGTGGACGATAACACAGTTATCAACCTTCAAGGATACATCGGCCTTCTGATCTCTTCTGCTGCAAACCTACTCTTACCCTTGGGTTACGACAAGAAATCACTAACGGCATGCCTCGCCTAGAGACTAACTCGCATCGAGCAATCTTCTAGCTGAAAATCCACTATTTCTTAGAGATTCTAGATCTTCTTCGAACGAAGACAAGAAGCACCGCGATCACCTCTCCCAGTGCTACGATGATCGCAAGCTCGCGTCCATAAGACAACCCGGAGGGAACCTCTCCCGGCGCGGCGGGCTTGGGACTTGGTTGGGCAGTGGGCCGCGGTCCAAGCGAGAGTTGTCCAACATTGAAGTTCTCATTGCTCAAGTTGACCTCCCCCGGGGCCGGACGAACGTTCACAACTATACTGTAGACTCCCTCTGAAAATCCCGTAGTGTTCCAAGATAGAGAGGTGGTGTATCGCGCGAGAGGAGCGAGTACAAGGTGATTCTGCTCTGCAACCATCGTTAAGTTTGCATGCTCGCTTAGGTCGAATATTTCTGAAACATACCCATAATTCGCCACTGTCACGTTGACAACCACTACACTGCCGACGGTCGCGTTCAGAGGAGCAAAGCCTGAAATGATGACAAGGTTATGAATCTCTGGGATAACCAGGACAGAGACGGTGGCCGACTTTTCGACCCCCATTACTCTAGCTACAACCGCCACTTCTGACAATCCTAAAGCCGCTTGAGCACTAGCAGAGATTGTCACCAGCGACGAAAACGACGACCTTCCAAGAGAAGGAGCGAAAAGAACCTCGACGCCTGCAGGCACTGATTCCGCAGACAGGGTGATGGGCGCGGAGAGCTCAGAGGTGGTGCTTACAAAAACACTTAGCGAGCCGCTGGAGCCCTGAATTAGCGTCAGGTCATTCTGACTCAATGATACGTTGAAAGTCGGGACGCACTGGGAATTGGGACGGTTGCCGTTGGAAAGATTCGTTTGCAAATCGACTGTACTGTAATCTGAGCGGCCGTTAGGATTGCACCGATGATGATTGGCGTCGACATTGGCAGACGCTAGTAAGTATGTGGCCATTTGAGCCTCCAAGGTGCCGGCGACCGCCTCGTAATGGACGACTACTGGGAACGAGAGTATGATGATGGAAACGGCCAGCAAAACCAGTTCTAGCCGGGGCAAACTAATCATTCGCATTACTCTCCATCAATATAGAACATTTCGCTGTTTCTTGTGTTCTATGAATTACTCGCACATAGCTAATTCCTCGCGGACCCTAGGCGGGAGAGCCCTCCTTCCTCCGGAGAATCTGTGGATTGAGTTCGAGTTGGCACTTGTGCTGGTGATAGATGAGACTAGATTATATCTTGCCAATCCAAGCAAGATGGTGGACATCTTGACTACGACTGAAACTGGGAGCAGCTGTGAATTAGAGCTGGTTAATTTCCAAGAGCTAGAGAGGGGTAATGCTAGTGCGACCATGTCAGAATTGGTTGGTGAGTATGGGGTGGTGTATATCACATCCTTGACGCGTCAGGGATGCTCTGGGTGCGAGACCCAGAAACCGCATCTACGAATCTCTCGCAGCGGGGATGGCACGGGAATTGACTGGCAAGGTCCGGTTCCGGAGACTTCACGTTAGCTACAGGGAAGATGATAAGCGAGAATCTTGGGAGAGTAAACGAATCTTTGGCCATGCTGCGTATCCGACGTATATGATACCCGTGAAGTCTCATGTAGGCCCGCTGGAGATTTTTCGATCAGTCTACCCTCAGATGGACGAGTTAGAGAGACAGATCAGAGATACTCTGGAATTGGCCGAATTCTATAAGAACGAAGCTAAGAAAGCAGCTCGCGAACGCGAGGCTGCAATCTCAACCACGACCCCTTGAGAATCACTACTTTTTTACGGCTAGTCACAAGCCCTGTTGCATTGCTAAAACTGGCCATACGGTTTCCCCACGGCCTGTTGGCGGGTTTGTCCTCAAACTTCACCCCTCTTCGTTGCAGTGAATGATAGATCTCATCTACATCATCGACCTCAAGGTGCAACTCTATGGTCCGACGGTCGACTCTTGGACCTTTAGCGAGTCTATGCAAAGCCAGCCTAGAACCTCTTGTGTCGAACATTATGAAGCTCGAATTCTCTTCGACAACAGGTATTCCTAGAATCTCTTTGTAGAGTCTCTTTGTCTCTTCAAACTTGACAGCCCAGAGAGTCACGTAGGGGAGCCTTTCGAGTCGCATACCGACCAAATAGTCTTGATCGGTTCTTAGAATATTTGGCGACTAACGGTGCAAAGCACTCCGACAGATTCGGAAGATCATCTGGCTGATAACAACAGTTGAATGATAATGCAACTAGTTTCTATCGAGAAAGGCGGAAATCTCGTCCAGACTGCATACTACAGCTTCAGGTGGTACGACCTGTCCCTGTGGGTTTTGGGGACGTGAAAGGGCGTTAGAAGGCGGGTCTGACGTGACGGTTTTCGTAGAGAATCTTCCGCTCGTAGATACCCATCACCCAGTACAAGCCAATGACTAGGAACAGTCCCAGGATGAAGATGATGATGTTTGCATTCGCGCCGAGGACGTTGATAACGGCTTGTCTGGCAGCGTCGGTGAAGAGCGTGACCCAGGTGAGTGAGACGAGTAGTGCCGCGGGGAGGGTCAGCCTGAAGACCCTTAGCATCATTAATTCTCGTTTTGGACTTGCCAAATCTCGGTCGGATCTGTGTTAGACGTCCCGGGATTTCATAGCACTTTTGCAAGAATTTGAACTCCTTCCAAGCTCGGATTCGAGAGACCCTGGCATCTACAAACCATCTCGTCGTGCATGTTCGTTGAAAAAGGACACATTCCGTACTGAAAAAATGGATGGATTGGTGTAACAAATGAGACCTTGAAAAGGTCTCTTCCAGCCCCCCTCCACTACATGCCTGTTTTGATGGAACCTCCGTCTTGGAAACTTACATATTCCCCGACAAATGGGCGGTTCTTGTGGCCGCCGTAACGTAGCTTGGTAGCGTACAGGCCTGAAAGGTGGAAAGGAACGCCTTGGCCATTGGAGCCTGGAGGCCGGGTTCAAACCACCCGACAAGGTGTGAGCGTCCCGGCGGCGGCCCCACCAACAAGATTTAACCCAACCACTACCGACACGGCTGAAAAGTGGGCCGGTAGTTCAGCCTGGTATACTGACATGTCAGGCCGAAGAACGTCCGGTTTGCATGCCTAGAGTGTCAAGACACCGGAAGGTCGCGGGTTCAAATCCCGCCCGGTCCACCACAATTAGACGTTGTGCATTGAAACAATTCCGTCAATCCGGACGAATTCGGATGTCTCGCATGATCAGGGCTTTTTCGCATACCTTTGCCGGATAGTTCCGGCTTCAAATAACGTCGCGATTTTGCCAGCATGATTGCTAGACTAGCTAGGAGACCAAGCTCTTCCTATTTAGACGGGGCTGTAATCAGTCCTGATCGCGATTCCAAGCAGCCGATTTGATATCGCAAGATTTTCCCGCTGAGTCTTGCGCATAAATTGCACCTCCGAAAAAGGCCGTCCGGCCTATTCTGCCCCGGATTTTGAAATTAGCGCAAATCGGTTTCAACTAGCGGGACCATCCTTCAAAAATCTCAAAAGCGTTGATCCTCGCGACCGGATCTACCCTCTTGAGTGACGCTACCCTGTTATTCGATCGGTTTCACTTCATCAACTAGCCAGATTTGTCGACTGCGACACAGCTCAGGAAAAATCGAGACATCCAGGCAAGAAATTACCTGATTTGTGGTTCTACTCGTTTCTGCTGGACCCGACAGTGGTGAAGTCGAAAGATTAGCGCACTCCCAGTTCGGCCTTAGCTCATTAGAAAGGTTCCAATGCGTTCGCTGAATCTCGAACTGTTATATCGGCGAGTGGGAAAATCTCCTCTATCAGGCTTGCCGGCTCGAATTATCGCCTTGGAGGGGATCGACCAATCGGGAAAGAGAACGCAGGCACGACTCCTCGCGAATCGCCTGCAACGAGCAGGCACAGAGGTCGCCACTATTAGTTTCCCAATCTATGAAACCCCATCAGGGCGACAGATACTTCGATACTTGAAAGGCAACCGAGAATATCCCCTCGAAGCCTTGCACATGCTCTACTCGCTCAACAGATGGGAGAATAAAGAGCTAATCAACAAGCTAGTCAGCAACTCAGATCTGCTAATCGCTGACAGATATACACCCTCAAACCTGGCTTATGGTTTCTCAAAAGGACTCAGCCTTAGCTGGCTTCAAGGGCTGGACAGAGGGCTTCCTATTGCCGACCTCGTCATAGTACTCGATGTGCCGATCGCCTCCTCATTCAAGCGGAAATCGAAGAACAGAGATGTTCACGAAAGCAACAAGGAATTTCTTATGAGGGTAAGACGCAGCTACAAATCGTTGTCCGCGAAACTGGGGTGGAGGATACTGGACGCAACCGGAACTTCTCGAGAGGTGCATTCGGCGATATGGCAGACGATCCTCCAGAGGTTCAATCCCTTGAAGCGAAACTGATAGCCCCTAAGTTGAACTAATGCTATCTAGATCCGCAAGGGGAAACTGCTCACGAGTCAATTCGGCGTTTAACTGGGCTAAAATTAGGGCCACCAGTTCGACCGGCTCGACCCTCTTGATACCCTTGAGGTGGTGGACCAGGACCTCCACCCTTTCCGGCTGAAAGACCAGGCGGACCAAGTAGTGATCCTCGTGGAGCTTATGCTCTAGACTATCGTCGATTGTGTAGTGAAGATGAAAAGCCAAGTCAAGCGCGCCGAACGCACCACGATTTTCTATCCGATCAAGTATCCGCTCCTCCTCCGCAGCATCAAGCACGTCAAATGCTTCCCCGTTGCCAACTCCAATCTTGAAACCTATTTTCCCCCCGGAGTACCCGTCCTTGTCAGCCACAGTGATCATCTTCGGCAGAGAGAGTGCCCGCAGTGACGAGAGAGCCGACACGAGAGCTTTCTGCAACGACTCCGGACTGACGTCAAAAGATAACGAGGCTCTTGCATGAAGAATCGTGGGGAATTGATGAAGCGCGCCCAACCATTGGTCATCAAATGCATCTCCCATGTCGAACTATGAACCCCTACTGGCCACTAAGATCTGTGAGAAGCCATAGCGTTTCCCAGACATGAACTAGCGCCCCCCCACTTGAAAACTGATATCTGCCCCGACCCGTCCATTAAGTCGGACTTGCATCGCAAGAATGCTTCTCAACTCTGGCGTAAGTGCCCAACCTGCCACAGGGAACTGTTCTCGGAGGACCATTTTTGTGCCATATGCGGTCAATGTCTGGATTGTTGCCAAGGAAGCCACGCACAACACAAGCCCAAGGAAACAGCTCATTAGGAAACCTGAGATCACGTGAATATGGAAATCTTTTAATGACGAGGAACGGAATCTTTCTTGGGCTAGGATGCGTTTAGGACCAGAAGGCCCTTCAGAGAATCGGGTGACGTGGCTTGCAAAAGGCAAAACGGAAAGAAGAATACGAAGCAAGAATCAAGCAAGCACTAGGCGTTCTAAACGAGGTCTCAAACGATAATACGACTCCCAGAAACATTCGTCGATCCGCCAAAGATGCCATGGATGCTCTCCAGGCCATGTCCAATACGATAGGCGTCCGGGCATCGAACGCAATCTCAATACTAGACGAGATAGGACAAGACCCCAACATGCCCCCCTACACCCGGGTTAAGCTCTGGAACGTGGCAAGTATCCTCGAGGCCGTGAAAGACTGAGTATGGACCGGTAGAGCCCCACTCAACGGCTAAGTATTTATCGCCAACACGCCTCATCGTAGCGGGAAGCTCTTGTCTTGGACCCCCGGCGCATGCTGCCGTACATTGGCGGTCTACTGATCCTTGCGTTCGCGTTGGCCTCTCTCTCACGTAGCCAGCTCGGGAGCAGCATCCTGTTTCGATCGTACTGGCTTCTATACCTGATCTATCTTGGACCGGTCGTTATTCTTGGAATAGTGGTCGTCCTAATCGTCCTCATCGGATTGAACTGGAGGGAGTTGGGAGCAGCCATTGGATTCGGATTGGCACAGAAGAGAGCAATGCGCAAGCGTCGTTCGCGATATTCTTTCTGGATTTCATTGCTCTTCTGGGCCATCGCGATTGGAGTCTTGATTGAGAGACCCGGCTCCATCTTCAATCCTACTCAGACGAACACGACGGCCATTGCTAACATTGTGGGTGAGAGTGAGACTCCGTCGAACCCTTTTCTGGGAGGACGTATCCTGCCAACCGTATCCAGCCTGGTTCAGAACAGCTGGTTCAGCATCGCATTTCTCGGACTCCTCATCGTTGCAGGCCTTGTGCTTATCCAGAGTGTCAGAGTCGCGATGAAAGAGATCGGCGAGATGAATTCTCAAGAGCTTGAAGTACGACGTAAAGAAGGGTTGGATGCCGTCAACCTTGCTATCATGCTCGTCGATGACAGGTCAGCTGATCCACGAACTAGAATAATCACATGCTATCAGCACATGATTGCAGCCGTCGCCAGACTAGGCGTTCCTGTCTCGTCGGACCAGACAGCGAGAGAGTTAGAGAGGACAATAAGTTCAACCTTCATGCTCAAAGGATCAGCTACCGCCAAGTTGACCCAACTCTTCGAAGAAGCACGATACAGCCTTCACGACATTACTGATGAAGATGCCGCGAATGCTCGCGAATATCTCGAATCTATCGCGGGCGAGCTTAGCCTCTGACAAACAACTAGATGAGAATCGCAAGACTCCTTTTCTGGTGCGCGGTGGCCTACGGCGTTCTCCTACTCTTGATTGGCGGAGCCTTTCCTTCGGGACCCTCTCCAAGCCTTTCTCTGGCTGGCGTTCCCCTGGTCGTGATAGCCATAATCGTCGTTCGTGACCTTGCCAAGAGGTCGGCCGCTTCGACCGCCACTCGGACAATTGGGTCGGCCTCGGGTCCCAAAGAAGATGCTGTGCGGTTCTTGAGTAATCAGATAAGGGTCGCCGCTATCGCAAGCGATTCATACTTTGAAAACGTGGTTCGGGCAAGGCTGAAAGAACTTCTGCTTACCAAGACTATACTGGAAACTGGATTGGATAGAGACGCGGCGAGGCGAGCCCTGTCAGATCCGCAACAGCGCCTGAAGCTGCTGCATGACGAAGAGCTCTACAGGCTTCTATATGGACCCGTGCCCGCGCCCGGACTGGCTAGGATGGACATGATCGGGAAGGCAGTGGACCTGATAGGAGCATGGAAAGGCTGAACATCGAGGAGGCAGGCAGAACGTGCCAGAAGGTCATCAGTCAGGTAAAGAAAGTAATCGTGGGAAAAGAACCAGTTCTCGAGAAAGTGATGCTGGCAGTCCTTGCCAACTCTCACATTCTCTTCGAGGACTATCCGGGACTTGCTAAGACCCTACTTGCAAAGAGTTTTGCGATGAGCATGGGTTGCGGCTTCTCTCGAATCCAGTTTACGCCTGACCTGCTGCCCGCCGACATTACAGGCACCTATGTCTTCAACGTTCGATCTGGAGAATTTGAACTACGCAAAGGGCCCGTATTCACCAATATGTTGCTTGCAGACGAGATCAACCGGGCTCCACCAAAGACCCAGGCCGCTCTATTGGAAGCGATGCAAGAAAAACAGACAACGCTGGACGGAAAAACCCACCTTCTAGATAATCCGTTCATCGTCGTAGCCACCCAGAACCCGATAGAGTATGAAGGAGTATACCCCCTCCCAGAGGCCCAACTGGACAGATTCCTAGTAAAACTACAACTCGGATATCCCGCCCGGACAGAAGAGGTTGAGATAATGCACCGTCGAATGCTGAGGGGCCAAGAAGACGTTGCCCTCGACCCGGTAACAGACTTACGGACGATACTAGATCTGCAACAGACCGTCGAAGGAATACATGTTGACGACGATGTTATGGGATACATCGCCGACATTGTCCAGGCGACAAGGTCCCAGCGGCAAATCGATGTGGGAGCTAGCCCGCGAGGATCTCTGGCCATCTTTAAACTGAGCCGGGCCAGAGCAGTCTTCCATGGCAGAGACTATGTGATCCCTGACGATGTGAAAGAGGTAGTCGCCTCCGCTCTTGTTCATAGGCTGATCATGAAAGCAGAATCGTGGGTGAAGGGGACAAGCGCGAGCCAAGTCTTGGAAGAAATCCTCAGGACAATACCGGTACCAAGAGTAAAGACGTAGATCGGCTTTGTTCACTCTCAAAGCAACAATCTACTTCTCAATAGCCATCGGTTTGCTAACCCTCGCTCTGCTGCTCGGTGACTTCCAGATCGGTGTACTCGTGCTCGGACTGGCCTCTCTGTTCTTTCTCTCGAACATCTGGGGATTGCCGGAAAAAGTCGACCTGAAGCTCGAACGACAGATCATCCCCGACGAAACCTTCGGAGACGAAAACATTCGAGTAGAGTCTCACATTCGAAACCTAACGGGTGCAAACATATCGAACCTGGAAGTTCATGAAACTCTCGACGAGAGGATCGTCCTGGAGAGAGGCGTTAACAAGGCTCCTATGTCGATCGGACCAGGTGAAGAACCACGTCTGATCTTAGAGTTCCCGTCTCCGCCACGGTCCAAGTACCAAATAGGCCCTCTGATAGTGAAGGCAAGAGACCCCCTCGGGTTCTATCTCGTGGAGGCACGACTTACATCCGATACTCTCTGCGTAATGCCGAGGCCCGAGCGGCTGGCCGGCGCTCAACTTCGGCCGAGGCATGTCGGACCCTGGCCCGGAGTGATCCCATCGAAAGTGCCAGGGACCGGGACTGAATTCTACAGTATGCGCGGATATGTTCCCGGAGACGACCCCAAAAGAATCAACTGGAAAGCAACAGCCCGTCATGACTCTCTAATCGTAAACGAGACTGAGGCAGAGAGAGTCATCGATGTTATGATCGTTCTCGACAACGACGTTACATTACTCGGACCGGCGCAGGGTGAAATGTTTGAAAGAGGAGTCCATGCAGCCGCATCGATGGCAACCATGTTGTTGAGGCAGGGCAACAGGGTAGGCTTGGTCCTTCAAGGAGGAGAGAGAGGATCTATACCGGCCGGTTTCGGAAAACGACATGAACGAAGGATCCTATATCTTCTGGCAGGTGCAAAGTCTGGAAGGGCAACTGTTTCTACTAGCTACGTCATGAACCTCCTAGCCCGGCGTATGCTACCTTCTCGTGCACAGATAGTCATTATCTCCCCGCTACTGGACCCTGAGATGAAAGAGGGTGTCAAACAACTGACTTTCGCCGGCTACAATATGCTCGTTTTATCACCTACTCCGACGATACCCTTGACTTTCCAAGACTCAACCGAAGAGATCGCTTTCAAATTAATCATGTTGGAGAGATCAACAACTCTCCTCGCACTTGAGAGGTCAGCTACCGTAATCGACTGGCCGAGGAATATCCGTCTCTCGACGATGTTGACCAAGGTGAGACGATTACGCCCAGTCGTCGCGGCTTGAACGCCGTCCCACGCATCATCATACCAATGCTGAAGGTCAACCATATCTTTCTCGTTCCATGGATAGTCCTCAGCCTTCCGACGGCCGCACTATTCAAACAACAAATACTCATCACATCGATCCTTACAATTCTGGGATTAGCCGGCATGCTGACGCGAAGCTTGGCCTCGGCAACCTTTGCTTCTGCGAGTCTTCTGGCATTGACGATATGGGGAAAGATTGCCAGCGACGTCTTCGGCCTCGAGGGAACCGACACAGCACTCCTCCTATTGCGATTCATGGTCGTGATCTTCCTCATGGAAGCTTCTACCACTGCAGTTACCTTGGATGCCGCATACAGGCAGCTCAATAGCGACAGCGACGAAATATCCATGGAAATCCGAACGCGTGTGACCGAATGGGCGAGGGTGCAATTGTTGAGTCTTGGAAGGCTGACGTTGGCCGCGTTCGGACTATCACTTGGACTGCTCGTCATTGGAGGTATCGTGAGCGTCTCAGTCAACCAACTGGCGTTCAGCGGGATACTAGTACTGGTAGCAGTTATCGCGCTTGTAGTCCTCCTTACATACCGGCGCGAACCTGAAGACCGCGAAGAACTCCGCAGTTAGTTTCAGGTCCCTCACACACCTTAAGTGAGTGGCGATTCAGGTCGGGATGGATTTGTCCAACTACGAAGCCGGGAGACGGCTGGAATACCGGGTGAGGGACCTGTTCCGCAGAAGCGGGTTCTTCGTTGTCCGAGCTGCTCAATCCAAACCGATAGATCTGGTGTGTCTATGCAACGGCAAATCTGTTCTCGTCGAGTGCAAAGCGGGAGGCTCGTTTCTCGGAGAACAGCGGAAGAGAGAGTTGTTAGGTCTCGCTCAGCTGACTGGAGCGGTGGTCGTGCTTGCTAGAAGGAGACGTCGGAAGGTAGAGTTAACAAATCTCGTCAACGGAAGAATGGTCGAGCCCGAAACCTTGCTGAGGCTATGATTGGCTGAAAGTCTCCTTGAGATTCCTAAGCTTTTCCAGCATTGAGAGCCATCCGAATACTAGGTTGCTGTAGGCTGAGAGCCTCTCAGGATCCTTTTCCAGCTTCAAGAGCTCGTTGGTCTCGCTAATCTTTCCGATAACTGTCTGCTCAACACTCTCGAGAAGCATGCTGGCAGAGACAGTTGCTTGAGGTCCGGTCGCCCGAGCGTAAACCACCGGCTTGTTGCACTTGGCGCAGAAGATTTCGCCTTTGACTTTGAACAGAGGGCTGCCGCAATTCGGACAAACGTCAGAGAGCATTGTCGCTCCTGATTTTAGAAGGTCGGCCATCCGCTTCACATCATCCGACATTGTTTTCTCCGCCCCCGCATCCGGCTTGACATCCTAGGCGGGCTGGCTGTGTATAAATCACACGGGACCTTTTTCGGGGATGGAAAGAGTCAGAGCTAAGACTCGCGAGGACCAGCGGATTCGGCGCTGGGCAGGTCCGAGCCGTTAGCGAGTGGGCTACAATTACCAATGCTGGATGAAACGATTCTTCGGAATCGATCCTGCTAGCGTTTTATTAGAGTAGCTTGGGCCTCTTTCAATTCTTCTTGGTGAGTAGATTGCCCGAAAAGACTGCGACTCTGAGGGTTGCCGACGCGTTGCAGCGAGATGTAGGCCGGGGAATAGCCAGGATAGATCCGAAGGTTGTGCAAGACCTCGGATTAACCTCGGGGGACGTCGTTCAGATTACGGGCAAACGTAAGACGAACGCCTTGTGCTGGCCGGCTCACGAGCAGGATTATGGGAAGGGGACAGTCCGGATTGATGGTTACCTCAGGAACAATGCAGGGGTCTCGATTGATGACAAGGTGACTATTCGGAAGATCGACGCGAAGATCGCTGAACGCTTGACGCTGGCGCCCACCGAGCCGCTCCGAATTGTTGGCGGAGAAGAGTATCTGAGCCAGC
>WNFY01003229.1_pt1 | contig 18184 bp, 15 predicted proteins | sample 5400091 | NCBI WGS metagenome assembly WNFY01 (sample SAMN13153364, study PRJNA577476) | soil metagenome | isolation source: 60 cm soil or saprolite under grassland replicate 1 | place: USA:California | collected 2016-06-15
CGCACGCGGCATCGCTCCTGACTATGTCGTCACCCTCCTCTCGGCTTTCGGTGAACAAACGGTGGCTGCTCCCTCTCACCCTGGCTCGCTCGTCGAACCTCTCACCGAGCGCGAACTCAATGTCTTACGGCTACTGGTGACGGGCCTGTCCAATGCCGAGATGGCGCGGGAACTCATCATCACCGTCGGCACGGTGAAGCGGCACGTCAACAGCATCTACGGCAAACTTGGCGTGAACAGCCGCACCCAGGCGGTCACTCGCGCACATACGTTGCACTTGCTCTAGGGGACCGCATCACTCCTCTCCGCACCTCTTCTTCATCTCTTTGGCTGCTCGCTTTTCCAAACAGCCATATCCGTGTGTGCTGATGCTTCGGCGAGAATCAACCCCACAACACATCCTTCGATACATGTCGCCCTGCCTGGTTGAGCTGCATACTGAGGGTAGTGCTGAAGAAGTATCAGACACAAGTCAAGAAGGAAGAACAATGAACTGGTATGAAATACGCGTCCAGGGGCGTCTTGACCAGCACTGGTCGGAGTGGTTCGACGGGCTCGCAATCACCTACGATGGAGATGGCAATACGGTCCTGAGTGGACCACTTGTTGACGAGGCTGCCCTGCACGGCGTGCTGATCAAAGTGCGCGATCTGGCCTTACCCCTGCTCGCAGTGTGCAGAAAGAAGACAGATGCTTCGATGCAAACGTGATCCTTGTAGTGCCCCGATTTATCGTGGGCAATTCCTTAAGAGAGCAATTCTCTAGAAAAGGAGAAAATCTATGTCGTTTATAACTAGGTTCATACCCATGCCCGTCCTCAGTTGGGGCATCACGATGCTGCTGCGCATCGGTGTGCGCATGACAATATTCGGTCCGATGATGTTACTTACCGTGCGTGGTCGCAAGACGGGAAAACCTCGTACGTCCCCTATAGATGTCCACGAATTCGATGGTCGTCGCTTTTTGATTGCCACTCACGGCGTGGGCAGCTGGGTGCAGAATCTCCGTTCGACGGGCGAAGGAGTCCTGAGCCTCGGTTGGAGCCGAAAGCCGTTTACCGCCCAGGAACTGACTCCAGAGGCAGGCGGGCCTGTAATCAAGAATGTCTTGGGGCCTCTTCTTGCCTCTCAAGGCGCGCGTGGAACGGCCCTTCGACAAAACTTTAGTCTGGCGGCAGACGCCCCTCTGAATGACTTTATCGATGCGGCCCGAAGCCACCCGGTCTTCGAGCTTAGCTCTTCCCGTAAGCCAACCTGATGCGAGGAGAAGGAAACGGTGCGACCAGAAGGCATGATCGGCCAGGTGGTAGGACATGTTTCTTGCATCACGTTTTTGTCTCTAAAGAACTAACAGGCTCAAGAGGAGTATCGCATGAACAACAACACACTACCAACCAGCTTCACTATTGCCTGGAGTGCCTATCTCATCTGGGCTGGCACTGCTTCGGGGTCGAGTAGCAATGGTGCAGGTGCGACCCGTTCACGCGAAACCGTGGGAACACAGGGGAAACGTGGCAAAGCAATTTGACAACTGATGTTCTGATTTCCGAAAGGTGAATGTTATGGATAAGAAACGCATTGCAACGCTCTTCCTGATCGTGCTCATGGACACGGCGGGGGCGACTGCCCTCACCCCCCTCATTCCGGTCTACGTCCTCGCGCAATTTCGCGCCACGCCTTTTCAGGCGGTCCTGCTCGTGGCAACCTTCTTTATCGCACAAATGCTGGCGGCACCGTGGCTGGGCAAGCTGTCCGACCGCTTTGGCCGGCGGCCCATCCTGCTCCTGAGTCAAGCTGGGACGATCGTTTCCTACCTCCTGATCGTCTTTTCCATTCCCCTGGGCGCGCTGCTCAATCACGCAGGAGCGCCGCTTGGGATAGCCGGAGGGCTTATCGTCATCTTCCTGGCGCGCATCCTGGATGGCGTGACCGGTGGCAACATCAGTGTGGCGCAAGCCTATGCCAGTGACATCAGCACACCGGAGCAACGCACACGTGCGCTCGGCCTGATCGGCGGTGCCAGCGGGCTCGGGTTTATCCTGGGTCCTGCCCTGGTCGGGCTGCTGGCGCTGCTGGTTCCGACCCTGCTGGTTGCTCCACTCCTGGGCGCTGCTCTGGTGAGTGTGGTGACGCTGCTGCTCACCCTGCTGTGGCTGCGTGAGCCGCTCCGCCGCCCGGAGAGCAAGGAGATGGGCGCACAACCAGACGAGGGCGTGCCTTTCTATCAGGTGCTGCGGAGCCTCCCGGTGGTGCTGGTGCTGGCAACCGCCTTTCTGATGACATCGTACATGGCTGCCCTGGCAGGCACGTTCTCGCTGTACGGCAGCCAGGTGCTGTTCGCTGGGCAGCCCGCCTCCGTGGTGGTGCGCAACGTCGGCCTGATCATGGCGGTGTTGGGTCTGGTGATGGCGCTCACGCAGGCCCTCTTGCTCAAACCGCTGGTGAGCCTCCTGGGCGAACGCAAGCTGCTGCTGCTGGGCGGCCTCTTGCAGCTCGTGAGCGCCGTGGGCCTCTTCGCCATCTCTGCACTCGGGGCCGTCATCGTCTTCGTGGTCGCCTTCGCGCTTGGCTACGGGCTTAGTTCTCCCATCCTGCAATCGCTCATGACGCGCTTCGGACCCGAACAGATGGCTGGCCGCCTGTTGGGAGTGTTCCAGTCGGTGTCTAGCCTGACCTTCATCCTGAGTATCGTGTGGGCTGGCGCGGTGTTCGACTACGTGAGTCCGCAGGCGGTCTTTGGGGTGAGCGCAGGGTTCCTGGCGCTGGCCGTGGTCGGCAGCGTGGGTATTGTGCGCCACAAACCTGCGCGCGAATCAACCGAGTCGAATGGCTCAATGGTGGAGACAACAGCGGATATGGCACCGATGCGATCAACATCGGGCCAATTGACCTGACCGAACTGTCATCTTCAGCATTATTCACCATCCATCTCACACCAATCACTCGGGCTCTTTTAAGCGAGAAAGGAAACACAACATGTCTACCATCACAACGACGTCGCAGGCTGCGACCTCCTCACCACTCAAGCGTCTTATCAGGAGTCATCCGTTGGTGGCTTACTTCGTCATCGCATTCGCGGGGACCTGGGCCTTCCTGCTGCCCTTCGCACTTTCCAGAAATGTGAATGGGCTTGGCATCCTTCCCTTCAGGATCCCAGATATCGCGTTTCTTATCGCTTTTGTGCTCGGTACCCTTGCCGGGCCGGCCCTGGCATCCCTCGCTGTGACCGCCATCACCTCTGGCAGAGCAGGCTTGGGACTGCTGCTGCGCCGGTGTGTGCAATGGCGGGTGGGCATCGGGTGGTACCTGATCGCCATTTTCGGCATTCTCTCGATCTGGCTGGTGGAGATCAGCCTCTTTTATGGGGTGAATTTGCCCCTTGCGCTCCTGTTGAAGTGGACGCTCATCTTCACCGTGTTCTTCCCACAAGCCGTGCTCATCATTCTGACGGCGTCGTTCGCAGAAGAACTGGGCTGGCGCGGATTTGCGCTGCCGAGGTTGCAACAACGCTACGGCCCCGTCCTGGGAACCATCATCCTCGGCACGCTGCACGGCCTGTGGCATTTGCCCGTGTTCTTTACGGGGTTGCTCGGACCGTTCATCCTCACCAGCTACGTAGGTTTCCTCATCGTTGCGATTGCCACCACGTTTTTCTACACCTGGGTCTTCAATCACACGAAAGGAAGTGTGCTGCTCGCGACGCTGACCCATGGTTTTGGCGATGCATCCGATAGTCTGCTTGTCCTGCTCATTCCCGCGCAACTCGTCGTCACAGGATGGGCGCGGCCCTTCGTCTACGGAGGCTGGCAGGCGGATAATATCGTGATATTCGGCGCCGTTGCGGTGCTGCTCCTCGTCTTCACCAGGGGCCGTCTCGGATACAACCCGGAGCGGAACGCGCAACTCTTTGAGGTACCGCGACCAGCAGAAACACCTGCGGCGCTGACCAACGTCTGAAGGTGCATCGTTCAAGGCGACTGCAAGAGTCGCCTTGAGAAAAGGAAAAGCATATGAAAACGAATCTCTCCCGAACCATTCTCGGTGGTGTCCTGGCCTGCGTGCTGGCGCTGCTGGCGCTGTCGTTCACGGTTCTTCCTGTAGCGGCAGCACCACAGACTGGGGCTCCCGATATTGCCAGCATCGATGCGTATGTGAGCGCACAGATGCAGGCCAATCACATTCCCGGTGTGGCCCTGGGCCTGGTCCACAACGACCAGATCGTGCATCTGCGCGGCTTCGGGTCTGCCGACCAGAGCGGGCGAGCGGTCACCCCACACACCCCGTTCATTCTCGCCTCGGTGAGCAAATCCTTCACCGCGCTGGCGGTCATGCAACTGGTGGAGGCGGGCAAGATCGAGCTGGATGCGCCGGTGCAGCGCTATCTGCCGTGGTTCCGCGTCGCCGATCCGGTCGCCTCGGCCCGTATCACCGTGCGCCACCTCCTCTACCATACGAGTGGGATCCCGTCGTCGGGGTATGCCTGCGCGACGGACCGGGTCACGATGACCTTAGAGCAGTATGTGCGCAGTCTCGCCACACTCACTCTCGACCGACCGGTCGGCAGTCGCCCTAACTATTGCAGCACCAATTACGACGTGCTGGGACTCATCGTGCAAACGGTCTCGGGCGAGCCCTACGCCACCTACATGCAGCAGCACATCTTTGCCCCGCTCCAGATGCACGACAGTTTCGCCTCCGAGCAAGAGGCTAGGCGCGACGGGCTGGCACAGAGCTATCGGTGGTTCTTTGGGGTGCCCACCCCGATTGATTACTACAATCTGTCTAACGTTCCTGCAGGCTACCTGAGCTCCAGCGCCGAGGATATGACCCACTACCTGGTCGCGCAGATGAATGGGGGACGCTTTGGGTCGACTTCCATCCTCTCGTCGGCAGGGATAGCGACCATGCATGCGCCTGCGGTTCTACGAGAAGGGGGAAGCGGCTCGTATGGCATGGGCTGGGTCAATGGACCCCTCGCTGGGGTGCCCGCCATCTGGCACGATGGCAACAACGTCGTTGCCTCCACACGGCTGCTCATCGAGCCTCAGACCCACTGGGGCGCGATCCTGCTGGTGAACGGCAATAACTTGATTCCTGTAGACGGTGCGAACACGGCCCTCACGTCTCTGGCAGACGGAGTCACACGCCTGCTGACGGGGCAGACCCCCCAGGCTTCCACGAGCCTGACCACGTTCTACCTCATCTTCGATAGTATTCTCGTCGTGCTCTCCACCCTGGCGCTCTGGCCGCTCCTGCGCTTGCGACGCTGGTCCAGAAAGTTCGAGCAACGCCAGCCCCGGCGGCCCCAATTCCTGCGTCTTGGCCTCCGACTCACCTGGGACATCGCCTTGCCGCTGGCCATCTTGCTGGGCGTCTCACTGTTCGCGAGTTTGTTGGGCGCGACGTCGTGGGATTGGATCTTGCTCGGCTGGCCTGATCTGGGCTCGTGGATTCTCGCCATCTGCGCCCTCTTGCTGCTCACTGGCATCGTCAGGGCAGTGCTGGCGATCCGCGTGCTCCGACGCAAAGGCGCGGAGACGTCTCCGGTGGGAGCGTCCCCGAGCCCAGGTCTCACGTAAACCGTCCCATCAGCAATGAAGTGCTCTAGAAAGATCTCTCAAGAAATGCTGCATGAAACGTTTCTGAAACGTTTCATGCACTACGCTCAGACGTAGTCGTGTAAATGAGATCATTGGATGGCGGCAAGAGGGTAGAATTATCTGACGTAGTCTCAGCTTCCTTTTTCTCTTTCCTTCGCTATCACTGGGCTGATGTGGTGCGTCGCACTCATCATGTACTCCAATCTTTTCCATGCAGAGGCATGTCGTTTCCAGAAAAACATGTCTGCAGGCGAAGAACAAGACCATGTGAAAAGTGACAGGGGTCCTCTCTTATGAACGCCTTCCAATCCTTGCGCGAGCGCGATAACATAAAAAAAGCTGTCATTTTCTTTCCTCTCACCGCATTGTTGGCCACCGTTGCTGGACTGATCACCCACTTTGATGCGCCTGGTCATGCCACAGGACTTCCTGTAACCGATATGAGGATCTCGGGCATGGGTCATGACGGCACTACAAGCTGTGGCCGTCATCGGGTTTTTGTTGGCTTCACGGCTCAAAGAGGTCTCCTTTCAGCAACTGCGCCAGGAGTGAAGTTCAGGAAGTTCATGCCAGGAGAGGCGGCGGCCTTGACAACATCCGTAGCGACACACGACGTATACTTGCCAGAAGTTATTTTTTGTCGATGAATGAGCGAGCGAACAGCTGCAGCGACTCGAGTTTTGTTGCATCCTCGATCAGAGTATTCCTGTATATGAAGGAGGAGTTCTGTAACGTTCTGAGCTGGGGCAAGACCAGGCAACAGAATGCATGTACCTTTGCTATGGACCGATGAAAGGATAGACATCCATCTCATCATTAGGAGAGTACTTTTATGACAACCAATCTTCAGGTGAACGATCAATTTCCCGATATCGCCTTGCCGAATCACCAGAACGAGTTAACACGACTCACGCACTTCACGAAGCCCAGCCTCCTCGACACACACCTGGGATTCTTGGATGGCTATCCGCTGATCCTCGTCTTTTTTCGTGGGTTCTTCTGCCCACGCGATCAGCAGCAGATGAGGCAGTTGGTGGAGTTTCAGCACGAACTGGCCGTGAATTACGGCAGGCTTGTGTCTGTGAGTGCAGACCCACCACTCGTGCAGGCTGCGTTTCGGGCTGGCCTGGGGGCGCAGTGGACCTTCTTGTCGGACGAGCAACGGACCGTCATCAAGCAGATTGACATTCTGGACGAGACGGAAGGCGAATATGCCTATCGTGCGCAGCCGTATACGTTTGTGTTGCGGCCCGATTTGACCATCCACGCTATCTACAACGGATGGTACTTTGTGGGTCGTCCCACCAACGAAGAACTGCGGCACGACCTGCGCGCTATCATGGAAGCCCGCTCTGATTACCGCTACGAGGCGTATGACACGCCACAGGTGCGTCAAATCCGCATTCCTCAACAAGAGTGGGCTGATAGCGCACCCTTACTGGGAGCCAATGGTCTACCTGTAGCACGGGGAGTAATCCGTTGGTTCGATCCCAACGCGGGTATTGGCATGATCGCAAGAGATGAATCGGGAGAAGATGTGTTCTTTCACTTTACCGCTCTTCCTGGGCAGGGCTATCGCACTATCAAGCCAGGAATCCCGGTGAAGTTTGAGGTCGTCGAAAATAGCACTGGCCCGACTGCTCGTAATATTCATCAGATCAGGTAAATTGAGTATCAGCCTCCTGTGGACTTGAACCCTGCTTCCAGTTCCGAAATACCTCAAGCAGGAACTGCTTCGTCTCAGGAAAGACTGGTTCCTGCGCTAACTGGTGCAGCATGCCGACAGTTAGCCGTACCTGTTCAATATAGTTGGTACATCCAGGACAATCAGCGACGTGCTCCTTAAGCTGTTTGCGCAATCCTGGAAGCAGGACGTTTTCCAGATAGTCCGTCACCAACTCTACCACCTCTTTACAGGTGAGAGCATCGTCGATTGTCACGTTCGGGCTCCTTTCGCTGTGTTCACTTTCCATCGATTGGACGTGCTCAGGGGCACGTCAGGCCTGGATATGCCTTCAGCTTCTGTCGTTGTCCCGAGGAAAGCGTGACCAGTGTTCTTCGCATGATCGCTCTCGCCCATGCCTACCTTGCAACACCGATGGGGATTCATCAGACGAGCATATTTTATCCTATGAAGGACTGATCTGGCGCAACAGGCGCCAGAGTGAGCAGAATTTACGCTGTCTTCCTGAGCATCCCATCGGCGGGCATACATGGTGCGCTCACGTTCATGAACACACTCCGGTAGTGCGAGACGTGGAAGAGTTTGCCTGTCAGCACATCGCGCGCACCACCTGAAACGAGACGAAAGACTCCTACGGCCAGCAAAGCGCCAAGGGGTGGAGCCACCCAGTAGAGCCAGTGATAACGCCAGGACCAGGAAACCAGGGCAGGCCCAAAGCTTCGTGCTGGATTCAGACTGGTACCGGAGATGGGTGCTTCCAGCCACACCATCACCGCCACCAGAATCCATACCATGAGCGGCGTCCAACGCATGAGACGATGGCTACTCACAAAAAGAAAAATGGAGGATACGAGCAGAAAAGTCAAGCTCACCTCTGCCAGGAATACAACCCAAAGGGGATAAACTGCTCCGGGTACTGTCGTTCCATATCCTACACTGGCAGCATGTCCTCCCCAGACAAGCACCACCAGCAGTGAACCTATGATCGCACCGAGTAATTGACCAAGAATGTACCCTCCCAGGTCAAAATGATGCATCTTCCCCTGCATCCAGAACGCCAGCGATACGGCAGGATTGATATGACCACCACTGAGCTTCCCGAGCGGCGAAATGGCGACGAGCGCGCCACTTCCCGCAAACAATAGACCTGTGATGAGTCGACGGATACTTGTATCAGGGAGGACATGAGCCAGCGGTGAGCCTGTGCCAAAATCGAAGACAACTGCACTCACGCCGGCAAAGACAAGAAATGCTGTTCCAAGCAGTTCTGCTCCATATTCAAACCAGTGCAGTTGTTTCCACCAGACGTGATCGCGCATCGCTCTTTCCCTTTCTCAAGCACGCATTAGACTCCACGTTCTTAACTCTGGCAATTGTCACTCCGCTTGCGAGATGGCCCAGGCTGCATTCACGAGGCCGATGTGACTGAAGGCCTGCGGGAAGTTGCCCAGCAACTCGTTACTCGCCGGATCTACCTCCTCGGCGAGCAAGCCGACGTCATTGGCGTAGGCAATCGCCCCTTCGAAGGTCGTCCTGGCCTGCTCGACCTCCCCCGCCAGTGCCTGCGCCTGGGCAAGCCAGAACGTACAGAGCAGGAAGGTCCCTTCTGAGCCTTCCAGTCCATCGGATGCGCGGTAACGGTAGACCAGTCCATGCTCATCGGTGAGCCGCTCAGCGATCGCGTCTATGGTGGAGCGCATGTGTGGGTCGGTGGCGGGCAGAAACCCCACGATCGGCATCATCAGCGTGGAGGCATCCAGGTCATCGGAGCCAAAAGCCTGGGTGAACGCTCCAGCTTTCTCGCTCCAACCATACTTGAGGATGGCGTCGCGGATCTGCTCACGGGTTGCTGTCCAGGTATCGATCCTGTCCTGCGCATTCAATATATCGGCAATGGCGATAGCGCGGTCAAGTGCTACCCAACACATGAGCTTTGAGTACAGAAAATCCCTTGGGTCTCCACGCACCTCCCAGATGCCCTGGTCGCGCTCCTGCCAGCGCGCTGCCGCTGCATCGGCCACCTCGACCAGGAAGGTGCGCGTGACCTCGTCGAGTTCACTGAGCTGATCGCGTAGGCGGTGCGCCGCACCGAGGAGTTCACCGTAGACGTCGAGCTGTCGTTGGTTCCAGGCGCCGTTGCCGATGCGCACCGGTCGGCTACCACGCCATCCCGCCAGGTGGTTGAGTTCGCGCTCGCTCAGATCGCGCTCGCCACCGACTCCGAACATAATCTGAAGCTCCACACCTCGCCGGATCTGGGTAGCTACTGCACCAGCCATCCAGGAGAAGAACCAGTATGCCTCATCAGGGCAGGCTGCGACCCAGAGTGCTTCCAGCGTCAGGCTGGCGTCACGAATCCAGGTGTAGCGGTAATCCCAGTTGCGCTCTCCCCCGATGGACTCTGGCAAGGAGGTAGTGGGTGCGGCGACGATTGCTCCCGTGGGACGGAACATGAGCGCTTGCAGCACACGGCCACTGTGCTGGACGAGGTCCCGCCACGGTCCTTCATACCTCTGATGCAGGTCTGACCAGGTACGCCATCCCACAACGGTGTCATGCAGGTAATCGGTGATCGCTGCCTGAGTATACACCTCTGGAGTTTTCTCCCAGCTCGCCCGATGCTGTAGTGCAAAGTTCGCCTGCTCACCTGCCTGGAGGGTGAAGCGAGCGCGTGCAATCGAGCCTTCTATAGGCAACATCATCGGTGAGGAGAGGACCAGGACATCTGCTCCACCACGGGCGAGGATGCCTCCCTGAATAGGTCTCAGCAGAGGGAAGATGAGGCCGTATTCGAACCGGGGCGCATACTCAAGCGCTATCTCCACCGTGCCGCTCTGGCACGATACCGAGCGGAGCACTATTCCAGGCGAGTCGACGCCCAGTTCGTGTCCGCGCTCATTGCGCCCAATCGCCATCGCGTCGACCAGCACTGCGCTGCCCGTTGGAGTGCGCAAGGTCGTCTCAAGTGCCATCGTCCCTTCAATGTAGCGGCGGCTCACCTCAGTAGCACCGACCGCGTGGATTGACCAGTGCCCCGCTTGCTCGTCCAGCAGACGGGCAAAGACCGATGGCCCATCGAAGCGGGGAAAGCATAACCAATCGACAGAGCCGGCGCGGTTGACCAGCGCGGCTGAGCGACAGTCTGACAGTAAAGCATAATCGGCAATTGGCACATTACTCATGATCTCTCTCCTCTTCATAGGTAATCTCATACACCTTGTCTGTATGCTCGTTATTGAGGGAATGCTCAACGCAAAGCGGTCTACCTGCCCTCGGTCTGCTCGAGCAGCTTGGCAACCAATCCGGTCCAACCCGTCTGGTGGCTGGCACCGACGCCTCTACCAGTGTCGCCGTGAAAGTACTCGTAGAACAACGGGTAGTCGCGCCAGTGCGGGTCGGTCTGGAAGGTCTCGTTCGCGCCGAAGACCGGACGACGCCCGTCCTCTCCACGCAGGAAGATGTGCGTCAGCCGACACGAGAGTTGATCTGCGATCTGCCAGAGTGTCAGCTTCTGGCCGGACCCAGTGGGGCACTCCACCAGGAAATCGTCGCCGTAGTAGTGGTGGAATTTCTGGAGTGTTTCGATGAGCAAGAAGTTAATCGGAAACCAGATGGGCCCGCGCCAGTTGGAATTTCCGCCGAAGAGCCCACTGCTAGACTCACCCGGTTCGTACCTGACAACATACTCCATGCCATGCGCGCGGTAGACGTAGGGATGTTCCGCGTGGTACTTGCTGATCGCGCGGATGCCGTAATCGCTCAAAAACTCCTCCGGGTCGAGCATGCGCTTGAGTAGACGCTTCATGCGATGCCCACGCACCAGCGCCAGCAGGCGGCGCTCTTCCATCCCCGGTTCGTGCCAGCGTGAAACCAGGCTCGCCAGGTGCGGACGGTGCTCCAGAAACCATTCCAGCCGTTCCTTGAAGTCAGGGAGCGCATCCAGCAGACCCGGCTCGATCGTCTCCACGGCGAGCAGGGGAATAAACCCAACCAGCGAGCGAACCCTCAGCGGGACATGCGAGTCATCTGGCATATGCAGCACATCGTAGAAGAACTGGTCCTCTTCGTCCCACAGCGAGATGCCTTCTCCCGCAATGTTGTTGAGCGCGTCGGCGATGTAGAGAAAGTGCTCGAAAAACTTGGTGGCGACATCCTCATATGCCTTGTTCTCGCGGGCTAACTCCAGGGCAATCATGAGCATATTCAGGCAGTACATGCCCATCCAGGCAGTCCCATCGGATTGCTCCAGGTGACCCCCTGTCGGTAAGGGGGCGCTACGGTCGAAGACGCCGATGTTGTCCAGTCCCAGGAAACCTCCCTGGAAGACGTTGTGTCCTTCGCTGTCCTTGCGGTTCACCCACCAGGTGAAGTTGAGCAGGAGTTTGTGGAAGACCCGTTCCAGGAAAGCCCGGTCGGCCTTGCCGGTTGTGCGCTTCTCGATTTTGTAGACACGCCATGCTGCCCAGGCATGGACGGGTGGGTTCACATCCCCGAAGGCCCATTCGTAGGCTGGTAACTGACCGTTGGGATGCATGTACCACTCTCGTAAGAGCAGGATGAGCTGCTTCTTGGCAAAGTCCGAGTCCACCAACGCCAACGGAATGCAGTGGAACGCCAGGTCCCATGCAGCATACCAGGGATACTCCCAGGTATCGGGCATCGAGATGATTTCCGCATTGTTGAGATGCTGCCACTCGGCGTTGCGTCCAAATGTGTGCGAAGGCGGCGTGGGTGGCCCTGCCGGGTCGCCGTGAAGCCACATATCGACGTCGTAGTAGTAGAACTGCTTGCTCCACAGCAGGCCGGCGAAGGCCTGCCGCTGCACAGCGCGCGCATCCTCAGACAAATTTTTCGCGCCACATGTCATGTAAAAGCTATCGGCTTCCGTCTGCCGTGTCTCGAAGACCTTTTCAGCATCAGTAAAGGGTGCCTCGTGCCGGGTAGAGGACAGGCGCAGGAGAAGCGTCTCTGAGGCACCTGGGGCAAGAACAAGGGTGTAGTGCGCGGCGACCTTGGTCCCGGCATCATCTGGATTGACCGCCCCCTGGATGCTATTTACCACTGCATCGTGAATACCATCCTTGACGAAGGGCGATCGGTTAGGCACGCCCCATAGTCGCTGGGCATTGCTCTCGTTCTCCGTGAGGAGTAACGGGGGCCTGTCCTCGCAGGCAAGCCAGTATTCACCCAACGTCGCATGCACTGCATGGACCAGGCGATGCCCCCCGGTCTGATCCGGTAGTGAAGCTGCCTCTACGGAACGGAGTTCTGGGCGAAGGTTCTCATCGTCGTGGTCATATCCCCAGGCCCAGGTATTGCGGAACCAGAGCGTGGGTAGCAGGTGCAGCAATGCCGGATCTGGGCCATGATTGATAGCAGTGATGCGGATCAGGATATCTTCTGGATCGACTTTGGCATACTCGACGGTGACGTCGAAGTAGCGATCCTCTGCAAAAACGCCCGTGTCGATCAGTTCATATTCAGGTTCGCCGCGCCCACGACGGCGATTCTCGGCCACCAATTCAGCGTAAGGGAACGCGCGCTGCGGATATTTGTACAGGGCCTTCATATACGAATGGGTAGGGGTACTGTCAAGGAAATAGTAGTACTCCTTCACGTCCTCCCCGTGATTGCCTTCTGAGCCGGTCAGGCCGAAGAGGCGCTCCTTGAGGATGGAGTCGGCCCCATTCCACAGGCTGAGTGCGAAGCACAATCTGGACAGTTCGTCACTGATGCCCATGAGACCATCTTCGCCCCAGCGATACGTGCGAGAACGGGCGTGATCGTGTGGAAAGGAGTCCCATGCTGTGCCACCGGGTGAGTAATCCTCACGGACGGTACCCCACTGGCGTTCGCTGAGATACGGCCCCCAGCGATACCACGGTTTCATGTGCTTGTGTGCCTCGGCAAGTCTGAGACGTTCTGCATTCTTTTCCAGGGCTGGTGGTTGATCAATCGATTGGCTACTCACCATCTTTATCATCATCCTTTCGAACAAGGGCGGCCATGTATGCAAGGAGCATCCCTACATTTCTCGCGCGACCTCTATATAGACCTTGATAGCTTCCTTGTCCTGCGTGAGATGACGCAGCATCTCTGCATAGTTTTCCAGACCATTGACACGCGTGGTAAGCAACTTGTTCAGCCACCCAGGAAAGAAAGATTCGGCCTTGACCAGGTCATTCACGCCGCTGACGAAGTCGGCACGAGAGGCGTTAACGGTTCCAACCATCACTTTGTTCCCAAGCACGAAGCCCTGGTTGATCTTATCTGCGTTCACCTCGGCCGTCTTCTCTCCACCCGTCACACTCGAGAGCACGAGGACGCCATTTTTGCCAAGGGCCTCGGCCGCCTGAAAGGCCAGTGGACTGAAGCCCGAGGCTTCAAAGATGATGTCGAAGGGCCCATGCATCTCGCTTGCTTCGGGAAGCGTCGCCCGTTGTGAACTGACATAATGAGCGCCAAGCTCGGTGATGAGATCGCTGTTAAAGTAGGGCGGCAATCGACGCGAGTGGCAGGTTACCTCTACACCCCGCAGACGCATTGCCAGGGTCGCAAGTAAACCTATGGTTCCTGCACCAACAACCGCAGCGCGGCGTGGTTGCCAGACTTTCAAGCGCCTTTGGATTTCATAAGCCTGATTCAAGCCTTTCTCCGCAACAGTGAGCGGTTCTAGTAGCACACCGACTTCGCGCAGCGTGCTGGGGAGCGTGACTATATACGCTGCATCCTCGACGTAGTACTCGGTCAGATAACCATGGTGCAGGTTGATGCCGCGCTCATAGTAGACATCATCTGTTGTCATATCCTGGAGGCCTATTTGATCGTAAATGCTATGTCCTGGTCGACGTACCGTCGCCACGACAAACGTTCCCGGTTTGATCGTATCCGGCACGTTTTGGCCGACCTCTACCACCTGGCCGAAGTTTTCGTGACCAGTAATGAGGAACTTCTCACCCTCCGGCGCGTTACCGTATTCCGCCGCATTGATTTCCTTGTCTGTGCCGTCAACACCCACTCGCAGCACTTTCACTAAGACCCCTCGTCCATGTGGAATGTCGGTAACTTGCGGTACCGGTATATCTTCTAAATGCATCGAATTCGGTTTGCCGGGATAGACTGCTATTGCTTTCATCGTTTGCCCTCTCTTTCAGCGTTTCATCATAGGTATTCTCGTACTGGACGGCCACAAGCAGCATGACCAGCCAGGAAGGACTGAGCACGCAAGCGATAGTCGGTATCTTGATCGAGGAAGGGGCATCGGCACTGACACACTCATCCAAGATCCTTCCCACTTGCCGTGCTTGTGTACCTCTTATGGTCTTGCAAGACGTCGATTCGTTACACTTAGATCGATTCTCATTCCTGCCTGTTACGTACTTGTCAACCTGCTCTCCAATCAAAAACCCTTTCGGAAGGCGGCCCAGATGGTGGTTGAGCCAGGTCGAAACCGAAGAACTCCTGTGTCTGCTGCCTGAACAAGACATCAAATGGCTCCTGCGATGTTGCTAAACCCTGTAATGCTTGCGCAATAACTGCGGCCTCAATGTAGAGTATCGCCATATCGCCCTGGGGAGTTTGTTGAAGGAACGAGGCTTCCCCCGTTATTCCCAGGCGCTTTCGCGATGCCTGGAACTCGCTCAGACGTGCGCCCGCCATTTCCTGAACCCAATGCTTCCAGGCTTCCGTTTTGCCGGGCAGGAGTGGAAGGGCCATTGCTAGTGATGCCATTGTGTCGATCTCCTTTCTTTGTGAGAAACGTCTCGTGGTTTTCTGTTCCCAAATCACACCTTCTTCCAATTACGAATTACAAAAGATCTCATGCAGCCTACTCTTCTTCGAAGTACTTCTCAAGTATGCCGCGTACCTTCGAGCGTGCGCGATGAAGAAGCACCCGCTGATTGCCCTCGGAAATGCCGAGGAAGGTACAGGCTTCAACTGAGGTCCATCCCTCAATGTCGCGCAAGATGATAATCTCCCGCTGAGCGGGCGGTAACACTTCGATCGCTCGATCAATGCTGGTGATCGGCTGGAAAGAAGCGATCGGGATCGACCGCAGGTTCATCGTGATCGGCGCCCATGTCTGAGAACGAAGAGAAGGGCATACTGCGCCCTTCGCGCTGGGCACGTGTTTTGGCACAGTTGGTGAGAATACGAAACATCCAGGTCTTCAGGGAGGATCGTCCCTCGAAGCGGTTGAGCCCCTCAAGGACCGCCATCCACGTTTCCTGGACTACTTCCTCGGCCACTGCCCAGGCCGTCACGTAGACCATGGCAAGACGCAGCATGGCGGTCGCATAACGGTCGACCAATGCCTCAAAAGCAGCCTCATTGCCACCGCGTAACTGCTCGATCAGAGAGAGGTCTTCATCAGGAGCCACCACGCCTGCCAGGTTTGTTCCGGTGATTGTGTGCTGGACGATGGCCATGTCAAATAGATGTTCCCCCTGATACGTTCCTTTGCTCATCACGGCTCCTCCTTTCGGTTGTGTTCAGGTTGTGCGTGAGAGATTCTCGATATACGGGACAATAACCCCGGATATCCGTCTTACTCTACGATGGTTTACTCAACGTCTTCTTTATTCTTCTATTTCAAAGTGTTGGGTCCGTCTCAATGCGCAAGACCGAGATCAACGTCAAGTTCAAGTTGTATACTTTTACGAGCAAACTGTGCAGCGCAGCCTGATCCACCAGCGGGCCAGAGATGATGGCGTCACCGTTTGCCTCGTTGTTTATCGTCATCCCATCAAACCACACCGACCAACGCTGATCGAGATGCCCTTTGACGCGAATTTCGTAAAGCATCATCACTCCTCCTTCCCGGTACTACTTCTTGACCGTGATGGTGTCCAGGAGGAGTGTAGTTGAAAGAAGAGGCGAAGACAGTAGTCCAAAGGAGTAATTGCAGGGTTACTTTTTTCAGGGGTTGTAGGGTCGTGGGTGAGAGACGGATAACCTCCAGAGGGGATGCTGGATCTCAGAGAGAAGATACAGTGTTTTGTGTGGCAAAGACGTAGAAGATACGCCAGCTTCGGCTCACACCTGCTCACCCACTCCCGTCAAGAGATTGAGGGTTCTGGCACGGGCTACGGCCTGGGCACGGTTTTGCACCCCCAGTTTGCCACAGAGGTTTAGAATGTGTTTCTTGACCGTGTTGATGCTAAGTACCAGGTGAGTTGCGATCTCACGGTTGGATGCGCCAACCAGGAGCAGCCGCAGCACCTCACGCTCGCGTGCAGTAAGCGGTTCCACCAGCGGGCTAGAGCGCAAGGAAGGGAGATCGGAAACCGCACTTCTCGGTTCACCTGCTGCTCCCAGCAGGGTCATGACGTATCCTGGCGCCACCTTGTGCTTATGAGCCTGGCGCAGCAAAGCTACCATCGGCGTACCCTCATCCAGGAAGAGGCGCATGTACCCCTCCGGTTCTGCTAAAAGCAATGCACGACCGAGAGCAGTTAAAGCCTCTGTGTGGAGCCCCTGTGCCTGTAATGCTAATGCGCGGAGGAGGAGGATTTCCAGTATACTCCTCATGCGCATCTTTGCCTCGGCATCCTCTTGCAGCCGCTCCAGCAAGGCCAGCGCCTGCGAGAGAAACGGACTTGCTGGATGCTCTCGCCCCTGGGCATTGCGTACCCGTACCAGTGTCAGGTACTCCTGCTCACGAGGGTAGCTCAGGTTGGAAGCCTCAGACAAACCATGTGTCTCTGCCCAGTGAATGGCAGCCGCCAGGTTGCCCTGCGCTAGCTCTACCTGCGCCCGCACCGCTGCCCCGTGAGCCAGGAGGGCGGGGGCAAAGCCGCGCTGCTCAGCCACCTGAGTGAACGCATCGAGCGTTGCGAGTGCCTGGTTGCTCTCCCCACGAGCTTGTTGGAGGCGAGCCAGGGCAAGGTAGCCCCGCGTGATCATCTCGGCGTCCGCGGTCGCCGTTTCCTTGACCAGGCCCATACCCTGCACCAACTGCTGCTCGGCCCTGTCTTGCTGGTTCCACTCACGCTGCAAATCGCCCAGAATGAAGTAGTAGTCTGCACCGTTGATCAGGGCCTGCAGTCCCCCGTGCCCCGGTGCCAACTGCGCTGCCTGCTCAATGGTGATGGCAGCCTGGCGCAGCCTTCCCTGCAACATCTGTAGCCGGGCCAGATTGGAGATACTTCTCATGGTTGTCGGGAGGTTGCCCAGGGCGCGCACGGATGCCACCGTCGTCTCGACAAAGCGCTCTGCCGCAGGTGTCATATCCCCATCCACAAGATAGGCATTGGCCGCAGTCACAAGAGCACTCGCATGTAACATGAGCGTGAGGGACATCTCCTTCGTCTCTGGCAACAGCTCGAGTGCCTGGTACGCAAGAGGGACACAACGTTCGTGATCGCCCACGAGACGAGCCAGTTGGCTGCGGAACGCGGCCACCTGGCCCTGGATGGTACGTCGCTGTTCGGCAGGGATATTCTCCTGAAGACACCGTTCGGCATCCTGCAAGCGAACCGAAGACTTCCCTAGCTGATGCGTGAGCATCAGCGTGATGGCATGCATGAGGCAGAGGGAGGGTTGGGTACGGACGAGCGCATCGGGCAGCCTGTTCAGCCAGCCGAGCAACGCCTGGAACTGACTGGGAAAGTTGGTCAACTGGGCGTACTGTTCGATCAAGCGAGCAGCGTGCTCGACATCAGGAATGGCCAGCGCATGGGTGACCGCCTCGTCGAACAACTCGTGTTGCTCGTACCAGCCACTGGCCCGGCGGTGGAGCTCAGGAACCACTAACGGCTGTTGTTGCTGCAAACGACTGCGCAACACTTCAGCAAACAAATGATGGTAGCGATACCACTGCCGTTCCTCGTCGAGTGCGACGAGGAACAGGTTGCTCCGCTCTACATGCTCTAGCAGCCGCTGACTATCCTCTCTTCCAC
>WNFY01002313.1_pt1 | contig 18177 bp, 15 predicted proteins | sample 5400091 | NCBI WGS metagenome assembly WNFY01 (sample SAMN13153364, study PRJNA577476) | soil metagenome | isolation source: 60 cm soil or saprolite under grassland replicate 1 | place: USA:California | collected 2016-06-15
AAAACTCCTCCACAGGTATCGCCGTCGCGCTTCGCCTCTAGCATGCGCGCGATCATTTTCTCCGTCAGGGCAGCATCTGCGCAGCGCACAGGTGAAGCCTCTACCGCCTCCCACAGCTCGGGTGGGTAGGCATCGCGCGTCATCGGTCGCGCGCTTTCGTAACCGACATCGACAATAGAAAGGACATGACTATAAATAGTCACACCGAATTGCGCGAGAAACTGGCGACATACCCCTCCCACAGCCACGCGCGCAGCGGTCTCGCGCGAGCTGGAACGCTCGATCACGTTGCGCACATCACCATGACCATATTTCATGGCGCCAGTAAAATCGGCATGTCCGGGCCGGATACGCGTCACCGGATCAATTGCTGCCTCGACGGGTTCAGCATTCATGCGCTCTTCCCAGTTCACCCAATCCAGATTCTCGATCTGCAACGTCACTGGAGAACCAAGGGTCTTACCATGACGCACTCCCGAAAGCAGGCGCGCGGCATCCTTCTCTATCTTCATACGCCCACCACGGCCATACCCGCCCTGGCGGCGCCGCAGGTCGGCATCGATCACAGACTTTTCAAGCGTTAATCCAGCGGGCAAGCCTTCTAGTATCATGGTCAGGCAGGGACCATGCGACTCACCGGCGGTAAGAAAACGAAACATAAACGTACTCCCATTGCTTCCCAAAAATGATCATGTACTTTATATTAGTAACGCACTTAGCAGAGCCATATCATTATCTCATACGCCAGCAGATATGGCATACTTCCTATTCCTTAGCCCGGACGGATTCTTTACGACTTATACTGTGCACATACACTATAGACAACGAAGGTCAAGACTAAGTACGTAACCATTACGATTGCTATAACTTACTATCTACCATCACTTGTCCAGATGATGCATTATAGCATGCGCATATTTCGGTTGCAGCGGCGCTACTATGATGCCAGCAGCACTAGTAACACAAGACCTTTATTTCCTCCGCTGACAAAACTTTATAAGTAACAATCTCATATTTACTGCACTAACATATTGACACAAAACATAGTTGTATTTTACAATGCAATTAACCATTTAAGTTTGTGTATTTATTGACTTAGCATCTCAACGACATTACATTAGGAGGTTCGTCATGTCCCCTGAACAGTTACCAAGCAAGATTGGAAAATCCGTAGGGGAAAAACTCCGAGCTGCGCGCGTCGCGCAACACTACACACAAAGTCAGCTTGCTGCTCCAGATTTTTCAGTAAGTTACATATCTGCTATAGAACGTGGACAGATTCATCCTTCACTCCGTGCTCTAGAGATTCTAGCTGGGCGGCTTGGCCTCTCCTCTACTCAATTATTACCAGCACGTTCGCAACAAGATTCTCGCTCTAGTTCTCAACTGAGTATAACCGAACGTGATGATGATGAGGTAGAACTAGTGCTTTTAGAAGCTCAACTGCTTATTCAACAGGGAGGTGCAGAGCGGGCAGCCATCCAGTTAAGTAAGCTTTCAACCAAGCGCATGAAGCGCCAGCAGCAGCTCCAGCATAAGTATCTGCTCGGTTGGGCCTATTTCGAGATCGAACGCTACCAGGAATGTGAATACATCCTCTCTGATGCGTTGCAGATTGCTAAAGACCTGAATGCCAACTACCTGATGCTGCGCATTCTAAACATATCCGCGCTCGCCCACGCCGCAATGCACAACTACACGCAGGCACTTCTGTATCATCAACGCTGCCTCAATCTCCTGGAAACGATCGAGCCGCATGATCCGTTCTTTACCGTACAAATACAAATGCACATAGGACAGCATTATACTCAACTTGAAAGCATTGATCAAGCGATAGACACGTTTCAAAAAGCGCTTGCAGTCGCAGAGGAGATCGCAACGCCCAAAGACATACAACAGACCTATCAGAGCATAGGTGCCTATTATGCCGGCACGAAAGAGTACGACCTCGCCACACTCTATGCATACAAATGTTTGCATATGTCAACATTGGAGGCCAATAAGCGCCTGCGCAGCGAGCTGTACTACTACCTCGGACGTGCTATAATGAAGGGCAGCCAGGAGCATGCTCGCCAGTTCCTTGAAGAGGCGGCGCTGCAGAATGGCGTCGTACACGATCCGCTCTCGCTAGCCAGCATCTACACGCGGCTGGCCGAGTGGTATTATAAGCAGCAGAACCTTGTAGAGGCCATAACGTATGCCCGGCAGGCTCAACAACTGGCTCAACCTCACGGTGATACCATTATCAGCGCCGAGGCGCTCGTGATGCTGGGACGGATCGAATACGCTGCAACCCGGTACGAGCAGGGTGACGAACACCTCTCAGCCGGCCTGGACATGCTTGAACGCCTGGGGAGTCACGAAGAATTGTCCAACGAGTCTGTGCTCTACGCGCAATTGTTGGAAGAGCACGGTAAAGAGCGCGAGGCTTTCACCCACTTTCGGCGCGCTTTCCAGAGCCGTCAGCGCCTAGGAAGATAGACTAATAGTCATGCAGAAGGATCAATACCAGACGCCGGATCAGCTTACCCACCTGGACGAACACGGCAATATACATATGGTCGATGTGACAGAGCGCCCGGAGACCGATCGCACTGCCGTTGCCAGGGGACGCGTACGCATGTTGCCTGCAACAGTACGCCTGATTGAAACCAATCAGGTTAGCAAAGGAAGCGTATTGGAGGTAGCAAAGATCGCCGGTATCATGGCGGCCAAACAGACGCCGCAGCTCATCCCTCTCTGCCATCCTCTGCCTATGACGCATATCAATCTGAGCTTTATACTCGATAGTGTTGAAGGGCTGATCTCGATTGAGGGTCGCACGCGCACCCACTATAAAACTGGAGTGGACGTAGAGGCTCTTACGGCTGTCACGGTCGCAGCCCTGACCATCTATGACATGTGCAAGGGCATCGATACTACGATTACACTCGAACAGGCATACGTCGCACACAAGGGAGGTGGCAAAAGTGGTGCCGTCGACTTTCAGCCGCTTTAGTCGGCAGCACGCACCTCCAGCAGCATAAACATGGCTTCCAGCAGGCTATGCTCCTCGCTATTGCTTAATTGTAGCTCCGTCTCCCCTAACGGGGTTATTAGCCTTCCTTGTGCATCCACCGCGACGGTACTCCGGATCGCGCGTGGATTGCCACCGCGCCAGCGTACAGGCTCAAGCAAAGCTCCCAGAGGTACCGTTATCGTGACGTATCGTCCGCGCAATCCCTCGGCGAGATCCTGCAATTGCAGGAATAGCGTCTGTTCGCGTTGAGTAATTGTTCCTTCTAATGATCGAGACTGTAAGGTAATCGCCGGCTCTTCTAGAGGAGCGCCAGGAGAACGCAGCGGCGCATCTACGCGCCTTACCACTTTCTTCCCGCCACGCGGGCCGCCTGTGCCGGCCAGCCTGGGCGTATAGGCATGAACGTCTGGATCATTCTCCGACGCACTAGAAACTCCTTCAAAAAGATTCGCGATCCGCACAAGATCGCGTAGCGCCCTCTGCCGCAGCAAGCTTTGACTGATACGCGCACTGATACTGAGCGCCAGTTGCAGCAGCGAGCGGGCCGCTATATCGTTACCGACATGCTCGCGGCGTCCCTGGCGAAACAACGCTTCGGCCTGACTGATCAAGGATTGACACAGATGCTCAAGCATACGTTGAGGCGTCGCGGCCAACGTGCGCGTGCCCTGCCCCAACTGCGGTCGCGGTCCCTGTGGAGAGATCGCTGCTTGCATTGCATCATAAAGATCCAGGTAGCCGGCGTGACACTCGTGGCAGCCAGCGAGATGATAGAGTAGAGGAGCATAGTTGAGCGCCGCCTGCTCCTCATTCGCCAGCAGCGCCATAATAAAATCGGGCAACTGCTGGTAAAAACGCAGGTGATAGTCGCTATGCAACAGGAGCTCCAGTCCGCCCTCATCCTTCGCCGTTTCTATTAATTGTGTGCCTTCTTGCCGCATCACTTGCTGTATCCAGGAGGCCAGTCGCGCATAGTTGTCGCGCCGATCAGGAAAGCCGCCGGGTTGCTTTACATCGTCCATAAAAATTGCCTCCTCTAGCGTTTATGCTTACTCGTCTCTATAGTAACGTGACAGATGCTTCACCTGGACGGCAGTACAATGAATTACCGCTTCACCATTCCAGTCGAGTAAGCCTTCAATCGCCAGTGTCTTCAGCCCTGTACGCACATCGCCTTCAGAAAGATCTGCCTGAATCAGGGCTTGAATATCCACCGTGTAATCCTTCGCTGTAAAAGTTGTACATTCTGTCAGACGCAAAGCAACCCTGACCGCCAAATTTGTACTCTGCTGCTGGAGACAATGACGCAATTTCTTGTGAGCATGATCTTTATGCTGGCTCATATGCGCCAGGGTAGAAGTAGGATACGAGGAGGTAAGTCCCTCCTTGAGATCCTGCATCACCTTGCCTAGCAGTGCATCAGCACCTATATCTTCTAGCTCATGCACAACCGCCGAGAGCTGACGTGGCGCCGACCTCAGCTCCATAATACAATGTTTCAACAGGTCGAGCAGCTCTTGCCGTGCGGATAGCCGCACGGTAATCTCTTCCGGTGTAGCAAAAGGAGGTGGCCCCCAGAGCGGCACGACAGCTTCATTGATAGGATCGTCCTCGCTATCCACGTTGTCTGACGACTCTAATTCAGCGGCGGTACTTACCTGTAAGCGACGTTTGCGTAAACGGTCGATCGCCTTGTTGCGCACGCTGCGACTGAGGAACGCATAGAATTGAGCATCAGATAAATGATCGAGGGCGGTCAACGGTGCGTTACCACCACCGCCGAAGAGCCCGAGGCGTACAAGCTGCTCGACAACATGACCGATGACTGTATCGACTTCGAATGCGTCATATTTTAGTGCGCCCAGGAAGCGCTGGGCATGGCGGTGAAGGTAAGCATACAGTAAAGGATAGCTTTGTTCGGCATGGTACCTCAAGTCGTGTGCAGTAAACGGCATGCAGAAAAGCCCTCCAAATTGCCCATCCACGTGTGACATCCCGGCAACTACGCATAGCATAAACGAGGATGCAGAACGATACGCTTCGTGGGCATTTCTCATTATTAGCATTGTACATGGAATATGCAACGGGCGCAATGCACCTATATTTCTACCTATTTGACGTTTTTCTTCGCCGTTTTTCAAGGTAGAAATGTAAGCGCATTGCGCCCTTCGAGGGAGCGGCTACCCGCTCCCATTTCCTGTCAGGAGTGCCTCTTATGCAATAGCACCCTATTCGAGATCCCCGCGCTTGCCCAGGCGCTGGTGCTCGTAAGCTTTTTTGATAGCGGTTAGACTGCGCTGGACATCTCCACGCTCTTCCAGTAGATTGGCATAGCGGAAGTATGCACTGGCCGCAATCTCATGTGCATTCGATGTATCCAACAGTTCGAGTGCGTCGGAGAAGAGCTGATCAGCCGAGGCGAAGTCACCGGCCTGGTGACGAATCTGCGCCAGGGCGATAAGCGCCTGTCCCTGCGTCTGCGCGTCATCGCTGGCGCGCGCAAAGTTGAGAGCCTCGGCAGCCTCTCGCTCCGCTTCCTGGGTATGCCCGCGTTTGAGCAGCAGTTCAGCCAGGGCAGTATGGCAGATGGAGGAAGAGACCTCATCGTTCAGTTCGCTTTCAATAGCAATTGCTTCCCTGTACTCCCGCTCGGCCCCATCGAGATCGTTCTGCTTCTCCAGGGCCTTGCCCAGACGTTGATGCGTCATCCCAACCAGGCGCTGTTCATCACGCATCTCATAGACCGCCAGGCTGCGCATAGCATACTCACGCGCCATCATCAGCTTCCCGGCCGCCTTATAACGCTGACTGACCTCCATGTACTTTTGCGCAAAGCTTTTGCTATCGCGGTTCATCCCATCAAGCGTCTCAAGAGCCTTGTGATAGAACACGACGGACTTATCGAGGTCGCCCAACCTGAAGTAGTCCATTGCCAGGCTACTGAACACATCTAGAGAGAAGACCGGATCACTGATCTGGCCGTTCTCAATGGCGGAGTTACAACGCAGATGGTTCTCCATCGCGAGGGTATAGTTATACAGAGAGAAGTAGGCTTTTCCTAGTAGATTACGTGCACGTTCTATAAATTCACTATCATTGAGAGCTTCACCCTGGGAGACGGCGTTGCGCAGATCAACAACGGCCTCCTGGTATTCTCCTGCCGCCAGGTGCACCTCTCCGCGTAGCAAATAGAGACGATATACTTGATCGGTAGTTACACGCTCAGGCTGGATTGGCGTTAGTAGTTGTTCGGCCTGTTTATGCTCACCTTGCTGTACAAGCACTTCAGCCTGCAACAGATCGACGTCGATTCTCTGGTCGGGGCCGGAGTCTGCGGGGGAATATCCTACGGCGCGCGCCTCAGCAGCGCCAGCAGGTGAACCTTCCAGGAGGAATGTTAAGGGTACATCCAGGCGTCGTGCAAGAATAGAGAGTGCCTTTAAAGAGGGACGGATCTTTCCTCGCTCGATGGCGGAGATATAGGAGATCGAGAACTCGGGGGCGGCTAACTGCGCTTGAGTCATTCCCAACTTCGTACGAACCTCGCGAATATTCGTACCGACTCTCGCTGCAACCGCCTTTCCTACATTTGCAGTTTCTAGGGATGGCATGGAACGATTTCCTTTCAATGAATAGTACGACCTGCACTTCGGGCTACATACAGCACGTACGCACAACGAAAATCATCTAGCCCTTTATTCCTTCCTACAACTCGCCTGTAAGAAGACTCTTGTTGTAGAGTGAATAAGTATTACAACCACACATTTAGCTAGATAATTCTCCATATTTCGTATTTTAACATAAGCTACGAGTCTAGTCAACACTATTTTACGCCTTTCGCATTCTTAGTATATACTCTTTCATTTCAATTCAGCCTGAACACATGCAATATTTTTTGATTCAAAAAACAGTGTGTTTTAAATTTATATTCTTTTAATGGTCTGCCAGACACGATCAAAGTTGCAGTTTATTATAACATAGCAGCTCGACAATAGAAGAGAAAACGTTCACACATAGCTCTTCTATGCATTAGAGCATATCAATCAGAGAAAAAATATCGTCTAATGATACTTTTTATGTAACCTCTTTTACTTCAGCTTACGTTCTTCTATCTCATCTAAAGAAGCAAAAGGCGACCCGCTGGATACTGGCAAAAAATGTCCCGCTCGCTTATAATGCACACGCGTTACACTTCTGAAGATCTACCCTCTTCAGAAAGCAATGCTACCTTTAGACAAAGAAAAGTCACTTTCAGTACAATGACAGTACAGTCAGAAAGGCCGGAATATGCAGACGATTCCTCTTCTGTTCAGACGCTCCGTTGAACGCTTCGGCGCTCGACCCGCTCTTATTGAACCGATCGAGGGGAATGAGATCTCTTCCCTCACCTATCAAGACTTACAGGAGCGTGCCTACTCGTTTGCTGGCTATCTACAGGGACAGCCGATCACTAAGGGCGAGCGCCTCATCATCTGGTCGCCCAGTCGTATCGACTGGCTGGTTACGTACCTGGGCTCCCTGCTCGTAGGGCTGGTCGTTGTCCCTCTCGATGTGAATAGTAAAGAAGACTTTCTGCGTCGCATTGCTGAGACGACCGAGGCTAAGTTTCTGGTGACAACACGCAAGCAGTATGAGGGCTTGCACGAGCCGCCACTCCCTCTCATTGATCTTGACGCCTTGCCGCAAGGGACATTCGATGCGCAGAAGCTTCCCGAGCTTCAACAAGATGACCTGGCCGAACTCGTCTTTACCTCGGGCACCACCGGTCTACCCAAAGGCGTAATGCTCAGTCACCATAATATCGTCTCGAATGCGACGGCAGCGCTCAAGGTGATCGATGTACGGGCGAGCGACCGGGCGCTCTCCATCCTTCCGCTTTCGCACATGTTTGAAATGACTATCGAGATTGCACTGCTCTGCGCGGGCGCCAGCATTGTGTATGCCCGTTCACTCGTTCCAGATACGCTATTGAAGCTATTTGTATCGCAGCAAGTCACCTGCATGGTCCTGGTTCCCCAGGCGCTACAGTTATTTATGAACGCTATCGAGCGCGAGGTACGTCGTCAGAAACGTGAGCAACAATGGGCGCTGCTCCACCGTTTCGTTGCCCGCATCCCATTTAGCATGCGACGTTATCTCTTTGGCGCCGTCCACAAGCGCTTTGGCGGACATTTCCGCTTCTTTGTGAGTGGGGGCGCTTATCTACCACCACAACTGGGCTACCAGTGGGAGGAGATGGGTTTTCGCGTCATTCAGGGCTACGGGGCGACGGAGTGTTCACCAGTAATCTCGGCCAACCCTATGCATGACCACGATCTTGAGTCGGTCGGTCGTCCCTTGCCCGGCATTGAAGTACGTATCGCTGTCGATAAGGAGATTCTCGTTCATGGTCCGAATGTTGCCCTGGGCTACTGGAAAAATCCAGAGGCGACGGCACTCGCTTTTAAGGATGGCTGGTACTATACTGGCGATCTTGGCTATATGGACCATCGCCAGCATCTATACCTCAAAGGGCGCAAGAAAAATCTCATCGTGCTCTCTAATGGCTTGAATGTATATCCAGAAGATATAGAAAATATTCTCCAGGAATTTGCCGGCGTAAAGGAGGCGGTAGTGATCGGCCTGACGGAAGACGGTAAGGGGCCGGAGGTACACGCGGTGCTCCTGATGGATCATCCAGAGCAGGCAAAAAGCATCGTGCAACAGGCGAACAAACGGCTGGCCTCCCATCAGCAGATCAAGGGCTTTACTATCTGGCCGGAACCGGATTTTCCGCGCACCAACACGTTGAAAGTCAAGCGCCAGGATGTGCTCGCACTCATGCCGGAGATGCGCCAGAAGAAGTAGAGAAGGATAGTATGCTATATTTAGTCGCCACTCCGATCGGAAACCTCGACGATATCACACTCCGCGCTCTGGAGACGCTGCGCACGGTCGATCTTATCGCCAGCGAGGATACGCGCAAAACAGGGCTGCTGCTGAAACATTTCGACATTCAGAAGCCACAGATCGCCTTTCACGAGCACAACGAGCAGCGCGCAGGTGAGCGCATCGAGGAGATCCTCAAGCAGGGCCGGTCTGTAGCCGTCGTTACGAATGCCGGGACGCCTGGTATCTCCGATCCCGGCTTTACCCTGGTACGCCGGGCTATTCAATCCGAGATAGCGGTTACGATGATCCCCGGTCCCACGGCGTTTGTGATGGCGCTTGTGCTCTCGGGTCTTGCGGTCCACAGCTTTACCTTTCGCGGCTTCCCTCCACGCAAAGCAGCAGGTCGGCGCAAGTTTATGGAGGTCGATAAGGACGCTCCCCACACCCTTATCTACTACGAGAGCCCCTATCGCGTGGCGGATTTCCTGCAAGACGCTATCGCGGTCTTCGGCGACCGGCAGGCAGCTCTCGCCAACGACCTGACCAAGATGTTTGAAAAAGTTGAGCGCGGTTCGCTTACGGAGCTGCTCGCTACGATCGGCGACACAAAACTCAAGGGCGAGTACATTATCGTAATCGCCGGAAGCGGCAAGGGAATAAGAAGAGATGGAGACGCTGCCGAGAACGATGAAGACGTGTGAACGACACCCGTTTCTCGCCTGGAGATAGATCGGCCTGTCAATCTACCGGACAGAAATAAAGCGCGCCCGGAAGCCTCCAGGCGCACTTCATCTCCGTCTGGTTGTTTAGATTCCCATCACATTGATCAGCTCTTTGACCGCGTCGGCTGACTTTTGCAGCAGTTGGCGCTCGCTGGCCGTCAATTCGACTTCGACGACCTTCTCCACACCCTTCGCGCCGAGCTGGGCGGGGACGCCGACGAACAGGTTCTCGATGCCATATTCACCCTGCAGATAGACCGCACAGGGCACAATCATCTTCTTGTCCAGCAGAATCGAATCGGCCATCTGCAATACTGAAGCAGACGGCGCGAAATAGGCGCTGCCGGTGCCTAACAGCTTGACGATCTCAGCGCCACCATCGCGCGCACGCTGCACGATCTGCTCGATGCGCTCGGCGGGGATGAGCTGGTCGATCGGCACGCCCGCGACTGTACACATGCGGGAGAGCGGGACCATCGTATCACCGTGCCCGCCAAGCACATACGCCTGCACGTCGCGGACGGAGGCACCAACCTCCTGCGCAATAAAGGTGCGGAAGCGCCCCGTATCCAGCACGCCGGCCATACCAATCACGCGCTCGCGTGGGAAGCCGCTCACCTTCAGGGTCAGTTGAGCCATCGCGTCCAGCGGGTTCGTAACCATAATTATGATGCTGTTCGGCGAGTACCTGACCACCTGCTCAGTCACTTGAGAAATAACTTCCTGGTTCTTCTTCACCAGATCATCACGGGTCATGCCAGGCTTGCGCGGGAAGCCGGAGGTGATGACGACGATATCCGAGCCGGCGGTGTCTGTATAGTCATTCGTGCCTGTGACTAAAGAGTCGAAGCCAAGTACGGGACCGGACTGCAGGATATCGAGCGCCTTTCCTTGTGGCATATTTGGGATAATGTCAAACATGACCACATCGGCGTAGTCGCGCTCCGCCAGGCGCTGGGCAAGGGTGCTGCCCACAAAGCCAGCACCGATAACACTGATTTTACTTCGCATTGACGTACCCTTTCAAAAACGGCCAGGAGCACAAACATCCTGGATAGTTATTCGCTACCATACTACATTTATTGTATGCCTTAAGGACGAAAAATGGCAATTGATTGCCCTAACATTTTTGTGATGTCGGCGAAAGAGAAGAAACACCGGAATTCCGCCTTTCGAGCGCTTGACAATGCCTACGACATCAGGTATTATAAATCCCACGAACGGCGAACAACTTACAGTTCACATTTGATGGGGTGTCGTTCAACGGTAGGACGGCTGACTCTGGATCAGTTAATTGGGGTTCGAATCCCTGCACCCCAGCCACTTACAACAGCCTGTGAGGCTCGTCGAGAGATTGTCTGGAAAAGCAAAAGGCAGTTGTTTTCACTTCATGAAGGTGATGTGAGGACAACTGCTTTTTGCTTCCCACCACAACCAATCTCACCCCTGCAAAGATTCATGAGTACACCCATCTTGTTTTCTGTCCAATCTGTGTTATAGTTTTGCATATGGTTTGCACACAGAGGAAACAGGAGGGCACACCCGATGGTCGCGAGAGTAACCCAGGAGCCAGAGGTTACAACCCTGGAGGGTGATTACACGCTTGAGAAGCCTGCTATTGAAGAGCAGCCCGAACCGCCGGAGATAGGAAATGAGGATGAAGAGAGGCCCGAACAGATTGAACAACGTCAACTCGTGAGCCGCGCACTACAGGGTGATCAGCAGGCATTCAGCGATATTGTTGAGCAGTATAGCACGCTCATGCTGCGTACAGCATTGATGATCGTGGGCGATCGCGATATCGCCGAGGATCTGGTACAGGATGCCCTCATTCAGGCATGGCACCATCTTGCCGACCTGCGTAAGACCGACGCGCTTCGTCCCTGGCTGCTGCGTATCGTTGTAAATCAATGTATTAGCTTCAAGCGTCGTCTCGCGCGCTCCACAGCTTTTATGCGCCAGGTGCTCTCCGAGCAGGAGACCGATCTCATCGCCCGGATAGCCGATGACGACAAGGGCCACATGGAACGGGACTGGGACCTGGCGCGCGCGATAGAGAACCTTCCGGCGAAGCAGCGCGTCGTCATCGTGCTCCACTACTACAGTGCCATGACGTTGCCAGAGATGGCCCAGATGCTCCACACTTCTGAGAATACATTGAAGAAACGCATTCAAGCCGCCCTGACGAACCTGCGCCGTGTTCTACGAACTTTTGATGAGGTGAAACCACATCCTGCCTTCCAGGGTTATATGCCATCCGTAGCGTGTTGACGATTATACATAATTATGAGAAGCGATAGCACACCGTCGTGCACAGAGACTCCTAATCGACACATCGTTTATGCATGTTGGCTATCGCTCTCCTCCTCATTTTTTGGGAGGAGTACCTGCCTCCAGTATTTCAGGATATCGTCTATCATACTGGCCTCGCAGCGTACTTGAAAAATATTGCGCTGCGTTATGCTGCGAAATTGCGAGATCAGTTCGTGGTCAATGCGCTGACAGGTCGCCAGCGTCATAACGCCGCGCTCAGCTCCCACTGGCACACAGTGGTGACGACGCGCAAGATCATAAGGGAAAAGATGCAGCAGACGGCGCGAAGGATAACTTGTAAGATAGGCAAGATATGGCAATTCGTCCCTATCACTTGTGCGCCGCGTCATCGCTGGTTGAGCCTGCCTTTCCCCTTTCTCCATTGGCATAACAGCCTGCGCGCTATGTAATCGTTCCAGCAGAGCCAGCGCGGTCTCGGCATAGAGAAGCTGAATCTCGAACTCAATGTCTGCCAGCAAAGCATAAATACGCCTCGCCACCACCTGAGACCCACACTTTGTGGCGCCCGGCAATATCACCACACAACTTGTCTCAAAAAGGAGCACAGTGTCGCTGCTCCTTATATTCTGCCTGATGCGCTGCGCTGCGCTGCGCAATGCAATAGCCGCCTGCTGCGAAGTCTGTATATACACTATCGCTACCTGGACGCTATCACCCTGCTCCAGGCGGCGTTCACTTACCCATTCCACTTCGCCACCTCTCCTGAAAAATAATGGTGCGTGAGACTTCTTTCACGGACCTGTACATGTTGTACCATACATGACTTCTGCAAGCGGAATTTCCCGCCAGATACGCCGGTACATATCTGCTACCATGATACAGGCCGTATATGTATAATACTGTTTATCTTCTAGTTAAGATCTGGTTAAAAATGACAAAAACAGGTGGAGAATTTATATAAATTCACTAACTTCAACCCTTAACGTGTCGAGAGAATTCGTTACGCGATCACAACTGATTCGCCACCTGAAAGCGCATGGTGAGCGACTATACTATGCATGCGATAGTCTTTTCATGTATGCCAATACCATCGCTATACACTTTCTTTATGAGGGGTGGAGGATGTATGCTTCTCAATTATGATGCAAGGGTCGCGCTATGACCATCGGAGAGCATAAGTCCACCATGGATAACGCTCCTGGCGCTCGCGAGGCGCAAGAGAATAGCGCGACACGCTTGCTTTTCAGTGTGATCATTTGCACGTATAACCGCTGCAATATGGTGCTTTCTACCCTGGCAAGCTTACGCCGTCAGACGCTCCCCTACTCCTACTTCGAGGTGATCGTTGTCGATAACGGCTCAAGCGACGATTCTCTACAAAAGATACATGCCTACGTCAATGCCAGCACGACGCACGAGCGATCACCGGAGCATACGTGGCAGGTGCGCTGCCTGGAGGAGCCGCGCAATGGACTCGCCTACGCGCGCAATAAGGGTCTGCAGGCGGCCAGGGGAGAGATCGCGGTCCTCCTCGATGACGATACGCTGGCGATCCCTTCTTTTCTTACCCATCTACTACATGCCTACGAAGCCACCGGGGCAGACGCTATAGGTGGACGCGTTGAACTGCGCTGGGAGGCCGCGCGCCCGTACTGGCTCACAGACGATCTACTATCGATGCTCGGTTACTTCGCGCCCTCTCTGTCGCGTATGCCTCTCCCCGAGATGCTGAGTTTCAGCACCAGCAACTTTTCGGTGAAGATAGAGGCACTGCGCAGCGTTGGTCCTTTTTCGCCCTTTTTGAGCAAACGTCTGCATGCTCCGGCCCGCGTGGAGGGGGCCGAACTCTGTCAACGCCTGCGCAGTGCCGGATACACCTTGTGGTATGAGCCGGGCGCGGCGGTGGTTCATCGCGTCCCGGCGGCTCGCCTGCAGCGTGCCTTTTTCCTGGGCCGCGCTTACTGGGAAGGTCGCTCCGAGGCGATGCTCGCGTATACGACTACCGATCGAAACAGGACGCACGGGCTTTTGCTGACGCTGCATATGCTCTGCGCGTTGCTTTGTGATCTGTTTGAACTTATGCGGATTGCCCTGCTCCATCGCCCTTTGCTCTACCTGGCGGCTCGCTCGACGAACGAGCGGTTGCAGGCAGCTCTGGCCCAGGCTCACATCTGGGGCTACCTGCGGCAGCAGGCGCAGTTCATCGAACATGCGCCCCCGCTACTGACGGCTCCCGCTGTTCTTTTCGTGCGCGCAGGTCCACAGGATGCACTCCCGTTACTCAAGGGACTCCTGCTACAGGAACAGCGCTGCGCGGTCAGCAATGCCACGCTCCCACTGCTCTGGCTCTGGCGACATCGCACCTATCAGGCACAGCCGGTCGGTATCATACACCTCTATCAGGCGGGCGCCTTCCATCTCAAGTACTGGCAACGCCAGCACTTCTGGCTCCGTGTCTTGCTTGCACAGCGCCTGGGCCTTCGCGTCGTCATCAGCGATACCGGCGGCTGGTGGCAAGGTGCAAACAAGCTACGTTTCCTACCCCGGCGAGCCCTCGAACGCAGACTGCTCTTCTGCAGCGATATTGTGCTCACCTATGCTCGCCAGATTGCTCCACTCTATCCTGATAAGCGACTACGCCGCCGTGTGCGCTTCCTTGCCCACCCCGGTTATCGCGGCTACTATCCCCCTCCAGTCGCTCGCGTACAGGCGAATAAGCAGCTCGGCCTTCCACAGAAAGCTGCATTCGCCTACGTATGCTTCGCACAGATGCATACTGAACGCGAGTTAATGCAACTAATCGCCGCCTTTGCAGACGCAGTACAGCAACAGGCACGCAAGAAGGAGACTTCTTCCCATAAGAAGTTGCAGTTACTACTTATTGGTTCGCCAGAAGATAAACCATTAGCACCGCAGATGATGAAGCAGGCCGCGCTCAATTCTGCCATTCATCTCTTTCCAGAACCCTGCGACAAAGATCTTCCTCTCTATATGGGGGCCGCGCACGTCCTGGTTCTACCACATTTTGCTCAACCCGCAGCGGGAGTACTGGCAACGGCCCTGTTCGCTCTCTCTTATGAACGTGTCGTGGTCGCGCCTGACCTGCCGCGCTTCCATGGCGTCCTGCCGTCGCATAGTAGCGTCCTTTACGATGCCGCCAGCCGGTCTTCACTGGTGCAGGCTCTGGTGAAAGCGCAATCGCCTAAATATCACCTGCGCGAGAAGGACCGCGCCGCCCTTGATGCCGAGACGGGCTGGCAATCACATGCAAAATGTCTGCTTGAGATCTACCGCCGCCTGCTCGAACAACAGGCATAACCAGACCTTGACGAATGACCCTTCCATCAGTATACTTATTTTAAGACCGATCAGTCTTAAAAGCAGCATTGACTGGCAGCAAACCCATGCCGGAAGGTAAAAAAATTTGCAAATTTTTTTACCTTCGAAAAAGACCGCTCGGTCTCCATTTTTCACATACGACCAGAGAGTTAGACCTCCTTGCATTCAAATGAGTGCGAAGCACTAGCTGCGAATGCAGCGTTTTTGAATGAAGTCTGATATTAGATGCAAAGGATGCGACTATGATCTATAACGAGAAACTCCTGTCTGACGACAAAGCAACAGGCGCGGAGCTTATGCCTGCATATCCTGGTATAGAGGCGCGCGGCATTCTGCGCGGACGTACATCTCGTAGCACGTTCATTGCTACATCGGCTGGCCCTCTTCAGCTCCGTTCGTTTTGTCCTCCCGTGCTGGTCGAACGCTTACATGCTGATAACGGTCTGCGCGCGTTTGCCCGCCTGCCAGAGCGTGAACACGCCCTCCTGCTCCAACTGGCTCAACGCCCGGATAGTGCCGTGACGCTTGCTTATACTCCGACGCGAGAGATCGTGGGCCAGGCAACGCTCGCGCCCGCCGACGGCTCATGGGGCGGCAATGACTACATCTACGAGATCGCGATTGAGGTCAGTTCCACCTGGCGGCGGCTTGGCCTCGCGCGCCATCTGCTGAACGCGGCCCTGTCGTTGTACAATCTGGAAGATCTGGTCATCCTGGCGATCGGGCTCTCATGGCACTGGGACACGGAGGGGTTGGACCTGACGCGCTTCGACTATCGTCAGCTCATCGCCCGCCTGCTTGCAGCCCACGCGTTTGTTGAATACGCGACGACGGAGGCCAATATCACGATGGACCCGGCCAATATTCTGCTCGCACGCATCGGTCAACACGCGAACGTGGCAACGGTGAATCACTTCTTCGATTGCATGCTGCGCCTGGACGATCTTTCAGGACTTTGAGAGGCGGAGCATAAAAAATTGATGCGCGCCTATGCTTGACGTTGCGCCTATGCTTTGCTATACTGAAAACAAACTGAACGGTCTGCTCACAAAGGAGGAGATGATGAGCAAAGGAGAACAGACGCGCGAGATGATTCTCGAACGGACAGCGCAGCTCTTTAGCCGGCAGGGCTACTTCGGCTCGTCGCTCTCCGACATTATGCACGAGACGGGGTTGGAGAAGGGCGGCATCTATAATCACTTCGAAAGTAAAGAGCAATTGGCCCTTGAGGCATTCGACTACGCCGTTTCGCTGGTCAAGCAGCATACGCGCGCGACACTGGCAGGTAAGACGCACGCCGTCGATCGCCTGCTGGCCGTTATCGTCGTGTTTAAGGATATGGTGGAGGACCCTCCGCTGGCCGGCGGCTGCCCGATTCTCAATACGGCGATCGAGGCCGATGATGCGCAACCGGCGCTGCGCGAGCGCGCGCAACGCGCGATGGATAGCTGGCGTGAAACCATCCACCGCATCGTTGCCAAGGGGATCGCGCGCCAGGAGCTGCGGCCCGATGTTGATTCCGATGTGCTGGCGTCGCTACTCATCTCGTCCCTGGAAGGGGCCATTATGATGAGCAAACTCTACGGCGATAGCGCGCACATTCATCGCGTCGCCGACTATCTTACGCACTACATCAAGACATCCGTGAGCGCGCATCCCGAGGCAAAGTCATCGCTATAGCTGCATGAGCCTATCGACAATGCGTATTCGCGTGCCTGCCTACACATGCGGCAGTACGCTCTTCGCCATGGCTTCGAGGCCCTCTATATCGTCGAGATCGAGCCATTGCAGCATTGCACGATGGATGCCCACGGCGGAGAGTTGCTGCAACTGCTGCACTAGCTCGGGGGCCGTTCCTACGAGTATGCCTGCGGCACGCAGCGCTTCGGCAGTTTGCCCGGTTGGCCGTACCTTCTGCTCCACCTCCTGCTCGTTACGTCCGAAGATGACTGTGGTCATGAGCGAACGCCGCACATCGCCCGGTTGCCGTCCCTGTTGCGCCAGTAGTTCGTCCAGGCGTGCATTGAGCGCTGGCAACTTACTGGCAGGTGTGAATGCGGAGTTCCATTCGGCGGCGTAGCGCGCTACGAATGGTAGGATCGAGCGCCCACCACCTATGACAATTGGCGGACCCCCTGTCCGCTGAGGACGTGGCAGTAGTGTGGCATCCTGCAAGCGGTAAAACGTGCCGTCGAAGGTGGCAGGCTCGTCGCTCTTGAGCAGCCGCGTGACCACCTCCAGTCCTTCCCGAAAGCGCGTCAGCCGCTGCGGTATGTCCAACAGTTTAAATCCGTAGTGTGCGTGTTCGCGGGCCTGCCAGCCCGCGCCCAGACCAAGTTGCAAACGACCGTTCGAAAGGTCATCTACCGCTGCCGCCATCTTCGCGGTGATGACGGGATGGCGAAAGGAGACCGGCGAGACCAGCGGTCCAAATTCGATACGCTCTGTATTGCTCGCCAGCCAGGCCAGCGAGATCCATAATTCCAGTGCGTCCTGGTCGGGCGGTTGAGGATCGGTAAAGTGGTCGGAACGATAGAGGCCAACGAAGCCCAGATCCTCGGCGGCGCGGGCGAGGCGCCGCCAGCGCTTCCAGGTCAGTCCTTGCTGACCCTCAATCATCAGTGCTGACTCCATAAAAACTTTCTCCTTCTGACGTATTGAGCAACCGTAGTTATTATATGGTACTCTGAGAAAAACACGTTCGTCTACGGCGCAGGGGTGACTCTGGGTGTGCCGTAGCGCTATATAAGGGAGGTTGCATGGAGCAAATGACGCATCTTTACCTGATACGGCATGGTAAAGCAATGAGTGCTACCGGAGATACGCTTGCTAATAATCGGCTCTCTCCTCTGGGTATCATACAGGCTGAACGCCTACGTGACCGCCTCGCGGCGACGGGTGAGATGCAAGCGGACGTACTCATAGCGAGCACTATGGAGCGGGCGCGCCATA
>WNFY01002317.1_pt1 | contig 18172 bp, 17 predicted proteins | sample 5400091 | NCBI WGS metagenome assembly WNFY01 (sample SAMN13153364, study PRJNA577476) | soil metagenome | isolation source: 60 cm soil or saprolite under grassland replicate 1 | place: USA:California | collected 2016-06-15
TAGTGCCGCAACAAAGCCAGCTGTTCCTCCTCCTCGACTAGGAAGCCCTGGAGCAGGAACGGCGTATCAAGCCATGGACGATCGAGTTCGGCAACGTACATGCCGATCCTGAGCTCGTTCGCCTCGACTTTGATCAACACGGTCTGGGATCAGACTTGGAAAAGCCGCGATTCAGACTGCCACATCGAAAATTCAGTTCTGTCAATTTTATGCGGGGAAAAACAGTATATGCCAGAGTGTTGGCTCCCCGCTCCCCAATTTATTCACTCGGGAACAGATTTCTCGGGGACGACGGCATTTGCTATCGCGCGGCGTCCAAATGCAGCGCTTTTGCGAGCCACGACGACACCAGCCGCTGGATCGCTTCTTCGCGCCCGTTGTAGAAGTGATCGCAGCCAGGAACGATTTCCACGTCGCACGGCCCGCCGGCGCGCGCCTGGAAATCCTCCGCCGGGTAATTCTCGCGCGCCTCCTGGTCGCCGCGCACGTAGAGCGTCGGGCATTTGATCGTCGGGGCGAGGGCGAGGCCGTCCGGCGTCTCGGTGAGGCGGTCGAGGTAGCTTTCGGCGCTGATCGCGTACCACCAGCCGGGCATCAACATCAGCTCGCGGCCGCGTCCCTGGGCGACGAGCGTGCGCGCCCGCGCGGTGAACTCCTCGACGCGGTCCTGCGCCATGAGTCCCGACCTGCTGGTGCGCTCGAGAATGTTCTTCCCGCCCAGGTGCGCCGAGAGCAGCACGAGCGCGGGCGTTCCCGGATGATCGGCGACGTGCCGCACGGCGAGCATGCCGCCGTTGCTGTGCCCGATCACGACCGGATGCGCGAAGCCGCGCGCCGCCAACCACCGCGCCGCGAGCCGGTTGTCCTCGATGCCCTCGCGCGCAAGCTGGAACGCCCCGCCGACCGCCTCGCGGCTGTTGCGCGTGGAAAGGATGTCGTGCCCGCGGCGGTTGAACGCGAGGCAGGCGAGCCCGAGGCGGGTGAGCGCGGGGGGCAGGAAGCGCGGCGGCCCCGTATAGAAGTTCATGGTATTGCCGTGGAACAGCAATACTGCTCCGGCAGCTTCGCCCTCGGGCCCGTAATAAAGACCGTCGAGCGGAACCGTTTCGGTGGGGACGGAAACGAGCTCGGCGCGCACCGGCGCCCCTATCTCGGCGGAATCACCGGCAAAAGCAGGAGCGCCCGGCGCGCCGGCCCGAAGTGCAAGGTCGTTTTTCCGCCGAAGACCGCCGGCGGCCGGTCGGCGGGGGCGTCGTGGAGGAAGGGGCCGCAGCCTTTCATGGGGTTCTTCATGTTCGACAGCGTCGCCGCCTCGCCCTGGTGCTCGTAGTCCTTGCCTCGGACGGTGAGCGCGATGCGCCAGCCGGCCGGCACGACGATGCAGGTCGGCCAGATCTCGACGTCGAGATCGACTATTTTCCCGGGTGTGAGCGGCAGCTTTTGCTCGTGGGTGTGGAACGGACGGAAAGGCAAGGAACGCTCCGGATCGGTCGTGCGGTGCGAAGCGCGCAGCCAGCCCTGCCCGATCGGCGTGTGCGGATCGAGCGCCCCCTGGAACGCCACTTCCTTTCCGTCCGGATCGAACACCCGCAGCACGGCGAAGATGTCCGCGTCGATGGTCGAAGACGAAATGAAAAGCTTCAATGCCGAAGGCCCGGTGATCTCGGTCTCCTTCTCGAGCGGCGGGGTGGAGAAGGTGAGGCCTTCGCCCATCGCGTCATACGCGAGGGTCAAGGTCTTTTGCGCCGAGCCGCTGGCGGAAACCGGCGCGGTCGTCAGACCCATGTCCGAGGGATCGAGACGAAAGCGGGTCCATTGGGTGCGCGCCAGCGGCCATTCGTTCTCCTCTCGCGGCACGAATTTTTCGCCCGGGTGGCGCACGTTCAGCAGAACGCGCGGCTGCCTGTCCCAGCCGTTGTCGATTCCCTTGAGGAAATAATCGAAAAAGCGCTTCTGCAGCTTCACCCCGTAGTCGGTGTAGAAGGGCGCCCAGTGCGAGCCGCCGTGGACTTCGAGCCATTTCTGTTTCGAAGCGGCGCCCGTAAATCCTTCGAAATTTCCGCGCGTGTGCAAGCCCTGCCCGCCCCAGTTCGAGGCGGAGAGCAGCGGGACCTGGACCTTCGACAGATCCGCCGTGCGCTCGCGGTAATACGGCCCGTCCATCTCGCGCCCGAGCAGCTCGGCCCACATGTTCTCGCGGTTCTTCGCGAGCTCCTCGGGCGAAAGCGTCTCCGGACCGCAGACGAGCTCGCCCGTCACGCGGCTCTTCGCCCCGCGCTCGCCCTGTCCGTGCTGCACCGTCTTCACCTGCATGTCCTGCCAATTCTTGCGGAAGCTGCAAATGATTCCGCCGTGCCGGCTGCCGTCGCGGTAGCTGTCGCACCAGCCTTCCCACACGCAGATCGCCGCGAGGTGCGGCGGCTGCGACGCCGCGGCGCGCCACTGGTTGCTCGCGTAGTAGGAAATGCCGTTCATGCCGACTTTGCCGCTGCACCAGGCTTGCGCCGCCGTCCACTCGATGCACAGGTGGATGTCGCGCGTCTCGCGCGCGTTGTTGTGGCAAAGATAACCCGGCGAGCGTCCGGCGCCGCGCGAATCGATGCGGACGCACGCATAGCCGTCCGCCACCCATTTCTCCGGATCGACGACTTCCCAGTTCGCGTACCGGTTGCTTGTGCCGGAAACGGCGTCGGGGTTATCCCGCGACATGATCTCCCACGCCGTCTTGTAGCCCTCCTGGAAAGCGAGCCCCTTGCCGTACGGTCCATAGGAAAGAATTGCGGGACAGCGTCCCTCGGCCGCGGGCCGGAACACGTCGGCGCGGAGCACCATGCCGTCGTCCATCTTGACCGGCACGTCCCAATCGATTTTCATGCCTTCGCGGAAATCACCGCCCGATTCGGGTATTGGCGAGCTCCAGCCGGTCAGCGAGATTGCGCGCCAGCGCGCGGGTGAGATAGAGCTGCGCGCCGAGGCTCATCTTGCCGAATGCGTCGGGTCTGAATTTGGCGAGCAGAAGCTCCGTCACGGAATCCACCGTCGCGTTGCGTGGCACTCCCCCGCCGCGAATATAGGCCATCTCGCCGAAGCACTCGCCCTCGTTGATCATGTTGAGCAGACGCCCCTGACGGGTCACCTTGGCCTGCCCCTTGCCGATGAAATAGAAGCTCTTTCCTCTTGCGTTCTCGTTCACGATCGTCTGATTGGGCGCCACGCGCCCCCAATCACCGGCTCGCGCAAGTTCCCAGAACTCCGTATCGGAGAGGTCCGCGAGCATCTCGACTTTCCTCAGCGCGACGTATTTCTCGCTATCGGGAATGACGCCGGGCGGAAGAGTCTGCTGGACGATTTTGGAGAGGTCCAAGGCGAACTCGGCCCAGCTCGGGTAGCGCTGCCCGGGCTTCTTTGCCATCGCCCGCAGGACGACGGAGTCCACCGACTTCGGCAATCCGGACCGCGCGGCGCTCGGCGGAATCGGATCCTGGTTCTGGATTCTGTGCACCAGCGTCTCGATGGTCTCCGCCGTGAAAGGTTTCTTGCCGGTGAGGAGTTCATAGAGCGACACGGCCAGCGAGTACATGTCGCTGTGGAAGCTGAGTTCCTTGCCCGCGATCTGCTCGGGCGACATGTAGTAGGGCGAACCCATCGCCGCGGTCTGGACGACCTGGCTCTTGCGCAGGTAAGCCGCGCCGAAATCCGAGATCTTCACCTCGGTGCCCTCGGCAATCATGAGGTTCGCGGGCTTGATGTCGCTGTGGACGATGCCTTCCTTGGCGGCGTATTCGAGCGCCCCGCAGCACTTGAACGCGATCTGTAGAACATCGGCGACCGGGAGAAGCTCTTTCGCAGCGACATGCCTGGATAGATCGCCCCCCTTGACGTATTCCATCGCGATGTAGCCCGAGTCTTCCTGCACCACCGCGTCGAGGATCGCCACGATGTGCGGATGGCGGAGTTTTCCGGCGAGCGAAGCCTCGTTCTGGAACTGCGAGCGATACACCGTGCCGAACTCGGGGTCCCGGAACACCTCGGGCTCGATCGTTTTGAGCGCGACCTGCTTCCCGGTGAACGTATCCCTGGCGAGGTATACCGTACCGGTCGCACCCTTGCCGAGCGCCCTTTGAACGTCGTACTTGCCGACCTGAAGGCTCAGGTCCATCTGAACGGCAGGTTCCGACACTCGCCCTCCCGATACGCACCGCGACAACTCGAATTATGGCCGTGATTGTGTCATATCCTGCCGAAAAACGGGCGCAGCCGACCTTCGCCGAGAGAAGGTCGGCCGCGCGATGGGGCGAGGATGTCGATTGCTTACTGTTACTTGTCAGCCAGGTCCTCTGCATTGGGCCAGACGTAGACCTTGAGATCCCGATCCAGGGCCCCGCTCGGCGCGATCCGCTTCATGTCGAACGAGGAAGACATTCCGTTGAAGGCCCAGGCGAATTCCTGGCCGTTCGCGACGAACTTCACGACGTCGCCGCGCTCGACCGTGACCCATCGGGTCTTAGCATCGATGATGACGGTGCGCTGCGCAGCCGACGCTTGTGCGGGGTTGCCGAACATATCGGCCTGGGTCACGCTGGCGGTGACGGCAAGGCTCGCGCATGAAAGGATCAATGCTGCGGCAGCTGGAACGAACGGTCTCATGGCGTTTCCTCTTTAGTGAGATGCGGTAACGCCCGGCGGATCCGAAACAAGTTCACCCCGGGCAGGCATCCACTTTAGAATCTCCTTCCGAACGCTGAGCTGACCGGCCCATTACATTTTTGTCATTTTTAAAAAGGGCCATACCATGCGAACGAATCCCTTCCTCGGTCCTTCGGGCGTCGCGGCGGCGCTCCTTCTGTCCCTGTGTGCCGCAGCGGCGTGGGCGCAATACCCGAACCGGCCGATCCGTCTGCTCGTGCCCAATCCCCCGGGCGGTGCCACCGATACGATTGCCCGCGTGATCGCCCCCCGGCTCGGCGAGGCGCTCGGCCAGCCTGTGGTCGTCGAGAATCGCCCGGGCTCCAACGGCAACCTCTCCAGCGAGCTCGCCGCAAGGGCCGCGCCCGACGGCTACACGCTGCTCCTCGGGCAGGACAGCCAGATCGTCATCAGCCCGCATCTGTACGCGAACCTGCCGGTCGATACGCTGAAAGACTTGACGCCCGTGGCGACGCTCATCACCACCCAGATGGTGCTGGCAGTCAATCCCGCGTTGCCGGTGAAGAGCCTGCAGGAATTCCTGGAATACGCGCGCCGCGCCAAGCCGCCCCTCGCGTACGCCTCGATCGGCAACGGCAGCCAGCACCATCTCACCATGGAAATGCTGAAGGTCCGCGCCGGCATCGATCTCGTGCACGTGCCCTACAAAGGTGGCGGCCCCGCCACGTTCGCGCTGCTTGCCGGTGACGTCGCGGTGATGTTCGGCGGCAATTCGGTCACCGGCCATATCAAGGCGGGGAAGCTGCGCGGCCTCGCCGTCGCGGGCAGCCGGCGCTCCGCGACATTTCCGGACCTGCCGGCTCTGAAGGAGCTCTATCCGGGCTTCGAGGTCAACGCGTGGATCGGCCTTTTCACCCCGACCGGGGTGCCGGCGCCGGTCCTCGCGAAACTGCGCGCCGAGACCAACCGTCTGCTCGCCGACCCCGACATGCGCGAAAAGGTGCGCAGCGTCGGCGGGCTCGAGCCCTTCATCTCCACGCCCGAGGAATTCGCCGCGCTCATCCGGACGGAGCACGCCAAGTACGGCGAGCTGGTAAAGGCGGTCGGCGTGAAGATCGACTAAGACCCGATGGCGGGCCTTTCGCGGGCGCTGCTTTTCAGCCCGCGCTACCGGGTGGCTTTCCAGTCGGCCGATTTCCCTGCCGATTTGACCGTCCCCTCGATCGTGTTCCCGTTCACGCGGCCGCGATATTCGGCGCCCGCAGCGACGAACCTGATTTGATCGCCGCTCAAATTGCCTCTGGAAATCGGCGCCGCGACATTTCTTGAATTGAGCGTTCCGGAGACCTTCTGGAATTCCTGCTTGAGTGCGAGCTCTCCCTGCGCAGTTTTCCAGCGGCCCTCGACGCGCGCGGGCACGATCCACAAATAGGCGGTGCAATACGTATCGCAACCGAGCTCGACGGTCTGGTCCGGCTCCCAGTCCCCCATTCTGAAGGTGTTCGAGACGATGCGGGTTCCGGGCTTGAGGGTCAGGATCGTCGGGCGGAGCTTGAGGTTCAGGTCCGTCAGCAGGAATAGGGTGATCACGCTGGCGGGAGACAGATCGCTGCGGAAGATGTCGGCTTCAACGAAGCTCGCTTTGTCGCTCACTCCGGCTTTGGCGGCGTTGCGCTTCGACAATGCGACCATATCCGGATTGAACTCGACGCCGAGCGCGCGCGCGCCCCGCTTCGCGGCCGTAATCACGGTGCGGCCGTCGCCCGAGCCGAGATCGATCACGTAATCCTTGGAGGTGACTTTCGCCATGTCGAGCATCTTGTCGACCAGTTCCTGCGGCGAGGGTACCCACACGACGTCCTTGCCCGACTGGCCGACTTCCGGCGTGAACTCGGCGCTGGGCGCCTGAGCAAAGGCGCAGACCGCAATCGCGGCAAAAATCGGGATTGACAAGCATCGGCTCGCGGAACGCCCTACGGACATGTTTCTTCTCCAGGTGGTTTGGTAAAAAGGAAAAGGCCCACGGCATGGGATGCCTCGGGACCTGCATCACGCAGGCGGATGATGACCCCGCCTCGCCCGGCTCGTCAACCTCTGCAAGATCCGGGAAGGTATTGCGGCGGCACGCTCGTGAGGTCGATGGGAGAGCCACAGCGCCAACTTCTGACGAGCCCCCCTGGGACCGGCAGATTTCCAGTGCTGTCAAGCGGCGCCAGAGTAAGGTCGTGGAAGTCTATCCTCAGGTCATTGAACCCCCGCAACGACGCTTTGATCACCCCCTCTTCACTGGTCGTGATCGAACCCACGTAGACAGACACGCTGCTCGCTTCGCAACCCCAATTTCCGGCGCCGGGCGGATCGGCCCCTGAGTTATACAGCTCGGTCACCGCACTCTTGCATGCGCTGAGCGCAAGAATAGCCTCCGACATTCTTGCGCGGGCCGCGTTGGAACGCATGCCCGGCAGCACCAGCGCACTGAGCACGCCGATGATCATGGTGACGATCATGAGCTCGACGATGGTGAAACCGGCCTGGCTATTCATCCTCCGCATAGAACCGACTGTGTCCCGTATTTGAACCGTAACGAGGAAGTCTCGCCGCAAGCGTCGTGCCAGACGACCTGCAGCCCAATAAACCTCTGATATCAATTATGAAACAGGATGAACTTCAGGGCAAGCAAACGCCGGACACCCTCTGCGGCGGGCGGAATTTCGGCAAAACTGACCGAGCGCGTCCCCGGGCGGCAGTGCTTGCGGCCCTCATCGCCCGGGCGAGCGCGCAAAACGCCTACTGCGGAGGCTTGACCCCGTCTTTGGTGATCTGCACGCGCGTTGCGCTCATCTTGCCGCCCGCGTCCGTGGTCACGGTGACGACCGCGTACTGACCGGCCACGAGAAGCGAGCGATCCCCGTCCACCGCCGTTACGATGGGAATGTTGTCCGGCACGATGACCTGCTGCGTGCCGTCCTTGTACTTGAGTGTGAGCTCATGGCCGTTGGTCGACCGAACCATCGCGGTGACCATGGCGTTGGTCATGGTCGAGCCGGGCTCCAGGTCCCAGGGACGGTGGCCCTCGTTGGGAATCGGGCGATCCTTGGAGAACAAATGCAGTTCACGCGCGACGATCTTGCCGTCCGGGCCCTTCACCGCGCTCGTACCAAGGGGCGTTCCCGGCGCGATGTCGGAGAGCTTGAGCGCCTTCATGTAGGCAAAAGTCGCGTTCGGCGCGAGCTCGATCTTGAGATCCCGGCCCTCACGCGATTTTACCGACAGCATGTTCCCGTCGATGGCCGTGATGGTGCCGCGGACCCGGCCAGGGGTCTGCGCAAACGCGGCGGCGCTCACGACGGCAAGCGCGCCGACAAGCACTGCAATGCGAAACGAGCTCATTGGCATGTCTCCTCTGAAGTTGTTGAACGCATCGGTAAAGCCCCCTCGCCACCGTCAACACGCCAGATCGCATTCTATTCCTGCGGATAAGTGGGCGCTGACAACAGCGCAAAATTTTGTCATAGTCTGCATGGACGTCCGGCCCCTCCGATGTGAGCCTGCCCGAGAGAGCAACGTGCAACCACCTGCGGTGAACGACCTGAGCAGGCCCGACCGCGTCCCAGCCGGAGCGATCGGGCAGGCGTTGCCGCGCAAGGAAGACCTGCGCCTGCTCACCGGGGCGGGACGGTTCAGCGACGACTTCAACATGGCCGGGCAAGCGTACGCCGCGATGGTCCGCTCGCCTTATCCGCACGCGCGCATTCTCCGCGTCCTCGTGGAGCAGGTGCGCGCGATGGCAGGCGTTCTCGGGGTCTACGGCGGCTCGGACTGCGCGGCCGACCGCCTGGGGCCGATTCCGCACCATCCCTTGCCCTCGACGCGGGAGGACATGAGACTCACCGGCCCCGGGGGCGGAAAAATCTTCGAAGGCCCTCATTGGCTGCTGCCGACGGACAAAGTGCGCCACGTGGGCGAAGCGGTCGCGATGGTGGTCGCAAAAACGAAGGACGAGGCGCTCGACGCGGCTGAAAGCCTCGAGGTCGAGTACGAGGAGCTGCCCTGGGTGACGCACTCGGAGGATGCGCTTGAAGCAGGAAAAGGCGCGCCGTCGGTATGGGACGAAGTGCCCGACAACGTGCTGGTGGACACGGTTTTCGGCGATCGCGAGGCGACCGATCGCGCATTCGCCGAAGCCGATCGCTGCGTCAAGATGAAATTTCAGATCGGGCGATGCACGGCCGTCGCGCTCGAGCCGAGGGCAGGACTCGGATCCTACGACGCGGGCACAGGCAGATACACGCTCTATGCGGGGGGCGGCGGCGCCGTGCGCTACAAGAAAGACCTCGCGTCGCTGCTCGGGATCGAGCCCGCCAAGTTGCGCGTGCTCTCCTGCGACGTCGGCGGCAATTTCGGATCGAAGAACCGCGTGTACGTGGAATTCGGCCTGGTACTCTGGGCCTCCCGCAAGCTCGGCCGTCCGGTGAAGTTCACCGCCTCGCGATCCGAGGCGTTCCTCTCCGATTACCAGGGGCGTGACCTCGTCACCGAGGTCGAGCTCGCGCTTCGCGCAGACGGCAGATTTCTCGCGATGCGCGCCTCCAACCTCTCCAACGTCGGCGCGCGCTGCGTTTCGCTCTCGCCGCTGTCGAAAGGATCGGGCCTCATCACCGGCTGCTACGACATTCCCGCCGCGACGCTGCGAAGCCGCGCCGTGTTCACCACCACCGCGCCGACCAATCCGTATCGCAGCTCGGGCCGGCCCGAGGTCAACTTTGCGATCGAGCGCCTGATCGACACGGCCGCGAAGGAGCTGGGGTTCGATCGAATCGAGCTGCGAAGAAAGAACCTGGTTCGGCCAGAGGCGATGCCCTACCGGAACGCAGTAGGAATGACCTACGACAGCGGCACCTACGAGGCCAACATGGATTCTGCGATGCGGATCGCCGACTGGAACGGGTTCGAAGCCCGCCGCAATAGCGCCGCCGCGCGCGCCAAGCTCCTCGGGCGCGGCCTCTCGAACTACGTCGAGTCCTCGATCGGTTCGCCCAAGGAGCGCGCCGAGATCACCGTTACTCCGGCCGGGCGCGTCAGCATCGTGATCGGCACGCAGCCTTCGGGGCAGGGTCACGAGACGAGCTTTGCGCAGGTGGTTTCTTCGCTCCTGTCCGTGCCCGTGGAAGCGGTCGATATCCTCGTCGGGGACACCGACGTGGTGAGCGTCGGCGGCGGCTCGCATTCCGGCCGCTCGATGCGCCACGCGGCGACGGTGCTCTCCATGGCAGCAAAGGAGCTGATCGAAAAGGGGAAGAAAATCGCGGCCTACATGCTGGAGTCGAGCGCGGCGGAGATCCGGTTCGCCGACGGGCGCTTCTCGGCGCCCCACGCGCTCAGGGCGTACGGCTTCCTGGAATTGGCGCGAGACTCGGCGCAGGCCCTCCTGCCCAGGGAATTGTCGGGCGGACTCGCCGTCGTCGCCGACAACGAGATGCACGACCCGGTTTTTCCGAACGGATGCGCGATCTGCGAGTGCGAGGTCGATCCGGAAACCGGCGCAGTCGATATCACGCGATTCACCGCGGTCGATGACGTCGGGCGTTGCATCAACCCCATGATCGTCCACGGCCAGACTCATGGCGGCGCGGCGCAAGGGATCGGCCAGGCGCTCTCGGAGATTTGCTACTTCGACCCGGCCACCGGGCAGCCGCACACCGGCTCGCTGATGGACTACGCCATTCCCCGATCGGACACGCTGCCTTCCTTCAGCGCCGAGATCGTGGAAGTGCTCTCGCCGACGAACCCGCTCGGAATCAAGGCCGCGGGCGAAGGGGCAACGACGCCCGCTCCCGCCGCGGTCGTCAATGCCATCGTCGACGCGCTCGCTGCGTTTGGCGTGCGCGACATCGCCATGCCCGCCACGCCGGAAAACCTATGGCGGACGATTCAAGAAGCCAAAAAATGAACGCGGGACGCCTGTTTGCGGCCCTCGCGCTGCTTTTCGCCGCGCTCTGCGCCTTCGGCCAGAGTTATCCGAAGGGTCCGGTGCGCGTGATCCTGCCGTTTCCGGCCGGCGGCGGCGTTGACGCCGCCGGGCGCATCCTCGCCCGGAAGCTGGCCGAGGGATTGGGCAAGCCCTTCGTGATCGAGAACCGCGGAGGGGCGAACGGAAACATCGGTACGGAAGCTGCGGCGAAATCGCCGAACGACGGCGCCACGTTGTTGTTTACGGGCGCGGGGTTCGTCACCAATCCCGGTCTCTACAAGAGCGTTCCCTACGATCCGCTGCGCGACTTCGAGCCGATCAGCCTGATGGCCCTCGGGCCCAACGTGCTCGTCGTGCATCCGTCGCTTCCGGTCAAGTCGGTCAAGGAGCTCATCGCGCTTGCCAAATCGCAGCCCGGCAGAATCGGGTTTGCCGGCTCAGGCTCGGGCAGCACGCCGCATCTCGCGGGCGAGCTCTTCAACGTGATGGCCGAGGTGCAATTGGTGCACGTTCCGTATCGGGGCTCGGGCCCGGCGATGATCGGGCTGCTCGCGGGCGATGCGCCGGTGATGTTCCTCCCCGCGATCAACGCGGGTGGACACGTCGCGGCGGGCCGCCTGCGCGCGATCGCGGTAACGAGCCGGGAGCGGCTGCAGGCGATGCCGGATCTGCCGACCGTCTCCGAAGGGGGTCTTCCGGGCTACGAATCCAGCCAGTGGTACGGCCTGCTCGCGCCGGCCGGAACGCAGCCCGAGGTGCTCGACCTGCTCAACGCCCAGGTTGCGAATATCATGCGAAGCTCGGACATGAAGACCCGGATGACGAACGACGGCCTGGTGCCGATCGGCGGGAGCCGCGAACACTTCGCGGCCCACATCAAGAGCGAGATCGAGAAGTGGGCGAAGGTGATCAGCGCATCCGGTGCGAGGGTGGATTGAAACCCGCCGGGGTCCTCGCCCGGAGCGCGGGACACGCCAGGCTGGAGGAAGCCGAATGAGTGAACTGGATTTCACGAAGCCCGCGGCGCCCACGCAGCCCGCGAAGACCTCGATCTACGACCCGGCCATGGCGATGGAGTTTTTCAGCTCCGCCGGCAAGACGGAAACCGTCGCGCAGGGCGCGACCATTTTCGCCGAGAACGAGAAGGGAAGCCGGCTCCTGCTGCGGCGCGACAAGATGTACCTGCTTTTGGACGGCGAGGTCAGTCTGATCGCGAAGGACAAGGTCATCGGCAAGGTCGGGAAAGGCGAGATCTTCGGCGAGATGGCGTCGATCAGCGAGATGCCCCGCAGCGCGACCGCGGTGGCGAACCTGCCCTGCCGCCTCATCGGGCTCGACGACGGTCAGTTCAAGGCCGCTCTGCGGAAAAGGCCCGAGTTCGCGCTCATGCTGATGAGCGTCATGATCCGGCGCATGCGCGATTCGATCGGCCGGCGGAATCCGGCCGGCGCCGCTTCGAAGGGCAAAATGAAGGAATCTGCGGTATTCGACAAGTCCGCGCTCGCCATTCTCGCGCGCGCGCTTTCCCAGACCACGGTGCGCTACGAGCGCAACAAGGTGATCGTGAAGGAAGGCCAGGCCGGGGTGATGATGTACGTCGTGCTCGAGGGCCGCCTTGCCGTTTCCATCCAGGACAGGCTCGTGGAAAAAATCGGACCGGGAGGCGTGTTCGGCGAGATGGCGCTGGTCGAGCGGACGGCGCGCCTCGCCACCGTGGTCTCGGAAACGGATTGCGGGCTGCTTGCGATCGGCAGGAACACCTTCCTCGACCTGATCAAGGCGAGCCCCGATTTCGCCGTGTCGCTCCTCGGAGCGGTCGGCAATCGGGCGAGGTTCATCGCCGCTCGCAACGACTAGCGCGACGAGCCCGCTACGGATTGCCGATGTAGTCGCGCTTGGCGAGCTCCACGCCGTTGTGGCGCAGGATGCCGTAAGCAGTCGTGACGTGGAAGTAGAAGTTCGGCAGCGCGAAGCCGAGCAGGTACTGCATTCCCTTGTAGTCGACCTCGCGGGGCCCCAGCTTCAGATGGATGTTCTTCTCCTCGCTGCCGTCGATCTGCGCGGGCTTGATGCTTTGAATGAAATCGACGGTCTTCGCGATCCTCGTCTTGAGCTCGGCGAAGCTCTCTTCGGTATCCTCGTGCTTGGGAACCTCCACCCCGGCCAGGCGTGCCACCGCGCCCTTGGCGGTATCGCAGGCGATCTGCACCTGGCGCTTCATCGGAAACATGTCCGGGTAGAGCCGACAGTGGGTCAAGACGGTCGGCTCGATCTTTTTCGCCTCGACGTGGGCCTGGGCCTTGTCGAGGATGGCGGAAAGGTTCTTGAGTGTATTGACAAGGCGCAGAGCGCTCGCCTGGTACATGGAAATATTCACGACAGTCCCCCGGAGTGAGAGTTGCGAGGCGTGCATTTTACCGCGCGGACGCGAAGCTCGCGCCCGGAGTTTGCGGGCGAAGCGGATCGTTTACGGCGTCGGTGGATCTTACGCGAGCAGATTGCTGACGCCGACCGCGACGTCCTCGCCCGCCAGCTCGGCAAAGTCGAGATCGACACACAGCACCTGCTGCGACCCGTCGGAGGCCTCGAAAGCGAATGAAAGAGTCACGCAGAGCTTGGGTCCGGTGACCGAAAGATAGGGACGCGTGATCTGGACGTTTCCCGGAGTCTCGATCGCTCGCCGGAAGTAAGGCCTGGTCTGCCAGTCCGTCCCCTCGGTGGGCTGCATCAGCTCGAAGCGGGGATCGTGCGAATGCACGTTGCGTTCCGCGTCCAGGTTGGCGCCGATCTGCAATCCATCGCTGCCGATCAGATAGCAGCGCTGGGCGCTGGGGAGCTTCAGCAGCCCCTGCACCGCCGGCTGGAATTTGTTGCCGAAGGACAGGTCCTGCACCGCATTCTTGAGTGCGGCCAGGTAAGGCACGAGCCGGGAGTGTTGGCGCTTCTGGAATTCGGCGAAATCCGCGCGGTGGCCTGCGATCAGGCGGGCGAACGTCTCGCTGCGCGCGTTCTCCGGCGGCAGCACGGCGCTTGCGGGTGCGAAATAGTCGCCCTGCATCAGGTCGGCGTTGGCGTCGATCGCACAAACCGCCTCGGCCTCGGTCTCTATTCCTTCCACGCATACGAGGGCGCCCGCCTCGCGCAGCACCGAGATGATCCCGGTGAACATGCGCCGCGCGAGCGGCTCGATCGTCACGCGGCGCGTCATCTCGCGGTCGATCTTGACGATGTCCGGCCTCAATCGCCAGATGCGGTCGAAGTTCGAGTACCCCGCGCCGAAATCGTCGATCACGATGAGGCAGCCGAGCTTGCGGTAGTGCTCGACCGCGGCCCCCAGGTGCGTCTCGTCCTCGAACGGCGTCTCGATCAGCTCCACCGCCACCCGGTCCGTGGGAAATCCGTTCGCTTGCAGCATCTTCAGGAAGAAAGGCCCGTACCGGAGACTTTCGGAGGCGACCTGCGGATCGACGTTGAGAAACAGCCAGCCGCGCGTGGCGCCGAGCCGTTGGAAGTTCCGGACATGCAGAGCCCGGCATTGGCGGTCGAGGCGTATTCTCTCCTCGCCTCGAGGCGCCTTGCTGAACAGCTCCAGAGGCGCGACGCGCCTTCCGCTCGCGGAATCGACTGCGCGAATCAGGCCTTCGTAACCGACGGGACGGCGATGGGCGAGGCTGTAGATCGGCTGGAAGTGGCTGGACAGACAGAACTCGTCGCGTTCGCCGCGTTCTCCTTGCGCGTAGTACTTGTCGAGAAGAAGAGGCGGAGCAAGATCCACGATGTTCACGGCGCCCAGCAAGCCTGCGGGATTTTCGTTACCGGCAAAAGGACGAAGAGTATGCCATATGACGCGTCCCGACGACGATCCGTGCCGCCGCGCGCGAGCCCGTCTAAAGCGGCAGCCTGGTGAGACCGAACGCGAGGTCGTCGCCCGCGAGGGCCGCGAAGTCGAGATCCACGCAGAGCACGTGGTACGACCCGTTCAGCGAAAGGGCGTAGGACAAGGTGACGCAGAACTTCGGGCCGGTCGCCGATAGATAGGGGCGCGTGATCTGGACCTTTCCCGGCGCCTCGATCGCCCGGCGGAAGAACGGCTTCGTCTGCCAGTTGGTGCCCGTGACGGGCCGTATCGGCGTCAGGCGCCGGTCGCGCGCGGCCGCGCTGCGTTCGGTTTCCGCGCTCGCGCCGATCTGAGACCCGTCGCCTGCAACCAGGTAACAGCGCTCGGTGCAATCGAGATCGAGCAGCGCCCGTACGGCGCTCGTGCGATCCGCACCGGCGGACAACGCGAGCACCGCATCCGCGAGAGCCGCGATATAAGGCTGCAGCCGCACGCGGCGCCGATCGTGAAATTCGGCGGTCTCGAGGCGGAAATTCCTGAACAGCCGCACAAACAGATGGTCGCAGGCATGTTCGGGCTGCAGCTGCGCCGCCGGCAAGGCGAAGTAATTGCCCTGCATCAGGTCGGCGTCCGCGTCGGTCGCGCAAAGCGCCTCGGCCTCGGTCTCGATTCCTTCCACGCAGACGAGCGCGCCCGACTCGTGCAGCACCGAGATGATCCCGGCGAACATGCGCCGCGCGAGCGGCTCGACCGTCACGCGGCGCGTCATTTCGCGGTCGATCTTGACGATGTCCGGCTTCAGCCGCCAGATGCGGTCGAAGTTCGAGTACCCCGCGCCGAAATCGTCGATCACGATGAGGCAGCCGAGCTTGCGGTAGTGCTCGACCGCGGCGACCAGGCGTCTCTCGTCATCGAACGGCGTCTCGATCAGCTCCACCGCCACCCGGTGCGCCGGCAGCCCGTTTTTCTCGAGCATCTGGGCAAATGAGCCGAACCGAAGGCCCTGGACCGCGATGTACGGGTCGACGTTCAGGAAGAGCCAGCTGTCCTCGTCGCCCAGCCGCCGGAAGTTGCGCACGTGCAGGGCCCTGCACTGGCGATCGAGCTGCATGCGCGGCACGCCCGCCGGCGCCTTTGCAAGCAGTTCCGTGGCCAAATAGGCCTTTCCGTTCGAATCGGTCCCGCGGATCAAGCCTTCGTAGCCCACCGGGCGGCGATGGGCGAGACTGAAAATCGGCTGGAAATGAGTGAATAAACGAAATTCGGAGGGCGACCCGCCCTCCGCCTCCACGAACAAGATATCGGGGCGCGACGGAGCCAGTTCGGTGGTGCTCGTGGCGTCCCCTGGCAGGTTCATGGAGTGCCTACTCACTGCATTGAACCGGCGCGGGCTCCCCCGACGCGCCACCGAGCGCGGCGGGGCGCAGTCCGGCGGAGTCCTGCTTGCGGACTTCGCTCGAAAGAAAAAGCGCGGGATCGACGCGCGCGTTGTTGAGGCTGACCGACCAGTGCAGGTGCGGGCCGCTCACCCGGCCGGTTTGGCCGACCGCGCCGATTCTCTCGCCGCGCGCCACACGGGCGCCCTTCGCGACATCGATGCGGCTCAGGTGGTTGTACATGGTGATCATTCCCTGCCCGTGGTCGAGGAGCACGGTGAGCCCGTTGAAGAAATAATCGCCGATCTCGATCACGGTGCCTGCCGCCGGCGCTGCGATCGGCGTACCCGGGGGAGCGGCGATATCCAGTCCGCTGTGGGGCTGCCGCGGCTTGTCATTGAGGAAGCGCCTCAGTCCGAAACTGCTCGAGATCCGCCCCGCCGAGGGCAGGTCGAAACCGAGGCTCTCGGGTCCGGCATCGCTGAAGATCGAGAAGGCACGGTTGAGCGATTCCTGCTCCCGCGCAATCCGCCGCAGGTTTCGGGGTGAAGGCTCGACCTGGCGCGGGTCGAGCACGAGATGCTGCGCTTCGTAGTCGCGCTTACCGACGTCGAAGCGGATCGCGCGCGCGCTTGTCTCGCCGTCGAGCACGGAAAGCTCGTGCGCACCGGGTCGCAAAGCGAGCGGCAATCCGATCACGGCGTGCCAGACATCCCCTACGCGCGCGACCAGCACGCGCTGGCCGTCGAACACCACCCGGGGAGCCGGGCCGGGGGCCCGTCCGACGCAGACTATCGCGACCCCGCCCGGCACCGACGCCGTCAGGGGCAAATCGCCCTGCGAAGCCGATGCCGCTGCAGCGAGCGCGAGACCGGCTGCGATCCCACTAAGGAGGCGCGGGGCAGGCATTTCATTCCTTTGGTTGACGACCTGCTATTTTCCCCCGATTTCCGACTTTGCGAACAAGCTGAGAAATCATGCCCTGAGGACCGGCAGACTCAACGGTGTCGTCGCGGCGGTCATGAATTTCCTACGGTGTGAAAAATGAACGCGCCGGATGGATATGTCCGGAGCATAATTGTGGCTTCCGGCCCGCCGGCTCTCCGAAGCCCCTGACGCGCGCCGACATGCGATCCCCTGCCCCGAGGAACAACCGATGATCGGCGAGTGCAGTCCCGCGAGCTCCTATAACACTTCGGTCGCGATGGAGTTTTTCCGCTTCGCCGGCAGACCCAAGACCTTCGCCAAGGGCAGGAAGATCTTCGCCGAGAACCAGAGGGGCATCCCGTTTCTGCTCATGCCGAACCGGATGTACCTACTCCTCGACGGTGAAGTCGGCATATTTTCCAGGGACAGACCCGTGGCCACGGTCCGGCCGGGCCAGATCTTCGGCGAGATGTCTTCGATCGACCAGGGGCCGCGCTCCGGGACAGCCGTGACTAAATCCGCTTGCCGCGTCATCGGGCTCGACAACCGGCAGCTCCAGACAGCCCTCGGGAGATACCCGGAGTTCGCTCTCATGCTGATGAGCGTCATGATCGGCCGCCTGCGCGAATCCATCAGCCGGCTCGCGGACCCCGGGTCGCCCGTGACCGGAACCCAGTGGAGGAAATCGACACCGCTCCGCAAGGACCTGATCGAAGATCTCGGGCGCGTGCTCGGTTCCGACGCCCATCTCAGTTACGAATCCGGGGCCACCATCGTGAGGGAAGGCCAGGTCGGGGTGCTGATGTACGTGGTCCTCAAGGGCAGGGTGGCGATCCGCGTCGGCGGCAACCTTGTGGAGAATGTGGGCCCGAGGGAGCTGTTCGGCGAAATGGCGCTGGTCGATCGCACCCCGCGTCTCGCAAGCGCCGTCGCGGAAAGCGACTGCAAACTGCTCGCGATCAACCGCATCGCGTTTCTCAACCTGGTCAAGCACAGCCGCCGTTTCGCCGCCTCGCTGCTCGCCGCCGTGAGCGCGCGGGCACGGTACACGGCCTTGCGTTAGAGCGCAGCTCCGTGAAATGAAAACGGCGGCCAAGGCCGCCGTTTTTGCGTTCTGTTTCCGGGAACTCAGTAGCCGAGCCACTTGGTGAGCACGGCGAGCTGCTGCGGGTCGCCGCTCTCGTAGCCCTTGTAGCCGATCTTCGCGAGGATCTTCTGGCCGGCCTCCGACTTGTCCAGGCCGAGCATCGTAGCGCGCACTTTCTCCAGGTTCGCATCACTCATCTTCGACGAGGCGATCATGTGCTTGATCGGCACGGGCTTCGACTCGAACAGCACCGCGCCGCCCTTTTCCTGCCACTGCTTGATCACCGCGCCGGAAGCCGACACGCCCACGTCGCTGAATCCGTTCTC
>WNFY01002797.1_pt1 | contig 18164 bp, 18 predicted proteins | sample 5400091 | NCBI WGS metagenome assembly WNFY01 (sample SAMN13153364, study PRJNA577476) | soil metagenome | isolation source: 60 cm soil or saprolite under grassland replicate 1 | place: USA:California | collected 2016-06-15
TCACTCTGTTCATTGTCTTCCTCCTGCTGTTCTTCAACACGGGCTCCATCGTGAAGACTTTCATCATCCTGCTGGCAGTGCCGTTCTCCGGCATTGGAGCGGTCTGGCTGCTCTATTTGCTCGGCTACAACATGAGCATCGCGGTTTGGGTGGGCCTGATCGCGTTGCTCGGCGTGGACGCTGAGACTGCGGTCTTCATGCTGCTTTACTTAGACCTCGCCTATCACGAGGCACAAAAGAACGGACGGATGCGGAGTTGGGATGACCTGCGCGAAGCAATCATCCATGGTGCGGTGAAGCGGTTGCGTCCCAAGGTCATGACCGTGTCTTGCATGTTGTTTGCGCTGCTGCCGATCTTGTGGTCTTCGGGCACCGGAGCAGACGTGATGAAGCGTATCGCGGCGCCGCTGGTCGGTGGAATCTTGGTCTCCTTCTTAATGGAGCTGGTGGTTTATCCACCGATTTTCGCGATCTGGAAATGGAACTTTGAGGTGAAGCCTGGGCTGGAAGCACAACCAGCATTGCCGACTGGAGAAGCCACTGCCTAAGCAGAGCACTACTTATAAGGAGGATCTCAATGTCATGCTCACGACAAAATCGGTGTGCAATTCTTGTCTGGCTTCTTCTCCTTGTTGGCTTCGGAAGTTCATCCGCGGCTGCGAGCGTCACTGAAACGAAGGATCATCAGCACAGCGCCGTCCTCCGTGCTGATTCACCGGACCGGGGGGTTGACCCGCCAGATCTTGCAATTACCGCAGAAGGGCGGCGGGGCAGCATTGTGTCTGTCATGGACACATCCGAAGCCCCGCTGAGCATCGCGCTAGTCATTGACGCGGGCCCAAACCAATCGGGAGTGCTCAATCGCGAGAAAGAGCTCGCCTCTTCATTGATTGCGGAGTTTTCTGATGCGAAAACCGAATTCATCGTAATGCGGGCCGGCTATCAAGCGACAACCATAGCAACCACTTCTTCCGGCGCAATCGCGATCAGTTCACTTGAACCCTTAAGTGTTGAAACCGAGAAGAAATCCAGAATCCCAATTTACAAAGCAGTGGCTCTGGCGATAGAACAATTATCTTCGCGCAGCGGAATACGTGCCGTCATCATAATTGCCGAAGGCAATGATTCTGGGAGCGGCACCAGCTACAAACAATTGCGTGCGGCTGCACAGGCTCAACATGTATCGGTCATGACTGCCCTCGTTGCCGACCACAGCACGCGTGGCAGCAAAGCGAGCCTCAGTTACGGATGGGACCTACAAAGTTTAGCTGGAGACACAGCGGGCATATTTGTTGACAACGACAGAAATACTCCTCGAGTGGTGAAGCGTCTCTCGCAAGGAATCCGTTCACTGCGCCTCGTCAGCTTCGAAATTGATGGTGTATCTATCGGACGCCATCGGATGCACACTTCTTCAAATTCAGCGGGACGGCTGCATGCTCAAAGGGGAGTGTTTATCGGGGGCTCCGATTGCGAGTGCTGCTGAGTGGGGAAACCGATGCCTAAGCAGAACAGGAGTTTCGTCGGGACTGCGCTAGTCAAGATGTTGACGAGCGGTGGCGTCCTGCTGCTCGTATCTTCATGGAGCTGGGCGCAGGAATCCGATTCCCGAGATTCCGTCGCGTCGGTGGGCCAAACCTTTTCTGCTTTCCATCAGACTCTGAACGCTACGGCAAGTAAGCTTCTTGCCAGCGCTCAACGCCCGCCTGCGGTGGCGCACCCGTCCTCCGATTTGCCCCTAACCTCCGGTTTGAGCAGAGCGGATGAGGAAGAACAAGTTGTCCGCGGCATTCGACTGCGAGAGGCAGTTGAGCGCGTACAGAAGTTGCAGCCGGTGTTTGAACCAGTTTTGCGACAAGAAGGAGTCCCGCAGCAGCTCGCAGCGGTTGTCCTGGTAGAAAGTGGGGGATGGAGCACTGCGCTGTCCGCCAAAGGTGCACGCGGTCTCTGGCAATTGATGCCGGATACAGCCCGCCGTTACGGTCTGGTCGTCAGCACAAATCGGGACGAACGTCTGAATGTCGACAAGTCCACTCGCGCAGCGGCTCGTTATTTGCGTGACCTTCACGAACAATTCAACGATTGGTCTCTAGTGTTTGCGGCTTACAACGCTGGCGAGCAGACGGTCCAGCGCGCCATTGACCGCAGCGGCACGACTGACTTTTCTCGATTGAATAGGTTTCTGCCGGCCGAAACCAGAAGTTATGTGCCGGCGGTCTGGGCATCATTGGCCCGATTGGGCTACAAGGGCACAGTGGGCCATTTGCCGCCCGCCTCTCATTTAGACCTCGTGGTTCGAAGGATATATGGAAGGAGTCCATCCTATGAAACCCAATGATGCGGAGACCGATACGCTCCGAGAGTTCGTCAAGCACTATCAGGTCTGCTGGGAAGTTTGGCCAGAATACTTGATGGTTGGCGGCAAGGAGAGGCAGGTTGGCTTTGAACTTGAGCTTTCGGGAACTCACGATTCCGGAACAGGACACATCGGGCCAGGCTGCCCGGCATGCAGGCGAATCTACGGAGCGCTGCATGCCGTGGCCGATTGGATTCTTCCTAAGGAAGAACGACTCTCGATGTACGAGATCGGCCCATATGAGGCGGCGCTCCGTTATTCCAAAGTGCGCGCCAATCGTCCCGACGTCACCCTAAGCGTGAAGATTGTTCATCGCAGAGGTTTTGACCAACCGGTAGATGAATGTGAAATGCGCTGCCTTCGGGAGATGAAAGAACATTTGTCGCAACTCGGCGCCTGCGAACGCCAATGGAGTTTACGAATGGCATCGACGGCTTAGGCTGGCCGTGTAGGGAGTATAGAAATGTGGCATTCAGGTCATCGCTCCTTGGGCAGGAAACAGCGACGTGTGCACGCACTCAGCCGCAGCGTGTGGCGTCTCTGGCTGATTCTGGGCGGTTCGCTCGCGCTCGCTACTGGGGCTGTGGCTTGGTTCAGCATCTCGGAAGAAGCAAAAGCAACCGCGTCCGACAATTTGCCGGAGATAGCATTGCAAGCAAAAGATGATTTCGGTTACGACCTCGCACAGTTGGAGCCGGGTCAAACACGCTTCTTCATGTACCCGAACTCCTCGGAGCAATCGAGGTTACTTGTACAACGCGATGCGAAAGGAGTGATCAGGGCAGCGTTTGCATCCTGCACAGCCTGCTACTCCCATCGGCGTGAACACAAGCTGATCCGGGGAAGCTTGATTTGCGGAAGATGCGGAAGCGCGATGCGGGTTGGCAATCAAAACGAACACATCACGCCAGACAAGAGTTGCGTGGCAGTTCCTGTCCCGTTTTCGATCGACCAAAACAGGGTCATCGTCCGGGAGCAAGCCATTACTGATGGTCTGCAAATCTTCACGACCGCCAACAACGCTGCAGCGCAGAAGACGGTGGTCGCCCTTGAAACTCGATAATGTGAGAATGAACCAAGTATTCGAACTGCGCTGGGCTGTGGTGGTTGCAGCTACAAGCACTAATCTGTGCTGCAGCGGTGACAGCCTTCGCGCAGCCCGCTCCGAAATTGAAGATCGTTGCTTCCACTGCCGACCTAGCGGCACTTTCCGCAGAGGTTGGCGATGCTACAGTTTTCCTGATCTGAATCCGAGACTGAAGTGTAAGAGGAACAGCCAGCGCTCGCGAGACTAGACACAAGTCCTGTGTCTTCTACACACAGCCTGCCGTAACGTTTTAGTGAAAGCATTGCAGTTCTCCGTAAATTCAACTGAAATCTATGTGCTGACCACCGCTGGCCTACGGCCAAATGGCGGGTCCTTCTCTAAGCGAAATGGCACGGTTGACGGGCAGTTCGGCCCGAGATACGATCCTGAATGCCTCGGGCCATGTGCCACCAGCCCCGGCCGTCACCAACACCGGCAATATCCAAGGTCTCTTCAGAAGAAAGCTATGCGTCATGAGTTCAACTCTGACTCCGAGGCAATCGAATCAACTACAGCAAGCAGCTGTCGCAAGGACAAATTGCAAGTCGCGGATTCCCATTGAACCGCTCTCGATGGTGGTTAGGCCTGCTTCATTTAGCAGGGAAATAATGTCGTGCACACTGACGTGACCGTGAGGACGATGAAAATGAGAGAGGAAGGTTCTCTTTTGGTCATCCATTCCCTCGAAGTCAACCGCAAGCACACGTCCACCGGGCTTCAGAACCCTTCGGATTTCACTGGCGAACTGAAGCCGCGCATTGCGGGGCAGATGGTGAAGCATCACCGTGCTCAGAACAACGTCGAATTGCGCATCGGGAATTGGGAGCGCCTCAGCCAGCCCCTTCCCGAAAGAAACTTCCACACCAGCTTTTTTCGCCTTCTTCTCCGCCCTAGCCAGCATTTCCGGAGAGGCATCAACTCCGTACACAGCGCCGTTAGGCCCGACGTGTCGTTTGGCTGCAATCGCAAGCGTTCCGGTCCCACAGCCCACATCTAGAAGGCTCTCACCGGTTGCGAGGCGTGCAAAGTGCAGCACCTTTTCCCGAAATGCTTGCTCCTTTCCAAGGAATGCAAGCCAGACGGTGAGGTCGTAGAGAATTGGTGAGTGCAAGACGATCCCACTGGTAAGTGGCGTTTGATCCCCGGCAGCTACCGGCATTGGCTTTTCTTGCGCAGAGTGAGTATGCGCCATCTCGTATCATCCTCCTGAATAAACGTCCGACAATGAACATTTGTTCAGATCTAATGTAAGCTTTGGAGAAACGAGAACTGAAGAACAGCCGACAGTCAGGTGTTCCAAATCGGACAAAAAAGCTGTTTTTGTCCGTCTTTTCGGACTGTGGTTGGAGAGAAGCGATGCCAGTACGAGTGAAAAACATCAAGGATCGACGGATTCAAAAGACCCAGGACTTGTTGAGAGGGGCGCTCGTCTCTCTGATCGGCGAGAAGCCCTATGACTCGATCGTGGTCAAGGAGATTCTGGACCGTGCCAATGTGGGCAGGTCAACGTTCTACATGCATTTTCGCGATAAAGACGACCTGCTTGTCAGTGGCATACATGACATGCTTCGCCCAGTCCAAACTCCGACGCTATCTTCGGGAAGACGGCACGAGCGAATTCTTTGGTTCAGCCTTCCAGTTTTCGAGTACCACCACCAGCATCGCCACACCGGAGGTGACAGGATTGGGACCAGAGGAAGGGCCGTCCTTCATGAGCACCTGCGAAAAGTACTGGCGGATATCATTGCGGATGTGGTGAGCAAGGATTTTCGAGCCGGGCGGAAATTCGCACGTCGGATCCCAGCGGGGCTTCTTTCGGAGTACGTGGCCTCGACGTTCGTGTTGGTGTTGAATTGGTGGTTGGAAAAGAAGATGCCTTTGCCGCCCAAAGAAATTAATGACATTTTCCGTAGGCTGACATTGCCGACAGTAACGGCAGTGTGGGAGTAAATCACCAACAATCGAGAGAGGAATTTTACAGTCCGAGTCGAGGCTTTTCTGAGTGACGTCCAAAAAGACGCGAGTTTGCAACATATCCAGTGGGAGCTTAGTATTTTTTTTGTGATCCGCCGAACAATCGCCTTCGTCGTTTCGCTTGCGCTAATGCAGGCCAGCGGTTGGGGTCTGATCTGCACAATCAACTGCAATCATCACGCCTCGGCGAAACACGCCATTGAGGGCGGTCCGGAAGTGGCCGTACAACACCATTCCCACCAGCACCATGACTCTATGGCGAGCTCTGCATGTTGCCCAGCGAGTGCGCAGGTCGTGAAGCATGGTTGTGTTCCCAATGTGCCGTCCGCGTCTGCCGTTGAAGGTCGTTTGCGCGTCAATTTTGATTCGGTGGCGACTGTGCTCACGCCAATTTTCTCAGCTCTCGCTGCACGCACATTCAGAAGCGGTTTTTTTCTCGTCCTCCCCACCGGCCTCCTTCCTTAGGACTGTAGCTTCAAACCTCCGTATCTAGCCTCAAATCGAGTCGTGTGTTTGCGCCCAAGACTCTGGGCAGGACTGCGTATGAGCCCTAGCTTCGGGCCGGCTCTGCCCCCAATTTCCTGTTTCATTGAACACGAACACCCGAGGAGTTATGCAAAGACGCAATTTTCTGAAAACCGCTTTCACATTCGGAGGCGCTGCGTTTGCTTCGGGAAAGGCCATTGCCGCCCAGCACACGGGACACGACATGGCCGCCGAGCACGCCATGCATACGGTAAGCGGTGACTCGCGACACAAGTCTCGATTCCCACAACCCGTTCCGGTTGAGTCCCCTGATATAGCGCAGCTTCCATATCGGCTAGATGGAAGCGTGAAGGAATTCCATCTCGTCGCAGAGCCGGTGAGACAGGAATTGGTGCCCGGCAAGGTTGCGAACCTGTGGGGATTCAACGGCAGCGCTCCCGGTCCTACCATTCAGATAAATCAAGGCGACCGAGTTCGAATCATCGTGGACAACCACCTGCCCGAGCCGTTCTCCATGCACTGGCATGGATTCGAAATCCCCCACGACATGGACGGTGCGCCGGGTACAAGTCAAGATCCGATCAAACCGGACGGTCGCTTCGTCTACGAATTCACGCTTCACCAGGAAGGCACCTACTTTTATCACTCTCACATGGCGATGCAGGAAATGATTGGGATGCTGGGGGCCTTCATCATGCACCCTAAACAGGCCTATGACCCTCCGGTGGATCGCGACTTCGTGATCCTGCTCCAGGAGTACGCCATCTTGCCCAGTAATCAGACGCCGAATTCCATGAACATGGAATTCAATTGGCTAACATTCAACGGCAAAGCTGGGCCGGCGACTACGCCGCTGATCGTGCGGCTCGGGGATCGCGTTCGAATCAGGATGGTCAATCTCGGCATGGATCATCATCCGATCCATCTGCACGGCCATACGTTCTTAGTCACGGGGAGTGAAGGCGGAAGACAGCCGAAAACAACTTGGGCACCGGGAAACACGGTGCTCGTTGGAGTCGCCCAGGCACGCGATATCGAGTTTGTGGCCAACAATCCCGGCGACTGGATGCTGCACTGTCATCTTCCCCACCACATGATGAACCAGATGTCGTCAACGGTTGGACCGCTGACGCGCCGTCCCCGAATGCCCATGGGTGTCTCCATGGAAAACGGAATGGGGATGCTGGATGGCACACCGGGTGTTCCTCTTGGCGATGACTATGGGCCGAGCATGGGACGTGGCATGGGAGTGGGTTCGACCAATGACCAGCCGACCCCGAACGGGCCATTAAGCCAAGAACGCGCCAAAGAAGCGATGCAAGATCAGCAAATGCCTGGCATGCAGCACGGACAGATGCAAGGTATGCAGCACAGCGAACAGGAACTCCCGGAAAACGCCAACCAAGTTCCGGGGTTCCCGCAGGACGCATTCATGGAAGGGCCGATGATGGCCATGGACAAGATGGTCGATAAACCCGGGAACTATGGGCTGCGTCCGGGATGGAGCGGGTTCATGCAAGGAATGATGAGCTTTGTTCGCGTGCTACCTCCGGATATGTACGACAAGATCATGGCCATGAGAGTGCAACGCGCACCGAATAAACAACAGATGCCGAGGATGGAAATGCCCAGCATGGAACACCAGCACGATCACAGCTAACACGAGAATAAGGAGAAGAGTGATGAAGACAACTTTCGCCCATGGACTCGCGTTGCTGCTCATGGTGAGCGGGCTTTACGGACAGAATTCCCAATCGAGTGAGCCGGCGCAGAACCAGCAGATGCCTGGTATGCAGATGCCGGATAACCCTCAGCCCCAACAACCCAAAACCCAGCAGATGCCTCCGGCTGCTGAAGCGCAAGAACCACCAGCCAATCTTGGTGCCGCGTATACGCTGGACCAATTGCAGCAATTAGCAATTGACCACAACCCCACGTTAAAACAGGCACAAGCAGAAATCCGTGTGGCGGAAGCTCGAAAACGCCAAATAGGTCTTTACCCGAATCCCACGGTCGGCTACATCGGCGAGCAAATCAGCGGAGGTTCGCAACGTGGCGGCGAGCAGGGTGGGTTCATTCAGCAAGACATCGTTCTGGGAGGGAAACTCGCGGCCGCACAACGTGTCTCTGAGCAGGACCGCCTACAGGCGGAAGCCGAACGTGGAGAGCAGTGGCTTCGCGTTCAAAACGCTGTCGCCATGGCCTACTACCAATCGCTCGGAGCACAGGAAACTGTCGCGATTCGGGAGAGACTCGTCAAGCTTGCCCAGGACGCATCTGCTACTGCACGACAATTGTTCAACGTCGGCCAGGCCGACGAGCCCGATGTATTGCAGGCGCAGGTGGAAGGCTCGCAAGAGGAGGTGGCACTCGTATCTTCGCAACAGCGCCAGCAAAGCTTATGGAGGTCGCTGGCTGCAGTTATTGGTCAGCCCACCTTGCCGCTTGGAAATCTCGCGGGCAGTTTGGAGGAGTTGCCTGATGTTGACACCCAGCGTTGGCTCGACAACATTTTGCAAAACAGCCCAGCCGTGAAGATCGCCAGGTTGAGCCTGGCCCGCGCTCAGGCGGAGCTAGACCGAGCAAAGCGCGAGCCCATCCCGGACCTACAACTGCGTGCCGGGGTGCAGCAGAACCGCGAGCTAGTAGAGAGCACAGGCAAGCCGGTCGGGTTGCAAGGTTTTGCCGAGGTCGGAGTGCGCATCCCCATCTTTAATCGCAACCAAGGGAACGTCCAGGCCGCGAGGGCGAGCATAGAACGCGCGGACCTGGAACAACAGCGAGTGCAACTGTTGCTTCGGGAGCGATCGTCATCCGTGTTTCAAACATATTTGACAGCTAAGGCGGCCGTCGAACGTTATCGAAGTCAGATGATTCCGCAAGCGGAAAAGGCATACAGCCTCTATCTGGCCCGGTACCGCAGCATGGCAGCTGCTTACCCGCAAGTGCTGGTTTCGCAGAGAACCTTATTCCAATTACAGACGGACTACATCACGTCTCTCGAAAACCTCTGGGTGAGCATAGTCGCATTGAAAGGGTTCTTGCTTACGGACGGACTGGAAGCCCCGACCCCGCCGACAGAAGTCGACCGGCCCGTCCGTGAAACCAATTTGCCGACTGGCAGCAGCATCAGCCAAGGAAGATAACAATCCATGAATCGCCCAAACCTGAAATGTAGTTTTTCTTCCTGCAGATTCTTTGTTCTGCTCCTCATCGTTGACGATGCCAGGAGGCCTTGGTCTATCGAGATCGGAGTTCACAAATGGATCACATGACACACAATGCCCCAGGAGCAAACGACGCTCACGCCGGGCACAAGATGTCGTCGACGCACGCAGGTCACGACCGTCACGCTGGCCATTCGGTTGCCATGTTTCGCGACAAGTTTTGGCTGACCTTTGGCCTCACCATTCCCGTGGTCTTCTGGTCAACCGATGTCGAACACTGGCTTGGATACGCCGCGCCTTCCTTTCGTGGCTCGCAATTGATCCCCGCGATTCTCGGAACGCTGGTCTTCTTTTACGGAGGCCTCGTCTTCATCCGGGGAGCATGGGGTGAACTTGCCGACCACAAGCCGGGCATGATGACCCTTATCAGCCTAGCGATCACGGTCGCTTTTGGCACCTCGCTCGCCGCGACGTTCGGCCTTTTCGAGATTGAGGTCTGGTGGGAACTTGCCACTCTGATCACGATCATGGTCCTCGGCCACTGGCTGGAGATGAGAGCGATTTCCCAGGCTCGTGGCGCGCTCGATGCGCTTGCCGCGTTGCTTCCGGACACCGCGGAACGAATAAGCGGGACAGAAATTCAAAAGGTTCCGCTCTCTGAGTTGCATGTGGACGACATTGTTTTGGTACGACCCGGAACGCGCGTTGCCGCCGACGGCACAGTCGTCGAGGGCTCTGCCGACGTTGATGAGTCCATGATTACCGGCGAGTCCAGGGCGGTCTCGAAGGGCTCAGGTGCCGCCGTCATCGCCGGAACGGTCGCCAGCGGCGGAAGCCTTCGAGTTCGCGTCACAGCAGTCGGTGAGCAAACAGCTCTGTCCGGCATCATGCGGCTCGTTGCTGCTGCGCAAGCCTCCGGGTCGCGCACGCAAGCGCTCGCTGATCGTGCCGCCGCAATCCTCTTCTATGTTGCAGTAGCATCCGGCGCCATCACGCTTACTTTTTGGTGGTTTTCGGGCGACAAAGAACACGCTTTAATCAGGACCGCAACCGTACTCATCATCGCTTGTCCCCATGCTCTGGGACTTGCAATTCCACTCGTAATTGCAATCTCGACATCACTCGGAGCACAGAATGGCCTTCTGGTAAAGGACAAACTCGCGCTCGAAGCCGCTCGCAATTTGGATATGGTGATTTTCGATAAGACGGGGACGCTCACGCGCGGCTCGCCGGCGCTGTCTGGAGTTGCGGCCGCGCTTGGCAACAACGAGAGCGATTTGCTTGCCTATGCTGCTGCCGTCGAAGCCAACTCGGAGCATCCTCTCGCTAAAGCAATTGTGGCCGAAGCCAAGCGCCGAAAACTGTCCGCGTTTCAGGCTGCCGACTTCGAAGCGCTACCCGGTCGAGGCGCGCGGGCGCGCGTAGATGGCAAGAGCATCACGATTGGCGGATCGCGTTTGTTGACCGAAGACAAGGTAACTGTGCCGCCAGGAGTTCAGAAGGTGACGAATCTTTGGGCTTCTGAGGGAAAGACAGTTCTGTTTGCCGCCGCCGAACGACAACTGCTTGGGGCGTTCGCGCTGGAGGATGAGATTCGCCCCGAATCCAAGGAAGCCGTTGCAGAACTTCATCGGCTAGGTCTCCAAGTGGCAATGATCACCGGAGACTCGAAAAAGGTCGCCGATTCGGTAGCTCAGCGCATTGGGATTGACGAGGTTGCAGCCGAAGTTCTTCCTGCGGACAAGGCATCGGCAGTTGAGCGATTTCAGGCAAGCGGCAAGAAAGTCGCGATGGTTGGGGACGGTGTGAACGACGCGCCTGCGCTAGCGACTGCGGACGTCGGAATCGCAATTGGCGCGGGAACCGATGTGGCCATAGAGTCCGCGGGAATTGTATTGGTGCGCAGCGGTCCGCGCGGTGTTGTGGGAGCCATCGAGCTATCTCGGGCGACCTACCAAAAGATGGTTCAAAATCTCGTTTGGGCGACTGCCTACAACCTTGTCGCGATCCCGGTCGCAGGAGGCCTTCTTGTTCGCCGGGGACTCGATTTGCCAATGAGCGTTGGTGCGGTCGCGATGAGCTTGTCTACCATCATCGTCGCGGTGAATGCACAGTTGCTTCGCCGACTGAAACTACAGCGCGCAGCCACCTAAACTGGGTGGATTGGTTCGCGCAGCGAGATACCTTGCGCGCACGCTTGCTACCCCTACAGGTTTCTAAGCTCCTAGATTTCCGCACGTGGATGCGCTCAGGCGAGTTGGTCTGAAAATTGAAACCCGCACCCACGTCGGTCTGTCGCTGATCGCCGGGCGCCGCAAGATCGGGCCCAAACTTTAATCCCGAGGTTGGGTTCGTCGAGCGCGCCGATTGCATCTGTGACTATCTCGATGCGACCTTCAAGCCCAGACCCAAACTACGCGGAGTGCGCGAGTTGAATTTCGAAGGATTCATTTTTCACGCGCCTGACACTCACCACGTTCTCGAAACACAGGAGTGGCAGAACACGTTTCGGATCGAATTCAACAACGGGTCCTACAGCGACGACGATATCGTGGATGTTTTCACCCAGCTCCTGACTGAGCCGTTCAACATTTACAAGAATGTTTCCATTCCAGTCGGCGAATACCACTGGACTCGCCACCAGATCACATATGGATCCCCTCAGGATCGCCGGCTCATGGTCAGCTTCTACGAGCGCTTTGGTACGTATTACAGCGGGCACCTCAATGAAGCACGGGTTCGTGCAACCTATCGAGCGAATCAGCGGCTGTCTTTCAACTTCGCCGAGCAGTGGAACCGGTTCCGGCTAGGCATCACAACTGACCCTGAAGGAAATCCGCTTCCCGCCCGGGCTGGAGATTTCTCCGTCGTGTTCGGCAGTTTCCAAACAAACTACTCATTCTCCCGGTTCCTGACCCTCTCAACGTTGCTGCAGATGGATACGGCAAATAATCAGGCGGCCAGTGCAAATGTTCGTTTGCGCTGGAATTACCGCTCCGACAGCGATCTGTACGTGATCTACACTGCGGGCCAGCGCTTTGCCAGCCTGGTCGCAACCAACCCTCCACAGTTTTATGAAAACCGTTTCGCCATCAAATTCACATATTCCTGGCGACCGTGAGGTAAATATGAAATGGATTACACGGAAAGACATCAAAGTTGATCGCGTGGCCTGTCCCTGGCTCATCAAGCGGTTCGTCGATCCGCAGGCGAATTCCTGTTCGTGGCGGAGAAAGACTTGGTGGAGCAGGCAAAGGATCAAAATGCAATTCCTTTCGACGCTCCGAACATTGACGCGATAAAGCTCAACCATCGTGGTCCGCGATGCACGTTCGAGACTACTCAATTTCCGATGCTGCTGTACAACGCTTGGCTCTCATCGTCCGCGCGGCGGACATCAAGGCCCAGGAGGGCGTCGCACCAGAGGGGATTGGTCTTCGTTCGATTGCGCAAGGATTCGCCGCGATGGGCCTGTCAGATGAGGATCGACTGGCACGGCAGTTCCCCGTCTATGATGCCCTGTACGCGTTCGTGCAGAGCAAGCAATAGTGAAGAATGAAGAACATGGCGCCCTGAAGCAGGGCGCCATGGTTTCTCTGAAACGTTTTGTCACCGCCACAGGCCGGTGAACTGGTGGTCATTTGCAGCTATCGCTGACCATCTTGAGATTGGTTACGCGGATGTCGCCAGCCTCAACTGCCTCTTTCTTCTCGTGCTCCTCACTCTCTCCCTTTTCCTTCTCGTACGACTCGGCCTTAATCGTGCCCGTGACGGTCACTTTATGGCCCAAATGTTTGGACAAATCAACGGCTGAACTGCGCAGGCCATACGTCTTGCCATCTTCTCCCGTGAGAGAAAACTCATCGGCTTCATCGCCCTTCTGCAAGCAACCCGTTACCGTTTTTTTTCCGCTAGCCGACTTCTCCTGTGCAAACCCCGACGGAGTGCAATAAAAACGAAGGACAAACGAAACTGCGATCAAAATAAGCAGCCGAAACAGACGATTCGTATTCATCTCCTCGATATTGATTGTGACGAACAGCGCGAAAACTCAGATTCCTGCATTCAGCGCAATGTCGCAGATTGCCCGGTGACCGCCTCGTACACCGTCATACGCGCGGCAGGACGACCTTCAACCTCCTGCTCCGGCGCATAGACTCGATGCGTATCCTTATCCACCGCCAGGCTGTGCACTTTTTTCTGTACAGGAAAATCTTCCAGCTTGCGGAAGTGATCGGAGTCGTCTTCCTGAAAGACTGAAATCGCTCCGCTATAACACGCGACATAGATCCGCTTCAGTCCGGGATCGAACTTCACTACGTCCGGGCCGTCGGCCAACGGCAGGAAGGCAATCGGCTGGTGCTTGTCTAAGTCAAAGACAGCCATCAACTCATTCCCTTCACAGGCGAGGAAAGCCCGCCGATGCTCCGGGTCAAGGGCCATCCCGTGATTGCCTTCACATTTTCCAACACTGTAGCGGCCAACAACCTCGTCGGTTGCTGGATCGATCACCGCGAAAACGTTTTGGTCTTGAAGGTTGACGTAGATCTTGCGTGCAACTGGATCATATTGCGGCATCCCAGTTTCGCTCTCGAAATGCAGAGTCTTGATGATCTTGTCCTGTTGCACATCAACAATGGCCTCTGCCTTCCCGCGCTCGTCGGAAACGTAAAGTTTGTGAAAAGGAGCGGCGTACGCACTGCCATCCGGTTTGGCCTCCGTGGGCAGCTTCTTGATTACCTTCATCTCTTTCAGGTCGATGACGCCGATCGTGTTGTCTCCCGCATTCGAGGTGTAGACCTTCTTCAGTTCTGGAACGAACTCCACGCCCTCAGCTCCGGGCACATCCGGTATCGCCTTCACGACCTGATTAGTGCGGAGATCGATGACGTACAGAAGGCCGGCTGCCAAATGCGCTGACAGCAGGTAATGATCGTTGTAATCAATCGTTAGATAGTCGAACCGTTTTCCGGGTGGACCGGGCAAATCAAAGCTCAACACCGATTTCAACGTGGCGGCTAACGCTACCGTTGTAAGCAGCAAGCCTCCAAGGACCGTAAATCTCCTCGCGCGATACATCGAACTCCCTTCCTGGTTCCGCTCTGCAATCAAACCGTTCAATACGATGCATCGTAAGAATGAAGTGGGAATGAACCGAACATTAAAACTCTTTCAGGAAGGCATTTCTGCCAACGGCAGCGGGCCATACCTTGGTGCAGATAAGGTCATCCTCGGGTTGCGAGAAAAACCGCCAACCTTCGGTAGCTCCGCCGGAGCGCAGATAAGGTAGAGTCTCTAGATGGCAAAGCGCGCACCTGCGCGACGACGTCTTCGCAAAGCCAAGCCCGGCACCAAGGGCCTCGAGCCGGCAGACTGCCGATTAGAACATCCACAAGGATCTGCCATAGAGGCCGCAGAAGCTGTCGAGAAGGCTGGGGGCTGCGTCGTGGGCCTCTATAAGGAACCGCTGGGCGGTCATCAGACCCTGCTCTCGATTCTCCCGATCGACAAGGTTGAGCCTACGCCGTTTCAACGCGATCTCTCCGACGCTCACCACAAACGGCTGGCCGACGTTATTAGTAGGACTGGGCGTTTTCTCGACCCTCTGATCGCGGTCGTGGCGCCGGGCGGCGGCTTCTGGACCCCCAACGGTCGGCATCGCCTCGAGGCGATGCGTCGCCTTGGAGCTAAATCAATCACGGCTCTGGTTGTCGCAGAACGCGAGGTCGCGTGGCAGATCCTGGCTCTGAACACGGAAAAAGCCCATAACCTCAAAGAGCGCTCACTCGAAGTCATCCGGATCTACCGCGGCCTGGTCGTCGAGGATGCCTCGCGACCCGAGTCGGGGTTCGTCTTCTATCTCGATCATGCCGCACTTGTCACCTTGGGGGTATGTTACGAACGGGTCAAGCGCTTCGGCGGGGGCGCTTACCACCCGATCCTGCGGCGCCTTGAGAACTTCAGTGATGACTCATTGCACACCGCCCTCAAACAACATGAGAAGCGCGCCTCTATGGTGCTGGAGCTCGAGGAAAAAGTGGCCGCAGTGGTCAAAAAGCTAAAGGAACGCGGACTCGTGAGTCCATACCTACGCTCGTTTGTTGTGGCGCGCATCAACCCGTTGCGCTGGATCAAAGGCGACCCTCCGCCTATCGAAGATGTTCTGAAGACAATGCGCGAGCGTGTCGTGAAGTTCAACGTCGAGAAGATCAAGCCTCAGGATCTTGCCGGCGCTGCAGGTCCGCCCGACGAAGAGATATAGGAGAGAAGACCACGATGACTACCTCGTCCGCCAGAAAACATGCGGGACCTGGGCCAGCGAGTGACCAGTCTCTGGTCCCTGAGCCCGCGTTCGCCGAGCGTGCGCGCACATTGGTGTATTTGGGCCGCGTAGGCAGCCTCTCGACCCTGTCGCGGAAACAGGCGGGCTTCCCGTTCGGGTCCGTGATGCCTTACGGGTTGGACTCTCACGGATGCCCGCTATTCCTTATCAGCACCATGGCCATGCATACGCAGAACTTGCAGGCCGATCACCGAGCTAGCCTGCTCGTGACCCAAGATCACGGCGGCGATGATCCACTCGGAGCAGCCAGGGTCACGCTCGTAGGAAATGTTCTACCGCTAGCGGAATCGGAGGTGGCCGAGGCTCGCCAGCTCTATTTGGCACGCTATGCCAACAGCAAGTATTGGGTAGATTTTGAAGACTTTTCTTTTTACCGCATGGACGTGGTGGACGTTTACTACGTGGGCGGCTTCGGAGTGATGGGCTGGGTATCGGCCTCCGAATATGACGACAGCCAACCCGACCCCCTCGCTGACTCAATGGCCGAGATTATTCAGCACATGAACGCCGACCACAAGGATGCGCTCGTCTCGCTTGCCCGGAAATTTGCTCGCGTTGAGTCAACGGAAGCAACGATGACAGCAATCGATCGGCTCGGTTTTCATGTCCGCTTAAAGACCTCAGATGGCACGCGTGGTGCCCGCATCGCATTCTTGCGGGAGGTCAAGAATCCGGGGGAGACTCGGAAAGTCTTCGTCGACATGCTCCAGCAGGCACGCTCCCAGACCACGTGAACTTCTAAATCTGGAACACAACCGGCATATACACGTGCACGTAAGCAAAACCGTAGTGTTCGCTTCACTGGCAGTCATTCTTCAACGCCAGGGAACACACGATTTCCGATCCTCTTGTTAAACAGAGAGTAGACATTTCTCTTATAAGTTATTGATTTGGCGTCCCGGCGGGATTTGAACCCGCGTCTGCGCCGTGAAAGGGCGAGGTCCTGTTGGATCACGTAGTAATTACAAGGCAGCGGTCGCTCTGCAACGCCCTGTAAAGAACCGGTGAGAACGCTAAGGAACAGGTTTATGTTGTAATCTGACGAGCTTGGAAACGAAGAATAAAGATGACGATTTCGAGCCACACTGGCAGGATGAAAAAGACTGGCTCTGCACCGTCGAATTCTTGCCCACCGATGATCCAGAGGCTCTGCTTTTTGCCGCCGACATCATCGGGTATCTAGTCGGTTATGCAAATCTCACGAACACGCGCTCGCTGGCACTCCTCGGCGATCCGGACGCCAGCGCTTACGAGCTTCTATTCTCCTTTTCGTCTCCTGAGGAGAAAAAGGAGTTCCTTGACTTGGTCCGTTCAAATGAGGACATGGGGGACGACTACATCGCAAACGAGTTTACTTCGCCCACAAATGAAGAGATTAGGCATGCTCGCCCACTCGCAACGGTCCTACCCCAGGATGCGCTGACCCATGCCATGGTGATTGCAGCGACCCTGTGCGCGGGTACAGAAGATGATCGAGCTGTGTCGTAAAGGCGAGCGCACAATCGTTTCCCCCCGGCGGCGTGGCCGGGTCCGCAAAAAGTCGGACTCACCGATTATTGCGAGATTGAATAGAGATTCGGCGCCACTTCCACCGCGTGTGCGTTCTCCGCTCCGCTCGGCCGCCACTCCACATCCCGTGGCGGGCATATTTCAAGGACAGAATCCAAGTTTGTTAATGCCAGCATATGGGGAGTTGGCGATTGGGTTGGCGCTTGCGTCCGGAATTTGGCCACCAGAACGGCATGCGTCAAGTAAAAAGCCAGTCCTGTTCCATTTTTGGAACAGCAACCTGATCGGCAATCTGAGGCGACACGTCTTTACGCAAGTTCACACTCGTGGCAGGGCATCCCAGACTGGGTAAATTTAGCTTTAGGCCCATTCGGGGTCCAAAAACTCTGATTAAACAAAGGGCTGTCGACGATTGGCCGACAGCCCCTCGGATATGACACTAGGCGGCGATAGCCAAATCCATCGAGACCGCCGCGTCTGCTTGCACTTCTGTCTGGTGGAGATAACCATCCGAAAAGAGATTGCCTCCGACTTCGTAGTACAGTCGAAACTCTAGGAGACGCGCATCAGGGCGCGCCCACACCGAACCAGGTAGTCCTCCAGATCCCTTAACAACACGTTGCTCGAAGATAAAGAGATCTCCCCCTCCGCCTCCAGGCTGATAGTAAGAGAGTGGCAGAGTCTCGGAGTGAACCAGATTATCGCCACCATCAAAAACGTGAAAATCTACCCACACATTTTTCTGGTACTGAATGTTTTTCACCCATGCCGTCAAGCTCAGGTGTGTTTCCAGTTGAGTGCCCTCTGAAGAAGAGCCTATTGGGGTATCCAGCTTGGTCGCTGTCAAGTTCACTACGTTGACCATAGAGGGATCTCGTAATGCGCCTGTGCGAAAGCTGACGGGTTGTGCTGGACCTGCTTGAGCCACACTGAACCAGTAGTTCTTCCCATAGCGCGAGTCCCAGGCTTTGTCCCCATACATTCCGGAGTTCAGAAACCATATTTCGAGCCCCATGGCGTCCGGGGGCACCGGGACAGAAAGAGGAAGTGGACGCGGAGGGCTCAGGATCCTGACGTTCCCACTCGTTGTGTCCGTTTTCTGAACAACGCTGCCGTTGTAGTTCTCAAGGCCAGGATGAAAGCGCAAGTTCGCGGTTATGTCCCACGCAGGCATGCCATTGTGATAGTTGCGAATGTTCGGAAGGCGTGCTGGATCATAAATCACGCTAAGGGCTGAATTTT
>WNFY01007207.1_pt1 | contig 18158 bp, 27 predicted proteins | sample 5400091 | NCBI WGS metagenome assembly WNFY01 (sample SAMN13153364, study PRJNA577476) | soil metagenome | isolation source: 60 cm soil or saprolite under grassland replicate 1 | place: USA:California | collected 2016-06-15
TGCGAGAGAGGCGTATTTGGCGGTGCCTCTCGCGGGACGATAACGAAAGAAAAGCAGGGCCGCTTTTCCTAGCGCGCCAACGTAGCTTCGCCGAAAACCGCACAAAGCCCGGGTGGCGATCGTCAGATCGCCATCCGGCTTCGGTATTTGCCGAAACCGCGAATGCGGCGCTACGCTCCCTGGCATTTGCAATCCGCAATCCCCAATCTAAAATCGAAACTTCACAGGGGGCATAGCTCAGTTGGTAGAGCGCCAGCTTTGCAAGCTGGAAGTCAGGGGTTCGAATCCCCTTGCCTCCAGTCTTCGCTCACGTCGTAGATGAGAGCGAAGCCTGTCGCGCCGTAGCCTTGGCGAAGGCGGACACGTTTTTACTTTGCGCGGTCAACGCAGCGAGCTACGAGTCGGCAAGCCGGCGATAAACATTTGCATACCGATCGGATCCGTAATCCGCGATTTTGATTGTTGCGAATCGCTTGACCGATCACCGATCACTGATCACTGTTCAGTTCCGCGAAGCGGGCCTGTAGCTCAGTTGGTTAGAGCATGCGCTTGATAAGCGCAGGGTCACTGGTTCGAGCCCAGTCAGGCCCATATTTCCATTTTCCTCGGCTCAAAATTGAAAATAAACGAACGGCACCTGGCCGGTAGCGGTAATACTAAACGGCACGAAGTAGCGCTTCCTCATAACATCGGCAATTGCTGTTCCTTTTGCCGCCCGATCGAAGAAACGGTACCCGATTAACAGGATCCCGTGGTCTGCTCCCAGGCGACAAATGTCCAGTTGGCCCCATCCCACAATCCCACGAGTATCATAACAATCATAAGGTCACGGTATCAACACGAAGTGTCCTTTCCTTCCTCCGCTAAATGGCATGAACAAATAGTCTCGGACCCACGTGGACAGGGTTATATGCCACCTCTGCCAGAAGTCGGGCGGATTTCTGGCCAGGAATGCACGTGCAAAAAGGATTGCACACCTATGGGTCCGCAGGTGCTTTTTCGAGCCTGATTGAACGACTCATCCTAAATATCGAGCCGACTAGCAACCCGAGAATTGCGCCACCACTGTCGATCACGATATCCCCGACCGAAGCGCCACGAGACGCGACGAAGGTTTGGTGAAATTCGTCAGTGGCAGCCACAAACAGGCACACGCTCAAGACGCTCACATAGAGAATTGGTATCGACCGCTTGAAATTTGTCATCAAAGTCGCAGCGCGAAGCAAAAGCAGCGCCAGAACAGCGTACTCGCCCACGTGCGCACACTTCCGAAGGATGAAGTGAACCGACGCTAGCGTCTCCGCCGAAATGTTGGGTTTGAGCCAGCGCAAAAATGGGACAACAAATCGCGACGTGTGCTCGGCCGACATCAGATCGGTCGAGCCGAGGAAAATCACGCCAACCCAGACGAGCACGGGCAGCCAGTTCTTTAGAAATCGTCGCATTCGTTTGTCGGGCGTCTGCCGCGGCGGACGCCAATAAATAAATGGCGTTTCACAGAAACGCCCTACAAATTTACCAATCTGAAATCCCCAATAAGTTCACCCGCCGCGGCGGGCAATCCGTAATGAAGACCAATCCCGCTCTGACTCCCCTCACCTTCGAACCCATTTTCATGGAACGCGTGTGGGGCGGCCGTCGTCTCGAATCTGAGTTCGGCAAAAAGTTGCCGGCGCAGAAGGTTATCGGTGAATCATGGGAAATCGTAGATCGGCCGGAAGCACAGAGCATCGTGCGCAACGGACCGATGCGTGGGAAAACTTTGCACGAACTCTGGACTCAAAATCGGAACGAAATTTTTGGAGACGTCCATGACACTCCACGTTTCCCGTTGCTACTGAAGCTTCTTGATGCCCACGACAAACTATCGTTGCAGGTCCATCCGCCCGAAGAAGTAGCCAGAAGATTGGGAGGGGAACCGAAAACGGAGTTTTGGTACATTGCCGCGACCGATCCAGGTGCCGAGCTTTATCTTGGATTTCGTGAGGCGATCACGCGAGAGCAGTTCGAGAAGGCGCTCCACGATGGCACGGCGGCCGATCACGTCCACAAAATCAGAGTCAAAGCGGGTGATGTCGCGTTCCTTCCGGCAGGACGTCTTCATGCTGTGGGCGCCGGTAATTTGCTGATCGAAATCCAGCAGAACAGTGACACCACCTATCGCGTCTTCGATTGGAACCGCGTGGATGACAAAGGCAAGCCGCGTCAGTTACATATCGATCAGGCGCTTCAATGCGTCGATTTTGATGATGTTCGACCGCAACTGTTGCATCCCGAAGGGGAACTGCTCCTGCGTCACGATTTATTTGAGATCCAGAAATGGAATCTCGATTCAGCGCGCGAGATTGCCCCTCGCAGGCGGTTCGCAATCGCTTGTTGCCTTACCGGCTCTGTGCGCTGCGCTGACGTCGACCTTGGGCCGGGGGAATTTTTCCTGGTTCCGGCTCAGTTGGAAAACCGACAATTACATTCGCGACCTGAAGGAACGACGCTGTTACGAATCACGATTCCAAAATTGTAGCGCGTCCGCCGCGGCGGACGCTTATCCGATAGCCGCCTCACAGAGACAGCCTACAAAATCAGGCTACAATCCAAACGCGCCGCGCGATCTCGTGATTCTTAATCGGAATTGTATTCATTTTTTGCGGCTGCTTAGACTCTTCTCGCGCAGTTGAGGCAATGAAAGTGCCGGCTCCGCATAACGCGAAGCACAGCAAAACGATCGCGATTTTAACTGTCAGAGGCATGAATCGGCTTCAGCTTTATCGCAAACCTTCATTGCAGAGCTTCTCCCAATCGCCGCAAGTAAGTAAAGCTATAAATTCCAGTACTGTGTCCGTCCGCCCACCGCGGCTGCAATGCGTAGCCGCCAACGAGATCGAAGCCGACGAGCTGAAAACTTTCGTCCGCATACGTTACCCGCGGCCGCGCGATATTACCGAGCACGTCGGGTTCGCCACCGCATCCTGCGCAGGGACATGCGCGTCGCAGCGTCTCCAGCCTGAAAAACGATTCCGTCCCGTCATTCCAGGATATGGCAAGCTCGTCACCTATCTGCTGAACGTTTGTTGGTTCGAGCCGCATTAATCCTTCCGCCGCTTAGGTCGTTCGCCGAAAATTGCCGTGCCCACGCGCACGAGGGTCGCCCCCTCCTCGACCGCGACCGAAAAATCCTGCGTCATTCCCATGGAAAGATGTGGAAATTTCACATCGAATTCTTTCTCGAGCGAATCGCGCAGTCCGCGCACCTGCACAAAGAATTTCCGGGAGGCTTCTGCTTCTTCCGCAAGCGGCGGAATACACATGAGTCCCTCGATGGACAATCGCGGCAGCGCAAGAAGGGATCCTATTTCGGCGCGCAGGGTTTCGCCCTTAAAACCGAATTTGCTCCCCTCGCCCGCCACATTTACTTCCAGTAACACACGCGGACGCTCCCCGTCCTCCGCCGCGATCCGGTTCATTTCTTGAGCCAATGCAAGCGAATCGACACCGTGAAAAAGCTCGAACAACGACAGTGCGTGCCGGATCTTGTTTTTCTGGAGATGTCCTACGAAATGCCAGCGTAAGTGTGACGGCAGTTCTGGAATTTTCGCCCGGGCTTCCTGAACCCGGCTTTCGCCAAAAAGTGTATGCCCGGCCTCGGCCGCCTCGCGTACTTTCTCGGCTGGATGCGTTTTCGTGATCGCAACGAGCTCAATTTCATTTACTGCACGACCAGCTTTGGCAGCCGCTTGCGTGATTTGCTCGCTGACGCGCTCAAGATTTTCGGCAATCGAGACCATGCAGAATTGTAGGACAGACGCCTCTGCTGCCAATGAAAATCAGGGATGGGCGGTTTCCTTGGCCGGCCGAAGCCTAGGCGAAGGAGGCCAATCCGCCCTAGATTATTTGCTCGCCAATCGGAGCGTACTTGGGCAGAAATAGTTCGTCATGAAACGCTATTCACTTCTTCTCGGAATCATTATTACTGCGGTCACTTGTTCCAGCTTGCTGGCGCAGGAAAAAGCCGCACTCCAGCCTAATGCGACTGTACTCGGCATCCTTCAGGGCAACGCGGGCAAAACTGTCGAGTTACACTTGAGATCTGGAGAAAAGGTCGGAGGCAGAGTCGGCCAAGTAACCGACAATATTGTCTATCTTTCCCATCTGACGGGCGCGGAGTTTTACGACGCCTTCGTAGATGTGAAAGATATTTCAGCGGTGGTAATTCGTGCGGCCGCCAGGTAGCGATCGCCAAATAAAAGGCCCGTAGGCGATTTTGGATTGTCACGGGCAGCGGCGAGCAAAATACTGCGGCATGAAATTCACGAAGAACATCGGCATGCTGCTGCTCGCGGTCTATCTGATCATCGATGGCCTTTTAGGATTCGGTTTAAACCTCGGACCGTTCGTTTTTCTTTTATACCTTGTGGCACTCGCCGCTGGAGTCCTTATTCTTATCGGCAAGTAGATCAGTAACTTAATTCGACATCCGACGCATTTAGCGTTGGACGTTGACTGAAGTTCTACTCCAGTAATTCCTTCATTTGCGACGCCAGCTTCGGGCCGATGCCGGCTTCTTCATGTTTGAAATAAATGAAGACTTCGAGCCATTTTGAGGCCTGTTCCCGCACGAACTTAGTCCAGCGTTCGACGTCGCTCTCGGCGTAATCTTCGCGGCGTAGGCGCAGATAGCCGTAATCAGTGGTGACAACCCTCGGCGCCTCCAGCTTTTCAGTGTCAGCGATACACAGCGCAGCGCCGCGTGTCCGCAATGTTTCAAAGACTTGATCGTCGAACCATGATTCGTGACGGAATTCGAACGCAGCGCGCATTCCGCCAGGCAGACCATTCAAGAAATCGCCCAGCACTAGAATGTCCTTCTTGAAATTGGGTGGCAACTGGAACAGCACCGGCCCTAGTTTTTCGCCCAGCGCCGAGACCACATCATGGAAATATCGCAGCGTATCCGCGCATTCACGCAGCTTTGACCAATGGGTGATTTTCTGTGGCGCTTTCAATGCGAACCGAAAACTCCTCGGAGTTAGCGCATTCCAATTGTCAATCGTCTTGGGCGCTGGAATCCGATGAAACGTGTAATTGATTTCCGTAGTCGAAAGATGTTCGGCGTAAAACGGCAACATTTTCGCCGCCGGCAAATCTTCCGGGTAAAAGTTTCCCTTCCACTCGGCATACTGAAATCCTGATGTTCCAATCCAAACTTTCATAAGAGGCGTCAGGATGAAGACTTCTCCAAGTAAGCGCAGGCTTCAACAAGCACGAACAGCTTTTTAAGCGTCCGCTGCAGAAACCGTATCCGAATCCACTATAGCGGCGTGTTCTTTAGCTTCCGTGCAATTCAAACGGGAAAAGAGAACGCTTATCGCCGCGGTTGAACTAAGAAGGGGGAAATCATGAAGAAAATGCTCTTGAGCATTGCGTTAGCAGTTGTGGCACCGTTTGCGTGGGGACAGGTTTCGGAAACAACCACAACCACGACCACTACAGAAGGAAATGGGACAATCACGGAGTTCACTCCGGGAAATGTGATCGTCCTGAGGGAAACCAGCGGACCCGTCCGCTATCGCTTCGGCAAGACTGTCACTTATGTGACCCGGGGTGGTAGGGTTCTCGATGAAGACACGGTGAGAACCAAAGTCAGAGTCGGCGTTCCCGTCCGTGTTCACTATGTCGGAACAGGCGAGAACATGATGGTTGATCGTGTGGTCCTCGACGAGGACTAATATCTAAGCTTGTTTGTCTCCATCGCGCCTTTCTCTTCCGCCAAGTTAGCGGAAGATGAAAGGCGCGTTTTTGTTTCAAAGACCAACAACAAAGTGTGTCGCTTGACCACAGATTCCCAACGTGCCAATCCAGATTTTATAAGCGCCTGCGGAGTGAAGACTTCTTCAGGTAGAAACAGATTTCAAAAAAGCACGCGAAACGTTTTAAGCGTCCGCTCCCAGCGCCATATTCGATTCTAGTACTGCGGCGTGTTCTTTTTTGACCCGTTGAATTCAAACGGGAAGAAGGAATGCTTACTACCGCCGCAATTCGACTAGGAAGGGGGAAATCATGAAAAAAATGCTATTAAGCATTACGCTGGCAATGGTGGCATCGTTTGCGTGGGGGCAGACCACACGGCAGCCGCTCATGAATGAGCGAGAGACAACACAGCAACTGCAGCGGCCTACAACCACCACTCAGACAACGAGTACTACTGAAGCCACCGGGACAATCACGGAGTTCACTCCGGGAAGCGCTATCGTGCTTAGAGAGAGTTCGGGGCCGGTGAGTTATCGTTTCGGTAAGACGGTGACGTATGTGACGCGCAGCGGCAGGGTCTTGGACGCAGCGACCGTGAAATCAAAAATCAGAGTGGGCGTTCCAGTCCGGGTCCATTATGCCGGGACAGGCACCAGCATGGTTGTTGATCGCGTGATCCTCGAAGAGGATTAGTATCTAAACTCGTTTGCCTCCATCGCGCCTTTCCCTCCGCTAAATTAGCGGATGAGGAAAGGCGCGTTTGTTCAAAGTTTCGACGAGGAAGATTTCGACTTGCTCGCACTCCCTTACTCAATCTCGTATAAGTTTCGGTAAACGAAGATCAGATGGCCACTGAAATTCTCGCTACTCAGGCCTTAAACATTCTCCACGATTGGGTCCAATCGGAAAGTCTTCGGAAACATTGCTATGCCGTCGCCGATTCGATGAAGCATTTTGCCCTATTACGCGGCGAAGATGTCGATCTTTGGGAAGCCGTGGGCCTGTTGCACGATATGGATTATGAGCGCCATCCGAATCTTGAGCGTAGCCCGACGGACGGCCACCCATTCGTCGGCGTTGCGTGGCTTCGCGACCACGGATGGAGCAAAGAAGCCGGTCGCGCAATTCTTTCGCATGCGGATTACGCAAACGTTTTGCGTGAATCTTCTCTCGAAAAAACGCTGTATGCCGTCGATGAACTAAGCAGCTTCATTGTCGCCGTCGCACTCGTTCGGCCAACCAAGAGCATTCACGACGTCGATGTTCGCGCCGTAAAAAAGAAAATGAAAGACAAAGCGTTCGCCCGGGCCGTAAACCGCGAGGACATCGTCCGGGGCGCTGAAGGGTTGGGAATGCCGCTCGATGACGTGATTGCAAACACCATCACCGCATTGCAAGCAGACGCACATCGCCTCGGCCTAGCGGGAACATTAGGCTGATGAGATGCACGCTCAGATGAGAGTTGTGTCGATACTCGCCCTCGTGCTGACACTCGCGGTAATTCCGAAGGGTTTCGGAGCAAACGACCTTCCGCGTAAGGCGAAAACGGCGCGTGAAACCTATCCCAATGTCGATGTCATTTACGACTCCGTGACCACTCCACGCGGCGAACGATTGCGAACGATCATCACCAAGCCGCACGACGCACATGGAAAATTACCTGTGATTTTCGTTGCTGGCTGGCTCAGTTGCGATTCGGTGGAGGCACCGCGTGGAACCAAAGATGCCACGGGAATCGTTTTCCAAGGTCTCGCGCAGCTTTCTGGCTCCTCTTTGTTTCGCGTGGACAAACAAGGCGTTGGCGACAGCGAAGGCAATTGTGTCGAAAACGATTTCGAATCGGAGCTACAAGGTTATCGCACGGCATTTCGCGCGCTAAAAAATTACGATTTCATCGACACGAGCCAGATCTATATCCTTGGAATCAGCAATGGCGGCGGATTTGCGCCTTTGGTTCCCGAAACGGATGCCGAAAAAGATCAGGTGCGCGGTTACGTGGCCGTCGGAGGCCGGGTGAAGACATGGTTTGAGCACATGCTTGAAATTGAGCGGCGCCGCTTTGCCTTGACGGGAAAGTCCCCTGGCGAAGTGAACGATCGGATGAAAAGCGCGCCCACCCTATACTATGAATGGCTGATCAAAGACAAAACCATCGACGAGATTCTACATCAGCATCCCGAGTTCGGGGAGCTTTGGCCCGAAGGCAAGGATCACACCCATCTTTATGGACGACCACTCGCATTTTATCAGCAGCTGCAAAGCTTAAATCTCGCCACTGCGTGGTCGGGCGTGAAAGTGCCAACCTTAGTTTTGCATGGTCAGTATGACTGGATCATGAGCCGCGAAGATCACGAGTTAATCGCCCAGTATGTGAATGCGAACCGCCCAGGGGCTGCGCGCTTCATCGAAGTCCCTGAAATGGGACATACCTTCGAGCATTACCTGAGTTTCGCGGACGCATTTCATAATAAGGCTGCGGCGTTCGATCCGAAAGTACTGCAGTTGCTAACCGACTGGCTCAAGGGACTTCAAGCAAAGAGGCCGACCCCTCCGAAATAACGTGCCGATTCAGTCAGAAATTTTAGCTGATTTTTTCCGCAACAATCTCCAATACCAGCGGTGTGATCATCAGCGCATTCGGATTCTTTTCCGCGCTCGCCAGATCGGCCCGGACTTTGTCGGCGAATTGTTGATCGATTCGTCCCATTTCAATCAGCCGGGGAAGATAAGTTTCAATGAAGGTGGCCGGCCATTGCCACATGTATTCGGTCGGACGCACACAAAACAGGTGCGGTCTGACCGAGCGAATGGTGAAGCCGTTCGCCGGGAGCAGCGTCGCCAGCGCCACTGCACCGTCGGGCTCACCGCCTGACTCACGCCACGTTGCGATCACATGTTCGCGGAAGCGCTCCTGATTCGCCAAACGCGGGAAGAAATGCCACGTCGCATAATGGCCGTATTCATGGAAAATCGCCAGGCTCGACAGCGGCGTACCCGGGGCCTGCGCCCACATCGAGGACGCGTTTGCCGACCGTAAGACGGGCTCTCCACCAGCAATCCAAAACTACCGGACGCCAGACACGATGTTGCAATCCCAGTCTCGCTAATTCCTCGTTGTGCGTACCCAAGACGTAATCGCGGTCCATTGCTGCGAAACTAAGCGCTCACAAGCATGGATGCATGGACGAATTTCAGGCGCGAAATTCACGCCCGTCGGCATAAAGGCCCGTAAGCGATGCATTCCGCCCAACGTCGGACTGGCGTTTTCCCGCATTATCTCCGACAATAGAAAACCGCATTCATCTATGGAATACGAGATTCGACCACTCCTTGCCAACGACGAGCCAATCCTCCGGGAGATGCTCTATCAAGGACTATCCTCTGTCGGTAACCACCAACCGTCACGCGAGATCCTGCTGCGACCGGAGTTCGCGCATTACGCCGACGGCTGGGGTCGCACGGGGGATACCGGATTTGTGGCGCACGACAAGAAAGACGGATCAGTGGTTGGCGCTGTTTGGTTGCGTAAGCCGGTCCACAAACCTGACGCACCGCCGGAACTCGCCTTTGCGGTGAGGCCGGAGCACCGCCGACATGGACTCGGCACAGCCCTCCTAACACAATTGGTCCGTGCGAACCCTCATGAGTCAACAATTTCGGTCAGCCTCGTAGCAGGTAAACCTGTGTTGCGCCTTTATGAACGATTTGGATTTAAGGTCGCCAAGGAAGGACCGGACGCCATTGTCATGCAAAGACACGTGTAAGGAGAATTTCCGAACTAGTCGTCGTGTCGTGAAGCAGGTGTAACAAACTGTAATCCGGGCGCCAGAAAACCGCGACCAATGCGCTCACGCTCGTGTTTTCAACGATCTCCTTAGGCGATTGCGCGTACTCACTATCGAATGAACACCGCGCATGACGTCACTTCCCAAATGAACACACCGGACAGTGCAACCATGACTGAGCCTGAGCTGGTCAGGGGGCGAAGATCAAAAGCACAAAGACTGCGAACAGGAGCAAGTGGACGCAACCCTGCAGGATATTTGTCTTTCTGCTCGTAAACGTAACCACACACACTGCCAGCGTTAACAGCAACAGCGGAAGGTTGCCGCCTTGTACCCCGAGCGTTACCGGTCGTTTCGTGATCAGGCTGATCGTCAGCACCGCGGGAATTGTGAGTCCGATCGTCGCGAGCACAGAACCGAGCAGGATGTTGATAGAGCGCTGCAACTGATTCCGCAAAGTGGCTTGGACGGCGCCAATTCCCTCTGGCGTAAGCACCAGGGCAGCGATCATTGCGCCGCCAAACTCCTGAGGCATCCCAAATTTCTCGATGCTGTTGTCCAGTGGGATAGCAAACTTTTCCGCCAACAAAATCACGACAACCAGATAGAGAAGCAGCATCGGCGCATGAAAAGCCGTCGATTGCACCCGTAAAGAGTGATGAGCCGGACCTGCCGTTACAGCTGCCTGTTCCGATTCCATGAAATAGCCGCGGTGCCGCATCGTCTGGATAAGCAGGAAAATCGCGTAAAGAAATAGTGACACCACAATGAGAAAGATTTGCTGCTCGGTGGAGAATGTTGGGCCGCCCGTGGTGGTAGTGAAGTTTGGCAGGACCAGGCCGAGCACGGCCAGTGTCATGATGACATTCAGATAAGAGTTGACGCCCTGCAGATTGTAATACTGCTCGCCGTGACGTAGCCCGCCCAACAGCAGGACCAGGCCGACAAACCCGTTGAGAGCAATCATGATCACGGAAAAAATCGAGTCCCGCCCAAGGGTAGGATTGTTTTCGCCATGCAACATCGCTGTAGAAACCATTACGACTTCGATGGTGATCGCGGACAGCGTTAAGACTAAAGTCCCGTAAGGCTCGCCCCATTTGATCGCAAGACAGTCGGCGTGCCGCGCAACGGACACGGCAGACCAAAGAATAACGGCAAAAAGCCAGAGGAAGACAACAATCAGTCCCACTGGATGCGCGACGATTTCCACCAGCCGGCTTCCAGTACCGAAAAAAATTGATGCGGTGCCGACACCGACGAACAAACAAAGTTCGGCGTGAATGAAAGTGCTAAAATTCCCGTCGCGTTTTCGATCACGGTGAGCGGACACGAGCGCGATCATATCCACGGCGTTGGAGTCATGCAATCGGCGGATGGAGCAGATAGAGCCATTTGCGTCTCAAAAGATTAAACCGTATGGAACGGATGTGAGCGACGCCGTCGAAACGAACTGGACCTTTAGAGCAGCGGTGAGCGCTTTCGTCGTTAGTGCGCTCGCATCGTTCTGCTCGCCGAGCCTGCAAAACTCTCCATAGCACAACAGGCGCTCGGCACCATCGCGAGCAATTTACTCACAAGGGTAAAATTAATTTCTGGGAGATGCTTCGCGTCCGGACATTCTCCATGCCGCGAGACTCGACGCCGCGGCGTACCTGATTGTTACGGTGCCACGCGCAGATATCAGCTTGCGCATCATTCAATCCGCACGCGAAGTCGCGCCCTTGGTTCGGATCATCGCCCGAGCCGAGTATATCAATCAGTCCGATGCGTTTTTGCAGGCCGGCGCGTCTATTATCCGCTACGACGAAGCCGAACCCGCCGCCGCCCTCGCGGAAGCCCTGCTGCAAGACATCGATGTGCCAGTGGATCGAATCGATGCGCTGGTAGGCGCCATCCGCAACGAACTCGCTCCGGCACGGAAAGGTCTAACGATTGAAAGCTGATTACAGCGTCCACGCATCACCGCGTTGCCAAACTCAACGCGAATGTGCGGAACAAGCCTTGCGCTACTTTCTTGTCACTCTTTCTTTTGAGCGAGCGGCAGAAATTGTTCGTGCGCAACTTTGCCGTCTTTCACCTTATAGATTCCCACCTCCGACATCTGCATTCGGTTCTTGGAAGCTTTCTCGGTCACGTCGATATCAAACTGCACAACAAAGGTGTCGCGAGCCACAAACGGGCCGCCAACTTTCGCGCTGTGCACTTCCATGTTCTTTTCCCACCAATCGGTTTTGCCTCGCACTTGATCAATGCCACGCATTTCCGCCGGCATGTTTTCCATCTCACGAGCCTCCACGCTCACAATGTCGTTAGCGTAGAGATCGTCGAGCGCCTTCCTCCATTCGCCTTTGCGGCAATAGTCCACCAGTTTTGTTGCGACTTCCTCAGTAGTATTCATATCATCTCCTTTATTTTTGATTTAACCTTGTTCAACCGATATTTGTGTAACATTCGCGAGACGCCTTTTGCTAGCCGCCCGCAATGGCACCGATGATTACAAACGGCTCGGATCCCTTTGCAATGGCTTCCGGCAGCGGAGCATCAGGCGATTCGTGCGACAGATCTTCTCCACAGGCAAAAAACCGAACGAGCGGCCGCCGCAGTTGAGTAACGTGATCGCGCATCGTCCCACGCAGCATGGGGTATCGAGTTTCGAGCTGATCGAGTACGGACCGTTGAGTCACGGTCGCATTAACGTCGAGTTCCACGTCGCCCTCGACGCGCGCCAACGTACGCAAATGCGGCGGCAGAACAACGCGAATCACGGCAGCGTTTGCACCTCCACTGAAAGCACCGCCGGCAGATCGCGCACGATTGGTTTCCAGCTATCGCCGGCGTCCGTCGATCCGTAAACCTGGCCGCCAGTTGTTCCAAAATAAATGCCGCACGGCTCGAGTGAATCCACAGACATGGCATCACGCAAAACATTCACGTAACAATTGCGCTGCGGTAGGCCTTTGGTGAGCGCTTCCCATTCGTTCCCACCGCTCCGGCTGCGATACACCCGCAGTTTGCTGCTGGGTGGGTAATGCTCGGAATCGCTCTTGATCGGCACCACGTAAACTGTCTCCGGCTCATGCGCGTGCACATCGATCGGGAAACCGAAATCGCTCGGCAAATTTCCGCTGACTTCCCGCCACGAATCGCCGCCATCATCGCTGCGCATCACGTCCCAATGTTTTTGCATGAATAATGTGCTGGGACGCGACGCGTGCATGGCGATCCGATGGACGCAGTGGCCGACCTCTGCAGCCGGATCGGGAATATATTCTGAATGCAGTCCGTGATTGATCGGTTTCCACGTTTTTCCCCCGTCATCGGTCCGGAACGCGCCTGCGGCCGAGATCGCGACGTATATTCGTTGTGGATCTTGCGGATCGAGGAGAATGGTATGTAGACACATGCCGCCTGCGCCCGGTTGCCACTTCGGGCCGGTATCGTGTTTTCGGAGACCGGACAATTCCTTCCACGATTTGCCGCCGTCCTTCGATTCAAACAGCGCCGCGTCTTCCACGCCGGCGTAAACATGCTCGGGATCATGCAGTGACGGCTCCAGATGCCAAACGCGCTTGAACTCCCAGGGATGCTGAGTGCCGTCATACCATTGATGTGTGCCCGGGACACCGTCGTAAACGAATTTGTTGCTCTCGCCTTTCTGCATGCCGTCGGGACTTTTCAATTCCTCCGGGCTGCTCCCGGGCGTGTTCCATTTTTTTCCGCCGTCATCCGAACGCTGAATGATTTGACCGAACCACGCGCTGGTTTGCGATGCATAAATTCGGTTCGGATCGACTGGCGAACCTTTTACGTGATAAATTTCCCAGCCCGCAAAATGCGGACCGCTGACCTTCCATCGTTTGCGCGCGCCATCCGCTGTCAGAATGAACGCCCCTTTTCGTGTACCGACTAGAATTCGAACGTTATTCATATTTCTCTCCTTAGTGATTTAATGGTTCGGCACAACGTCCCAACCAAAATAGACCTCTACACTGATAATCTTGTTGTCTTTAATTCGTAGGATTTCCGTATTGCGACCTTTCTGTCCATTCGGTTTCGTCATTTCATAGGTTACAACGACTTCATCGTCGTGTTCTATCAACCGTAAAAAATTGAACTTTTGACCATGTCCGGCGCCGGGCCAACATCTCGCGAAATATCCCGCACGATCCAGGCCCACGTCGAGCGGACTCGAGAAAGTAAAATCCTCAGCAAGGTGCTGCTCAAAAAATTTCCGATCGCCTGCAGCAAAAGCTTCGTACGATCGCTGTGCTAAACGGCGTGGGCTGAATTTCGGCATGCGGCTTGTTAAATCCGGTTCTGCGCTATCCGTGCTTTGACCAGTTTCTTCACCAGTGCCAGCGGCAGCGGGTTATCGGGCGAGAAGCGAATTGTGCCCTTTGTAATCTGAAAACCTTTTAGATCGTCCTGAAATTTTTTCAGCGTTGCGGAACTGCCTGGATAGAACGAGCAGTGATTCGTCCATGCGCCAAAGAAAACTAGCGAACGTCCATTCAGACGAAACGCAGGAATTCCATAACTGATGCACTTCTCAACCTTGGGGACGGCCGCGCGAATTGTCTTGCGAAGTTTCTCGAGAGCGATGCGTTGATCAGCGTTTACGCCTGCGAGGTATTCGTCAATCGTTCGCGGCTTGGATTTCATTTCCCTGCGTGCGCTTCCTTTAGCGTTTTGATGTCAATCTTCTGCATTTGCATCATCGCCTTCATGACCCGTTCGGCCTTCTTCGCGTCCTTGTCGTTCAACATATCGATCAAAACCGCTGGAGTGATTTGCCACGACACGCCGAATTTGTCCTTTAGCCAACCGCACTGCGATTCCTGTCCGCCGTCTGCCATCAGTTTCTCCCAAAAATAATCCACTTCCTTTTGCGTGTCGCAGTTCACCACAAACGAGATCGACTCGTTAAATTTAAACTCCGGACCGCCGTTGAGCGCCGTGAATCTCTGGCCCTCAATCTCGAATTCAATAGTTAGCACCGATCCCACCGGCCGGCCGGCGCCCTTTGCTGACGCCTCATCGTAGCGCAGAATTCTGCCGACCTTAGAATTTTTAAAAACGGAAGTGTAAAATTTCGCTGCCTCCTCGGCCTGATGATCGAACCACAAAAATGGCGTTATCTTTTGCATTGTAATTACTCCTTTGTTGGTATTGGCGGGTATTGTTCAAACTTCGGGATTGCCGGATCCATTTTGTCCCACGGTTGGGCGTCCGAGACGAAAATGTCCATCTGAGGCTGAAACCAGCTTGGATCATCGAGGCTGCCTGCCAGGATTCCGATGAACGGCGAGTCCCCTCCTTCAAATTCGCCGCCCGTAATTCGAGATCCGCATTCCGGACAAAAACCCCGCTTGTGCTTCCCGCGTCTGATGCTGGGCGTAAAATGGTAGCGCAGTTGTCCGCGCTTTAGCCGAAATGCCGTTCGCGGCAGCAACATTCCCGGAGCGAATCCGCTGCCAGTCCCTTGCTGGCAATCGCGACAATGGCATTTAAACATCATGATTGGTTCAGCAGCGGCTTCGTAACGAATTGCGCCGCAAGAGCAGCCGCCAGTGAAAGGTATTTTTATGTTCATTTCCTCGTCTTCCGATATTCGCCAATCACTGTTCTTTCGGTCCCAGGAACAAGCCGCCGTTGACGTCGAGCGTTTGTCCTGTAATCCAGCGCGCGTCGTCCGAAGCGAAAAACGCCACGACGTCGCCGATGTCAGCTGGACCTCCGGGGCGGCCGAGCGCCGTCATGGCGGCGACCCGTTCCACCGCCTCGGAATCCTTGTCCCGGATGGAAGGATTCATGTCTGTGTCCGTAATCCCGGGAGAAATTGTATTCACCGTGATGTTGCGAGCACCGAGGGAGTTTGCCAACGACCGGCCCAGCACATTGAGCGCTCCCTTGGTCATCGAATAAACAGTCGCAGGCGTGGCAAACCAGGTAACTCCCGACGAAATGTTGATGATCCGCGCGCCATCGGGCATCAGCGGCAGCGCGCGTTGAATGATGAAGAACGGCGCGCGCACGTTAATCGCGAAGATGCGGTCGAACTCTTCGGGAGTCGTCTGGTGAATAGCAATCTGAGGAGCCACAGCCGCGTTATTCACCAGAATGTCCAAGGGTCGGCCTGCCAATTCTTTCTCGAGTTTGGGGAACAGCGTGTCGATGTCTTCGCTTACGCCGAGTTCAGCCCGCACGAGAAAGGCCTGTCCGCCCGCTTGTTCAATCGCCCTGAGTGTCTCCTTAGCGGCTGCATCGTTGCCGCCGTAGTGGATAGCAACCAGAGCGCCGTCGGTTGCCAACCGCTGTGCAATCGCTCGACCAATACCCCGAGAGGCTCCGGTGATCAGAGCGATCTTTCCGTCAAGCCGACACTCCATAGTTCCTTTCCTTATTTGACGTCGGTATCGGGCTCAATAATTCCAAAGACGTTGCCGGCAGGATCTGCCGCATAGCCGAGCCAGCCGACATTAGGAATTGCCATCTTCGGCACGCAGATTTTGCCGCCGCTTTGCTCAATTTTCTTTATCGATGCGTCGAGCGACGAAACGCCAATCGTGTTCAACGTGCCGGGGTTTTGGCCTTCGCGCGGTCGCGTCAGGCCGCCGTTGATTCCCGGTTGCTTGTCGTCGCCAGTCGCGACAAGCCAGTACTCCATCGGGCCACCCTCGAATTTCTGGAACTTCCAGCCGAAAACGTCCCGATAAAATGGCTGCACCGCTTCCGGGTGATCGGTGTAAATCTCAAAGTGAACTACGCGATTCATTCGTCGATCGTTATTGGGTTCGCGGTTTCAATATTGGTCGTGGCGCCGGACCCACTCCATCGAAAAGCCGAAGTGGTCCTCGTCGCGTCCCTTTGGGACAAGGTCGAGAAAATTGTAAGCGCCGATTAGGTTGTCGAGCCCGCGCGCGTAGGTGGAATAGGTGTGAAAAACGTCGCCATTCTCGTCCTTGCAGAAGACGCTCAGCCCAGGAAGCTCATCCGAAAAAAATTCTCCCTTGGCGTAGTTGTAATAGGCTTCGTTCTTCGTCTCGTCCTCCTTCGTAAACGAGACGTGATAGTCAAAATTGAAATCGTTGCTGTAGGACGACAACCACTTGAACCGCCAACCCAATCGCTTTTTATAAGCTTCGAGTTTCGGGAAAGGCGCGCGAGAGATGACAGCGAAGGAAACGTCACGATGTGGGAGATGCCAGTTTGCGCCATCGAAATGATCCGCCAGATACGAGCAGCTTTTACAGCCCTCCTCCCAATCGGGGCCAAACATAAAGTGATAAACAATCAGCTGACTTCGGCGATCGAACAGGTCCTTCAGAGTTTCCCTGCCCTTGGGTCCATCGAAAACGTATTCTTTGTCGACCTTAACCCATGGCAGCTCTCGGCGATGGCGGCTCACTTCGTCACGCAACCGCGTCAGCTCTTTTTCCCGTGTCAGCAAATCCCTTCGAGCGACCAGCCACTCGGCTTTTGATACGACTTTAGGATTCCCTTCGCTCGAATTTGTTTTCAGTTCCAATGTTTCGGTTTTCATTTTGTCTTGTTTCGTTTGTTTGATGATTTCGGTCGGGTTAAAAACGAATTTCTTCACGGTAAAGGCGGCCAGCCCGCCAGTTGAAGTCGCACCAACTGCGGTCAGCATCACGGTCGATATACATACGGGGCACATGGATTGTCAGTTCAACTTCAATAAATACGACGAAGCAAGCAACGCGTTTAGGACACGTTGTTCAATATCCAGTCAACGAGCATCAAATAAGACCACTTTAATTATCTAGCCGTCTTGTGAATCGAAAGAACGGCCTGAGGCAGCCCTTCTCCAACGAGAACCTTTGATGCCTTGGCGATGGAGCCGGCCGCCCTCGGCCTGGAATCTACCAAGTCTCGAAATTATTAACTGTGTTGAGTAAAATCGTTCTTATATCGCTCTAGCGCAATGAATAATCTTGCAGATCTAAATCACTACCAAAGAGCTTAAGCTTCGACGATGGTTTTGAATCCGCCGTACAACATGCGCTTCGCGTCGAAAGGCATTGGCTGATCCATCATCTTCATTAAACGCGCATCTTTCATGACCCTTTTGTTAACGCTATCGCGATGCGCCCGTGACTTGTAAACGATCCATGAAAAAATCACGGTTTCACCGGGTTTGATCTTGATCCCGCGCGGAAAAGGCAATCCCATTTTCACGTTCAAATCGTCGCCAACGCACTCGCGAAATTCAAGCGCGCCGTGGTCACGCCAGATTTTGCCGGCCTTTTGCGCCATTCGGCGATAGGCGTTTACCCTCTTCTTTGGAACGGGGATTACATATCCATCTACGTAATGAGCCATAATCAGTTTCCTCTGTTTTGTTGGTTTAATCGCGATTTTGTTCAGGGAGTTGATTCATTTCCATCCAGAAACGCTTCTATCATCGGCACCAGCACATCGGTCCGCGACGGAATCGCCATGTGTTCCGTGCCTTGGAGAATCGCGAGCTGCGCATGTGGCAGCAGGCGGAACAATGCAATGGCGCCTTCCGGTTGCGTAACGTCGCGATCGCTGCCCGCCACTAAAGTCGGTGCGGTGATCGAGCGAATCGCCTGGTCCGGTACGTCCTTGAAGTCGCGCATT
>WNFY01002585.1_pt1 | contig 18156 bp, 16 predicted proteins | sample 5400091 | NCBI WGS metagenome assembly WNFY01 (sample SAMN13153364, study PRJNA577476) | soil metagenome | isolation source: 60 cm soil or saprolite under grassland replicate 1 | place: USA:California | collected 2016-06-15
GATCCCGGCACTGCCCCTTTCGCCGAGAGGCCCCGGCTCCCACCGGGGCCTCTCTCCATTTGGGGCAGGAGTTCCCGCCGCCGAGCTGGTAGATTTATCGAGCCTGACGGGCCCGGGTCGGCCAGCTGCGAGTTCCCGGCGGGTCGTCGGATGAATGAGGATACCGGCACATGACGCCAGCATCGAAACGGATCTGGGACCGGATCGCGGATCGCCTGAACGAATTGGGCGTGAGCCCGAAACGCGACGACAACGTGCCGCGATGGCTGTTGGACGAGGTGTTGAAGGCGAAGGACCCTCGATTGACCGAATTGGTCGGCAAGCTCATGTCGCAAGGCTTGGATGAGCTCGAGCCGGGTGAAAGGGAGGCTCTGTTCCGGGCAATCGTGGGGGACGAATCCAAGCCATAGACCGGCGGCCTCCCGCTAGTTAATGCAGGCATTCGCTCAGGGCTTCGGTTCTGGCCGTTCGGCTTGTTGCGCCACGACAGAAAGGCCCGCGCCAGCCGATACCGCGGGCATTGCGTTTGGGTCCAAACCAGCGAACAGTGACGGGGTTGGAACCGCGCCATCGAGCATGCCATGCCCCTGATTCCCGATACCTCCGCCTTCCAGGAGAGGCTCGCCGCCCTCCCGCTCGCGACCTACCAGGCCGGCGACACTGTGGTCGCCGCCGGTTCGAGGACTGGCCGGCTGCTGATCCTCAGGAAGGGCGCGGTCGCAATCGTCAAGGGGGGCATCGAGATTGCCAAGGTGGCGGAACCTGGCGCCATGTTCGGCGAACTCTCCGCGTTGCTGGATCAGCCGCACACGGCGGACGTGCGCACCTTGGAAACTTCGCAATTTCACGTCGCCGACGCGGCCGACCTGCTCGCGCAAGACCCGATCGCGCTCCTTTACGTTGCGTCGGTCCTGGCGCGGCGCCTCGATGGCGCCAATCAGGCCCTGATTGAGCTGAAGAATCAGCTCGAGGCCGGCCAGCCGCGCAGCGTGATCGGCAAAACGGTCGAGAAGATGGAAGGACTGCTGGGCGCCGGCGGTGCCCATCTCTATGCCGGGGATCCATACGATTCCTATGCGTAAGTTGGGCGCGAAAATGATTCCCGGGTGACGAGACAAGTGAGTTGGGTCACATGATTTGAGGAAAGCGCCGCATATCCTAGGCTCCGAAAAACAGGAACGACAAAATGCCGAGGATGTCGTTTTTCATGTGGCCGACAGCGAGACGCTTAAGGCAGCTCACGATCCTCCTTTCGACGGTGCTGCTTGCTACCAGCTCCGAGTCGATGGCGAAGCCTCGTAAGACCGTACAACAATACGGCAATCCGGTTGCTGCTGTGCCGGAAGACCCACAAGCGTATGCGATGAGGATTGCGCGCCAAACGTGGCCGGGGCGCCCCCTGTGCGACGATGGTGGCTACCGCATTCGTCCCTGTGATGTGGGCTCCTCACGACCCTAAACCGTAAACCCGGCGACGCCTTTCGGTCGTCGGCAGAATCTGATTTGGCCCGCAAGCCAAAATGAAAGAGCCCGACCGGAACGACCGGAGCCTCCCAACCAGCGGCTGATGAGATCGACCCAGATGGAAGGGAAGCTCTGTTCCGGGCGATCGTGGGGGACGAACCCGAGCCACAGACCCCGCCCTGCCGCAAATGCAGGCATTCGCTCACGGCTTCGGTTCTGGTCGCTCGGCTTGCTGCAGATACATGGCCATCTGCCGATAGAACCGTGCCAAGTCCTTGAACGTGGCCTTCAATTGCCAATCCGTCGCGATCGCGGCACGCGACTCGAACTCGGCAGCTTTGCTCTGGCACTCAGCGACATTGGTCATGGCACCCCCGCCTCCCCGCCATGATACCCGATCCGACGATCCTGGGCTAAGGCGGGCCCGGTACTCCCTATGTTCTGGAAGGCCCCGGCTGTCATCGCGGGCGATGCCCCATTGGGAGCCTCCTCCCATTTTCATTGCCGCGTTCCCGCTCCGGGCCGGATGGTTTATCGAGCCTTAACTCGCCGCCCCTATGGTCATCCGATGCGGCGGGGATAGTGTCGTGCGCATGTCCGTGATCAAAGCCGAAAGCGATTCTGGAGCGGCCGTAGCCCGGCCGGCGGACGGTCGTTCGCCGTTCGTGCGGCTTGCCGAGCTGCTGGCCGGCATCAAGCCGGGCAAGAGGCCGATCAATTTGGCGGTGGGCGAGCCGCAGCACCCGATTCCGCCGTTCGTCGGTCCAGTGCTTGCCGCGCATCTTGACGAGTTCGGCCGCTATCCGGCCGGGAAGGGCACCGAGCGTTTCCGCCGCGCCGCCGCGGATTGGCTTTCGCGCCGCTACCGGCTCGACCGTTCCCTCGATCCCGAGCGCGAGATCGTGGTGCTGAGCGGCACCCGCGAGGGACTTTTCCTTGCCGCCGGCGCGGCGAAGCGCTGGGTCAAGCCCCGCAGAAATCCGGCGATCCTGATCCCGAATCCGTTCTATGCGGCCTACGCGGCCGGCGCGCTTGCGGCCGATTGCGAGCCGATCTTTCTCAATGCGACGGCCGAAACCGGTTTTCTGCCGGACCTTGATTCGCTGACCGAGGACCTGCTGGCCCGCACCGTCGCGTTCTACCTCGCCTCCCCGGCCAATCCCCAAGGCTCGGTCGCTAATCCCGAATACCTGCGGACGCTGGCCGGCCTTGCCCAGAAATTCGGGTTCCTGATGTTCGCGGACGAATGCTACTGCGAGATCTACACCCGAGATCCGCCGCCCGGCATGCTCGAGGCCGCGGCGGCCGATTTTGCCCATGTCGTGGTTTTTCACTCGCTCTCGAAGCGTTCGAATCTGCCCGGGCTGCGGGTCGGATTCGCGGCCGGGGACGGCCGTTTCCTCGCGAGCTACACCGACCTTCGCAACGTGGCCGCCCCCCAGGTCCCGGTCCCGGCCCAGGAAGTCGCGGTTGCGGCCTATGCCGAGGAGAGTCACGTCGAAGCCAACCGGCGGCTCTATGCGGAAAAATTCGATCTCGCCGACCAGATCGTCGGCAATCGCTACGGCTATCGTCGACCGGCCGGCGGTTTCTTTCTCTGGCTCGACGTGAAGGCCTACGGCAGCTGCGAGGCCGTCGCCGTGCGGCTGTGGCGGGAAGCCGGACTGCGCGTGCTGCCCGGCGGCTACATCGCCCGCGAATCCGGCGGCCGCAATCCCGGCGCCGACTACATCCGCGTCGCCATGGTAGCCGACCGGGAGACCGCCGCGGAGGCGCTGCACCGCCTGGTCGCGGTGCTGGGCTGAGCGGGAGCGCAACGCATGCCGGCGATCCGAACCAGCTTCTCCGCCGAGGATCTCTTGCCCGAGGAGATTCGCGGCGCGATCCATCGCCGAATTCGCGAGATCGGAGGCATTGGCTTGCTCGCGCTGGCCACGGCGGCCGCGCTGGCGCTCGCGAGCTGGTCGGCGCAGGACCCTTCGCTCAGCCATGCCACGGCCGCTCCGGTCCGCAACCTCCTCGGCGTTCCCGGCGCGATCGCCGCCGATCTCCTGATGCAGCTCATCGGGCTTGCGTCGATCGCGCTCGTTCTGCCGATTGCGGTCTGGGGCTGGCGCCTGCTGACGCATCGTTCGCTCGACCGCGAATGGCTGCGGCTCGTGTTGTGGATCGTCGGCATGATCGCCGCCACGGCGTTCGCCTCGTGCCTGCCGGCGACCCGGGCCTGGCCGCTGCCGACCGGATTGGGAGGCGTGGTGGGCGACGCGTTGCTCCGCATTCCGGCTTGGCTGGCGCATGCGCCGCTTTCCGGCGCGTTGCGCATCGCGATCGCCGGCGCGACCGGCATCGCCACCCTGGTCGTGCTCGCGTTCAGCATGGGCCTGGGATGGCGCGATCGAATCCAGGACGAGACACCGGACGAGCCCGACGATGCGGCGTCGGATCCGGCCGAGGAGGGGCGCAGCTGGATCTCCCTCGGCGGGATCCATCATGGCATCCTCAGCCTCAGGGCACGGCTCGCGCGTCTATTCAAGCGCCGGCGGCCCGCACCGCCCGCGCCGAAAATCAGGATCGAGCCCATGCCCGCCGGGATCGATGCGGTGCCGTGGGAGGACGAGGCGGAGGATGAGGAGGACGGACCGGAGCCGCGGGCGCGCAAGCGCGCGCGAACGCCGGCGCGAGCGGCCGCGAAGCGGTCGCGGGGCGGCTTCGAGCTGCCGTCGCTGTCACTGCTGACGGCGCCGAAATCCAGCGACCGCACCACCTTGAGCGTCGAGGCGATCCAGGAGAACGCCACCGCGCTCGAAAGCGTGCTCGCGGACTTCGGCGTGCGCGGCGAGATCATCAACGCCCATCCGGGGCCGGTGGTTACGCTTTACGAGCTCGAGCCGGCTCCCGGCATCAAGTCGTCGCGGGTGATCGGGCTTTCCGACGACATCGCGCGCTCGATGAGCGCGCTCTCCGCGCGCGTCGCGGTGGTGCCGGGCCGCAATGCCATCGGCATCGAGCTGCCCAACCCGCGGCGCGAAAAGGTCTATCTGCGCGAGCTGCTCGCGAGCGAGGATTACGCCACCAGCGGCGCCAAGCTGCCGCTCTGCCTCGGCAAGACCATCGGGGGCGAGGCGGTGATCGTCGAGCTGGCGCGCATGCCGCATCTCCTGATCGCCGGCACCACCGGGTCGGGCAAATCGGTCGCCATCAACACCATGATCCTGAGTCTCGTGTATCGGCTGCGCCCGGAGGAATGCAAGCTGATCATGGTCGATCCGAAGATGCTCGAGCTCTCGGTCTATGACGGCATCCCGCATCTGCTCACGCCGGTCGTGACCGATCCCAAGAAGGCAGTGGTCGCGCTCAAATGGGCGGTACGCGAGATGGAGGACCGCTACCGGAAGATCTCGAAGCTCGGCGTGCGCAATATCGAGGGCTACAACGCCCGCGTGGCCGAGGCGATGGCCCGGGGCGAGACGCTGACCCGCACCGTGCATACCGGATACGACCGCGAGACCGGGGACGCCATCTACGAGAAGGAGATGCTCGAGCTCGAGCCGCTGCCCTATGTGGTCGTGATCGTCGACGAGATGGCCGACCTGATGATGGTCGCCGGCAAGGACATCGAAGGCGCGATCCAGCGCCTGGCGCAGATGGCTCGCGCCGCCGGGATCCACGTCATCCTGGCCACCCAGCGGCCTTCCGTCGACGTCATCACCGGCACCATCAAGGCGAATTTTCCGACCCGGATCTCCTTCCAGGTGACCTCGAAAATCGACAGTCGCACCATCCTGGGCGAGCAGGGCGCCGAGCAATTGCTCGGGCAGGGCGACATGCTCTACATGGCCGGGGGCGGCCGCATCAGCCGCGTCCACGGACCCTTCGTGTCGGACGAGGAGGTCGAGAAGGTCGTTCGACACCTCAAGAGCCAGGGCGCGCCGCAATATCTCGAGGCGGTGACCGCGGACGAGTTCGAGGAGGAAGACGGCGCGGTGTTCGATGCGACCGCGATGGGCGGGGAGACGAACGATCTTTATCAACAGGCGGTGCAAATCGTGCTGCGCGACCGCAAAGCCTCGACGAGCTATATTCAGCGTCGGCTGCAAATCGGCTACAATCGCGCCGCTTCGATCATGGAGCGGATGGAGGAAGAGGGCGTGGTCGGCGCCGCCAACCACGCGGGGAAGCGGGAAATCCTGGCTGGCGAAGGCAACGACGACCGTTACTGAGGCGGCCGCCGGAGCCACATTGAGTCGCGAAATCGCCACACGCGGCCGCTACCGCAATCGGCGCGGGGGCGGAAGCCCTGGCGCGGAGAATTCACATGCGCAAAGCAAGCCTCGCCCTCGGGATCGGCGCGGTGCTGATCGGTTTCGCGGGCGCGAGGGCCGAGACCGTGCCGTTACCGCGACCTGCGCCGCTGCCCAAGACCGGGCTTGCGGTCGCCAATGAGAGCGCGCCGCGGCCGCCGATGCCGGTTCCCGGCATGGAAGCCCCGGTGCGGCCGATGGCGAGCGTCGCCGCGCCGCCCGCCGCGCGGGCCGCGAACCCCGCGGGTGGCACCGCCGCGCCAGCACAAAAGCCGGCGCCCGTGGTCACCGCCCAGGCCATGGCGACCCCGGCGGCGCCGACGGCGCCCGCCGCCACGGTGTTCGGTCAGGGGGGCGTCGCCTTCGATGCCAAGCAGCGTTCCATCATCGAGCGGGTGAACGCCTATCTGACCAGCGTGCAGTCTCTCATCGGCGATTTCGTCCAGGTCGGTCCGGACGGCAGCCGGACCGAGGGCAAGTTCTACATGCAGAAACCCGGCCGCGTCCGGTTCGAATACGATCCGCCGAGCCCGGTCGAGCTGATCTCGGACGGGCAGTCGCTGGTGGTGCGCGACCGCAAGCTCGCGACGCAGGACCTCTACATGCTGTCGCAGACGCCGCTGCGGTTCCTGCTCGCCGATCGGATCGATCTGCTCAAGGACTCCAATCTGATCGCGGTCTATGCGGATGATCTGTTCGTGACGCTCATCATCGAAGAGCGGCACATCATCGGCGGGTCACACCGGCTGATGCTGATGTTCGGCGCCAAGGACTTCCGGCTGCGACAATGGACCATCACCGACCCCCAGGGCTACGACACCACGGTCGCGCTTTATAACCTCGACAGCAGCAAGCGGCCCGACCCCGGCATGTTCACGATCAATTACGAGCGAGTGCTGCAGTAGGGCCGGACCGGCGGCCGCAGCCGTCGCCCGAATGATCGGCTCTCATTCTCCCATGCGAATCTCGATTGCCACCTGGAACATCAATTCGGTGCGGCTGCGCATCGATCAGGTCGCCAGATTCGTGAGGGCGTTCGGCCCGGACGTGCTCTGCCTGCAGGAGACCAAATGTCCGGACCAGAAGTTTCCGCTGAAACGCTTCGCGCGATTGGGCTACGTCCATTGCGCCCTCAACGGTCAAAAAGGCTATCACGGCGTCGCCGTGCTCTCGCGGCTGCCGTTCGATCGGACCGACATGCAGGTCTTCTGCGGGAAAAGCGATTGCCGGCACATCGCGGTGGTTCTCGGCGAACGCGCCGGCCTGCGCGATTCTCTCGCGATCCATAATTTTTACGTGCCGGCGGGAGGCGACGAGCCCGATCCGCAGATCAACGCCAAATTTGCCCACAAGCTGGCGTTTCTCGACGAGATGCGCGCTTGCGCGGAGCTCGCCGCCGCGCCGCATCCGCGCGCCATCCTGGTCGGAGACCTCAACGTGGCGCCGCTCGAGCACGATGTGTGGAGCCACAAAAGGCTGCTCGAAGTCGTCTCCCACACGCCGATCGAATGCGAAAAGCTCAACTTGGTGCAGGCGGCCGGGAACTGGATCGACGTGATGCGCAGCTTCGTTCCCGAACCCGCCAAGCTTTATACCTGGTGGAGCTATCGCTCGCCCGATTGGGCCGCCGCCAACAAGGGCCGCCGCCTCGATCACGTCTGGGTCAAGCCGGAGCTCGGCGACCGGGTGTCCGCCATGACGGTCGCGAAAGGCGCGCGCGCCTGGCTGCGGCCCTCGGATCACGTGCCGGTCGTTGCGAGCATCGAGGTATGAGGGGTCGCGTCCGGCGGTTGCTGCCGAGGCGACAGGCCGCCGAAATCGATTTAGATCGCGGCCCCGGGAGGACGGGGTTGCAGCGCGGGGCAGAAGAGGACATCGATGCGGACGCCGATGATCGGCGGCCCGCGCAACACAGGATGCAGGATGTTCGACGGCGGGTCCGGGCGTGCGAGTTGCGCCAGCCAGAAAGTGCCGGTTGCAATTCCGGTGCGACCGACAGGCACAACCACTGGGTCCCGAGGACTACGGTCGAGGTAAACCGGGGATTCGCGGACCGTCAACGTCGGCTCGAATCCAACTCGCACGTACCCAGGACCGAAGGTTGCGAATGCCCGGAATGTCCGCGGACTGCCGCGGACTTCGAGCGACACCAAACCGAAACAAGTGGAGCCTTGGCATTCGAGCCGCTGCGAATCCCCCAATTCGACGCCTGATCTTTCTACCTGCGTGATCACTACCCTTGGCGCGCGCTCGTGCGCCTCGCCGACCGAGATCGCCGCGGCGAGCAGAAGCGCCCAACCGCAGCTCGCGCGCATTCCCCTGCAAGCCCAGGAAGGTCGAACCAGCCATTCTCTACAGATAGGTGACATGGGTTGAAACCCGTCTCGCTCCACTCATCGCTGGATCCCGGGTTCGCGCCTTCGGCGCGCGCCGGGATGACGCCCCTCGGGCGTCACTTCCCGCCTTCGGTGCCGCCGAGCTTGCCGCGCACCTTGCGCATGTCCCGGGTCGCCTGCTCGGTGCGCACCAGTAGGCTATCGCGCAGGCGGCGTGCCGCGTCCGGATAACCTTCCAGCATCTTGAGAAACAACGTGCGCGGAATGCGCATCACGGTCGACGGCTCGCATGCCGTCGCGGTCACCGGCCGCTGGGTCTCGGTCAGGAGCGCCATCTCGCCGATCATCGCTCCGGGCCCGACCGTCACGCCGGTCTCGCCCTTCCCCTCCGACGCGAGCCGGAACGAGCCCTCCTGCACCACATAAGCCGCATCGGCGCTCTCGCCCCGGCGGAACAGGATATCGCCGCCGTGGACGTAGCGGCTCTCCGCGCCGATCGCCAGGATGCGCAAGGGCTCGCGGCCCAGCAGCGCCAGCGGCGAAACCTGCTCGAAGAAGCGGATATCGTCCTCGATGCTCATGCGGCCATCACGGAATGAGCTTGTAGCCGCCCGCTTCGGTCACCAGGATCGAGGGGTTGGAGGCGTCCTTCTCCACCTTCTGGCGCAGCCGATAGATGTGGGTCTCGAGCGTATGGGTGGTGACGCCGGAATTATAGCCCCACACCTCCTGCAGCAGGATCTCGCGCGAGATCGGGCGCCGGCCGGCGCGATAGAGATAGCGCAGGATCGCGGTCTCCTTTTCGGTCAAACGCACCTTGTTGCCCTTGGGATTGACCAGGAGCTTCGAGCTTGGCCGGAACGTGTACGGGCCGATGGTGAAGACCGCGTCCTCGCTCGCTTCATGCTGGCGGAGCTGGGCGCGAATGCGCGCAAGCAGCACGGCGAAACGAAACGGTTTCGTCACGTAATCGTTGGCGCCCGATTCCAATCCCAGGATCGTATCGGAATCGGTGTCGTGTCCGGTCAGCATGATGATCGGCGCCTTGAAGCCGTTCTTGCGCAACATGCGGACGGCCTCGCGGCCGTCGATGTCGGGCAGGCTGACGTCCATGATGACGAGATCGATCTCGCCCGCTTTGGCGGATTGCACGGCCTTGGTGCCGGTGTCGACCGCCACGGCTTCGAACTCCTCGTGCAACGCCAATTGCTCGACCAGCGCTTCGCGCATGTCGGCATCATCGTCCACGACGAGAATTCTGCGGGAATTGGCCATCGTTCTCGCCTTACGCACCGATCGCCGGCCGGGCGGCCGACGGCAGTTTCGAAGTAGACCAATCGCGGGAAAAAGAGCAAGCACGGCGGCGCTTTTCCGGCGGGTCGGAGAAATCCATGCGACGCAAGCGGGTGCTCGAAGGCAAAATACTGCGCGCCGGGAGCCCATTGCAGCAAATTCGCGTTCGCGCCCGGGCCGGACGCGCGACCCAGGGTTGGCTCGCCGCCGGCCTGCTTCGGTTGCCGGTGGCGCTCGGCGCGAACAAGCGCGAGGGCGACGGCGCAACCCCGCGCGGCGCGTTCCGGCTCGTTCGGCTGTGGTGGCGCAAGGACCGCGCGCGCCGCCCCCGCACCCGCCTGCCCATTCGGCCCATCCGGCAGTCCGACGCCTGGTGCGAGAATCCGGCCGACCGCCGCTACAACCGGCCGATGCAACTGGCCGGCGATGCCGCGGGCGACCGGCTGTGGCGCGGCGATCATCTCTACGATTTCCTCATCGAGCTCGATCACAATACCCGACCGCGGATCGCCGGCCGCGGCAGCGCGGTGTTCATCCATTTGGCGCGCCCCGGATTTCGCCCGACCGCGGGCTGCGTCGCGCTCGCCCCGGCGAGCCTGCGCCGGCTTCTCGTCCGGCTCGGCCCCAAGACCCGGATCGTGATCGGGTGAAGCATGCAGACCGCTGAAGCGCTTTGATCGCCGAGCGACCGCAGATTTACGCTTCCTTGCCCCGCGCACCGAAAATCGCGGTGCCGACGCGCACGTGGGTCGCGCCGAACTCGATGGCGAGGGCAAAGTCGGCGCTCATCCCCATGGACAACAGCGCGAGCCCGTTGCGGGCGGCAATTTTGGCCAGCAGGGCGAAATGCGGCGCCGGCGGGTCCTCGAGCGGCGGGATGCACATCAATCCCTCGATCGCAAGCCCGTGCTCGGTGCGGCAGCGCCGGACGAAATCGTCGGCCGCCTCGGGCAAGACCCCGGCCTTCTGCGGCTCAGCCCCGGTGTTGACCTGAACGAGCAAGCGCGGCCGCCTTCCCTGCTTGGCGATCTCCTTGGCGAGCGCCTCGCAGATCGAGGGTCGGTCGACGGTGTGGATGCAGTCGAACAGCGCGACCGCTTCCTTTGCCTTGTTGGATTGCAGCGGCCCGACCAGATGCAGCTCGAGATCGGAGTGACGCTCTTTCAGAAGCGGCCATTTGGCTTTGGCCTCCTGCACGCGATTTTCTCCGAACACCCTTTGGCCCGCGGCAATCGCCGGCTCGATCACGTCGGCCGCGAACGTCTTGGTGATGGCGACGAGCGTCACCGAGGACGGATCGCGCGAGACCTTACGGCAGGCCGCCTCGATTTCGCGACGCACGTCGGCGAGCGCCGCCGCCGGCGGCTGCGCACGACCTGGGGCCACAGGATCAGCAGCGTCGCGCATCGATTCGGCCCTCGTACCTTGGATCTTCGTCGCCGATCGTCGCAATTTTAGCAATTTGTCCGACCGGATCTTAACGCGATGGATGCAGATTCGTCCCGCTGGGGGGAAGCATCCATGTTGCATGGCGATCGAAGTTCGGGTCGCGCGCCTGAGCGACCAAGACCCGCACTGAGCATCCGCACCCGGGTCCTCGTGCTCGTCGCCCTGGCGATCGCACCTTTGCTGTTCGACCGCATCCGGCTGCTTCAGGCCGAGCGGGTCGACCGCGTGGCCGCCGCCTCGCAAGAGGCCACCAGCCTCGCCCGCCGCGGCATCGAAGCGCAACAGCAAATCGTGCTGGCGGCGCGTTCGGTGTTGCAGGTGATCGCCCGCGGCTATGCGGCCGGTGCTTCCACGAGCTGCGACGGGTTCATTGCCCACGTGGGTGCCGACGTGCGGTGGATGAAGAGCTTGCTGATCATCGGCCCCGACGGACGGATCGCCTGCTCGAATTTCCCGGACACGGTCGGCCTCGACCTCTCCGATCGTGCGTATTTCCAACAGGCCTTGCGCACCGGAGATTTCGTTCTGAGCGACTATTTGTTCGGCCGGCTGCAGCGGGCGCCCACGGTCGTGGCCGCGCTGCCCATCCGCGGACCGGATGCGATCATATCGGGGGTGATCGCCACCGGTATCGATCTCGAATGGATCGGTCGGCTCGGCGATGCGCTCACCGGCCGCAAAGGCATCTCCGCGCTGCTCATCGACGGCAGCGGCGTCGTGCTGGCCAGAGATCCGGGTTCCGAGAACTGGGTCGGCCGGCGATTTGCCGACGCGCCGCTCGTCAAAGCGATGCTGGCAAGCCCCTCCGGCACGATCACCACCGCCGGGCTCGACGGCACGCGGCGAATCTTCGGATTCCTGCAGGTTCCGGGAACCAACGCGCGAATCGCCGTCGGCCTCGACGAGCACGAAGTGCTCGGCCGGATCGACCGGGAAATGTGGTTCGCCTATGTGCAATTGGGCTCCGTTTGCGTACTGGCGCTGTTCGCGGTCTGGTTCGGCGGCGAGCAATTGATCGTGCGGCCGATCCGCTCGCTGTCCCTGGCCGCGGCCCGGATCGGCCGCGGCAAGCTCGAAGCCAAGCTCGCCCATCACGCCTGGGCTGCGGAATTCGCGCCGCTCGCGGCGGCGCTCGACGAGATGGCTCGTTCGCTCGCCGCGCGCGAAGAGGAGCTGCGCATCGCCAATGCGCATTTGGAAGAGCTCGCCAGCATCGACGGACTTTCCGGGCTGCCGAACCGGCGCAGCTTCGACGCGGCGCTGAGCGCCGAATGGCGGCGCGCCAAGACTGGACAGCCGCTGGCAATGCTGATGATCGACGTCGATCATTTCAAGCCGTTCAACGACCGGCATGGCCATGTCGAAGGCGACGAGTGCCTGCGTCTGATCGGCGAGGTCATCGGCATTGCGGCGGCCAAGCAATCGTACTTCGGCGCGCGCTACGGCGGCGAGGAATTTGCTCTGCTGTTGCCGAACACCGGCGCGCGGGTCGCCATCGAGACGGCGGAACAGCTGCGACGCAAGGTCGAGGAGCTGCGCATCGCCCACGCAGAGGCGCCCGCCGGGCTCGTCACCATCAGCATCGGGGTCGCCTTGATCGAGCCCAAGCGCCAACAGGACGCGTAGGTGCTGGTCGAAGCGGCGGACGCCGCGCTCTATGCCGCCAAGCGCGGCGGCCGCAACATGGTGGTGGCGGAGTGCCCGGATCCGGTCGCGCTGGCGTCTTGAGACGGCCCCGGCGCGGCTCTCGCTCTCGCCCGGTTGACCCCACGCCGGCTTTCGTGTCCTAGTCCGGACGATTTTTCGCGACCGCCGGAATTTAACCAGAGCCGATGACGACGGAGCGCTACAACGCCCGCGAGGCCGAGCCGCGCTGGCAGAAGATATGGGAAGAGCGGGGAATTTTCCGCACCCCGAACGACGATCCGCGTCCCAAATACTACGTGCTGGAAATGTTTCCGTATCCCTCGGGCCGCATCCACATGGGGCACGTGCGCAATTACGCCATGGGGGACGTGGTCGCCCGCTACATGCGCGCGCGCGGCTTCAATGTCCTGCATCCGATGGGTTGGGACGCCTTCGGCATGCCGGCCGAGAACGCCGCCATGGCCAACAAGGTTCACCCGCGGCGGTGGACCTACGCCAACATCGACGCCATGCGCTCGCAGCTCAAATCGATGGGACTGTCGCTCGACTGGACCCGCGAGCTCGCGACTTGCGATCCCGCCTATTACAAACACCAGCAGAAAATGTTCCTGGACTTCCTGCGCGCCGGCCTGGTGGAGCGCAAGCAGTCGAAAGTCAATTGGGATCCGGTCGATCAGACCGTGCTCGCCAACGAACAGGTCATCGACGGCCGCGGTTGGCGATCGGGCGCGCCCGTCGAGCAGCGCGAGCTCACGCAATGGTTCTTCAAGATCACCGCGTTCTCGGACGATCTCCTGGCGGCGCTCGAGAAGCTCGAGCGCTGGCCGGAAAAAGTCCGGGTGATGCAGCAGAATTGGATCGGCCGCTCGGAAGGGTTGCGCGTCCGCTTCGCGCTCGACCCGGAAACGACGCCGAATCGCGAGCGCGAGCTGGAGATCTTCACCACCCGCCATGACACCTTGTTCGGCGCGACCTTCCTGGCGATTTCGCCCGAGCATCCGCTCGCGGCCGCGGCGGCCAGTCGTGATCCGGCGCTCACGAGCTTCATCGCCGAATGCAGGCGCACCGGCACCGCCGAGGAGCTGATCGAGACCGCGGATAAGCTTGGGTTCGACACCGGGATGCAGGCGATCCATCCGTTCGATCCGGACCGCAGGCTTCCGGTCTATGTCGCCAATTTCATCCTGATGGAGTACGGCACCGGCGCGATCTTCGGCTGCCCGGCGCACGACCAGCGCGACCTCGACTTCGTCAACAAATACGGGCTCCCCGTCATCCCCGTGGTCTGCCCGGACGGCCAGGACCCCGCCACCTTCCGGATCACCGATACCGCCTATGACGGCGACGGCTTCATGATCAACTCGCGTTTTCTCGACGGAATGCGGGTGGCTCGAGCGAAAGAGGAGGTCGCGCGCCGGCTCGAGCGCGAGCTCAGGGACGGTCGGCCGGTCGGCGCGCGGCAGGTGCAATACCGGCTGCGCGACTGGGGCATCTCCCGGCAGCGCTACTGGGGCTGCCCGATTCCGGTGATCCATTGCGAGGCCTGCGGCGTCCTCCCGGTGCCGGATCGCGATCTTCCGGTCCAGCTTCCCGAGGACGTCGATTTCGACCGGCCCGGCAATCCGCTCGACCGCCATCCGACCTGGAAGCACGTCCTCTGCCCGTCCTGCGGCACGCCGGCCCGCCGCGAGACCGACACGATGGATACCTTCGTCGACTCATCGTGGTATTTCGCCCGCTTCACCGATCCCTGGATCGAAGCCGCGCCGACCAATCGCAAGATGGTCGACGCCTGGATGCCGGTCGACCAATACATCGGCGGGATAGAGCACGCGATTCTGCACCTGCTCTACAGCCGGTTCTTCACGCGCGCGATGCGGGCGACCGGCCACATCGGGCTCGACGAGCCGTTCGCCGGCCTGTTCACCCAGGGCATGGTCGTGCACGAGACCTATCGCAAGGCCGACGGGACCTATGCAGAGCCTGCTGAGGTCGAGATCAAGACCGAAGGCGATCGCCGCCATGCGGTGCTCGCCGCCACCGGCGAGCCGGTCGAGATCGGCCCGATCGAGAAGATGTCGAAGTCGCGGCGCAACACCGTGGACCCCGACGACATCATCGCCACGTTCGGGGCCGACACGGCGCGCTGGTTCATGCTTTCGGATTCGCCGCCCGACCGCGACGTGATCTGGACCGAGGAGGGCGTGCAGGGGGCCGGTCGGTTCGCGCAACGGCTGTGGCGGCTCGTCAGCGACATCGCCGAGATCACGGTTGGGCAGGTTCATCGCAACGAGGATCGCCAGGCTGCCTTGGAGATCCGCAGGGACGCGCACAGGACCCTCGACAAGGTCACCCGAGCGATCGAAGACTTGCGGTTCAATACCGCGGTCGCGTTCATCTATTCGCAGGCAAATTCGCTGGAAATGGCGGTTCGCGACGCCGCCGGCCGGGGCGGCGCCGGCGCCGCCGAACATGCTGCGCTACGCGAAGCCGGTGACATGCTGGTGAAAATGTTTGCCCCGATGATGCCGCACCTTGCCGAGGAATGCTGGGCCGCGCTCGGCCGCAAGTCGCTCGTCGCGGAAGCCTCCTGGCCCGCGCTCGAGGAGAAGCTGCTGGTCGAGGAGACCGTCACGCTGCCGGTGCAGGTGAACGGCAAAAAACGCGCCGACGTCACGGTGGCCCGGGATGCGGGCACACCCGACATCGAAGCGGCGGTCCTCGAGCTCGAGGCGGTACGGCGGGCGCTCGCCGGAAAAACCCCTAAAAAAGTCATCGTTGTCCCGCAGAGAATCGTCAATGTGGTCGCCTGACCATAGGGCGGCGCTCGGCCGCCTCGTCCGCGCCGCTCTGGCCATCGGCAGCGCCGGGCTGCTGGCGGCGTGCTTTCAGCCGCTCTACGGCCAGCCGCCGCTGAGCGGCGGCCCCACGCTCGGCAACGCGCTCGCCGCCGTCGATGTGCAGCAGATCGATTCCGCCAGGGGCTCGGCCGACGCCCGCATCGCCATCGAGCTGCGCAATGCCCTGTTGTTCGACTTGACGGGCGGCGAGGGCAGCATTGCCCCCACCCATCGGCTCAACGTGAAGATGACCACTTCGCGCTCGGCGCTCATCGTCGACCCGCAGACCGGCCGGACCGAGGCGGAGGTCACGGGCATCGACGTGAAATACACGCTGACCGAGCTCGCGACCGGCAGGCCCGTGGTCCATTCGACGGCGTTCGCCCGGGTCAGCTCCGATATTCCCGGCCAGCAGCAGAAGTTCGCCCGCTCGCGCGCCCAACGCGACGCGGAGGACCGCGCCGCCAAGGTGATCGCCGACCAGATCCGCTCGCGGCTCGCGTCCTATCTCGTCGCCGGGACCTGAGCGCCGAGCCGCATGGTCGCGCTGAACCGAGCGGCAGTCGACGCTTACCTTGCCGAGCCGAATGCAGCCCAGCCCGTCGCGCTGGTGTTCGGGCCCGATGCCGGCCTCGTCTCCGAGCGGGTGCAGGCGATTTTGCGCGCCACGGTCGAAGACCTCAACGATCCGTTTCGTCTGGTTCGGCTCGAAGGCGACGAGCTTGCGGCCGACCCCGCCCGGCTGCTGGACGAGGCCGGCACGATCCCGTTGTTCGGCGGCAAGCGGGCGATCTGGGTCAAGGCGGGCGGACGCGATTTCGTCCGCGCGGTCGAGGCGCTGATCACGACGCCGATTGCAGACTGCCGTATCGTGATCGAGGCCGCCGATCTGCGGCGCGGCGTGGCGTTGCGCACGTTGTGCGAGCGGGCGCGCAACGTTGCGGCGATCCCGTGTTATGCCGACGGCGAGCGCGAGCTGGCGCGATTGATCGACGATGAGATGCGCGCCGCCGGACTGACGATTGCGCCGGAGGCGCGCGCCGTGGTGGTGTCGTTGCTCGGCAGCGATCGCCGCGCATCGTTGAGCGAAATCCGCAAGCTCGCGCTCTACGCTCGCGGCAGGCCGCGGGTCGAGCTCGACGACGTGCTGGCCGTGGTCGCCGACGCGGCCGCGCTGGCGCTCGATGGCGTCATCGATGCCGCATTCGCCGGAAAACCCGTTGAGGTGGAGAAGGAGTTCGCCCGCGCGCGATCCTCCGGCATCGCGCCCGGTCGGATCGTCACGGCCGCGCTCAACCAATTGAGCCAGCTGCACCGTGCCCGGCTCGCGGTCGAGTCCGGAACGCCGGTCGTGGAAGCGGTCGATCGGATCACGCCGAAGGCGCAGTTCCGCCGCGTGCCGGCGGTCGAAGCGGCGCTGAGAAACTGGACTGCGGCGCGGCTCGAGCAAGTCATGTCGCAGCTTGCCGAAGCCGGGCTGCAGACGCGGCAACTGACCGGTTCGGCGGCGGCGCTGTCCGATCCGCTCGTGAGCCGCGCCTTGCTCGGCATCGCGCAGGCGGCGCGGCGGAAAATTTGAACCTGAATCCTCGTCGCGGAAACAGCGGCTCAGCCGCGTTCCAGCCGGCGGACCACTTCATCGAGCTGCTCGAGGCTGCGGTAGCGGATTTTCAGCTCGCCGCCATTGCCGCGATGCTCCACGCTCACGTTGAGCCCGAGCGCGTCCGATAATCTTTTCTCCAGCGCCAACGTATTGGCGTCCTTTTCGGCCCTGGGCCGGCGCTTTGCGGTCTTGCCGGCGCCGCCGGCGCGTTCCTGGGCGAGCAGATAGATCTTCACCGCCTGCGGCAGCTTCAGGAGGCGCAGCGTGTTGGCGACATGACTGCGGCTCTTGCCGATCAGCCGCGCGATGTCGTCCTGGTTGTGCCCGAATTCTTCGAGCGCCTGATAGCCCATCGCCTCTTCGAGCGGGTTGAGGTCCGTGCGCTGCACGTTCTCGACGATCGCAAGCTCGAGCGCCTCGCGGTCGCTGGCTTCCAGCAGCACGATCGGCACGTCGTGCATGCCGGCGCGCTGCGCCGCGCGCCAGCGCCGCTCGCCGGCGATGATCTCGTAATGATCGGCCGACCCGCGCAACGTGCGCGCCACGATCGGCTGGATGATGCCGCGCGCGCGGATCGATGCCGCGAGCTCGTCGAGCTCGACCTCCGAATAGGATTGCCGCGGATTGCGCGGATTGGGCCGCAGGAACTCGACCGGCACACGCCGCTGGCCGCGCGCGCGCTCGACCGCCGCAGTCTCCTCGCCGACGTCGCCGATCAGCGCCGCGAGGCCGCGCCCCAATCGCGATCTCGCCGCTTCCTCCGCCATCGCCGCCTCCCGTCAATCAGCCGAATCGTCATGCCCGACCTTGCGCCAAGCGTCCGCGGATCAGCTAGAAGGCCGCGTGGACGGCCGGGACAAGCCCGGCCATGACAAGAGCCGCGTTTCACACCGAATCACGCTGCGCGCAGAATCTTTTCCCGCTGGATGATCTCCGAGGCAAGCCGCAAGTAGGCCTGGCTGCCGACGCACTTGAGATCGTAGAGCAGCACCGGCTTGCCGTAGGACGGCGCCTCCGAAACCCGCACGTTGCGGGGAATGATCGTTTGATAGACTTTTTCGCCCATGAACTGCCGCACGTCGGCCACGACCTGGCCGGACAGGTTGTTGCGCGCGTCGTACATGGTCAGCACGATGCCGTGGATCGTGAGGCCGGGGTTGAGCGTCGTCCTGACCTGCTCGACGGTCTTGAGCAGCTGGGAAAGGCCTTCGAGCGCGAAGAAT
>WNFY01002320.1_pt1 | contig 18153 bp, 18 predicted proteins | sample 5400091 | NCBI WGS metagenome assembly WNFY01 (sample SAMN13153364, study PRJNA577476) | soil metagenome | isolation source: 60 cm soil or saprolite under grassland replicate 1 | place: USA:California | collected 2016-06-15
AAGCCCGTTACACCCGCTACGTGAGTGCCAGCCGGATGCTCCGCAGCCATTCCACCGCCATGGTCCCGCCCGCGCTGCGGCGGCTCGCCCGCCGTCCTGGCGGCGACGATGTGCTGCTGACCTGCACCGGGATGGTGTATCGCCGGGACGCCATCGACTGGCAGCACAGCGGCACGCCGCACCAGCTCGACCTGTGGCGCCGACGCGGCGTGCGTCGAGGAGGTCCGGGTGCTCGCCGCGACTCCGTACGACCGGCTGCCCGAGCCGGCCGCCCGCCGTCTCGGGGCGCGGGCCGGGCAGAAGAATCTCCTGGTCCGCGTCGTGCTGCGGGACCTGGAGACGACGCTGACGAACGAGGCCGCCAACGCGCTGCGCGACCGGATCTACCTGGCCATCCACCAGGGCACCGCACACCAGTGGGCGGTAACGTCGTCCCCATGACCGCAGTCCTTGATCACCTCGCCATCGGCACGCCGACCCTGACCGACGGCTGGGAGCTGTTCGGCGGCGTCCTAGGCGGAACCTGGGTCTACGGTATGGACTCCCCCGGCTACTGGTGGGGCCAGCTGGAGTTCGCCGCCGGGCCGAAGATTGAGCTGCTGACCCCCGCCGGCGGCCCGGACGCTGACCCCCGCCGGCGGCCCGGACGCGGCGTTCCTCGAGCGCTTCCTGGCCGCCCGCGGGGCCGGCCCGCACCACTTCAACTTCCTGGTCAGCGACATCGGGGCCACGCTGGCCAGGGTCCGGGCGCTCGGCATCGAGCCGGTCGGCGTCAACCTGGACAACCCGAACTGGCAAGAGGCGTTCCTGCATCCCAGGAACGCGCACAGCATCGTGATCCAGGTCGCCCAGCAGGCCGGGGAGCCGCGGGCCGGCACGCCGCCCGCCGGGCTGCCCGCGCCCGGCGCACCGACCTCGTTCGGCCTGATCGAGTATCACGTCGGCGACCTGGCCGACGCGACGCGGCTGTTCACCGACGCCCTGGACGGCCGACTCGAAGCCACCGGGGACGACGCCGCCGAGCTGACCTGGCCCAGCGGCAAGCGGATCAGGCTGGTCCCCGAGGACGGCCTGCCCCTCGGCGGGCTGCTGCACCACGTCCGCTTCAGCCGCGCCGACGGCGCGTTCAGCGCCCAGGACCGGGAGCGAGCGGGCCTGCTGGCCAAGCGTCTCGGCCTGACGGTGGAGCTAGCCGGCTAGCGCGGCGCTCAGGCGGCCCGGCGGAGGACCGGCCAGGCCGCCGCCGCGATGAGCAGGACGCCGTGGTGCGCAGCCAGCTCGCTGATGTCGAGCGGTCACGCCTATCCAGGCGCAGGACCATGGCGTAGTGTCGCTGGTGGAGGAGCATCCATCAGATCCTGCGCCAAGCCAGAGCAAATGCGTAGGTAACCGCGTCGCTCCGGACCCCGGCGGCACGGCCAGTGACGGCCGGTTAGGATCGAGGTACCCAGCGATGCATATATCAACAACTGTGCCGCTCTGCTACGGAGCGATACCAGAACCAGACGAGGCGAGCCTACGGCCGACGCGCGTTCCACCGCCCGGGAGAGCAGGTGACTGGGTGGAGGCGGCTCTGCTCCTGGCGCAGGATCGCGACCGCATCGCTGCGGACATGACCGACACCGTGGTGCGCCGGCTGTTCACCGCGGGGCTCGCTCTCGAAACGGCACTGGGCCTGATGGGCGGCCATCCAGGAGTCGGGAAGGTCCAGGAAGCCATCGGCCGGCTGGACCTGGCGATCCGGGACGTCAGGAACGCCGTGTTCGATCACCATCAGCCTGATCCGCTCTCCGGAGGGCGGCCGGGCTAAGACAGCTCCGCCGCTGCCCGGCGCGGCGGCCTCGGTGATGCCGGTTCCCTGGGACGGCGCCGGGCGGCTCCTGGGAGCGGGCGAGCACGTCCGCCACGCGGGCCAGCAGGGACCGCACGGACCCGGCCTGGGGCTGCGTTTGCGCAGGTGGCGGAGGCGGACGGGAATCGAACCCGCCAGCGCCGCAGCGCGGCGCTCACCGGTTTTGAAGACCGGGGGGCCCACCAGGTACCCAGACGCCTCCGCGTCGACTCTACTGCGGACGGCCCGGGCCTACGGCGTCAGGCGGTGCAGGTCCCGGGGGAACAGCGTGACCTCGCGGATGTTCTCGGCCTGGGTCAGCCTGCCCGCCCATCGCTCGAGGCCGATCGCGAACCCGCCGTGCGGAGGCATGCCGTGCGCGAAGGCCTCCAGGTAGTCCGCGTAGGCGGCCGGGTCCTCGCCCTGGGCGCGGATGGCCGCCAGGTAGTCCTGGTGCCGGTGCAGGCGCTGGCCGCCTGTCACCAGCTCCTGGCCGCGGAAGAGCAGGTCAAAGCTGTTCGACCAGCGTCCGTCGGCGGGCTGCGGGTGGGTGTAGAAGGGCCGCTTGCTCATCGGGTAGCCCTCGACCGCGATGAACTCGCTGCCGTGGATCTCGGCGGCCCACCGGCCGACGGCCCGCTCGTGCCCGGGGGCGAGGTCGGGCTCGTCCGGCGGCGCGCCCGCGATGATGAGCGCCTCGCGGAAATGGACCACCGGGATCTCCGCCGGAACCTCGGGGACGGTGACCTTCAGCCGTTCGACGGCCCCTCCCGCCTCGTCCCGCACGGCGGCCGTCATACCGGCCAGCGCGTGCCTGAGCACCGCCAGCACGTCGCGGTGGTCGCTGATGAAACCGAGCTCGGCGTCGAGCGAGGTGTACTCGGCCAGGTGCCGGGCGGTGTCGTGCGGTTCGGCCCGGAACACCGGGCCGGTCTCGTAGACGCGCTCGAACACGCCGACCATCGTCTGCTTGTAGAACTGCGGGGACTGGGCCAGGTAGGCGGCGCGCCCGAAGTAGTCCACGCCGAACACGGTGGCGCCGGACTCGGTAGCCGACGACACGAGTTTCGGCGTCTGGATCTCGGTGAAGCCGAGCTCGTCCAGCGCGGCCCGGAAGCCGCGCAGCGACGCGGCCGCCAGCTCCCAGCGCGCCCGGCGGGCCGGATGCCGCCAGGTCACGGCGGCGTGGTCCAGGATCGCGGGCAGCCCGGCGTCGATCGCGGGCCGCCACAGGTCGACCGGCGGAGGCTGCGCGGGCTCGCCGAGCAGCGTGATGGCGGGTTCGGTGACCTCGACGCCGCCCGGCGCGGCCGGGTTGGGCGTGGCCACGCCGGTGACCGCGACGACGCTCTCCTCTCCGCAGCGCCGCACCATCTGCAGGCCCTGCGGGTCGCGGACGACCACCTGGGCCAGGCCCGAACGGTCCCGGACGATGAGGAACGTCACCGCGCCGAGCACCCGGCGGCGGTGCACCCAGCCCTGGATCAGGACCGGGCGGCCATGCCCCGCCGACGGCAGGTCGGCGGCCAGCGTGCGAGACAGGCCTGCCAGTGCAATTGCCATGATGATCATCACCTCCAGTTGGCGGAGCCCTGGAGGTGCGGGCGGGGGCTAGGCCGCGGTGCCACCGCACCTTCGCCGGCGTGAGCCGGCCTCGGTGGCCGTTACGCGGCCGGCGGTCCGGGCTGGGAAGCTGTCTTCACCGCGGGCCCGCCGTCCGCCTTCTCAGCTGCCGGCGGCTCTCTGAGCGGCGGGATTCCCCGGTTACTCGGTCTTCCGTCCTCACCCGTGACCAGATCAGTATACGGACAGCGAACTGCCGCCGGCCCCGGTCATCCGGGCCGGCGGCAGTGCGGTAGCTGCTTATGCAGAGGGAGCTTCCCGCGCGATCGATACAGGGCAAGCGGGTTTCTTTCTCGCATAAAGACCCGGCCTCATAAGATTCAGTGGATCTTCGGAACCAGGGAGACGCGTGAGCGACGGCGGGCACGTGTGGTGGGAAGACGCGGTGGTCTACGAGGTGTACCCGCGCAGCTTCGCCGACGCGGACAGCGACGGCGTGGGCGACCTGCCGGGGCTGCGATCGCGGCTGGGCTACCTGGCCGACCTCGGCGTGGACGCCGTCTGGCTGACCCCGTTCTACCCGTCGCCGCTGGCTGACGGGGGGTACGACGTCAGCGACTACTGCACGGTCGATCCGCTGCTGGGGACCATGGCGGACTTCGACGCCCTGGTCTCCGGCGCCGCCGCGCACCGCATCCGGGTCATCATCGACCTGGTGCCGAACCACTGCTCCAGCGCCCACCCGCTGTTCCGTGCCGCGCTGGCCGCGGCGCCCGGCAGCGACGAGCGGGCCAGGTTTATCTTCCGCGACGGCCACGGCCCCGGCGGCGAGCAGCCGCCGAACAACTGGCCGTCGCAGTTCGGCAGCTCGGCGTGGACCCGGGTGACCGAGGCCGACGGCCGACATCAAGGGGTTGGCCAGTGGTACCTGCACCTGTTCGACACCAGCCAGCCCGACTGGAACTGGCACCACCCGGACGTGCCCGCCCTGTTCGAGGACGTGATCAGGTTCTGGCTGGACCGCGGCGTGGCCGGGCTGCGGGTGGACGTGGCGCACGGGATCTTGAAGGATCCCGGGTTGCCCGACCTCACCGGCCCGCGCCCGCTGAACGCGCCGTCTCCGTACCGGCACCGGCCCGAACTGCAGCCGCTCTACCGGTCCTGGCGGGCCATCCTGGACTCCTACCCGGCCGACGGCTTCCCCGGGCCGCGGACCGCCGTCGGCGAGGTCTGGTACGACGTGCCCGAGACGCTCGCGCCGTACCTCCAATCCGGCGGTCTGCCGCAGGTCTTCAACTTCCAGCTGATCCTGGCCGGCTGGCAGGCGGCCGAGTTCCGCACCGCGATCGACTCGGCGCTCGCGGTGACCGGCGGATCCCGGGCCCCGTGGGTGATCGGCAACCACGACGTCGCCCGCCCGGCGAGCCGTTACCGGCTGGACGAGGGGTTCACCCCGCAGACCGTCTCCCGGCTCATCGCCCTCGGCGACCGCAACGCCGAGGCGGGTGCCCGGCGCGCCCGGGCGGCCGCGCTGGTGCTGCTCGCCCTGCCCGGCTCGGCCTACATCTACCAGGGTGAGGAACTGGGCCTGCCCGAGGTCACCGATATCGGTGACGGCGCCCGCCAGGATCCCCGGTTCTTCCGCACCCACGGCGAGTATCCGGGCCGCGACGGCTGCCGCGTGCCCCTGCCCTGGTCCGCCGCTGGTACCGGCTTTGGTTTCAGCCGAACGGGCCACGGTTCCAGCCCGCCCGAACCGTGGCTGCCCCAGCCCGCGGACTGGGGCCGGTACAGCGTGGAGTCCCAGCTCGCCGACGAGCACTCCACCGTGAACCTGTACCGTTCGGCGCTGCGGCTGCGCCGCGACCACCCCGCCCTGGGCCGGGGCGCCCCGGGCCGGGACGCACTGCGCTGGCTCGGCCCGGACGACGGCGGGTTGCTCTGCTTCGCTCGGGAGCCCGGGTTCGTCCTCGCCGCCAACCTCGGCCCGGCGCCGGTGCCGCTGCCCGCCCACCGCGATGTGCTGCTCGCCAGCGGGCCCGTGCCCGGCGGCAGCCTGCCGCCCGGCACCGCCGCCTGGCTCTGCATTTGAGGCTGGCCGGCTGCGGCCGCATTCAGCTTTTATCCAGCAAATCGCACTATTCTGGAGGTCATGCCGAAGGTAAGAGTGCCGCGCAAGAACGTGACGCCCGGCGAGATCGTCACCGTGCTCAGCCGTAGGCTCGGTCCCGGCTACCAGGTGGAGAGCAATGGCGGCCGCCGGGTCATGGTGCGCAAGGGCCCGCTCATGTACGCCAGCATCTCGATCAGCGACCAGCCGGGCGCGTCCGTGTTCGGCGTCCACGGCGGCGGTTTCCTATTCCTGCGCCTGGTGAACACCTTCGCGACCGCCCGCCGCGTGGCCGACGCCCTGCGCCGCTCCCCCGAGTTCCGCAGCCTCTGACGACGAGCGTCCCCCGCGGGGCGTCACAGCCCGAGGACGGCGCGGAGCTGCGCGGCCGACGGGCCGGGAACCCGGCGGCCGCGCTCGTCACGGTAGAGGCGGCAGTAGACGGCCGGGAGCAGGCCCGGACGGGCGAACGGGTCGGCGCCGTCGGCGAGCAGGGTGGGCGAGCCGGTCATGCCGAGCCGTTCGGCTTCTGCCTGGCTGGCAACGACGCGCCGGGTCACTCCGCGACGGCCGGCCAGCAGGCCGTCGAGCCTGGCGGCCAGCAGGTCGGCGCCGGGACACCCCGGCACCTGCAAGATCTCCAGCGTCATGGTTGGTAACATTCCGCTTGTACCGCACGGGTAGCGGCCTCCATCATCCCGCGTTCAGTATGCCAGGAGGCCCGTCATGCCAGATGTCCAGGTGCGCCCGTTCCGTCGCGGCGATCGCGATCAGCTCACCAGGCTCGTCAACGCCCACGCCGAGGCGGTGGTGCCGGGCATGAGCGTGTCGGTGAACACCGTGCTGGGCTCGCTGGAACGCCAGCCCGGGGAGTTCATCGTGGACCCCTGGGTGAGCGAGCGCGTCACCCTGGTGGCCGAGCAGCGCAGCCGGGTCGCCGCCGCCGCGCACCTGCTCAGGTACTACCCCGATGACCGGGCCGGGCCCGCCTACCGCGACGCCGGCGAGATCCGCTGGTTGCTTTACTGGCCGCTGGCCCCGGCCGGCAACCCCTTCTGGCCGGACGTGACCGGGGCGGCGGAGGCGCTGATAGCGGCGTGCGCCGATGTATTCGGCCGCTGGGGCGTGACGCGCCGATACGCCGGCGGGGAACTGCCGGTGCCGGGCGTGTACGGGGTGCCGGAGCAATGGCCGCACGTCGCCGCGCTCTACCGCGGGGCCGGGTTCGCCCACACCGGGCACACCGAGGTCGTCTACCTGGCTCCGGTCGAGGACCTGCCCAGTCCGGGCCGACCGCCGCTGGACGGGCTGGCGGTGAGCCGCTCGGTCGGGATCAACGGCTGCCGCCTGTCCGCCGTGCTCGGCGAGGAGGTGATCGGCTACATCGAGACGGAGATCCTGGATCGGGGAGAGCGGCTGTCCCGGCGCGGCGGCTGGGCCGACGTCGGCAACCTGCATGTCGCAGCCGGCTACCGGCGTCGCGGCGTGGGATCATGGCTGCTCGGCCAGGCCGCCGATTGGCTCCGGCTGGCCCAGGTGACGCGCCTGCTGGACTATGCCTGGCTGAAAGGTTCCGACCCTACCGGGCAGAGCTATGACGACTACCTGGCCTTCCTGCCCGCCATGGGCTTCCGCGAGCTGACCCGCACCGCGCGCGGGTGGAGCAGGGAGTAACCGCAGGCGGCGCCGGTCATCGGGCAGCCGCTGGGTGATCCCGGACCTGTCCAGGTATTCCAGTAGCGGGATCGCGACCCGCCGGGTGGTGCCGAGTGCCTGCCTGGCCTCGGCGGTGGTGAACGGCTGCGGCAGCCCGGCCAGGATCTGCGCCGCCTGCGCCTGCGCGCCCGGGGCCAGCACGACCTGCTCGGTCACCCGCAACAGCAGGCCGGCCCGCGCGGCGGCGGCGATCGCCCGCGGGTCGAGCCCCAGTTTCCGCAGCCGGCCCGCGTCGGGGGCCAGGAAGGGCGCGTCCGCCAGGTCCGCCAGGACCGCCCGCACCGCGGCGGCGATCCGCGGCGGCAGGGACGCCGTCCTGTCCCCGGTCACCGGGTCCCGGTCCGCCGGCGGACCGGCCGGGCGCAAGTAGCCGTCCTCGAGCCGGAATTGCCCGTGGGCCAGCGCCTCGACCAGTGCCCGGTCGGGCAGGCCGAGCGCGGCGCGGGCCGCCTCCGGCGGCATCCCGATGGCCAGCGGGTTGCGCTTGCCGTGCGCGGCTACCACCTCGGCCAGCCTGCGGCGCAGCGCGGCCCACCGGTCCGGGTCGGCGAGCCAGTCCCCGGCGACCGGAGCAATGCCGCCCGGAACGCCCATCGCGGCCAGCGCCGCCGCCCGCAGCAAGCCGTGCCGGCGCAGCAGGTCAGCAGCTGCGGGCGGATCCGGCCAGCTGGCGAGCTCGCGCCCGGCCGCGGTGGCCGCGCCGCGCCGGGCGAGCGCCGGCGGGTCGACGTCGAGCACGGTCGCGCCCAGGATCATCACCGCGGCGCTGCCCGGGTCGCGCAGCAGCACCCGGTCGCCCACGTGCAGCGGAAGCGGGTCACGCAGCATAAGGCGGGTGACCGGCGACGCCCCGAGCGGGCGGATCCTGGCCTGCGTACGGGCCGAGCCGATGTGCAGGGTGATCTCGGGCGGCAGCGTCACCTCCGTATCGCGGAGAGACAGCCGCACGTCGATCAGCCTCGTCAGGGTCCAGCGGCCCGCCTCGACCAGGGCCATGCCGCGCGCCGCGAAGCCCGCCGGGACGCCGCGCAGGTTGACCGCCACGCGGGTCACGCCGGCGGCCGACGTGACCGGCTCGTTCATGGATTCCAGGCCCCGGATCCTGGCGGGCCGCAGCGACGGGGTGAGCAGCAGCTCCTGCCCGGTGGTGACCGTTCCGGCCGGCAGCGTGCCGGTGACGACGGTGCCGCTGCCCCTGATGCTGAACGACCGGTCGACCCAGAGCCGGACCGGGGCGGCGGGATCGGGGACGGGCAGCGCCGCCACCAGCCGTTCCAGCGCATCCCGCAGGACCGGGAGCCCGGCGCCGGTGACCGCGCTGACCGCCACGGCCGGCACGGTGCCCAGGCTGGTGCGGGAGATGTGGTCGAGCGCCTCGCGCATCGCCGGCCCGGGATCGGCCAGATCGCCGCGGGTGACGGCGAGCAGGCCGTGCCTGATGCCGACGGCGTCGACGGCGGCCAGGTGCTCGGCCGACTGCGGCATCCAGCCGCCGTCGGCCGCCACCACGAACAGCACCGCGGGCACCGGGCCGAGGCCGGCCAGCATGTTCGGCACGAAGCGCTCGTGACCGGGCACGTCGACGAACGCCACCCGCTCCCCTCCGGGCAGCTTGGTCCAGGCGAAGCCCAGGTCGATGGTCAGCCCGCGGCGCCGTTCCTCGGCCCACCGGTCAGGCTCCATCCCGGTCAGCGCCCGCACCAGCGCCGACTTCCCGTGGTCCACGTGCCCCGCGGTCGCGATCACCTGCACGGCCGCACCACCCCGCAACCATGATCGTGAGCGGAAATGGGCGCTATTTGCCCCGAACTGCTCACGATCATGAAAGTGCCCTTCCACCCGCAGTGGTGACCGCGTCGACCAGGCGGGCGTCGTCGTCGGGCGAGACCGAGCGCAGGTCGAGCAGGAGACGGCCCTGCTCCAGGCGGCCCACGACGGCGGGCTCGCCACGGCGCAGCGGCACGGCCAGCGATTCGGGCAGGCTCACCGCGGCGCTGTCTAGCTCCACGCCGGGCGCCCCGCCGCCGCCCACTGCGGCCTTGGCCGCCGCCACCTGGGCGTCGAGGCCGGCGGAAGCCAGACGCGCCACAACCCGTTCGGCTCGCTTGAAGACGGAAGCCGGGTCGGCGGCCAGCGCGGCGGCCACCGGCGGTACCGGTCCGGCGAGGGTGGCCTCCAGGGCCGCCAGGGTCAGCTTGTCCACCCGCAGCGCCCGGGCCAGCGGGTGCCGGGTCAGCCTGCGCACCAGGCCGGCCCGGCCGAGCAGCAGCCCGGCCTGCGGGCCGCCAAGTAGCTTGTCGCCGCTGGCGGTGACCAGGGCGGCCCCGTCCCGCAGCGCGGTAGCGGCGTCCGGCTCGCCGGGCAGCAGCGGGTGCGGGACGAGCAGTCCGGACCCGATATCGAATACCACCGGCGGCCCAAGCCCGGCCAGCTCGGGCGTTGCCACGGCGGCGGTAAACCCCTCGACGCGGAAGTTGGACGGGTGCACCTTGAGGATGAACGCGGTCCGCGGCCCGATGGCCGCGGCGTAGTCCGCCCGCGTCGTCCGGTTGGTGGTGCCCACCTCACGCAGCCGGGCGCCGGTGGAGACGAGCAGATCGGGCAGGCGGAAGCGGTCGCCGATCTCGATCAGCTCGCCCCGGCTGATCACGATCTCGTCGGTCTCCGGGCTCGTCAGCGCGGTGGCCGCGAGGACCAGGGCGGCCGCGTTGTTGTTGACCACCGCGACCGCCTCCGCGTCCGGGACCGCCCGGGCCAGGGCGTCGAGGGCGCCCGCGCCGCGGCGGGCGCGGGTCCCGGAGGCCAGGTCGAACTCCACGTCGCAGTGACCCGCCGCGGCCGCGATGGCGTCGGCCGCCGCGGCGGACAGCGGCGCCCGCCCCAGGTTGGTGTGCACCAGCACCCCGGTCGCGTTGATCACCGGGGTCAGCGCGGTGGCCCGGGCCGGCAGCTCGGCCACGGCCGCGTCGGCGACCTGCTCCGGGGCGATCCGCCCGTCCCTGGCTTGCTGCTGGGCGCGGCCCACCGCGGCCTTGACCAGGGCGCGGCCCAGCCTGCGTTCGGCCTCCGCCAGGCGCGGATCGGCCAGCAGCAGGTCAGTGCGCGGCACGTTGCGCCTGCTATCCACGTCGCGAACGATACCCCGGCGGCGGCGGAATACAGCGCCATTCTCCGGGTAGGGGCGAACAGTATAGGACGGCACAACACACGATCGCTATTCACTCGGGAAGTGATAGGAATGGCTGGGATGCTGCAGATGCGGCGCAGTAGAGGAGCCTTCAGCGGATTCCTGCTGATGCTGCTCGGGCTGTGGGGCGCACTCATCCCCTTCGTCGGACCGTATTTCCACTACGCCTACACGCCGGACAAGGCGTGGACGTACAACACCGGCCGGCTGTGGCTGGAGCTGCTGCCCGGCGCCGCGGTATTCCTCGGCGGCTTCCTCCTGATGGTCGCCAGGGGCAGGCACATCGCGATGTTCGGAGCGCTGCTGGCCGTTGCGGCCGGCGCCTGGTTCACCCTCGGCCCGGTGCTGAGCCCGCTGTGGAACCACCACGTTCCCATGGGCGGGTCGCCGGCCAGTAACACCGTGTACATGCGGATCATGGAGCAGCTCGGCTTCTTCACCGCGCTCGGCGTCGTGATCGTGTTCGTCGCGGCCGTGGCCCTGGGCCGGATCGCCTCGGTGGCGTCCGGTATCCGGGAGATCGAGGAGATCCCGGAGACCACCGTCCCGGCCGACACCGTGCCGGTCGAGACGGTCAGGAGCGAGGAGACGCGGCCGGTGCACACCCGGCTGCTGCCCAGGCGGAAGACCGAGGACACCACGCAGACCGTAGGGTAAGCCCGCGCCGGGTAAGCCTCTGTCCGGACCGCTTGCCACTATCATCGGCACGACACATCCGTGCCAGCCGATGAAGGGACGCGTCCGGTGCGGGCAGAGCCAGCAGCGGTAACCGCAGCCACAGCGGCCACCGGGCCCCAGCCGAAGGGGCCGCGGTGGCTGCTGCCTGCCGGGGCGCTGCTGCTGGCCGCGGTGCTGGCGGCTTACCTGGCCGACCTGGTCACGCACCTGTCCTACATGGCCGCCATGCGCGACCTGGTGGTGTACCGGGACGGCGGGCTGATCGTCCGGCACGTGTCCCACGCCTACGACCCGCACCGCGGTCAGGGTCCTTCGCCGCTGTACGACTGGACCGGCCAGAACGGCGTCCAGTTCACCTATCCCCCGTTCGCCGCGGTGATCTTCGCGGTCGGCTCCGTGCTGTCCTGGACGGCCATGCGGTGGGCGATGACGCTGGCCAGCCTGGCCGCCCTCGGCCTGTCCACGTGGCTCGTATTCGGGGCGTTGGGATACCGCGACCGGCCCGCGGTCCGCCTCGGGGCGACGCTCGGGGTCTCCGCGCTCGCGCTGGCCACCGAACCCGTCCAGCAGACTCTCGCCCTCGGCCAGGTCAACCTGCTGCTCATGCTGCTGGTCGTGGCGGACCTGCTCACCGCCGGCGCGCTCACGCCGGGCGGGTCGAAGGGTCGCACCTGCTGGTGGCACGGACTCGGCATAGGGATCGCGGCGGGCCTGAAGCTGACCCCGCTGATCTTCATCCCGTACCTGCTGCTCATCCGCAGGTACCGGCAGGCCGCCACGGCCACCGCCGTGTTCGCGGCCACGGCGGCGCTCGGCTACGCGCTCCTGCCGCGTGATTCGGGCACGTACTGGGCGCACGGGCTGTTCCTGAAGGCCAACCGGATCGTCTTCCTGGGCACCAGGGGCAACCAGTCGCTGCGCGGCGTGCTGACCCGGCTGGCCGGCAGCGTTTCGGAGGGCACGGTGCCCTGGATCGCGGCGGCCATCCTGATCGCGATCGCCGGGCTGGTCGCCGCCGCGCTGCTGTACCGGGCCCGGCAGCCGGTGCCCGCCATGCTGGCCTGCGCCCTGACCGGCCTGCTGGTATCGCCGCTGAGCTGGGACCACCACTGGGTCTGGGTGGCGCCCGGGATCGCGCTGCTGGCCCACCTCGGCGCGACCGCCGTCCGGGGCCCGGTCCGGGCGGCGTGGTGGGCGGCCGCGGCCTGCCTCTTCCTCATCTTCGCCAGCTGGCCGCAGTTCTGGAACCTCGGACAGTCCGGCCTGACCCCGGCGGGCCTGGGCTGGTACGCCCCGGGCACCTACTTCGCCACCGGCAGCAAGCCCTGGTACCACGAGTTCCACTGGCACGGCCTGCAGCTGCTGGCCGGGAACAGCGCCGTGCTGACCGGGCTGGCCTGCCTGGCGGCCCTGGTCGTGGCGGCCGTCCTGTGCCGGACGCGCGAACGCCCGAGAGAGCTCGGCCCGTGACCGAGGGCACGTCGCTGACCGGGCTGCGGGAGCGCCTTGTCGCCGAGGTCCTGCAGACCAGCGGGATCGGCGACGAGCGGATCGCCGCCGCGCTGCGCGACGTGCCGCGGCACCTGTTCCTGCCGCACCTGCCGCCGGAGGACGCTTACCTCGACGACGCGATCGTGACCAAGCGGGACGCCGACGGCCAGCCGATCAGCTCCTCGTCTCAGCCCGCCATCATGGCGATCATGCTGGACCAGTTGACCCTCGCACCGGGCCAGCGGGTCCTCGAGATCGGCGCGGGCACCGGCTACAACGCCGCGCTGATGCGGCACATCGTGGGTCCGCAGGGCACCGTCATCAGCGTGGACATCGACGCCGACCTGGTCGGCCGGGCCCGCGAGCACCTGGCCAGCGCCGGGTATCCGGACGTGACCGTAGTGGCCGCGGACGGCGCGGACGGCTACCCGGCCGGGGCGCCGTACGACCGGGTGATCGCGACCGTCGGGGTCAGCGACCTGGCCCCGGCCTGGCTGGACCAGGCCGGTCCTGGCGCCCGGATCGTGGTGCCGCTGGACGTCCGCGGGTCACAACTCGCGGTGGCGTTCGGGCGCTCCGGATCCGGCGGGCACTGGGTCAGCCGGTCCATCGCACCGTGCGGGTTCATGCGGATGCGCGGGTCGCTGGCCGGCCCGGAACGCACGGTGGTGCTCCAGCCGGGGCTCTCCGTCATGCTGCCGGACGGTCTCACGCTGGCAGACGGGCGCGAGGTGGACGGCGCGGCGCTGGCCGCCTTCATGGCCGAGCCGCCCGCCGGGTTCGGTACCGGGGTCCGCACCAGTTCGGTGCAGGTCTTCTGGGGACTCGGGCTGTGGCTGGCGACCCATGACAGCCGGTCGTGCGGGGTCACCGAAGAACTCGCGGCCGGGGACGACTCGGGACGGCTGGCCCGGGCGCCGCTGGGCGGCGCCGGGATGGCGGCCACCGCCGGGATGGTCGACTCGGGCGGCATCGCCGTGCTCATCGCGGACGGGATGGTCCCGACTCCCGGGCCGCGGCCAGGGCAGCTGGCCCTGGCGGTAGCCGGGTTCGGCCCGCACGGCGCCGAGCTCGGCGCGGCCCTCGCCGCGCACGTGCAGGCCTGGGACGCCGCGGGTCAGCCCGGCGCGGCCCGGCTGCACGTGGACGCCTACCCGCGGTCGTCCGCGGACGAGCCCACGACGTCCACGGCCGGCCATGCCCTGCTGATCGAGCGGTCCGCGACGCGCTTCGTGGTCTATCACACGTGACGCGGGCCGATACGGTCGATGCGCTCGCGGCCATCTGGGTAGCCTTAGATGCGTGACGAGCAGCAAGGGCGATCACCTGGAGACCGAGCAGAAATACGACGCCGAGGCCGACTTCGTCCTGCCGAAGCTCGGCAGCCTGCCGGACCTCGGCGGCAAGCGGCTCGCGGAACCGAGACGGATCTACCTGAGCGCCACCTACTTCGACACCGAGGACCTGGCGCTCATCCAGCACAAGGTCACGCTGCGCCGCCGCGTCGGCGGTGACGACGAGGGCTGGCACCTCAAGCTGCCGGTGCGCAAGGACACCAGGCAGGAACTGCACGTGCCGCTCGACGAGGGGGTCGGCGGCAGCGTGCCGGCCAGGCTGGCCGATCAGGTTAAGGACATCACGGCAGGTCAGCCACTGCGTCCGGTCGCCGTCCTGGATACCGAACGGACCGTGGTAACCCTGCCCGGACCGCCGGGAGACCCCCTGGTGGAGGTCGCGGACGACCTGGTGACGGCGATCCGGTTCGGCGAGCCGGACAGCGAGCCGATGACCTGGCGCGAGATCGAAGTCGAGGCGCTGTCGCCCGACTCCGGAGCGGCGGCCATGCTCGAGACGGTCGGCTCGGTGCTGCGCGAGGCCGGCGCGAGACCCTCGGCCTCCGGGTCGAAACTAGCGCGCGTCCTTGACGCCGGCTGAAGCGGGTTCTCAGAGCTAATTCATAGCTGATCGTGATCTGAGCCTGACCCGGTTCGCATGTTATGAGAACCTGAGATGGCATCTCGGCCTGTGCATACTGGCACAGGTCCGATTGAGACGGGCGAGCCTGACGAACATGGAGAACAACGGCGCGGGGGCAGCGCAGCCTTCCGGAGCGCGTAACGCGGACGTTCAGCGGCCGGACGGCACACCGGTGCGCGTGCTCGTCGTCGACGACGAGCCCAGCCTGGCCGAACTGCTGGCCAGCGTGTTGCGCTACGAAGGCTGGAACGTCGTCACCGCGGGCAGCGGCGCGGAGGCGGTGCGGACCGCGCGTGAGTTCCGCCCCGACGCGGTGGTGCTCGACATCATGCTCCCCGACTTCAACGGCCTCGAGGTGATGCGCCGCCTGCGCGCCGAGCTCCCGCAAGTGTGCGTGCTGTTCCTGACCGCGCGGGACGCGGTGGAAGACCGGGTGGCCGGCATCACGGCCGGCGGTGACGACTACGTGACCAAGCCGTTCAGCCTGGAAGAGGTGCTGGCCCGGCTGCGCGGCCTGCTCCGCCGGGCCAACCTGACCCGGGCGCAGACCGAGGGATCGCTGGTGGTCGGCGACCTGACCATGGACGAGGATGCCCGCGAGGTCCGCCGGGACGGCGACCTCATCGACCTGACCGCGACCGAGTTCGAGCTGCTCAGGTTCCTCATGCGCAACCCCAGGCGGGTGCTGTCCAAGGCGCAGATCCTGGACCGGGTGTGGAACTACGACTTCGGCGGCCAGGCCCACGTCGTCGAGCTCTACATCAGCTACCTGCGCAAGAAGATCGACGCCGGCCGGGTGCCGCTCATTCATACGGTCCGCGGGGTCGGGTACGTGCTGAAGCCCGCTGGCTGATGACCCGCCGGGATGGGCAGCCCGTGCCGCGGCCGCGCCGCCTGACGCGCCTGGCGGCCACGCTGTCGCTGCGCACCATCAGCGGCAAGCTCATCGTCGGCCTGCTGATCCTGTTCGGGCTGGCCAGCGTCATCGTCAGCGTGATCACCGCCCAGTCGCTGAACAACTCGCTGATGTCCTCGCTCAATCAGCAGGTCCAGGCGGCCACCCATACCTGGTTCGGCTGTGTTCAGCAGAGCACCGTCGACAGCGCGCACAACGATCCTGACCACAGCGACGCTGCCAGGCCCGACCCGGACGCCTACAAGATGTGCAGCGAACTGGGGCAGGCCCCGGGCACGTTCGAGGAAATGCTGGCCGGGAACTCCATCGGCTACAAGCACACGGTGCAGGGCCGCTGCCCGCTGAGCCCCGCCGACGCGGCGACGCTCGCGAGCCTGCCGCTCGGGAGCGGCCCGGCCCCCAGTCGTCCGGCCGACTCCGGAGGGACGAACCCGTCGCCGCCCGCGTCGGCGGCGCCCTTCACGACGTATATCCGGACGCTGGACTCGCTCGGCGGCAAGTTCATGCTGACCAAGGTGCCCGGCCCCGAGCAGGGCACCGCGCTGGTGACCGGAATGCCCCTGGCCATGGTGGACAAGACGCTCGAGCGCGTGGAGAACACCGAGCACCTGGTGTTCGCGACCGTGCTGCTGCTCGCCGTTCTCCTGGGAGCCGGGCTGATCCAGTTCTCCCTCCGGCCGCTGCGCCGGGTCGCGGCTACCGCGACCAAGGTGACCGAGCTGCCGCTCGATTCGGGTGAGGTCACGCTCCCGGCCGGCGTCCCCGACAGTGACCCGCGCACCGAAGTGGGCCGGGTCGGGGCCGCCTTCAACCGGATGCTGTTCCACGTCGAGCGGGCGCTGGGGCGGCGCGCGGCCAGCGAGGCCCGGCTGCGCAGGTTCGCCGCCGACGCCTCGCACGAGCTGCGGACCCCGCTGTCCGCCATCCGCGGCTACGCCGAGCTGGCGCTGCGGCACCCGGGACCGGTGCCCGAGGACGTGACCCACGCGCTGCGCCGGGTCGAATCCGAGTCGGCCCGGATGACCGTCCTGGTGGACGACCTGCTGCTGCTGGCCAGGCTCGACGCCGGACGGCCGCTGGAACGCGAGCCGGTAGACCTGTCCCGGCTGGCCATCGAGACGACCAGCGACGCGCGGGTGGCCCGCGGCGACCACCGCTGGCGGCTGGAACTGCCGGACGAGCCGGTCCTGGTGGAGGGCGACGAGCATCGTCTGCACCAGGTGCTCGCCAACCTGCTGAGCAACGCGGGCAAGCACACCCCGCCGGGCTCGACGGTCAGCGTCGCGCTCACCGTCGGCGACGCGGCCGCGAGCCCCGCCGTGCCCGCGGCCACCTCGGACGCCTCGAGCGCCCCGGGCGCCCCGGCGGTGCAGCGCGGCGTCGCTCCGCCGGGTCCGCGGGTGGAGCTGAGCATCACCGACGACGGTCCGGGCATCTCGGCCGAGCTGCTGCCCGAACTATTCGAGCGGTTCACCCGCGGTGAGGCCGGGCGTGCCCGGGACGCCAGCGCGGCCGGCAAGAGCACCGGCCTCGGCCTGGCCATCGTGGACGCGGTCGTGGCCGCCCACGGTGGCGCCATCGTGGTAACCAGCCATCCGGGCATGACCAGGTTCGCCATCCTGCTCCCGCTGCTGCGCGAGCCCGCCGGGCAGCCGCAGGCCGCCCCGGTCTGACCCGTCCTGGAACCGCTGCGCGGGCGGATGCGTCCAAGGGGCACTTAACGGGATGAGGGGGAGCCATGAAACCACTTTGCATTTCGGCCTGCCTGCTCGGCGGGCTCCTGCTGACTCCGCTGGCGGCCGGGTGCGCCTCCGCCGCAGCCCAGCCGCCAGCCTCGGGTCACCTCACGGGGAAGCTGGTCATGGAGGGCGGTCCGCTGGGTCCGGGCGGCAAGCAGCCGGGTGAGCGAGCCATGTCCGGCAGGGTGACCGTCACCTCGGCGGGACACCACCCGGTCACGGTCACAGTCGGGTCCTCGGGAACGTTCTCGGTGCCGCTGCCGCCAGGCCGGTACCAGGTCTCCGGCCGGTCCCCCGACGTGATGGAGATCGACGGCGGGCGCAGCCGGGAGCTGCCGTGCTCGCAGCCGACGTCGGCCGTCGTCACCGCCGGGCAGACCGCCACCATCACGCTGACCTGCGTGGTTCCCTGAGCCAGGACCTTCGGCACTAGTGCGGGGAACGCCTGTCCCCGCACTATTACCGTGTACTCGTCCCGTACGCGGAGGCAGCCATGGCCACCAGACCCCATGACCTAACCGACCTTTACCTTGCGCCCGTGGTCCTGACGGTGGACGCGCGGATCGCGGAACTCGGCCGCCTGGACCGGGACAGGCTGGCCTACAAGGTCGCACTGGAAAGCGATTTGCCGAATTTCACCCGTGACATGAGGGAAGAGGGCCTGATCAGGACGGTTACGCACCTGATCGACCGGCACGACTGGGAATTCAGCTGGGATCCCCGCGGCCTTCGCCTGACCCACGACATGCATACCTTCGTTCTCGGCATCCCGGCCGTGTTCCTCGAGTATCTAGAGAATGCCCCTAAGGCGCGTTATGTAGGTTGATGTGCCTGTTCACATCGCGTTACCGAGTTCGGTGAGCAGGAGGGTGTGGGCGGCGAGGACGGCAACGGTCCTGGTCAGCAGCCCTTCGAAGGTGTGCGCGCCGTGCCGGGCTAGTTCCA
>WNFY01003578.1_pt1 | contig 18150 bp, 17 predicted proteins | sample 5400091 | NCBI WGS metagenome assembly WNFY01 (sample SAMN13153364, study PRJNA577476) | soil metagenome | isolation source: 60 cm soil or saprolite under grassland replicate 1 | place: USA:California | collected 2016-06-15
TGCTTCGCGATTGCAGGCAGCGCGGGTGGAAGGAAAACCATACAAACTGGTTGCGCGCGCGAGGATGAATGAAGATGGGTCACTTTGGGCCTCAGTCAGGCCGGAACAGATTGCGTTGTCAGAACCACTGGGGAGTGTGCGCGGGACTTCATTGGCGGTTCACTTCGAACTCGACATGATACCCGGACTGACAATTGTCTCACACAGGCCAAACCAGCAGAGCACTGCGTACGGTCTACTGTCGGATTTTGTGAATGCGGTGAGGAGAACGTGAGAATTAAGAGATTCTTAGATCTCAAATTTCGCAAGTCTCAAATTTCAAATTTCAAATCTGAGATCTAAGGAATCAAAAACCCAAAACCCCACGTTCAAGGATCAAAGATCTCCGCCCAGTTACTCTTCAGCTATTTCACTCAGCCGCTGCTATTTCACCAACCGCCTCAACCAATCGCTCGATTTCCTGCAGCGTTGTATAGCAGGCGCAACCAGCGCGAAGCAGACCTTCGGGTACGAGGCCGAGTCGCTCGATCACAGTGGCGGCGTAGAAATCGCCGTGGGACAGAAAAAGTCCCTTTTGTGAAAGCTGTCGGGCAGCATCGGTGGAAGTACAACCATCGATGGTGAATGACACAGTTGGTGTTCGCGGAGCGGCAGGCGGTGGACCATAAAGCCGAACAGCAGGTATGGAGCTAAGACCTTCCCAGAGTTGCTTGAAGAGATGGGCACTGCGCGAGTGAAGTTCGCCGTAAACAGCGCCCAGCCGTTCACGTCGTGTTCCCTGTGGGCTAAGTGTTAACAGAAAGTCGATGGCCGCGGCTGTACCAACCATTCCCTCCTGATTCTGAGTTCCCGTTTCGGCATTCTCAGGCGCGTAGTCGGGTGCCGGCACAAGTCGAGGAAAGTTAATCTGCTCCAACAAGGCTCGCTTGGCAAAGAGCACCCCGATGTGTGGTCCATAGAACTTATATGCTGACATGGCCATGAAATCGCAATCGAGTTGCTGTACGTCGATTAGCGCGTGTGGGGCCCAGTGCACAGCGTCGATAAATGCCCGTGCACCCACACTGTGTGCGAGTTTTGTCGCCTTCCCGATGTCATTGATCGTGCCCAACGCATTGGAAGCCGCGCCAATTGCCACAAGCTTTGTGCGTGCGTTAACAGCTTGTTCTAAAGTGTCCCAATCAAGCATGCCGGAGGCAGGGTCCATTCTGACGCTCCGTACCTTAACGCCCCGTTCCACGGCGAGCCGTCGCCAGGGATCGATGTTGGCGTGGTGATCCAATTCCGTCACCACAATCTCGTCACCGGAGGAGTATTCAAGGCTGAGTGCGCGCGACAAATGGAATGTTAGCGTGGTCATATTCGCGCCAAAGGCTATTTCATTTGGTGAGGCATTCAGAAAATCCGCGCAAACCTCGCGCGCATTCTCAATGGCGGCGTCAGTTTCCGCACTGGTGGGATAGGCCCAATGCGTGTTTGCGTTGTGATGGTAGAGATAGTCATTCATGCTCTCAACCACAACACGAGGAACCTGCGTACCGCCAGGGCCGTCGAAATACGCCACCGGGTAGCCGTTGTAAACGCGCTCGAGAGCCGGGAATTGCGCTCTGATCTCGTCGATTGAAGAAACTGTTGTTTGCGACTGAGTGGTTGTCGACATTTAGATTAAGTAGTCGGAGTCATGATTGCTCATCATAAACGCAGAGGAGTTAAGAATACCAATGGCGACGACGCCTAATTATTGCGAGGGCCAGGCTGACTCGCAGAACAATTAGGGAGAACTGGCGATCATTTTGACCACGCCGCCGCTCAATCTTTATTAGTAGAACCGGGGCATCGCGATGGAATAACTCCTAAAGTTCGTAGACATCAGATCGCAGGTCTCATGTATGGCAAGTCGACTCTTTCGGCAAAATAATATTACTAATTCTCAATGTACAAAATCACAAATTCATGCTACTACTTGCCGCGTCAGCGGGGGCGAACAGTCGGATACCGGATTCGATCCAATCAAATAACCGGAAAAAAATGTGGATTGGTCTTCAAGCACTCCCGACTTTGAAGACTAACAAAGTGGATAGCCCAAAGTTCCCAGAAGAGCGTCGAAGTATGCCACGGCTCAGAGTGCACTGCGACGCCGAGTTGATAGCGGGCTTGTCAATCCTGGACGTTGCTGCCCAGGAGAACGATGACACGCTTGTCTTTCTTGGCGTGACCAAGGATCTCAGCGCTCAAGGCCTGGGACTTGTCCTGCCTTCAACACAAATTGACGAAAGATATTGCAATGAGTCCAACAGTTTGAAAGTGTCGCTGCACTTGCCCGAATGTGCGGTAGGTCTGGAAGTTAATCCGGTGCGTTGTGAACCGCTAAACCCGGGCGATAGCGCCCAGGGGTATTTGATGGGCGCTAAAATACTACGGGTCACTTCGCATATGGAAGCGTTTGCTCTTTACCTGCAGACGTGTGGGAATCTAATCTGCTAAATTACCATGCCTACCCTCATCGATAGCCCAACTATCGTGGAAGCTGCTGGCACGAAGCCAAAAGTGATCGAAGAATTCGTTGGCCGGGTTAATACCAGCACGCGCGACGTCAGCATTGCTCTGATGAGAAGTCCCAGCGGATGGGTAGAACCCGGGCAAAGACCCGACTTTGACGAATACACGCTCGTACTAAAGGGCATGTTACGAGTCAGTAGTGAAAATGACAGCGTTGATGTGCGTGCTGGTCAAGCTGTGATTGTTCACGCTGGTGAGTGGGTGCAGTACAGTACGCTGGAGCCTGAAGGCGCGCAATATGTTGCGGTGTGCATGCCGGCGTTTTCAATTGATACGGTGCATCGGGATGAGTAGGAATGCACTGCCTCCTCCGTAATTAGTCAAAAGCGCATTTCCAAAATAGTCAGGGATCCGCGTGCTTACTCGCCTACTCCAGTCTCCGCTTCCTCCTTTTTCTTGCGCCACATTCCAGCAATCTGATTAGCTTCGGCCAGAGTCAGGTTATCGTAGATGTCAGCGCTGTTCTTTATCTCACCATCCTCTAATTCAAGCACCTCCCAATCAGCCGCATCCGGATCCGTTCCGGCACGTCCGGGCTTGACTCGTACCTCATAAGAAATTTCAGCGGATGTTTCTTCAGTATTCATAGTTTATTTCCTTACCTTTCACGGTGACTCAATCGTTAATAGTTCACTTTGAGATTGCGTGGTAAACGTTCTGAATCTGGAGATATTAACCTTTCAGGGTCTGTCGCAGAAAAGTTTTTCTCTGCAACAAGTTTGAAGGTCATCTATGGTTCAGTTTATGAAGGCTGAAAGCCATGTCCGAGGTTATTTCCCACGCGCCTGTTTTGATCTCTCATTGATATCGGGCTTTTAACATGTGTGAAAATCAAAACTGACGCCACGGCCTCGCGCCTACGATTTTTTCGCAGTTTCTGTTCACAACTTGATCAGAGATTCCTTCAGTCTGCGGCACCCAAAAACTTACTGCGCGCCACTTGCATTTCTCACTCCGCCTGCTGAATAAAATCTTTCGTTCGGGGATCCTTTGGTGATTTGAGCAGATCCTCGGCGGGACCGTGCTCGACTACCATACCGCTCTCCAGGTAGAGAAGATTATCGGCCAACCCGACGAGAAAGTTTATCGAGTGGGACACGATGACCATCGTGTGGCCTCGGTTCACGAAGCTGCGCAACAAGAATCGCAGGCCGGCGCTTCGTTTAGGGTCAAGCGCGCTCGTCGGTTCGTCAAACAAAAGTAGAGCAGGATGCATCGCCAGTGCCCGGGCGATTGCCACGCGTTGTTGCTCTCCGCCGGACAATGACCCTGGATATCTGGGTGCAGCCTGTTTGAGACCCACGGATCCCAGCAGATCGTAGGCTTCAGCTTCAGCAGTCTCTTTTTTTGTATGCAGAACATGTGAAGGTGCTTCGGTAATGTTTCCCAGCACTGACAAGTGTGGGAAGAGGTGAAAGTGTTGAAACACCGTGCCGACGTGACGACGAAGATCTTTAACTCGCCGCCGGTATTCGGATTGTGGAACACCGGTCTCCAGACGCACACTGCCGCACTCAATGGTGCCGCCGTCAATTCGTTCCAGTCCATTAAGACAGCGCAGCAAAGTGGTTTTTCCGCTTCCCGATGCGCCGATGATGCCCAGCACCGTTTGCGGCGCCACGATAAAATTCACGTCGCGTAGAATGTGAGTACCGTTGAATTGTTTATGTAGAGCAGTGACGCGAATCATACGGCCACCTCCGCTGTTATTGCTTGATCCATTGGGCTATGTTGCATGCGTCGTTCGAGTCTGCGCGCGAGGTGCGCCATTGGCAAACTCATTGCAAGGTAAAACAGAGAAACGGTGACACCCAGTAAAAGAAACTGGCCCGAGGCATTAGCGAGTTCACGGTATGCGGTTGCCAGTTCCCAAACGGAGATGGCAAAGGCGACGGAAGTATCTTTGAATAACGAGACAAAATCGTTAGTCATCGGTGGTAGGGCAATACGAAAAGCCTGCGGCAGAATTATTCGGCGAAATGCCAGGAGTGGATTCATGCCCAGCGAATATGCAGCTTCCCATTGTCCGATGGGAATCGCCTCGAGTGCCGCACGATAAACTTGCGATTCGTATGCGGCATAATTGAGACCGAGGCCCACCAGCGCTGTGAGCCAACCTGGCATTGCGAGTCCGATGGCGGGCAATCCGAAGTAAAGAAAAAGCAGTTGTACTAAAACAGGCGTGCCCCGAAAGAATTCGATATACCCGGTGCACAAACCCTGCAGCCAGCGCGGACCTTTCCACTGTCCTAAAGCCAAGGGCATCCCCAGCACGACGGCGATACACATCGAGCCGAATGCAATCAGTACCGTGACCAGGGCAGCCCGTGTCAGTCGCACCAGTGCTTCGCGCCAGTTGAACGAAACGTTAGTCATGTCATAAGCAACAGCTGCTGAACTCACACCTGAACGAATTTGGGCTTGAAACTCCACCTGTGCCTCGTTCCAGAGATTCCACTTCTTCAATATTCTTTCGAGTGTGCCGTCGGCGATGATCCTGGCGATCGCCTCATCCACCTGGCCCTTCAATACCTCGTCGCCCTTGCGCAACCCGATAACATAAAGTCCACGCATGAAAGGCGCGCCTGCAGGTTTCAAGTTTGCATTGCCGCGCGCGTAGAAAGCTTCTGCCGGCACGTCCATGAGAACGGCATCAAGACGTCTCAATTCGAGATCGCGGTAGGCGCCGACCGGGTCGGCATAACTGCGAAACGGAATACCCTGTTGCTGTAACAGTCGCGAGGCTGCGGTGTTGCCGAGTGTCCCTACGGTGCGTTTCTCACAGTCTGCTAATGAGTGAATGGAATCGTCGTTACGTCTGACTGTTAGCTGGAGTTGAAAAATGTAGTAGGGTTTGCTAAAGAGAATCTGTTGGGCGCGATCTGCCGTGGGTTCGAGGCCGTTTACGATCACGTCGAAAGAGTGCCGTTGCAAAGCGGAAACGAGGGTCTCCCAATCGCTCGGCACGAATTCGGCTTTTCGACCCATAGCGTTCGCGAGGGCGTCGACCATTTCCTTTTCGTATCCAATATAGCTGTCGGGGTTAGCGGGATCTGTGAATACGTAGGGAGCGCCGCCGCTCGGGTCCGCCCCCCAGCGCAACACCTGTTGAGCGTCGCTCGAGGAAAGCGCGCAGTGGCAGACAAGAATAATCAAGAGACTTCTTTGAGCAAAACCAGACAAACGATGCAAAGGAACACTCCCCCAGTTAAAAACTGAACATCTTCGGGCGATGGTAGACCATTCGTGGAAATTTGTAAGGCCACAACATTTCCTCGATCGAATGGGACTACGCCTATCCCTTGAACGTCAATTGGCCCTCGTGTAGCATTGGCCGCCTAAGTAGCATGAGCCTGAGTCTGTGTACTTTCACCAGCCGCTCTTGTCAACGAATAAAACTACAAGCGAGATTCCAAATGTGCACTGATAGAAGAGACTTCCTGCGCTTATCGGCCGGCGTGGCCGGCGCAACGCTGTTAGGCGCGTCGTCAGCAAAGTCTGACGAAGTTCCATCGACAGCGAGCATCCCGGGGCCCGTTCTCAAACTGGCGAGGATGACAGACGAAGTCGTGCCAATCACTCTCGCTGAGCGCAAAGCTCGCATCGAGAAAGCGCGCCGGCTGATGAGGGAAAATCATATCGATGCAATATTCATCGAGCCGGGCTCCAGCATGTTTTATTTTACCGGGATGCGCTGGAGCACCAGCGAACGAATGCTTGCCATGGTGATTCCCGCGCGCGATGAGATCGCCTGGGTTTGTCCAAAGTTTGAAGAGCAACGCGCTCGCGAACTGATTCAGATTGGCGACGATGTCCGCACCTGGGAAGAGGACCAGAGTCCCTACCGGCGTGTTGCCGAGATTTTAAGAGATCGGGGAATTCGCACCGGGACTGTCGGAGTAGAAGAGCGCGTACGCTTCTTCCTTTATGACGGGATTCGTGCAGCCGCACCGGCACTGCAGTTTGTTAGTGCGACCCCGGTCACCGCAGGGTGCCGCATGTTCAAATCACCCGCGGAATTGGCGCTGATGCAACGCGCTAACGACATCACTATCGCTGCTTACAAGGCCACGCGCGATAGTATGCGCCCTGGAATGACGCAGGATCAGTTTGCCGGTAACTGCGCGGCTGCTTTTCGCGCTCTGGGTGTGTCGGGGGGGATTTTTGTCAGCTTCGGCAAATACACGGCCTTTCCGCATGGCAGCAGCACGCCGCAAAAACTGGAGGAAGGCGACGTCGTCTTAATGGATGGAGGATGTAGTGTCGAGGGTTACCAATCTGACATCACGCGCACATTTGTCTTCGGTAAGCCGACCCAACGCCAGCGCGACGTCTGGAACATCGAACGTAAAGCACAGGATATCGGGTTTGCCGCTGCCAAGGTTGGGGCTCCGTGTGAGGCCGTCGATGCGGCGGCGCGCAAGGTGATCACGGATGCTGGTTTTGGGCCGGATTACAGAGTTCCTGGCCTGCCGCATCGCACTGGGCACGGCATCGGCCTTGACGGCCATGAATGGACCAACTTCGTTCGAGGCAACAAGACGCCAATTCAGCCCGGAATGTGTTTTAGTGATGAACCGACAATAGCGATCTACGGTGAGTTTGGGATCCGGCTGGAAGATTGTTTGTATATAACCGCAGAAGGACCACGGTTTTTCACTAAACAGAGCGAGTCAATCGATGAACCTTTGTGATGTGCGACATGATTCACCTCGTCGAGGACCATCGCAAGAAACCCCATTGCATAATCACGACAAGCTGGTGAAGGACATCGGGCAAGAAACTGATGGCTAGGCAAACCGACGACAAGGTCTGGTTCAACTCAGAACACAGGTTGCGCGTATGTGCGAAGAGGTTAGCGGAACCGCGAGCCGCAGCAACCGGTCCGCCGATTCGTTTCAAGTCATTTCTTTAAGGACTGGAGGCCCTCGCCGTTCTGCAGTTGAGTGGTTTGCGGAATCTCAAGCCGCAGCGACGGGGTCGAGTGATCTGTGTCAAGTCGTTTTTCTAAGGACCGGGGTGGGTCGCCGTTCTGCAACCCGGGATTCAGATTGGCCCTGAACCCAATAGCATGCAGATTAGCCAGACTAAGAAGAACCCCAGCAATCCTGCTACAGCACTTAGGACGCAGATTAATGAAGTTTCGATCAGTTCCTGAATGTTTTTCTGTTCTGTCATGGGAGACCTTGGGTTTCTCAGAACGGTGATGGTGTGTTGCCGGGTTTTTCCAGTATTACCGCAAGCTCATCGTGGTACGCACCCATTGCCACGACGCTGTGGACCCTCCAGTCATTGCGGCCGTCCTCTTTCAAGAGCCTTTCCAGCTCCTTGCGGCGGTTGACCAGATCCACTTTGTAGTCGTAGACCGCAGCGGCTGAGCTGTTCGTCGCTCGAGTCTGCGAACTGCGATTAAAAACCTTGGAGAATAGCGAGAACTGCACCTGCTACTAACGCCGCAATACGAAATTGGTTTGCGCTCATTGAGCCTCCCAGAAACTCGATTCGTCCATTTGGGGCCGGAATTATCGTACCGTTGCCCGCGCTACACGCTTGGATTACAATGAGTCTCGATTCAGACTTGTCAGGCGCGATTCTTTTCTGAACCTTCCTGGGTGATGCTCCAGCTTAACGGCAAGCGTGTGACAAGTCCTCAGAAGGTGCTCAAGAATTCCTCAAAGATATTTCTCAAGAAACCGTTTTATGGGGCAACAGGAAAGTCATTTTTATACGTTTGGTCGCTTTCGCCTGAAGACCGCTGAGCGTGTCCTTCTGCGCGAAGGAGAGCCTGTTCCACTGACTCCCAAAGGTTTTGACATACTCCTTACGCTTGTAGAAAAGGTTGGCCATGTCGTCGAAAAAGACGATTTGATGAAGAGAGTGTGGCCAAGCACCTTCGTTGAAGAAGGGAATCTAACGCAGAATGTCTCCCTTCTGAGGAAGGCCCTGGGCGAGAGTTCTAGCGGTCCGCAGTTTATTGAAACAGTCCCAAGACGTGGCTATCGATTTGTCGCATCTATCAGTGAAGACTGGGACGACAAGCCAGGCCAAATTTCCTCAGCGAAGACGACCACTGAGCTGCCGGGGGCCGAACGAGTTACGGGAGATGGTGTCTATTCGACTATCCGAGCGATAGGAACGGCACCCACAGCTGACTCAATCCAAAGCGGGCCTGCGGTGCAACCCGCATCAAAGGTTTCTCGCGCGGCGTTTCGACTGCCCGGTTTCCGGCAGGATAGTCATGGATTTATCCTGGCTGCGGCGGCCGTGTTGTTTGCGCTTATTGGTGTGGTCTATTTCACAGGACGTGGGCGGGATGGAGGTGCTGGCAGCAGCGCCATCCAATCAATCGCCGTCTTGCCCTTCGTTGATGATGTGTCCGACTCAGATGCCGAATACTTGAATGACAAGATCGCCGAAAGTCTCATCAATAGTCTCTCGAAGATTCCTAAATTGCGTGTCGTTCCGCGCAGTGTAGTTGCCAGCTATAAGGGCAAGGATACTGATCCGCGCAAGATCGGACGCGAGCTGAATGTTCGCGCGGTCGTTACCGGGCGAATGCAACGTCATGGCGACATTATTAGTATTCAAGCGGATCTGATCGACATCGAGAATGTTGCCCAACTCTGGGGACAACACTATGATCACAAGCTCGCTGATGTGCTGCTGGTGCAGGAAGACATCTCGCGCGACATCTTCGAAAACCTGCGTCTGAAATTGAACGTTGAGGAGAAAAAACAACTAGAGGCGTACCGGCTCTATTTGAAAGGGCGCAACTCCTGGAACAAACGAACTGAAGATGGATTGCAGCAGGGCATTGATTATTTTCAGCAAGCCATTGACATCGACTCAAACTATGCTCCAGCTTACGCAGGCCTGGCTGATTGCTACAACATGTTAGTGGTCTATGGCGTGCGACAACCTAGTGATGGCTTTCCAAAGGCCAAAGACGCGGCTCTCAAGGCGCTTGAGATTGATGAGACGTTAGCCGAAGCGCACACTTCTCTGGCCTTTATTAAGTTTCGCTGGGATCGGGATCGACTCGGTACCGAACAGGAGTTTCAGCAGGCGATCAGGTTTAAGCCCTCATATGCGCCAGCTCATCAGTGGTACAGCTCATACCTCGTGGCCCTTGGCCGGTTCGACGAAGCAATCTCCGAAGCGAAACGCGCACAGGAACTCGAACCTTTGTCGTTCATTGCCAGTTCTCATCTAGGCTGGATCTACTACCTTTCGGGCCAGAATGATCGAGCGATCGAGCAATGCAAGAAAATTCTGGATCTTGATCCCAACTTCTTTCCGGCGCGTCGCTACCTCGGCCTCGCCTACGAACAAAAGAGAATGTATCCGGAGGCTATTGCTGAGTTTCAAAAAGGCGTAAAGCTCACTGGCAGCCCGCTTATGTTGGCACTATTAGGCCACGCTTACGCGGCTTCGGGAAGAACTGCGGAAGCCAGGCAAGTGCTCAACGATTTGGAGCAGTTGCAAAGCCGGCGTTATGTCTCGCCCTACACTGTTGCCGCAATCTATGCTGCCCTCGGAGGACAGGATGAAGCGTTCAAGTGGCTGGAGAAAGCGTATGATGAGCGCGATATCTGGTTAATGAATCTCAGGGTGGATCCGGTGTTTGCCAGGCTCCAATCAAATCGGAGGTTCCTGGACCTTCTGACGCGCACCGGTCTGCGCCCATAGATAGTGTGGCCCCGCTCGATCCAGGTTGCAATTCCACCGTCAAGCTGAATCACTTCAATGGCTAACATCGTCAAAGAGCCTTGCGATGAAGGTGTCATCCTGTCAGGAATTGCTGCAGGTGATTGTTCGCAGGCGCTGGGCCGTTGGATCCTCGCTGCCACGATTCTTGCTTCCAGCATGGCTTTCATCGACGGTACCGTTGTTAACGTAGCGCTCCCGTCGTTACAGAACAATCTGAATGCAACTGTGATCGGTGTGCAGTGGGTTGTCGAATCCTATTCACTCTTCCTTTCTGCGCTGTTGCTAGTTGGTGGCGCCCTCGGTGATCGTTACGGACGCAAACTTGTCTTCTTGATTGGAGTCTCACTTTTCGCTGTCGCGTCCGCAGGCTGCGGGATTGCTGCAAGCATCAACCAGCTGATTGCGGCGCGAGCTATTCAGGGGATTGGAGGAGCAATGCTGGTTCCCGGAAGCCTCGCGATCATCAGCTCATCTTTTGCGAAGGATCAGCGAGGCAAAGCTATTGGGACGTGGTCAGGCTTTTCGGCGATCACTACTGCCATTGGTCCCGTGTTTGGGGGCTGGCTCGTAGAACATGTTTCCTGGCGAGCAGTCTTTTTTCTGAACCTGCCGCTGGCGGCTGCAGTGCTTCTCATTTCTTTGTGGAGAGTGCCGGAGACCCGGGACAAGAGCCAGCGTGGACCACTTGATTGGAGCGGTGCGGTGCTTGCCACAATCACACTGGGAGGACTCGTCTACGGTCTAATCGAGTCGTCAAGAGTCGGCTTCTTACGACCAATCGTCCTGGCCTCGCTCGCCATCGGTGTTGTCTCACTCCCCGTCTTTGTTTTCAACGAATCTCGCGCACGGAATCCCATGCTTCCTCTCCGCTTATTTCACTCGCGAAATTTCAGGGGGGCGAATCTCCTGACGCTGCTGCTATATGCCGCACTTGGCGGCAGTCTTTTCTTTCTGCCGCTCAACTTGATTCAGATTCAAAGATATTCAGCGACTGCGGCCGGAGCGGCACTGTTACCTTTTGTAGTCATCATGTTCACACTATCGCGATGGTCTGGCGGCTTAGTTGATCGTTTTGGTTCGCGGCTGCCTTTAATTGTCGGACCGGTGATAGCAGCCGCTGGATTTGCCCTTTTTGCCCTGTCCGATCTGAACACTAACTACTGGGTGAGTTTCTTTCCTGCCATCGCAATCCTCGGCTTTGGCATGGCCATTAGCGTAGCGCCCTTAACAACTACAGTCATGGGTTCGGTCAGCGAGGAGCAGGCAGGCATTGCCTCCGGGATAAACAACACTGTCTCACGCACAGCGGGCCTTCTCGCGATCGCAATATTTGGCATCCTTATGCTGCAAACATTCAGTAACGCTCTCGTCCATAGACTGAACGAGATAAGGGTCGACGTGGGTGTGCGACGTTCACTCTATGAACAACGGGTGAAATTGGCGGGCATCGAGTTGCCCGCTACTATAGACGTGGAAATGCGAGAACAAGTCGAACAGGCAATTGCTGGTTCCTTCATCTCGGGCTTTCGCTTGATTATGTTCTCCGCCGCCGCTCTGGCCCTCGGAGGAGCGCTGACTTCCTGGCTAATGATTGACGCGAAGAAGGGAAGGTGATCGCTATCGAGACTTCTTGTCGCGCGCGTTATCGCTCAGTTTGTTGAAGCAGCTCTTTCAGATATTGCTGCCAAATCATGGGCAGGGAATGCGTACCATGGCCGCGCGTTTGGTCGCTGATAGGTATCAGCACGTAGCGGCCCTGTTTGACCCGCTTGATCTCGCGTTCCATCAAACCCAACTCTGGTGGATTTATCAGATCGTCCGCGGAGTTTATTGCCAAAAGTGGCGCCTTGATGTCCTCAAGCTTTGGGGCGGGGTCGTATTCACGCGACGCATCGAAGTAATAAAGCATGTCGTTGGCGTCCGTTCGCGCCAGGCCGGCGCGCAATCTATCCTCGTAGAACTTATCCGCGGCGTCGCGCGTGGCAGCTTGCTTCTGCCATTGCAAAGGAGCACTGCCCATAAGCAGGAGAATATTTTCGGCGGAAACGAGTCCCTGTTGCGGTTGGGATTTGTATTCGCCACCACTCCAGGCCGGATCCTTGCGAATCGCATCCATAATCATCCTGCGCATTATGCGATTGCGGCCGGCGATCTGTACCGGAAAGCTTGCCAGCGGCATTAACGCATCCATGAAGTCAGGATACGTTTCACCCCAGACCCAGGTATGCATCCCGCCCATTGAAGTGCCCATTACCAAACGCAGATGGTTGACCCCAAGCTTGTCCGTGATGAGTTTGTACTGGGCCGACACCATGTCGTCGTAGATGTAATGAGGAAACCTGGCGTGTAGACCATCGCTGGGTTTGCTCGAGCCGCCATGCCCGATACCATCGGGAAGGATGATGAAATAGTGCGTCGCGTCCAGTAGTTGACCCGGGCCAAACAAAACGCCGGCAAATGTTTGTGAGAGAAACTGTGTTCCGGTCCCGCCCGTGCCATGCATAATCAGGACGGCGTTGCGCACTACTCCAGTGCTATCGCGTCTCGGAGTCCCAATTGTGCGGTAGTGAATGTTCAACTGGGGCAGGACTTCGCCGCTGCGGAAATGAAAGTCTGCAATTTTGTAGTCGCCTTCAACTGGCGCAGGGTAGTTTATTTGTCGGGAAGCGGTGGATCGGGATTGTGTTTGAGCCAAACACGTAAGACTACAGACAAATAGAAACAGGAGTAGCACGCGTAATCGCATGATCTATTTCCTTCCCATTTTTTGTTGGTAAAAGGAGTGTTTAGAAAGAGTGCCTTGAAAGATTCTTTCTGCACGCTTCTTTTCTCATTCACACCTTGGCTTCTTGCCCGGTGATATAGCAACATACCCAAGTATAGAACCGTTACGGGTTTCCTTCTCGCTTCAATCTTATTGGTCTGTCACGAAAAACCGATGAAACGGTTTCACCTTGATTTGAGTAAGAGCGAGTCCATCGGGCTAAAGCCACGGTGAGAATGGGCAGGTGACTCACTTCGACAGCGGCCAAATGACCTTTCCGGTCTTGTCGATGTACCCGAACGTGTTGTATTCCCGGTTTAGTACCTGGGCCAGCCCACCATGAAAGGAGAAGGCATCGTCGAATTGCATCGGAATTACTAACTTGCCCATTTTGTTTATGAAACCGGTCTTGGAGCAGTTGGTAACTCCGGCAAGTCCTTCCGAGAAGGGCGCGGCATATTCAAACTGGGCGTCGATCGCCATCTTTCCAGTTTTATCGATGTAACCATATTTCCTGGTGGAGCCCTGCCTGGAACCTGTTTCGTCTGACGGACACCAGCTCAGATTAACCGGGACCTTCACCGCTGCAAGTCCTTCGCTGAAGTCTTCTGCATCTTCAAACCTCGCTGCGATCACCAGCTTCCCCGACCTGTCCATGTAGCCGGCCTTGCCATGCGTTGCGATTGCCGCCAATCCCTCCGAGAAGGAATGATAACTTGGACCATAATCGACCGGCGGCGTTACCAGTTTCTTTCCGTTGTGATCGTAATAGGCGACATCACCATGTATTAGTGCACCTACGATGCCCTCGCTGAAGCCAAGCGTTACATCGAGTGGCACTGGGAAGAGTAGCTTGCCCGTGTGGTCTATAAAGCCGCTGGTCTCGCCTTGCTCGACTCCGGCGAGCCCTTCGCTAAAGTCCTCCGCGTGTTTGAACTTCAAAGGGATGGCGAGTTTTCCAGTCTTGTCGATGTAGCCCCAGCGTCCAGGCTCTGAGATCAGTCCAAGATTTGGGATCCGTGTTTGGCCGATGTTTACGGCAGCGAGCCCCTCTGAAAAATCGTTGATGATCTGATATTCGGGTCGCAAGATGATCTGGCCGGACGGGTCGATGAACACGACCTTACCTTGAGAAACTACGCGAGCCAGACCATCCTGAAATGCCTCGCCGCTCTCGAACTGTGGGGTGATGACTATTTTTCCGGATTGATCTATGTAGCCCCATTTGCCTTCTTTTGCTACAGGGAAGAGTAGTTGTTGTTTAGACTCTTGTGCCGACAGAAGCGGCAGAAATGTGAAGAGGCCAAGCAAGACGACGGAGAGAGATTTTTGAGGCTGAATGAGCATGGACGCAGTCTGGCAATTGTAGTTCGCCATCTGCCAATTGCCAACAGCGATTGACTACCGGAAGGACGCGCGATCACTCAACTGAATCCAAGGCAGTGATCATTCACGCGAGAGCAAAGTGGGGCCTTAGGGACATCTTCCACGACAAGCACCTTTGGTTGTACCGGACTCTCCTGTCGGCGTACTAAGTACCGAGCTGCGGGGACCGTTCTTTTGGCCCTGCGCGGACTACCAGATATGGGGTTCTGTCCCCTTTCAAGAAACACAGATGGGAGATTCCGTCGAGCGAGGATAAGCCCGCCTCAGAGTTACATGGGCAACAGGTAGTCGAGAAGATTTTCCAATTGCTGATAGTCAGAATGTCTGGTCACATACTCATTGCGCCGGACACCGACTTCCATTAGCGCGGTTCGATCCGCTCCATGCTCATGCGAGACGATGACCACGGGAACGGTTCCTAACGCCGCGTTCTTGACGATTTGTCGCGCGGCCACTATCTCGTAGAGCAAGGGTATATCCAGGTCCACCAGCAAGAGATGTGGATAAACGTATCGAGCCCGCTTGGCCGCATCCTGTCCATTATCTGTATCAATTACCTTGTAGCCATTCAGTTCAAGAACTTCCTTCATTTCAACCCGCGTGTCGTTCTGATCGTCTACCACCAGCACCACGGGATTGTCTGCGTCAGACAGCCGGAGAAATCTATGGTCTGAGACTGGGGACTTCAGTCCGTGCAAGTTACTAGCCATGGAGAGTACCTCGATCCTTGTTTGTTTGGCTTCGCTGTTGTGGGACGAGTTAATTATAGCGAATGCAAAGTTTAGACTGGCTGTTATATTGGGTCTGTGCGCTAACACACATAGGCGTGTATAATTTGGAGAAACGTTGGGAGATTTCTCTTAGGAGTGTCCACCGAAGGGGCAATGTTCATTCCTATCAGAAGGAAGGTTCATGGTTATGATCCCCAAAAGTCGAAGACCAGTCGGAAACTGGCTATTGGATGCGTTGCCAGAAGTAGTCTATAAGCGCCTTGTGAACGATCTGAAGCCCGTCTCTTTTTCTCTCGGTGATGTCATTTATGAATCAGGCGGTCAGATGTCTCACGTACATTTTCCCACGACCTCCCATGTTTCCTTGCTTTATACAATGATCGACGGCATGACTGCCGAGATGGGCCTGGTCGGAAACGAAGGGGTCGTGGGTATTGCTCTATTTATGGGCGGGGATACGACACCAAATCGGGCGGTTGTCCAGGGAGCCGGTGAAAGCCTCAAACTAAAGGCGAAGGTGTTGCATCAGGAATTCAGCCGGGGAGGTGAATTTCAACGTTTACTGCTTCGTTACACGCAGGCTTTGATCACGCAAATCTCACAGACCGCCGTTTGTAATCGTCTTCATTCAGTGGAACAAAGACTCTGTCGTTGGTTGTTGATGACCCACGACCGCACGCATTCGGATGAGTTGCAAATGACCCAGGAGTTCATCTCTAACATGCTGGGAGTGCGTCGCGAAGGCGTGACACACGCTGCTCAAGGTCTGCAGAACCAGGGAATGATTAGCTATGTGCGTGGCCATATCAAGATTCTTGACCGGTCCTTGCTGCAGAAGCGTGTTTGCGAGTGTTACGACGTGGTCAGAATCGAGCAAAGCCGCCTGTTTGGCTAAGTCTCTTGCGTGGTTGCGCCAAGGATGGATCACAAATCTGCGTTCAGCCCTTTTTCTTCGACTCTGCCGACTTCATTGAGGAGTAGTTTCACTGTTCGATCAACCTCTTATTGATTGGAGGCTGCCCCTCCATGGCGCAGCCTTGGCTTTTATAACAAGTGTCGTAACCCTCGACCTGGTAACAAGCTGACCGCGGTTCTTCGGACAAGCAAGTCTGCACATAGTTGTCATGAGACTGGACGTATGTGTCTTGGCGCACAGACGACCGGCCCTCTTCAGTGTTACTCATAAAGGGTCAAAACTGCGCAAAGACCAACCGACGCCAAACGTGCGGCGGCGTTAACCAGCAGCGAGGGTCCGCTGCGCAATGACGCCGCCCCGCATTGAGCAATTAGCGCTATTGGAACCATGCGTACCTGGCTCGTGCGCAACGAGCATCTGGAGTATTTAACCAAGGAGAATGAGTCATGTTGTGGACGATATTGGTAATTCTGCTGATACTGTGGCTACTGGGATTCATCGGGCACGTTGGTGGTAGCCTGATACACATCCTGCTGGTCGTAGCTGTGATTGTGTTGGTGATTAACCTCGTGTCTGGTAGACGCACGGTTTAGGCGTTAACCAAATGCCTCAGGTTACGAGCACCAACGATCCACCCGCCAACCGGCTACTGGCCACGTTGTCAAAGAAAGAATACGCGCGATTGCTGCCGGAGTTGAAATTTACCACCCTGGTCTTTGGCGACGTGTTGTTTAATCCTGGCGACAAGATCAACCACGTCTATTTTCCGAACGACTCTATCATCTCGTTACTGTCCGCCGTGGCTGAGAGGTCCACTCTCGAGATTGGAATGGTCGGAAACGAGGGCATGGCAGGACTCCCGATTTTTATGGGAGTAGATGTGTCGCGAACGCGCGCACTCGTGCAGGGCTCGGGCTCGGCCATGAGAATGACATCGACGGCTATGCGCAGGGAGGCCAACCACCTGGGATCTCTTCATAGGCTGCTGCATCGCTATACTCACTCGTTGCTGACACAAGTTTCTCAGTCGTCCGCCTGCAATCGTTTTCATAACGTGGACGAACGGCTGGCGCGCTGGTTATTGATGACCGAGGATCGTCTGGGCACTGAGGAATTTCGTCTGACCCAGGACTTTATGTCTAATATGCTCGGCGTCCGCCGGGAAGGGGTCAATAAGGCGGCCGGCGCTTTGCAGAGTGAGAAACTGATTCGTTACAGCCGTGGCAAGATCAGCATTCTCGATCGGGCAGGTTTGGAGCGCGCCGCTTGCGCGTGTTACGCCATCGTCAAGGCCGAAAGTGATAGTTACCTGAGTTGAGGAGAAAGCAATCCTTATTCATATATGATTTGATCGCATTTTCACTGCAAGAACCGATTGATTCTCTCAAAAACATCTCCAAGCAAATTCTCATCGGCGAGGTAGACCAGGCGAAATAGGCCCTTGCGCGGATCGGCGCCGAAGCCTGAGCCAGGCACAACCAACACGCCTGTCTGCATAAGCAGATCGAGTACGAGAGTCTCATCAGATCTATCAATCGGATCGGCGACCTTGAGCATTAAGTAAAAAGCAGCTTCGGGCACATCGCAAGTAAGAAGCTCGATCCTCTTCACAGATTTAACGACGAAGTCTCGTCGCTTTTTGATCTCGCGCACAAACTCAGCAAGAAAAGTCTTGTCGCCATCCAACGCGGGCCGGACGGCGTATTGCGTTGGCGTTGGTGAGCAAAGGCGTCCGCTTGCAAGACGACCGATGGAGCGCGTGAGGTCCGGCATCAATTCTTCATGCGTAAAACGCATCCAGCCTACACGCCAGCCCGGCACCAGGTGAGTCTTGGACAGGCTCTCCAAAGTGATCACGGGCACATCGATCTCCTGCGACAATACGGAGACCGGCGACGGCTGCCTCGCAAAGCACAGCTCTCGGTAAACTTCGTCAGCGATTACCAGTAGTTTATGTCGCGCTGCCAATTCCAGGAGTTGCCTGGTGCTTTCATCAGGAATGACGGACCCGGTCGGATTGTTCGGATTGATCAAAAGGAGAGCGCGCGTTTTCACGTCTATCAATGAATCAATCTCGTCAAGTG
>WNFY01002811.1_pt1 | contig 18149 bp, 14 predicted proteins | sample 5400091 | NCBI WGS metagenome assembly WNFY01 (sample SAMN13153364, study PRJNA577476) | soil metagenome | isolation source: 60 cm soil or saprolite under grassland replicate 1 | place: USA:California | collected 2016-06-15
CCGCGTCCAAACCATTGCTAATACACATGAGCGTCGTTTCCTGCTCGGTCGCTTCGAATCCCAAAAGGTCCTGAAATCGCCACGTAGCGCGATTTTGCACAAGCCCGTTCACTTCAAGGTGCCAAAGATCAACATTCACTCTGGGATCAACCACATTCTTCGTCACGCAATAAAACAACTCGTTAGGCGTAATCGGCTCGACGATGCGGCCTTTGTATTGCGTGCCGTCGTAGCTGAATGTTGCAGCACGATAAAGTTTGCGGACCAGCGCAACACCTCCGCCCGCCGCTGCGACTCCGATTGCGCTCAGGACAAACGCGCGCCGACCAATAGCGGGAGTAAACTCGTAGTCCTGCTGCGAGATTTTTCGCGTTGTTAGAAATTGAAAGCCAAGGACGAGCGTTCTCTCGAACAAAAAAACGCACAACGCGAAGCCTACAAGTGTGACCAAGCGCGCGACATCGATCGGCAGGCCAACGTAGCTTGTGCCAAGGACTGGCCAGAGCGCGATAGCACCTGCAACGATCGGCAGCAAAACAAAGATCGATATCGTCCACATCGCGGACACGCGCGCCGGATTGCGTCGCACGAACAATCCGAAAATCACTCCGCCAATCGCGCTCACTACGAGTTGGCCGACGATTGTCGATCCAACGCCAATTTGCTTCAGATGATTGTATCCCCCGACCTTGCTCATTAGAGAAAGAAACGGACCAGGGGGAATAAAAACTGAAAGGCGGTCGCCGATGATCACGAGCGGGGTCGCGACACCCAGTGCAGCAAGCAATAGCATCACCGTTGTCATCACGATTCCGCCGAGCAGTCCGGCAACCAGACCAGCGAAGATCGCCTTTGTTCTACTCATTCAGCGCGAATATGAGTTGTGGAGGCGGTTGTGCCAAGCGCCTGATCATTCGCTTCGGCGTTCGCCGCAACGAACGCCGCTACAACAATTCAGCGTCACTCTTGGGCGCCCCAAGAAGTTTTCGTACCCGCTCCACGACCATCGCAGATGTCAGCTGTTTCATGCAGGCATGGTCAAACGGGCATTGGCTCAGCCGGCGGTAATTGCATGGCGAACATGGTAAGTCCAAGCGCACGACCGATTCCGGTCGCCGATAAGGTCCGATGCGAACCGGATTCGTCGGGCCGAACACGCTGACCATCGGCTTGCCGAGCGACGCAGCGACATGCATTGCGCCAGAATCATTCGTCACGCAAATCTCGGAACGCTCAATAAGCGCTGCCAATTCTGCGGGCGTCGTTTTGCCGGAAAGATCACGTGCGCCGGGTGCGGCGGCTGCGATTTGTCGGCATCGCGCCTCATCGCGTTTTGTACCCGCCAGAGCGACAGCAAATCCCTCGTCAAGAAAGTGCCGCGCGACAGCTGCGAATCCTTCAATGGTCCAGTGCTTGGTCTCCCATATGGTTCCCGGCGCCAGCACCGCGAGCGCTTTAGACGCGGGCACGCCGTGCTCCTCCAAGAGGCGCTGCACATTACGCGCGGTTTGCGATGAAAGGTGAATGGTGAGGTCTGGTGGGTTGTTGTCGAGGCCCAGCAACGGCCCGACCCAGAGGTAGCGATCGATTGCGTGAACATCGAGTGTCGGAATAGGAATGCGGTGCGTGTAGGCGATCCATGAACGCTCTCGCGCGCCCCGCCAACCATGGCCGGATATGTTCTTGACGGGCCGATCAAATCCAATGCGCGCAGGCGCTCCGCTGACAAGAGCGAAAAAGGCCGAGCGCGCCTGACCGTGCAAATCGATCACTAAATCGTACTTTGCACGGCGGATTTGCTTGAGCAGATCGAGAAACGCCAGCAGCGCACGCCATCTGCGGCCGCGCTTCGAGAAATCGCGCCGCGCAAAAAGAACGACATTCGAGAGCGCCGGATGGCAGCGCACGATCTCCGCGTTCTCCGGCGTGATCAGCCAGTCGATCCGCGCCGCTGGATAACGTGCGCGCAGCTTCACCAGCACTGGCAGCGTATGGACCACGTCGCCCAAGCCCGAAAGCTTGATCAATAAGATGCGCGAAAACTCTGCGGATTTTAGTCCCGACGCGTCCGCGTTGTTTGTGCGTGCGTTTTCAATTTGGCCGTTCAACTAGCAAAAGTAGATCAGACCCGCCACGGCGGGCAAGCTGACAAGCACCCCATTCGTTGTATCCGCTCGCTGCCTGCCGCGTCGTGGCAGCGAGAACGCGGGTGCGCCGGCATCACCAGATGGAATTTGCCAATGGACTATTCCAATGCTACGCGCACCAGCGTCGCGAGGATGCGAGCGCCAGCGACAAACGTGCCACGCAGCGTGCCTGAGACTTTCGATTCTCCACCGGTGCGGCGGCGATGGTTTACTGGAATCTCGAGAATGCGCAGTCCGGTACGCGCAGCTTTCATCTGCATCTCCAAATTCCAGCCATAAGTCTGCTCGCGCATGTTCAGTTTCGCGAGCGCGTCGCGGCGAATCGCGCGAAACGGACACATGTCGGTGTAACGAACGCCGTAAAGCAGTCGCACGATCAATCCGGCACCTCGCCCGGACAAAACCTGCTGGAAGTTCATGCTGCCAGGTTCACGCTGGCCACGCGTGCGCGAGCCGATCACGAAATCATGGGTCCTACGCATGACTGGATCAACAAGCTGATTCATCAACGCCGGGACGTCGCTGCCGTCGCCATCTAGAAACACAACGACGTCGCATTCAGCCGAAAGCGCACGAATGCCTGCCGTGCATGCGCGCCCATATCCACGCGGTGCGGTCGCCACGCGCGCGCCTGCTTCACGCGCGCGCTCGGCTGTGCGATCGGTGCTGCCGTTATCGACCACGATCACTTCGTCAGGTACACCTGTCGCGAAACATTCGCTTACAACGCCGGCGATTGGTTCCTCCTCGTCAAGCGCCGGGATAATGACCGACACGTTGCTCATCGCAAAACCACCCACGCAAGGGTGAAATAAATTACCAGCGCAACAAAATCGGCCAGGGCGAGTGTGACTGGTCCCGCGGCAATTTTCAGGTCGAGCTTGAATCGGTGAAGAAGTGAAGGCACGCCCAGGCCAAGTGCGCACGCAGTGATGAGCGAAAGCGCGATGCTGCCGCCAATGACAAACGCTCCAAGTACATCGTTGCGCCAGACCCAAACGATCGTGCCGACAACAAACCCGCACGCCACGCCCAACAGCAGTGCCGTTATTATTTCACGGCGGAACGCCGTCGCCAGCCATCGCCACGTGACCGAGACGGAGCGAAACGCATGAATCGTCACGCTCATGGATTGCATGCTCACGCTTTCGTTCAGCGCAAGCACCATGGTGAGAAAAAACGCCAGCACCAGGCTACGCGCCAATGTTGCTTGGAAAAAGCCTGCTAGGATCGCTGAGAGGGTACCGCCAGTCACCGTGACAAGCAGCCAAGGGAAGCGAAACCGAAAGCCGCGCCAGGGCGACGCGACGCGAATTTGCTCGATGCGAAACCCAAGCGCCTCAAAAAATTCCGGACTCACCGGCGCCACCGCGCGTTGTCGATCCTCGCTCTCGCCGGCCTCCAAAATTTCCTCCGCAAAGAGGTTCGCATCGATAATGCCGATGACGCGGCGTTGTTCGTCCACAACAGGGAAAGCGAGAAATTTGTAGAGCACGAAAAACTCGCATGCGTCGAGGACGGTTGCGGTTGCGGGAATGGCCATAACGCGCCGGACCATGATTTCGCCCAGCGGCGTTTCGAGCGAGGCGGTCAGCAAACGCCGCGTGGGCACCACGCCCACCAGCCGCTCCTGTTCATCAACGACATAAAAATAAATGACGCGCTCACCCACGCCTTCGCGCCGAATGCGCTCCAGCGCGACGCCCACAGTCATGTCCGCATCAAGCAACGGAAAATCCTTACGCGCATGATCCACAACCGGCGCATCGAAATCGGGAATGCCGGGAGCGATGTTCATCTCTCTACCCGATGAACAATTCCCTTGTTCTTCAAAATTTCGCTCGCCTCGCTGAAATAATCGCGAATGTCGGATTGGGTGCGGATCCAATCGATGTAACGGGCGATGCCTTCGCCCAGATCGACAGTGGCTTTGTAACCGGCGGATCGAGCAAGTGTAGTGTCGCTGGTAAGATGGCGCATTTCGCCGGGACGAAATTCGCCGTTGATCTCGGGCGCGATGTCGATCTTCAGAATATCCGAAAGCTGTTCGGCGATTTCGCGAATCGGTGTGCCGTGTCCGCTGCCGATGTTTATAGCCAGTCCGTCGAGCTTATCGGTTTCCGCGGCGAGCAGGTTTGCGCGCGCGATGTCTTCCACGAAGGAAAAATCGCGCGTTTGTTCGCCGTCTTCGTAAAGCACCGGTGACAGATTGTTCAGCAGCCGTGTGCAAAAAATCGCGATCACGCCCGTGTAAGGATTAAAAATCGACTGCCGCGGTCCGTAGGTGCAGGAATAACGCAGCGCGACCGTAGGGATACCGACTTGTTTTCCCCATAGCAGCACGAGCCGCTCTTGATCAACCTTCGTCAGGCCGTAAACGGTTTCGCCGCCCACCGGCGCGTTCTCGGGAGTGGGAACGCTCTTCGTGATGGTGCCGCAGAGGGGGCAATGCACTTGCCAATCGCCTTTACGCAGTTGTTCCACTGGACGCACAGAAGGAAAAACCAAGCCGTGTTTCGGGCAATCGCCGGCGCCTTCGCTGTAAACTGCCTGTGAGCTCGCCACGATAATTTTTTGGATCGGCAGATTCTTTTCGCGAATCACTTCGAGCATTTGCGCCGTGCCAAGCGAATTCACATGCACAAATTTCGTGATCTCCGGCATATATCCGCCGTAAGCCGCTTGGTGAAAGACGGTGTCGATCTGGTCGAGCGCGGCTGTGATTGTGTCGCGACCGCGCAAATCGCCTTGGACGAATTCCGCCTTTTCGTTAATCCACGCAGGTTTACCGCGACGATGCGTTTGCTGCTCAAGATTATCGAGCGCGCGCACCTGCCAGCCTTCGCGGACGAGAAGATCAACAACGTGCGAACCAATCAGGCCCGCGCCGCCGGTGACTAACGCGCGTTTTGCCATATGAACGTGAGGCTAATGATGCATTCTCTGTAGGGCAACCGCTCCGGTTTGCCCAGTTTTGCAGGCGAAGCGCCCGCCCTACAATTTCTTTTGGGCAACTATATCGGCGAGGAATTTCCGCGTACTTGGCGCAACGCTATCGCTCGTGCTTTGACTGAGTAATTCCTTGCACAAGCGGCGTAAGCTCGCGGCATCATCGACGTCGTATCCATGCGCCAACAGTTCGACTTCGAGGCCAATTTCTCGCGCGCGTGCTTTGGTCTGTTCAAACACCCTTTCTGTGCTCCAGTCGATTTGCTCAAAAAGCTCGCGATGCGGTTTTTTAAGTCCGATCAAATAGTAGCCGCCGTCATCGCACGGCCCAATCACGATGCGATCGCCATGCATATTCAGGATTCTGATAGCTTCCGAAAAGTTGCTGGCTGGCAGGGTCGGGCTGTCGGAATCAATCAGACAAACCGAGTCGAAGCCACACCTTAACAAATCTTCCGCCGCGAAATAAAGACGTTCGCCAAAGCTGACGCCTCGTTGCGGTAGCAAGTTGAATTCGGCTGGAAGAATATCAGCATAGGCCGCTTCGACGCCGACCGGTGTGTAAGCGGCTATCCCGCAGGCTTCATTATTAGTAATCACACTCGAAATCGCGGCCGCTGTGTCGCGCAGAAAACATTTGTTTAGCTCGGCGGCTTCATCCGGCGTAAGCGGGGGAACGAGGCGGGTTTTTACTTGTCCTGCCTGTGGTGCTTTGGTCATTACGGTCAGCGCGCAAAGTCCCCGACGTACCGGGGAGGAAAGAGTGGGATCAAGAACACGAAACGGGTTCATCCGTTGACGAACAAGTTTTTCACAAATAGATCACGCTGATGTTTAAAGAGATTCCTTTGGGTCTTATTCTTCTTGATGCGAATAACTGTGCCACGCACTCGTATTGCCCCATGACCTGCGATTCTTGTGACCTTGTTAATAAGACCTGCGCCCAATACCGACAACGTTGAATTCTACGAAATTGCCAAAACTTATTCAGAGCTATTCGAAGTTGTTAGTATTCTGCTACACGATCATTTAACAAAGCTGAAATGTTTTGAGAAAGCGCTGTCCCCAAGTCACATGTTTCAACGCACTAGGCCTTGCCGTAATCGCTTGTGAAGCAATCGGGGCGAGCAGCCGGCGCTTTGGAAAATCCAGAAAATCGTCTTGCGTCTTTCATCCGGAAAACCCGGCCTGCGCGCAGCCCGAAAATGTGGTCCGGTGGGTTGACTAAAAGTCGCGGAACGAACGAAGGTAGCCGCTGAGCCATGCACATCACGGACATTATTCGAGGGAATTCTCCCACGTTTTCGTTCGAGTTCTTTCCTCCGAAAACGCCGAAGGCAGCCGAGACAGTCTACCAAACGATCCGCGATCTCGAATTGTACATGCCGCATTTCGTCAGCGTGACTTATGGTGCCGGCGGCTCAACGCGTGATTTAACTCACGATCTTGTCGAGCGCATTCAACACACAACAAAGCTGGAGCCGATACCTCACTTGACCTGTGTCTGCCACAAAGAAGATGAGATCGAGGAGATTCTCCTTCGATACGCCAAGTCGGCCATTGGAAACATCCTCGCGCTCGGCGGCGATAGGCCGGCTGGAATTGCTTACGATAAATCGCGGGACTCCTTCCAACATGCGATCGATTTGGTCAAATTCATTCGCCGATTCAACGAGTCCGGCGCGCATCCGGACCGCCGCGGTTTCGGGATCGGAGTAGCCGGTTTCGCGGAAGGACATCCCGCCACGCCGAATCGAGTAGTCGAAATGGATTACTTCAAAACAAAAGTGGATGCAGGAGCTGACTACATCGTTACACAGCTATTTTTTGATAATCGCGACTTCCTCGATTTTCGCGAACGCTGTGCGCTCAACGAAATTCATATTCCTATTATCGCTGGCATTATGCCAATCACTTCCATCAGCGGACTCAAACGCATCGCTGAGCTTGCGGGCGGCGCGCGCTTCCCCGCCAAGCTTTTGCGCGCTCTACAGCATTGCCAAAACGATCCCGAAATGGTCAGGCGCGTCGGCATTCAGTACGCGTTGGAACAATGTCGCGACCTTCTGGATAATAATGTCGCCGGTATTCATTTCTATACACTTAACCGCTCGGATGCCACGCGCGTAATTGTGGATAGGCTCGGCATTCCGCGTCGTCAAAACGCACAGACTGCCAGTGTCTAACCGAGCGGTGGTAACGTTGCAACGCACCGGGTGCCTTTTTACGGATCTTTGCGCGCTTCACTCACGCCTTTCCTACAGGAAGACGACAACGGAAGTGGCGAAATTTGCGCGAAGTCGCTGACGCGCGCAGAATTTCAGGATGCTAAAGATCCGCCCCTCACTTTGGTGGCAGGTTGGAGCGCTGGTGGCAGTGATCGCGCTGGTCTTGGCGCTTTCGCGCTATGTTCCTGTCGGCAACTTTATTGAAGGGCTGCAAGAGCGTGTGATGAGCTGGGGCGCCTGGGCCGCGATTTGCTATCCATTGCTTTTTGCCGCCTGCAATGTCCTGCTGCTTCCCGGCGGCATCCTCGCTGTCGGAGGCGGTTTTTTCTTCGGTCTATGGTGGGGGTTTGTAATCGTGTTGGTCGGCAACCTGATCGCTACAGCAATTTCATTTGCATTGAGTCGCTCGATCGCCAGGCGATGGTTCAGGCAAAAGCTCTCGGATAACCCGACGTTCCGCGCCTTGGGACCGGCCGTGGAACGCGAGAGTTGGAAGATCATTCTCCTGAGCCAATTGCATCCCCTTTTCCCTACGAGCCTGTTGAATTACTTTTATGGTCTAACGCGAATTCAATTTAGCACTTATATGCTCTGGGCATCGATTGGAAGGGTACCTGGTCTTTTTTTATACGCCTACGTCGGAACGCTTGGGCAATTCGCGGTGCGGATTATGCGGGGCAAAAGTTACCCCCGAATGATCGAATATTGGATCTGGGGTGGAGCGTTCGTTACAACTGCGTTACTCTTGGTTCTTCTAGGCCGCTTGGCGTATCGAGCCATTCAGGCGTCACAAGCGTCGGCTAGTTCGGGAGGCGAGACACAGGAACACAACGTCCCGCGCGGAGTAGCGCTTAGATAATCGTCTGGTTTTCAGCAATTTGCGATATAATGTTCAGGCTACCAACAGAATATGACGTCGTAGTGGTAGGGAGTGGTCATGCCGGAATCGAAGCGGCGTTAGCCGCCGCACGAATCGGTTGCCGTACGTTGATGTTGACGCAGAATCTGGACACGATCGGGCAGATGTCCTGCAACCCGGCGATTGGGGGGCTGGCGAAGGGACATATTGTTCGCGAGATCGATGCGATGGGTGGTGTGATGGGCGCTAATGCGGATTCAACAGGGATCCAATTTCGAATGCTAAACCGGACGAAAGGCCCGTCTGTACGAGCGCCACGAGTCCAGTGCGACAAAAAGGCCTACCAATTTCGTATGAAAGCAATCTTGGAGCGCACAGATGATCTCGATATAAAGCAAGCCAATGTGTCCCGTATTCTTGTCGATAATGGAATTGCGGTTGGCGTCGAGACGGATTTTGGATTGGCAATCGCTGCTCGAAGTGTTGTTATCACCTCGGGGACATTCTTACGAGGTCTGCTGCATGTAGGCGAAAGTAGCAAGCCCGGCGGCCGTATGGCCGATTCGAACTCAACGCTGAGCGCGAATCTCCAGCAGCTTGGCTTCAAAGTGGGTCGCTTTAAGACGGGGACCCCATGCCGGCTAAATGCGCGGTCGATCGACTTTTCGAGATGTCAAATTCAGGTAGGAGAAGAACCTCCGCCGACGTTCGCATTTCAGCCTGAAGAAATCGCTACCGGTTTGGATGACGAAATTTTTACGCTAAATTTTTTTCCGAACGGCAGGTTCCACGTGGAACAAATGCCATGTTGGATTACCCACACAACCTCGCAGACGCACGAAATCATTCGGGCAAACCTCAACCGATCGCCGCTCTATGCCGGACGGATTAAGGGGACTGGCCCGCGATATTGCCCATCCATCGAAGACAAAGTCGTGAAGTTTTCGGATAGGGCATCCCATCAAATCTTTCTCGAACCAGAAGGACGCCACACAAGCGAGTATTATGTAAACGGGGTCTCGACCAGTTTGCCGTATGAAATACAGCTGGAATTTCTGCGTTCGATCCCAGCCCTCGAACATGCAGAGATCATGCGACCAGGCTATGCGGTCGAATATGATTATTTCCCGCCAACCCAGCTCCTTCCCACCTTAGAAACCAGATTAATCGGTGGACTTTATTTTGCTGGCCAAGTTAATGGAACCTCGGGGTACGAAGAAGCAGCAGCTCAAGGCTTGGTCGCTGGAGCCAATGCCGCTTTGAAAGTTCAAGGCCGCTCGCGGTTTATCCTGGAGAGGCAAGAAGCGTACATCGGCGTCCTGATTGACGATCTGGTCACGAAGGGAACAGAAGAGCCTTATCGCATGTTTACAAGCCGCGCTGAGCATCGACTCTTTCTGCGGCACGACAACGCTGATCAACGCTTGACCAACCGTGCGTTTGGCGTAGGATTAGTCAACCAGGCGCGTTGGGCTTCTTTTCAGGAAAAAATGGGCCTCCTTAACCAAGCTCGCCTGACGGCCATTGAAACAAAGGTTCGAGGCATTCCGATCGCCCAATTGCTTAAGCGGCCTGACTTCAGCGTAATGGATCTGCCTCATGAGATTGTTTCTTCGGCACCGCCTTCGGTTTGGGAGCTCGTTGAGACGGATTTTAAATATGAGGGCTATGCAGCTCGGCAGTCCGAGCAGAACCGACAGCTCGAACGCCGGGGTCGGCAAATCATTCCCGACGGCTTAGATTACAACAAGATCGCGGGTCTTCGTTCTGAGACGAGACAAAAGCTCTCAGCATTGCGGCCGACGTCGCTTGGCCAAGCAGCACGTATCAGCGGAATCACTCCGGCGGATATTGCCATTATCTCTATATGGCTAATGAAGAACAACTTATATAATTGAATGCCATATTTGGAAAGTTAGCAGCTCACAACAACGGCCCCGTCCATGTTCACCTTGGCTGCCGCGATGGCTGGAAGTTACCTACTGGGATCGATTCCCTTCGGCTATCTGGCTGGCCAAATCGCAGGAATCGACGTCCGAAAGACCGGCAGCGGTAATATTGGCGCGACCAACGTCGTGCGTGTCCTCGGAAAGAGATATGGCTACCCGGTATTTGCTTTGGACTTCTTAAAGGGCTTAGGTGCAGTCAAACTGTCGATGTTGATCGCGACGCCTGCGCAGCCGGACTGGGCTTCACCTGAGATGTTTGGAATTCTGGCGGCTTTGTGCAGCGTTATCGGCCATTCTTTTCCGCCGTGGCTGAAGTTCAAGGGCGGAAAAGGCGTTGCTACATCTGCGGGGGCACTTTTCGGGTTGGTGCCGCAAGCAACCGTGATTGGTCTCGCCATTTGGCTGTTGGTCTTCTGGCTGACCCGCTACGTTTCGCTGGCCTCCGTCTTAACTGCGGTCGCGCTGCCGCTGGTGATCTTTATCATTAACTGGCGCGGCGAAACCGAAACTCGGCCGGTATTTTACGCTTCCCTCTGCATCGCGGCAGTTGTGATTTGGCGGCATCGTTCAAATCTTTCCCGGCTAATCCGCGGCAGGGAGCCCCGCTTTACCAGAAAGTGAAGATGACTGGAACAACAATCATAGGCGCTGGCGGTTGGGGGACGGCATTAGCTTGGTTGTGGGCCAAGGACGGGCGCCGAGTTTGGCTTTGGGGTCATAACGCCGATCGGGTCGTGCGCATGCAAAAGACGCGGGAAAACAGCGACTATCTCCCCGGAGTTAAATTGCCAGAGTCAGTGCACGTTACGTCCGAGTTTGGCGATTGCGCCGGAGCGGATCTGATCGTTTTTGTTACGCCGTCAACCGTGTTGCGCGAGATCGCGAGCTGCCTGCGAAAAGAGATCAGCAATGCGCGCGCCGTATTCCTGAGTTGCACAAAAGGGATAGAGCACCGCACTGGCATGCGCATGAGCGAAATCCTCCGCGAAATTTTCCCGGAACATACAATTGCCGTCTTATCCGGTCCAAACCTGGCAGCAGAAGTCGCGCAAAACCTACCTACTGCGACTGTGATTGGGTGCGATGACGTTAATTGCGCCGCCAGGCTGCAAGGCATGCTTGGGAGTCCGCGCTTTCGCATTTACACAAGCGAGGACGTGGTTTCGATCGAACTCGGTGGCGCGTTGAAGAACGTTTTCGCTCTTGCGGCCGGAATCAGCGATGGACTTGGGCTGGGCGACAATTCCAAAGCGGCCCTGATCACGCGGTCGTTAGCCGAGCTCGTGCGGCTGGGAGTTGCGATGGGCGGTGACGCGAACGCGTTTTATGGTCTGAGCGGCGCCGGCGATTTGATTGTGACCTGTTATAGTGAGCACAGCCGCAATCACACTGTTGGCAAAAGGTTGGGGCAAGGCGAACCGCTCGCTGAGATTATCGCCTCGATGAAAACGGTTGCCGAAGGGATTCCAACGGCGCGAAGTGCGTGGGGATGCGCACGGCGGCTGAAAATCGTCACGCCCATTATTGATCAAGTATACACCGTCCTTTACGAGCAGAAAAAACCGACTGTCGCGCTGGAAGAACTGCTCCGACGCGAGCCAAAACCTGAGCAACCTTAGTGAAGTGCCGTCGCGACTCTCGAGTGTCAGGCAACTTGCAACCTACAGACTTCTTCCACGATATTTTTGACAGAATTGTGCGATGACCGCCGGATACAATTCGTGCTCGAGAATTTGAATCCGCGCATGCAGGCTCTCTGGTGTATCGTCGGGCAAGATCGCTACCTCTCGTTGCGCGATAATCTGCCCGTGATCGAGTCTTTCATCGACGTAATGCACGGTGCAGCCAGTCACTTTTTCGCCCGCCGCGAGAGCTTGTTTCCACGCTTCAAGGCCGGTGAATTTTGGCAGAAGTGAGGGATGGATATTGATGATACGCTGCGGGAAAGCCCTGAGCATCGGCGCGTGCAGGACGCGCATGAAACCGGCAAGAACCACAAGATCGACACCGGCCCCGCGCAACATTTTCACAAGCTGCTCTTCTGCTTCCGGCTCGAGGCGCGTGCGAAATTGGCCGCGCGGCAAATACGCATTCGCAACAGAAAATTCTCGCGCGATGTCAAGGATCGGCGCATCCAGCACATCCGAAATTACCACACGGGCTTCCGCCGCCAGCTCGCCTGAGTGGATGCGCTCGAGGATCGCCCGGCAGTTGCTTCCCTTTCCTGACCCTAGGATTCCAATTGGCAGCCGTTTCATTTATTCATTCTGCATTTTACCCTTTGAATGGCACACGAATCACGCAGAGCCACAACTTTCATCTCCTAGTCTTGCATACTTGGTCGATTAAGCCCGATGTCGAATAGCCTGTCTCAAACCGAATGAGGCGAAGTTCCGCGCCGATTTCCTTCAAAACTGCGCGCTCCTCTTTGTCCAGCGTTTCGGAGCTGTAATCGCCGCCCTTTACATAGATCGCAGGTCTTACCGCAGCAAGAAACCGCGTCGCGCGAATTTGTGGAAAGATTGAGACCAAATCCACACACTGCAAAGCGGCAAGCACCTCCGCCCGGTCGCGCTCGGTTGTGATCGGACGTCCGCTTCCTTTCAGCTCGCGGACCGAACGGTCGCCATTCAAACCGACTGCCAGGAAATCGCCAAGCGCGCGTGCAGCTTGCAAATACCGCACATGCCCCACATGCAGTAGATCGAAACAGCCGTTTGTGGCCACCAGCTTTTTCCCAGCAGCACGCAGCTTCTCGCAGCGATCAGAAAGTTCCTCAAGATCGACGATTTTTGGGCTCATGTTTTCCTAGTGAAAAAAGTTGGCTCATTACCGTATTGCGCGGCAATTTCGCAGTTGGCCTTTGACCGATTTGCGCGACGTTGTGAAGAATGGCGGAAAGAAAAACAAAGCGCAACACGCGATCATTGAGGGCGCGCAAGGGCTTCCAGATTTCCAGAAAACCGATTGTGCGTCTTGCCGCAGACGATCGACTGCAAAATGTCGTCGATAGCGCAGGACTGCCGCGAGTCTATGGTCCACCAATCGTGTTCGCCATCGCACGCGATTCGCGCACCATCTTCGTTAGCTGGAATATCGATTGGTTATCGGTGTTTGAAAAAGCGATGCCGGTGGATCGACAAGTTCATCTTCGGGTGTATCGCGCAGACGGTCTCGAAGAAAAAAGTGCGGCTGTCGAGCCGATGGCGGGGATCCATTATGTCAAAACATCGGAACCGCATGGATTTTACCATGTTGAGATCGGATATTATCAACCTGCCGATATCTGGCATTCAGTCGCAATGTCGAACGAGGTTGCGATGCCGCCCGATGGCATCGCCGGAACTGTAGATGTGGATCTTGCTACGATTCCGTTTCACGTCAGTTTCCAACAGCTTTTCGATTTGTTTGGAGCAACCAATGGGGCTGAGCTGGCGGCTGTCATTTCGCGATTTCAAAGGCACGCATTACGCGAGGGACACGACGGACGGGACGCAGAGGAGAGAAAAATTCTACTGAAGCTAAACGTTTCGCTGCCCGAAATTGCAACTGCGCGGCGAGCCTTTGATGAGACCGATAGCGAAAACCTCGCGAGGCGCACCGGCGTGCTCACTGCATTCGGTCCGACCAGCCCCTCGCGCGGATTCGAAAGCGACTGGGCCTCGGCTGGGTCGTAAGCGTTTGCCTTAAATCGGTGGAGCTTTTCCGCGTGGCTTTGCGAGGTTGCTGCGGCGGACACCATAGAAGAAGTAAACAACCATGCCGATGACGAACCAGATGATGAGCCGTTCCCACGTTCGCCACGGCAGAAACCACATGAGATAAAGAGCAGACAGCGCGCCTAAGGGGGCGACGATCCAGACCACCGGCGTTTTGAATGTGCGCGGCAACTCCGGTTCGCGTATTCGCAGCACAAGCACGCCGATTGAGACAATCACAAATGCAAGCAACGTGCCGATAGAAACAAGGCTACCGGCTTCGCGCACAGTGAATACGGCCGAAACGATCGACACGCCGATCCCGGTTAGAATCGAGGTAATCCATGGAGTGTGGAAACGTGGATGCACGCGACTGACGAACGGTGGCAGCAAACCGTCACCGGCCATCGTCCAAAAAATCCGCGACTGGCCTAGTAGCATCACCAAAATGACCGAGCTAAGGCCTGCGATGGCGCCGAGCTTAATCAGTGACGACATCCACCCGAGGCCAGCATGATCCGCCGCGACGGCAATCGGATCCGGGACGTCCAAGTCGTGATAGGACATCACGCCCGTCGCGATCCCGGAGACCAGGATGTAGAGCACGGTGCAGATCAACAGCGAGCCAATGATGCCGATGGGCATGTCGCGCTGCGGATTTTTTGCTTCCTGCGCCGCGGTGCTGACCGCGTCGAAACCAATGTAGGCGAAGAACACGACTCCGCCGCCTGATACCACGCCGGACCAACCGAAATTCTCACGAATTCCAGTGTTCGGCGGTATGAACGGATGCCAATTCGCTGGATTGATTGCATGGGCCGCGCCAACGATGAACAGCAGCACGACAGCCACTTTCACAAACACAATCACGTTGTTCACGGTGGCGGATTCGCGAATGCCGATCACCAACAGGAAAGTCACGATGGCGATGATAATGACCGCCGGCAGATTGAAGATGGCCGCGACCTGCGTTCCGTCCGCCAAGGTGATGAGCGTCCCGCGCGCGGCCGAAAGTTCGGGCGGAATGTGAATACCTACGTCGCGCAAAAACGAAACGACGTAGCCCGACCATCCAATCGACACGGTGACCGCACCGAGGGCATATTCCAAAATCAAATCCCATCCGATGATCCACGCGAAAAGTTCCCCGAGCGTGGCGTAGCCATAGGTGTACGCGCTGCCGGCCATGGGCACCAGCGAGGCGAACTCGCTGTAGCAAAGCGCCGCAAAGATCGAGGCCACGCCCGCCAGCACGAATGATAAAACCACTGCAGGCCCGGCGTTCTGCGCTGCGACCGTGCCCGTGAGCACGAAAATGCCCGTGCCGATGATCGCACCAATGCCGAGCGTCGTCAGATTCGTCGCCCCGAGAGCCCGTTTGAGCCGATGATCGGTCAGCGCATCAGCTTGAAGTTGCGTAACACTTTTTCGTCGAAGTAAGTTCATGGGCGAAGTTGGTTTTTGGATGTGCTAATCGGGATGGGCCGAGCAAGTCAAGCTGGTGGTGATTTTCTCCCCAGAAATTTCCAAACAAAATAAATAGGCACGCCGGTCAGCACGATCATCAGCCCGGGCCAGGTGGTTGCTGTTTGATAGACGAAAAGCACAAAAAGAATCACAGCGGCTCCGACGATATAGAGCGCCGGCACGACCGGATAGCCCCACGCTTTGTACGGCCGTTCAGCATCGGGTTGTTTCCAGCGCAGCAAAAACAGACCTGCGATCGTTAAGATATAAAAAATGAGCGCGGCTGAGATTACGTAATCGAGCAGATTGCCGTAGAGATTGCCATACCCAACTACGTTGCCGGCAGCGTCTGTTTTTACGGTGCGCGGCAGAACGAGAATACCCGCCCAAATTCCCTGAATGATTAGGCCCCACGCCGGAACGCGCTGCTTGTTCAATTCACCTACGCGGCGGAAGAACAATCTGTCACGCGCCATGGCATAATACGCACGCGCGCCCGCGAGAATGAGGCCGTTGTTGCAGCCAAAAGTCGAAATCATGATCGCGACCGCCATAATGCTCGCGCCCGCTCCGGGAAAGATGACGTTGGCGGTTTCAGACGCGACTCGATCGCTGGGCGCATTCTGGATCGCGCCGAACGGCAGAGCCGTTAGATAGGCGACATTTGCGAGCAAATAGAGCCCGATCACCAGAAATGTGCCGAACGCGAGCGACAACGGAATGTTGCGTCGCGGATTTTTCACTTCGCCGGCGGTGAAGGTGATGTTGTTCCAGGCGTCGGCCGAAAAAAGTGAATTGGTTTGCGCCACGCAGATTCCCACGAAAAGTCCGAACGCGGTCGCCGCGGTTATGCCGGCGCCGACCTCCTGCAAACCGCCGCGTAGCGTCCAGAAATGGCTAAAATTTTCGGCGCCTGCACCGGATCGCACGCCGACGATAATGCCGAGCACGATGAGCGCGATCAGTGCGCCAGTTTTCGCTGTGGTGAAGACATTTTGGATGAGTTTGCCAACTTCCAGTCCTCGGGTGTTCGTGAATGTCAGAAAACCGATTAGCGCTAATCCGACGAACTGCGCAGTGGAAAGCGACACCGCGTACCCGCCGAACAAGCACGCCCATGTAGCGCGCGAATCCAACCGCGACCGCCGCGATCGTCCCCGTCTGAATAACAAGGAACAGCGTCCAGCCGTAAAGAAATCCCCAAAGCGGCGAGAAAGCTTCGCGAAGATAGACGTACTGTCCGCCTGCTTTTGGCATCATCGCCGCCAATTCCCCGTACGACAGCGCGGCCGTCAGCGTGAGCAATCCAGTGACGATCCAAACGACGAGCAACCAACCCGGCGAACCGACCTGTCGAGCGATAATCGACGAAACGATGAAGATTCCCGAGCCGATCATCGAACCGGCAACGAGCATGGTTGAGTCGAGCAAGCCGAGTCCCCTAACGAATTTCTGCCCGGCTTCAGGTGTTTCACTTATCGCAGTTGTCATTTGGGCCGATTGGATTTGGCGCAGAGTTAATCACCACTGGTGCGCATCATGCAATGCAAAAAAACGGCTATTCAAAACGCAAAAGTGTTTACGTGTAAAAAAGAACTGTGCTAATCTCCCGCCCCGTGCCGATCTCAAATCACCTGTCCTTCGTGCGGAAGTTTCTAGCGATTTTCTGCGCTGCGTTGGCACTGATTGTCGAATTGGCTGTCGCACCGCGGGGCGCTTACGCGCGGGCAACCGCGCAGTTTGAAGCGCTACCACTGGTGCGCTCGCGGCAAAATCATTTACTGGTGCGCGCCTTCATCAATGGTAAGCCGGCGTGGCTTACGGTCGATAGCGGCGCGCCGGTAAGCGCAATCGCTTTGAATCGTCGCGAGTATTTTCGGCTGAAACCAACTACGGCCGAATCGAAGTTGCCCGCACGCGTTCAGATTAACGGCGCGTTCAATAGCGTAGCGATCGCACGTGAGCTGCGGATCGGAGCGCTGACTCTGATCGATGAACCGGTGGTTACCGTGGATTTTGGTTACTCTGCACGCGCGGCGCGACGCGTTCACGAACAGGAAATCGACGGGATCATTGGAGCGGATATTCTTTTCCCAACGCATGCAGTGCTGGATTGCGAACGGCAGTTACTCATTTTAAAGACCGATCCGGAAGTCATGGGCAGCTTTCCCGGGTTCGACCGGCGCGGATTGCGAGCTGTGCCGATTCAAGTCAGCGATGATTATAATTTGTATGTTAATGGTTCCGTTAACGGAAAACCCGCCAAGCTGATGGTCGATACCGGTTCGTTCGCCACGCTGTTGCACCGCTCCTTCGTCCGGCGAATGCGAATTGCGACTCGGGAGACGCAGTTTAGTTCGTCGGCTGTGAATCTGAAAGAGCGTGGCGTGCGCATGGCGCTTATTCGCAAGCTATCGGTAGGCTCGGTCGATATCTTCGGTAAGGAAGTGGGCGTCATTGACCTGGAAGGATTGATTCATGACGGGTTATTGGGAGGTTCTCCACCCGTCGCCGGTCTGCTCGGCGCAGAAACGCTGAGGCGCCACCATGGCATTATCGACTTCGGTACGCGCACGCTCTATTTGAAATAACGAGCACCGCCTGCCGGGCTTAGTCATTCCGCACGGAGTCGAGGAATCTCGTATTTTTCTGCTGGTGGATAAAATCATACAGGCATTCGTTTTAGCCGCCGGACGCGGCAACCGACTGCGGCCGTTAACAGACGAACTGCCAAAGCCGCTCATTCCGATTTTTCAAAAGCCGCTCATCACTTTCGCGCTCGATCACTTGATTGCGGCAGGGGTGCAATCCTTTGTCATCAACACGCACCGGCTGCCGAACTTGTTCCATGA
>WNFY01005775.1_pt1 | contig 18146 bp, 14 predicted proteins | sample 5400091 | NCBI WGS metagenome assembly WNFY01 (sample SAMN13153364, study PRJNA577476) | soil metagenome | isolation source: 60 cm soil or saprolite under grassland replicate 1 | place: USA:California | collected 2016-06-15
AGAAGTTCGACCTTTAGGACCGGCAGCGGCTGCGGCGTCGGCGCCAAGCTTAACTTTGCTTCCCATCAGCGACTCCGCTCCGCGCGGGTTCATGACCAGCAAAACAAAATCGGTCGCCTGCCCGCCGAGTTGGAAGCCGATGTTCCCGCCTTCAAGGGCGTACATCGCGGGCGCGCTCCAACCTCCGGTGAAATGTTGGCCGCTGCGGCAAACCATCGCTCCGCGTCCGTAGCTGCCGCCTATACCAATGGCTAGTTTCACGACCGAAGGCATAACGATGACGCACTCCGCACGATCCAGCAGATCGCTGGGAATGTCGTCAGGGATGTTGAGAATTTCTTTGAGGACCTGCCCAGCATCCTTAAGGCGGTCAACTTCCTTGTCGTTGCCCGCAGCAAAACTTAGCTGCGCAGAAGCAAGCGCCAGCAGCACAACCAGCAATTTCTTCATGACTCCTCCTCAGCAATGACTTCCATTTTACTCTGGCCAGATTCATCACGATTGGTTCGCGAGTCCCACTTCCCCGAAGTCGGAGAAGTGGGCACTCACAGATAAATAATAAAGAGGTGCTTTAGGCTTCGAACTGCGACTGACTACGCTCCCGCTGACGCCGGCTCAGGGCTTACGCCGATGAAGCCTTCGCGCTCCAGGTGCAGAATGATCTCCTGCGCGGCTTCTTCCGCGCTGAGATCGGCCGTATTGATTACGACCTCCGCATCGGCAGGAGCCTCGTAAGGATCAGAAATCCCGGTGAATTCCTTCACGATTCCAGCCCTCGCCTTGGCGTAGAGTCCCTTGCGGTCGCGCTCCTCGCAAGTTTCAATCGGCGTGGAGACGTGCACGAGAATGAACCCTCCGTACGGCTCGATCATCTGCCGCACATGCTTGCGGGTAGCATCGTACGGAGCAATGGGAGCGCAGATCGCGATGCCGCCATTTTTTGTGATTTCGGACGCAACGTATCCGATGCGCCGGATGTTGATGTCGCGATGCTCCTTGGAGAATCCGAGTTCCGAGGACAGATGCTTGCGTACCAGATCGCCATCGAGAATGGTGACGGGGCGTCCGCCTGTTTCCAGGAACTTGGTGAGCAGGACATTGGCGATCGTCGATTTTCCTGAGCCAGAAAGTCCGGTGAAGAATATCGTGACACCCTGCTTGTGCCGTGGCGGAAAGCTGCGACGTAATTCGCGCACAACTTCTGGATAGGTGAACCACGAGGGGATGTCGCGGCCCTCATTCAAGCGATCGCGCAAGTCGGTACCGGAAAGATTCAGCACACGCGCTCCCGCAGGAACTTCGTTGTCGGGCACGTAGGTGTCTTGATTTTCCAGGTACACCATCATGCTGAACGGCACCATGGTCACGCCAATGTCCTTCTCGTGCTTCTTGAACAGCTCCTGCGCCTCGTACGGACCGTAGAACGGTTTTCCGTCGGTGTCCTTGCCCGGACCGGCGTGGTCGCGCCCGACGATGAAGTGCGTGACGCCGTGGTTCTTGCGGATGAGCGCGTGCCAGATCGCCTCGCGCGGGCCACCCATGCGCATGGCCAGCGGCAACAGCGAGAGTTTCGCCGTCCCCTGAGGATACTTCGACAGCAGCAATTGATAGCAACGTACTCGGGTGAAGTAATCTACGTCGCCCGGCTTCGTCATGCCGACGGACGGATGTATCAGTAGATTCGCTTCGACCATCTTCGCCGCACGGAACGTCAGCTCCACGTGTGCGCGATGCATAGGATTTCGGGTCTGGAACGCCACTACGCGGCGCCAGCCCAGGCGTGCAAACTCGGTGCGAAGCTCGGCGGGCGTGAGCCGGAGCGATTTAAAGTCGTAATGCGACGGCGGCTGCAATCCTTCGAGTTTCCCGCCGACATACCAACCATTGCCGCGATTCAACAAGTAGTCCACGCCTGGATGCGCCGCGCTCGCAGTACCAAACACAGCTCTCGCTTCAGCTTGACGGTCCGGCTGCCAGACCTCCTCGACGTGCAGAACTGCGACCATAACGCCTTCGGGATCGCGCAGTGCCACCTTGCTGCTGCCCGGCTGCAGTTTCTTCGCGAAGTCTTCCGTGACATCGAGCGTGATCGGCATTGGCCAGATCACTCCGCTGCTCAGGCGCATGTTGTTACACACGCCCTCGTAGTCGGCGTGGCCCATAAATCCACGCAGGGGCGAGAAGCCGCCGCTCAACAGCAGTTCCAAATCACACAACTGGCGGCCGGTCAGGTCCCAGGAAGGCCACTCGCGCGAGTGGGATTTGAGTTCTGAACTGCGCTCCGCCGAAGCGATCAGCTGTAGCAGTTCACCACCGTGGGCAGGGATAAGGTGACTTGTAGAAGTCAAGCTATGAAACCTCCAATTAAGTTTCGGTTTCCTGGGTGATTACCACCAGGCACAGCGAAGGACGAGGATGGGAAAGAATATTTCCCCGGTAAAAAGCACTTACAACAAACTGCTCGAACGTGCGCACCTTGAATCTTATCAAAAGCGCCGGTTCCTTGCGTCCTGAAGCAACGCCGCGGTTTCACTGAATCTTGACCTTCAGCGTTGCTAGGTGACCTTTCCCTGTCCCTGGGACTGTTTGCCGTGATGGTGCTTTACTACTGTTGGCCGGTGCCGCCGGCACAGGCGCGCAGGACGACCGTAATCGAGATATTAATTTCTAACAGAAGGATATTTAGCATGGAATTTTTTCCATGTACTCTGGGTCTATCGCAGGCGTACTTCAGCGGAAACGGCGGCGGCTTCGCCATGAAGCCGTTGCGTCCAAGCACCAACAGTGCAAACTTTCATTCTCGGCTTGTTCTGGTCGCCGTGCTATTCTTAGGTTAGGTTTGTTCGTTGCGCGCTCTTAATTGTTGTTCGCATGGCCAACCGCCACGGTAGTCGAGCGGGTTCTCAGTGTGTGCTGCATCCGGCGTTCTAGGGTGCAACCATCTTGCATCAAACGCGACAGGTCTGGTTCGGGAGAGTAGGCGCAGTTGCGCTGTGGACTGGTACCTTTTGCATTTGCGCCTGCTGGGGTGGTAGAAGAGTAGTGCCCGCTGGGGGTCGAGTCATCTCTTCAAGGAGCCGGGCCGATGGAGCCGAACAACGGGCATGCGAACGGCGAAACGCACGCGCTGTTCGAAACCCCAGGTCACAGTTGGTCTCAACCTGAGAGTGGCAGCCCCGAGCGGATCAGCGTAGTCATTCCGGCCTACCAGTGCGCGCAATACATAGCCCACGCGGTCCAATCCGTCTTGCGGCAGACGTTTCCGCCGTACGAAATTGTCATTGTCAATGACGGATCCCCCGATACGCCATCCCTTGAATCTGCCCTGACCCCGTACCGCGACCGAATCCGCTATGTGAAACAACCGACCCTGGGACCAGCGAGCGCGCGTAACACGGGAATTCTGCGTGCCCGCGGCAAATATATAGCGTTTCTCGATGGCGATGACTATTGGTGTTCCGACCATCTGGCAAAACAAATCGCGATGCTGCGACAAGACCCGACTTTAGACCTGGTCTATTGCGACTCGATTCTGCTGAAGGATGAACGGCCCATTGCGCGCGCCTTTGACGTCGAGCCCCAGTCGGCGGAGGTCACGTTTGAGTCGCTGCTGGTTGAAGACTCGGCCATCAGCACCTCGAGCACCGTGGCTTCCCGCGAGGCGATTATGGCGGCTGGGATGTTCGATGAAGGTTTCAGGCGCTGCGAGGATTTTGACTTGTGGCTGCGCATGTCGTTTGCCGGCGCTCGCATGGCGTTTCATTCCGAGGCGCGGGTGCATCATCGCATTTTGGATGTGGGCCTTTCAGCGAATCGATGGGCCATGAAAAAAGACCGCATTCGGGTTTACCAGAAAATGGACGCGACGCTCCCGGTATCGACGCAACAGAGGCGCATTGTCCGCGAGATGGTGGCCAAGACCGAGGCCCAGTGCGATATCGAACGGATGAAATATGCTCTTGAGGCTGGCGATTACAACCAGGCGGTCGAAGCCGCTGACCGCGCCGGAACATTCCAAAACACGTGGAAAGTGAAAACCTCGCGGCTGTGCTTGAGGATCGCACCGCGATGGTTCCGGCCGCTGCTCCATTTTTTCGGACTACCACAAGGCCTTGGAATGCTCGGACGCTGTGGTCAACGCGCTTCCGAATTCCCTTCACGCCGCGACAACCCTTGAGCTTCTCCGCGCGGGCAAGCACGTCCTCTGTGAGAAGCCTTTAGCAACCACCTCCGCCGATACTCGCGCTTGCACGGAACTGGCCATGGAGAAAGGGCTCGTTCTGGCCGTGGGCATGAACCGCAGATTCGAAGCCAGCCATCGGCTGCTCTTTGGTATCTTGCGGGATGGACAACTCGGCAAAATCAGCTCCTACGACTGGCAGTACGGCGGCGCATTCGAATGGAAGAGCGCTTCGGCATTCTATTTCTCACGTGAGTTGGCTGGAGGTGGAGTGCTGATCGACTTTGGAGTCCACTTGCTCGACAGTCTGGTCAGCTGGTTCGGTCCCGTTACGGCTCTTGAGTATCAGGATGACGACTGGGGCGGCGGACTCGAAGCCAATTGCATCCTCGATCTCCAACACGAAGGAGAGTTCGGCCTTGTGCGCGGACGGGTGCAGATGAGCCGGACCGTCGAACTACCTAACCGCTTGCTGGTGACAGGAGCATGCGCACAAGCGGAGATCCGAGTGGGCGCAGCTGATGCGGTCCTGATGCACAGAGACATCGGGGGGCTGCCAGTTATTGACAGCCTCTCCCTCTCCAACGCCTCCGGGCAGTCCAGCTTCTACAATCAGCTCGACAATTTTGTCCAAGGCATAATCGGGAACCAAAAGCCCGAGGTCGATGGCTGGCAAGCGTTGCGCACCATGGAGCTGATCGAACGATGTTACGCGCATCGCCGCCGTATCCCCGAGCCTTGGTCTGAGGTGAATCCTACGGTTAACATCGCACGGGCATGAATTGGACACAGGAAAGATTCCTGGTGACCGGCGCAACGGGCTTCATCGGAGGGCGAATCTGTGAACGCCTGATCCAAGCCGGAGCGACTCAGGTTCGCGCCCTGGTGCACAGTCCGCATCATGCGGCCCGCATCGCGCGCCTTCCGATTGAATCTTGCCAAGGTAGCCTCCTGGACCCAGCGGCGCTGGCAAACGCCGTGCGCGATGCTTCCGTCGTCATCCACTGCGGGTTGGGACAAGCTCGGGGCATCTACAAAGGAACCGAGAACCTGCTGCGGGCCGCGTCGCAAGCCAACGTGCGAAAGTACATACACATGAGCACGGCTGCGGTCTATGGCGAGACTCCGCCGCCGGGCTGTGAGTACGAAACTGCGCCCGTCCGCCGGACGGGAGATGCGTACTGCGATAATAAGGCCATCGCAGAGCGCATCGCTTTACGATATGCCCGCCGCGGGCTTCCGGTCGTGATTCTTCGGCCGTCGATTGTCTATGGGCCGTACTCCGCGTGGAATACTCGCCTGGTTGCGGAACTGCGAGACGGCAAGACGGTCCTGATCGATGGCGGTAAGGGCGCATGCAACACCACCTACGTGGACAATCTGGTCGATGCCATCTTTCTGGGCCTGGAAAATGAGAAGGCCAATGGCCAAATCTTCTTTATCACCGACGGAGAACCCGTGACTTGGGGTGACTTCATCCGCGCCCACGCTCGTATGATAGGGCTCGATTCGACGATTCCCGAAGTTTCCAGCAGCGAGGTCCGCGGCTTCTACGGCCAGCGGGCGGGGTCGTTTCGCGCGGCTGCGCGTGTAGTACGGAGCCGGGACTTCAGAAAACTTTTGTTGCAGATTCCGGCGTGCGAGCGCGCCCTGAAGTCCGCGTGGCAATGGCTGGAATCGCTCCCGGAAACGAGGCGAGAGAAAATCCGCGGGCGGTTTGGAGTTCCGCGAAGCAAGCCGCTGACTTCGGGGCCTTCTCTTTTGCCCGACGAAGTCACTTTCAAGACACAGACTGGCAATGTATTCTTCAGCATTCAGAAGGCCCGCGAGGTACTGGGGTACTCACCGAGGGTGAACTTCCGGGAAGGAATGATCCGCGTCGAGCAATGGCTGCGGTTCGCCAATGCGCTGTAGTGTCTGAGTTAGTTTGACTCGAAGAAGCTATGCGCCGCCTCGAACTGGTCCAAATCGTCAAGAACGTAAGCTCCAGTTGGATCGCGCTCGGAATCAATGTTCTGGTCGGCATCTTTCTCTCGCCCTTCATCCTCCACCGGCTGGGAGATGCCGCCTTCGGCATCTGGGTGCTGATCTTCTCGATCACCGGCTACTACGGACTGTTCGACCTGGGAATTCGCTCCTCCCTGGTGCGCTACGTTGCCAAAGCGAAAGCCAACAATGACATTGCATATGCCAGCCGGATTGTCACCACCAGCTTGTTCGCCTACACCTGCGTCGGAACGGCTACGTTTCTCACCACGGTCTTCGTGAGCACCTATGTGGATACGTTCTTCCGCGTTCCCCCAGAGTTTCATTCGACTGCGCGCTGGCTGCTTCTGGTGGTCGGTTCTGCGGTCGCGCTGGGGTTTCCGCTTGGGGTCTCAGGCGGGGTGCTCGAAGGCTTGCAACGCTTCGATGTGATGAACCTCACCAACATCGCCGCTACGCTGTTGCGGGTGGCCCTGATTGTTCTAGCCCTCGAACACGGCTATGGCCTGTTGACCGTTGCCCTCATCACTGTGGGATTACCGATTGTGTTCTCGATTGCCCGGTCGGTGGTTGAGATCATCATTGGCAAGTTCCTGTCCGCCGTAGCGATCACCAATTTCAATATTGGAGGACGGATCGTAGATTACGCCGAGGAAGTGGTAGAGAGCTTCGCACAAATTTTTGTTCCCATGTCCAGTCACTCTGATGCTGCGGGCGACATCGAGCGGTTACGCAAAATCTTTGTGGCCGGCAACCGGGCCTGCGCGTTTATCACCTTCCCCATTTGCGCAATCCTCGTGGTACTGGGCAAGTCAGTCATTGAAGCGTGGGTGGGTGCGCGCTATGTCGCCCAAAGTTACCCTGTCCTTCTGCTGATGTTGCTTCCGTCCACGCTGATGATGGCCCAGAGCGCCTCAACTCGCGCGTAATCCTGGTGCGTCCTTACGGCATCGTGGGCGATGCCGTCGGCACCGCAATTCCCCTCACCGCTACCATGGTCTTTTTTCTTCCTGGCCACGTTTGCCGGAAGTTGCAGATCCCCGTGCGCACGTACCTGCGAGAGGCCTACCTGTTGCCCCTAATCGTCTGCATTCCGGCCGTTGCTGCGCTCCTGCTAATGAAGCGCTGGTTTGTCCCACACAGTTACGCCGAGTTGGCGATCCACTTGGCCGTGGTGGGATCGGTGTATGGGAGCGCACTGTTGTGGGCCTTCGCCTCCAAGCGGGCCATGAAAGTGAATTTGGAGGACCGCCCCGTCGGCGCTGCCGTGGAGAACTATTCGCAGGACATCTGAGCCACCGCTGCATAGGCCGCAGCTTCGGGCCCGTGATTACTTTTGGTAGGATCAGCTAACGCGCTCTGCTGCTAAATTAGAATGCGTAGGACCACCGTCTCTTAATCCCCGACTAAGAATTGGCGATGCAACTGATCACCCTGAAAATCCTCATCGGTCTAATGGTCGGCACCCTGATAGGGTTGACCGGGTTAGGGGGAGGCGTCCTGCTGTTGCCGTTGCTGATTTTTGGACTGGCCGTGCCTCCCATCGTGGCGGTCGGATCGGACGCACTCTTCAACTTCGTCACCAAGATCCCTTCCAGCGCGGTCCATTTGAGCAAAGGGACGGTGCGGCGAAAAGTGGTGCTGGCGCTGGCAGCAGGCAGCGTGCCGGGTTCTATTGCTGGAGTCAGCTTTCTGCAGCATCTGCGGCTTTTGTACGGAGCCGGAGTGAACGATTTCATCAAGACGGCAGTCGGAATCCTGCTGCTGATTATTCCCGCGCTGTTGCTTCTGCAGCGCAGGATTGAAGACAGTGTGGCCAATCGCCCGCCCACCGCGAAGTCCTTTGCCGGCATGGCGGTTATAGGTCTGGTGGCTGGGTTTCTGGTAGGAATGACCTCGGTTGGCTCCGGCAGCATCATCATGATGCTGCTGTTGTTGTTTTACAGCTACCCACCGAAAGTCATGGTCGGCACAGATATCGTTCATGCGGTGGCGCTCACGGGCGTCACCAGCTTTCTGCATTTCCGCCTGGGAAACGTGAATCTGCCGCTGGTCGGATGTCTGCTGATCGGCTCCATCCCCGGCGGACTGCTAGGCTCCCATCTGAGCACGCGAGTACCGGTGCTATGGCTGCGACGCATCCTGTGTGTCATTCTTTTAGCAACGGGGGCAAGAATGCTGTGGACACCGGCCCTGCACTGAGCCCCGGAAGAATGCCAATGCCCTGCTACTCCGATGTGCTCGAAAGAATTCAGTCCGCGCTGGAAGCCTCCCGGCCGGTTTGCGCGCGCTTCACGCCCGGAGCAATCGAGGCCGAATACAAGACGGGACACGATCCCGTAACCGAGGCCGACCGTGCGCTGGACGCCGTGTTGCGCAAGAACCTGTTACGGCCGGGCGAAGGCTGGCTTTCTGAAGAGAGCGCGGACGATCCCACGCGGTTGCAGCGGGAGTGGGTCTGGGTGGTGGATCCGCTGGATGGAACGCGAGAGTTCGTCGCGGGAATCCCTGAGTTCTGCGTCTCCGTCGCAATGGTCCACCGGGGAGAACCGGTCGCTGGAGGCGTCTTCAATCCTGCAACCGAAGAAGTCTTTCTCGGCGCTATCGATTCTGGACTAACCTACAACGGGCGGCCTGCCCGCGTCAGCCAGCGTGATGCCCTCGAGGGCGCGCTGGTTCTGGCCAGCCGCAGCGAAACCAAGCGCGGCGAATGGCAGGCATTTCGCGATGCTCCGTTCAGGGTCCTGCCGATGGGCTCGGTGGCGTATAAACTGGCACGCGTCTCGGCGGGACTTGCGGACCTCACATTTACCTTGGTGCCCAAGCACGAATGGGACGTGGCCGGAGGAGCCGCGCTCGTGGCAAGCGGCGGCGGGTTCGTCCAGACACTCGATAGCACTCTCCGTTGCAACCGCGAGAGACCTTTGATTTCCGGCTTGATCGCCGGCGGTCCGCAGCTCCAACAGGAGCTGCGGGAATTCCTCACACCGTATTTGCAGTCGGCGAGCAGGAAATAAGCATGCGCGAACCCGCCACCGTCTTCCTGATGTACCACGAAATCGAGCTTCAGGGACGAGCATTATGCCAGTCTGAGCCGGGGTATGCGCGCTATGTGATTTCTATCGATGAATTCAAAGCGCAGATGTCGGTCATTCACGATCAGGGATTGCGAGGTGTAAGTGTGAGCGAGGCGGTGACCTTCTCCACTCCGGCAGTCGCCATCACTGTGGATGATGGCTGTGAAACGGACCTGCTCGCAATCGCTCCCGTGCTGAAGGAATCCGGTTATGGAGCGACTTTCTATCTCACGACCGGATGGGTGGGCAAGCCCGGGTACATGTCACCGGCACAGCTTCGCGAACTCGACGGCCTGGGCTTTGAGATCGGGAGCCACTCCATGACGCATCCATATTTGAGTGACTTGGATGCAGCCGGCCTCCAACACGAGATTGCAGATTCAAAGGCGATGCTTGAGGACATTCTTGGCAAACGAGTTGATCACTTTTCTTGTCCCGGCGGGCGGTTCGACGTGAGGGCCATTCGGGTGGCGAAGAGTGCAGGATACCGCAGCATGGCCAACAGTCGTCCACGGGCCAACTCGCCTTCCAGCGATCCATTCACGCTTGGCAGGGTCGCGATTACCCGCGGCCTGAGCCGGAGTGCTTTTCAACCAGTGTGCCGCGGAGAAGCACTGTGGAAGCTCGGCTTGCGCGTGGGACTGCGCGACCGGGCCAAGCGTCTTCTCGGAAATACCGCCTACGACCGGGTCCGCTCAGCCCTGCTCAAACGATAGCCTGTTCCTATTGCACGGTCAGAATGGCCGTTCCGTTCACCCCGTTCATGGACGCTTTAATCGTGGCAGATCCTGCTGCCGCACTGACCGCAACTCCGTTCGCGCTCATCGTTGCCACATTGACGTTGGAGCAGGTCCAGGCAGCTTGCCCCGTGATGCCAATGGCCGAGCCATCACTGAACGTGCCGATGGCATTAAATTGTTGCGAAGCGCCTCCGCTAATACTGGCGCTGGCGGGAGTGACGGCAATTGAATCCAGGGTGGCATTCGTCACGTTCACTGTGGCGCTTCCCACCTGCCCGCTGAATACGGCGGAGATGGTCGCCATTCCAGGCGCTATTCCCGTCGCGAAACCGATGCTTCCCTGAGCATTGCTGATGGTTGCAATTGCTGACGAAGATGAAGTCCATGTAGCTGCCGCCGTCAGATCCTGGATATCGCCATTGGCGAAGGTGCCCGTCGCAGTAAACTGCACGTCGATGGTCGCAGGAATGGTCGAGGATTGCGGCGTGATACGAATTGAGGTCAGCGCCGCACCTTCAACTACAAGGTTCGCCGTCGCACCCACCGATCCAGATTGGGCCGTAATGGTCGTGGTGCCGGCTGACTGGCCGGTCGCAACCCCCGCTGTGCTTACCGTCGCAACGCTGGTGCTGGATGAGATCCAAGTCACATAGGGGCTGATGTACTGGGTGCTTGCATCGCTGTACACGCCAATGGCGGAGTACTGCAGTGGCGACCCTGGCGCCAGCAATGCGCTGGCTGGCGTCAGGTTGATTGAGCTGAGAGTAGCCGTACTCACAGTCAGCACCGCCGCTCCGGTTGCGCTTGCTCCGGCATAACTGAAACTGGCATTGATATTGGCAGTACCCGCGGTAATTCCCGTCGCCACTCCATAGCTTCCGGATCCGCTTCCCACGGTAGCCACAGCCGCATTGTCAGATGCCCAAGCCGCTGTGGTCGTGAGCTCTTCGGTAGAAGCATCATCGAATATCCCGGTAGCGATGAAATGTTTGTGGCCGCCGATCGGAGTTGTCGCGCTCGATGGCGTCACTGAAATAGAAACGATCTTTGCGCCAGTCACGGTGAATGGAACTGACGTCGTGACAGTTCCTAGAGTAGCGGTTATTGTTACCAACCCGGGGGCCACTCCGAACAACAGCCCGTTGCTGGCACCGATTGTGGCGATCGTCGTATCGGAAGGTGACCACGCCACCTGGTGCGTAATGTCGCGCGTTCCACCATCGTTGAAGGTGCCAATCGCAACGAATTGCAGCCTGATTCCCTGCGCGACGCTGCCGTTCGCGGGTTGAATCGAAATTGAAGTCAGGTTGGCCGCATTGACCGTGAGCGAAGTACTGCCGGTCGCCGATCCAAAGCTTGCCGAGATCGTGGTGCTGCCAACATTCTTTCCTGTGGCAAGGCCACTGGTTGTGATGGACGCAATAGAAGTCGAGGACGATTTCCAGGTTGCGACGCCGCTCACATCCTGACTGGTGCCGTCGGAGAAGGTCCCCACTGCCGTGTACTGCTGAGTGAGTCCAAGGGGCAAGTTCGCGCCCAGAGGAGTGACTGCGATTGAAGTCGCCGTTGCGGAGGTCACGGTTAATGTTGCCGTTCCGGAAATTGATCCGGAGGTTGCAGTGATGGTTACACTCCCGTTGGCCGCGGCCTGTGCCAGTCCTCTCGTTGGAGAGGTCGTGCTAACGGTCGCAATCGCAGTATTCGTGGAAGTCCAGGTCGCACTCCCCGTCAGATTCTGTTGGCTGCCGTCGCTGTAATTGCCGGTCGCAATGAACTGCTGGTTGGTTCCCGGAGCCACGGACACGCTCGCCGGTGTAACGGAAATTGAGACCAGCGCGGGCGCGACGCTGATATTAGACGATCCGCTCGTGGCACCGATTTTTGCCGTGATGGAACAGGTACCCGCTGCTTTCGCGGTGAGCATGCCGCCAGTCGTGACGGTCGCGACCGTGCTGTCGGACGACGTCCATGTCGCCGAGCCAGTGACGTCTTGCGAAGTTCCGGTGTTATACGTACCCGTCGCCTTCATCTGTTGCGCCTGGCCAACCGTCAGGTTGGCGCTGGTGCCCGACACTTTCACCGACTGCAGTACCGGATTGCTGGGACTGGATTGCGATCCACCGCCACAGGCCGACAGGAAGGCCGCCATCGCTACAATGCTCAACAGCAATACTTGCCGCATTTGACTCACTCCGCCGCGAAGAGTCGCTTTAACCCCTATGCAGCAACGGAATCGCCAAAGGCCTCTGCCTAAGCCCATCCGTTGCAGTGAGTTGCTCCGGAACGAAAATCTGCGAGAGCGTGAAAGGGAAAAAGTTTATCCCTCCAAAGGGAGAAACATTTCAGGGATTACAAAAGTAATTCTTGGCACGGCAACATCAGCGAAGGCAAAAAAGTTAGCGCTCGTCCAGCGGAAGCACGCAGCCAGCCGGTTACTAAAGTACATCCTTCAGTGGTCCGCTTTCTCACCTGAACGAACCCATCAAAGCGCGAAAGCCGCGCCATTCCTGGAAGTGCAAGGGCACGACGGGAATTTGTTACCCGCGTACACATACGTATTAGCACCTTCAAGTTGACCTCCCGTGATCTCTTAATTCACCCTAACTTTCGTTACAGTGCCGATATGACTGCGGGGAGTGAAGATCCCCTGGAAAACTCCGAACGAGGTCCCCTCATGGCGTTTCGACTGGTCGGATCGGGTAAACAAGATGGCTCTCTTAATATCTTCTTTTCGAAGCGGTTTAACATTCGCCAGATTTGTTGTGTAACGTTCGTCGCACTCTCGCTGGTCGTTATCGCGGGCACCAATGCCCGAGCCCTTATCGCGGGCACCAATGCCGAAGGCCGTCGCGCGAAACTCAGAGCCACGTCGTCCAAAGCCGATGCGAATACTGCGGGATTTACCATTCATGCAAGTCTGCCCTCGGGAGTTGTGGGAGTTGCTTACACAGGTCTGGTCTCGGCGAGTGGCGGAGTGGCCCCCTACAGCTTTTCGATCCCGGATGGATCACTGCCCAAAGGACTGTCGCTGAACACGACCACGGGCGCCGTGTCTGGTACACCCAGCGTCGCTGGCACCTTCCGAGCCAAAATCGTCGCCCACGACGCACGCGGATCGGTCACCTGGTTGCACGCACGAATTACGGTTGTCTCAAGTTCTACCGGTAGCGGAGTTGCGATCACAGTTTCCCCAACCACTGTCAGCCTTGTGTCAGGCAGCATTCAGCATTTCACCGCAACGGTATCCGGGACAAGCTCCACGTCCGTAATCTGGTCGGCGACCGCGGGCACAATCAGCGATGGCGGGTACTTCACGGCCCCAACTGTATCGAGCACAACGAGCGTGACCGTGAACGCCACCAGCGCGGCGGACACTACCAAGAAGGCGAGCGCGGTCGTCACCGTAAGCCCCTCGGGATCCACCACGGTGAGCGTCGCTGTCTCGCCCGGGACTGCGGCTGTGACGTCGGGCGGAACCCAGCAATTCAGCGCTGCCGTCCAGGGGACTAGCAACACGGCGGTGATGTGGTCTGCAACTTCAGGAAGCGTTTCCAGCGGCGGCATGTTCACTGCCCCCAGTGTCTCGAGCACAACGAGCGTGACCGTGACCGCCACCAGTGCGGCGGACACTACCAAGAAGGCGAGCGCCAGCGTTGCCGTCGCCTCCAACACCGCCACCGCCACACTTGCCATAACTACATCCGGGCTTGCGGGTGCGCAGTCCGGGACCGCGTATTCCTACCCGATCTCTGCAACCGGAGGTACAACACCTTATCAATGGAACATCGCATCCGGCTCACTGCCTCAGGGATTCACCCTGAACAGTACCGGTGTGCTGAGCGGGACGACCACCCAGACAGGGCAATTCTCTTTCACCGTGCAGGCGACCGACTCCGTGAACCACACCGCCAGCAAGGCCTTCTCGCTGTCCGTAGCGCAGGCGCCCTCTGCCACTGCGGGCACCTATGACGGCCCGGCCCAACTGCCCCGCACTTATGTGCAATCTGCGTTGGCGAACACTCCAGCCCCTGGAACCACCATTCAAGTGGGCGCGGGTGGTAACCTGCAGACTGCGCTCAACAGCGCAAATTGCGGGGACACGATTCAACTGGCTGCTGGGGCGACCTTCGCCGGCGTGTTCACACTTCCGGCTAAGTCCTGCGACAACCTGCATTGGATCATCGTGCGCACCAGCGCTCCCGATGCCAGCCTTCCGCCTGAAGGTACGCGCATGACTCCCTGCTACTCGGGGGTTGCTTCCCTGCCCGGACGGCCTTCGTTCCATTGCGCCAGCACCCAGGTCGTGACCGCAAAGATTCTCGGCGGCATTAGCGGGCCGATCAGTTTCGCCTCCGGTGCCAACCATTACCGGCTGTTGGGCCTGGAAATCACTCGCTCCGCTGGAAGCGGCCCTAATTATGGGCTGCTCCGTCCGACGGGCCAGGCTGACCACATCGTTGTGGACCGTGTGTGGCTGCACGGAACTGCTCAGGACGAGACCGTAATCGCCTGGATGCTGGACGGTTTCACGTATGCTGCCCTGGTCGATTCCTATGCCAACGACTTCCACTGCACGTCCGTAACAGGGTCTTGCACGGATTCGATGGTATTGGCGGGCGGTACCAGTTCCACCGCGGATGGGCCCTACAGAGTAACCAATAATTTCCTGGAGTCTTCGGGGGAGAACATCCTGATGGGCGGTGGGAGTGCGGCTCTTACCCCCTCTGATATCGAGATTCGCCACAATCATTTCTTCAAGCCATTGACCTGGATGCAGGGCCAGCCTGGATACGTAGGAGGCCCTACTGGCAACCCATTCATGGTGAAGAACCTGCTCGAACTGAAGAATGCCCAACGCGTGCTCATTGAAGGGAACATTTTCGAGAACTCATGGGGCGGGTTCTCGCAAGCCGGATACGGCATCCTGCTGACGCCTAAGAACCAAGCAGGTTCGAATGGCACGAACATATGTCCGCTCTGCCAAGTGACAGATGTGACAATCCGTTACAACACCATCAGCCACACCGGCGCCGGAGTGTCGATCGCCGACGTGCTCTCCGATAATGGAGGGGTGGCACTCGCTGGCGAACGTTACAGCATTCACGACATCACCGTGGACGACATCAATGCCACCTTCTACCACGGCAGCGGAACGCTGTTCCAGGTATACAACGAATGGCCGGCGAATTCCCTCAACAATGTGGCGATCAATCACATAACCGGCTTCCCGGATAGCGGCAGCCGGATCATTGGTCTGGGCAACTATGCCAACGATCCAGCTATGTACGCATTTACGCTGAAGAACAGCATCGTGGGACAGGCGACATACGCTATATGGTCGACCGGGGGCACCACCAACTGTGCTTTCCCCAATGTGCCGTTGACCAGTCTGAACGCGTGTTTCCCGACTGGCTACGCCTTCACCGACAATGCCATCATTGCCACCTCGACGACGAATTACCCGCCATCGAACTGGCCGGCTGGAAACTTTTTCCCATCAACCGCAGGGGCAGTGCAGTTCGTCAATTTCAACAGTGGGAATGGCGGGGACTACACCCTGCTCTCATCCAGCCCCTACAAGAACGCCGGAACCGACGGTAAAGACCTTGGCGCTGACATTGGCGCGATTCAATCCGCCACCGCCGGCGCGTACTGATTTCACGTTGGAATTCGGGGCAAGCGAGGCAGCAGTCTCGCTTGCCTCGTCTTGCTTTGGCGTAAGCTGCCACAGGCTTACTCTTCAATCCCGCGCCGCAAACACCGCCAGACCAGAACCACGTCTCGTGTCCCGGTCTGAAATCAGCTCAAAACCGGCCTCGACCAGATACTCGAAGAGTTGATCCTTGCCGACACCGGCTTCTGCCGGAAGTTGGTGGTATTGCACCGCGATCCGGCGGAAGGCCCGCAGCGCCATTGGCGGAGTACCCATCAGCACTTCGTACTCGCTCCCATGGATATTCATCTTCAGTAAATTAGCGCGCGGCGCCTGAATGGTTTCGAGTACCTGCTGCAGGGTGTCCGTGCGCACCGCAACACCGCCTTCGCTTTGCCGGAGTGCCCCCTCTCCCCGATGTTGGGTATTCAACGCCTTGGTTGTTTCCGAGTGGATCCTTTTGTATTGACTCGGAATTTCGGCAGAAGCTGCGTCCATGGCCGCTGTGCCAGACGTTCCGCTGATAGCGCAATTCAGGATGGTAACTCTCTCCGTGAGACGATTGGTTTCGACAAGCTGCCGCAAACGTTGGCACGTATCGGGAAAGGGCTCGATGGAAACGATTCGCGCGCCCGGCGCTTCCCGCGCGGCGTACAGCGTGAACAACCCGATGTTTGCGCCGACATCGACGATCACGCTGTCCGACGAAAGCACTGGATAGTGCCGGCGCACAAACACCAGCCAGAAGATCACCAGGTCTGTCCGCTCCCGCAGACTCAAGATTTCACCGCTGCGGAGCTGCAATTCTAAAGGAAAAACCGCTGGCCGCAATCCAAGATACGCCAGAGTGACCGGCAGCCATTGCGCGGTTTCCTTTATACAGGCGAGAAATTCAGGAATGCGTTTCCAGTTCGCCAGCCATGTAGCAGGAAATCGCCGAGCATGCGTCATAGGTTATCCGTTTGGCCGATCCGCTCGGCGAAGTTCCAGGCAAGATGTTCGCCATTATTGCATCGCCGCGGAGGTCGAATCAATCGGATCGGCGAGTTGGAGTTTCAGTGAGTCCTCCACAGGGTCTGGCGGTGAAGATGCTATCCTTGGCAATAAAAATGGGCATCGGGGCTTCGTTAAATGAGCATGATGCGGAGTGGTATTTTGAGTTTTCTTGCCGGACTTGGAGCCATTCTTTTTCTCTTATCGTTTTCTGCGGCACAAGCTTCTCCCGCGCCCCCAGCACAGTTTGATGGTCCGGCGGAGTTGCCGCGAGTTTATGTTCATAGTGCTATGAGCGATACGCCCGCGCCGGGAAAGGTGGTCGCGGTCCATGAGGGTGAAAGCTTGCAAGCCGCCATCAATCGGGCGGATTGTGGCGACCGAATTGAACTCGATGCGGGAGCCACGTTCGTTGGCGTATTTCGCTTTCCGGAAAAGCCCTGTGACGATTCCCACTGGATTATGGTACGCACCAGTGCGCCGGATTCCAGTTTGCCACCCGAGGGCACCCGTTTGACGCCCTGTTGGGCCGGAGTTGCTTCCCTGCCGGGGCGTCCGGACTTTCATTGCGCCGCAACGCGGAATCTTCTGGCGAAAATCGAATTCAAGGTTAAGTCCGGCCTGGGCCCATTCATTTTTGAGGCGGGAGCCAACCGCTATCGGTTTGTTGGGCTGGAAATCACTCGCGCTGCCGGCCCGGTGGTCTCCGCGCTTTCAATTGCGCCCGAAGGAGCGACTGCCAACCACCTGGTCTTCGATCGCGTATGGATGCACGGCACTGCGCAGGACGAAACCACGCGCGCCCTCAACCTTAGCGGAATGTCCTACGTTGCAGTCGTCGATTCCTTCTTTACTGATTTTCACTGCATTGCAATTACTGGGTCTTGCACGGACGCGCAAGTACTGGCCTCCAGTGGTGGCAATGTGCCGACCGGCCCTTTTAAAGTCGTCAACAACTTTCTTGAAGCGGCCGGGGAAAACATCCTGTTCGGAGGCGGAGCGGCAACCATGACTCCCGCAGACATTGAAATCCGCGGGAACCACTTCTTCAAACCGATGACGTGGAAACCTGGAGAGCCCGGATTTGTCGGCGGCGCTTCGGGGCGGCCTTTCATCGTGAAGAACCTGTTTGAGTTGAAGAATGCGCAACGCGTCCTGTTGGAGGGCAACCTGCTCGAGAATTGCTGGGGAGGCTTCAGCCAGAACGGCTATGCGGTGCTGCTGACTCCAAAAAACCAGTCCAACCAGTGTCCGCTTTGCCGCGTGACCGATATCACTATCCGTTTCAACCGCATCACCAATGTTGGCTCAGTTTTCTCCATTGCCAACATCCGCTCCGACGCGGGGGGCGAAACCACTGCGGGTGAGCGCTACAGCATTCACGATGTGGTTGCGGACAATGTTCGCGGCGAGCAATATGGCGGCGCAGGATTGTTTGCGCAACTGATGGTAGAGGCCCCGCAGATGCGCAATGTTCAGATCGAGCACGTAACGGCATTTATCACTCGGGCCGCCTT
>WNFY01002321.1_pt1 | contig 18143 bp, 17 predicted proteins | sample 5400091 | NCBI WGS metagenome assembly WNFY01 (sample SAMN13153364, study PRJNA577476) | soil metagenome | isolation source: 60 cm soil or saprolite under grassland replicate 1 | place: USA:California | collected 2016-06-15
AGACGATCGAAACTCTGCTCCCAGAACCGGCGGTAGCGCTCGACCCAATCGGCGACCTGCTTGAGCCGGCTCGCCTCGAGCCGGCACGGCCGCCATTGCGCTTCGCGCCCGCGCGCGATGAGACCCGCGCGCTCCAGCACCTTGAGATGCTTGGAGACGGCGGGGAGGCTCATGTCGAACGGCTCGGCGAGCTCGCTCACATTGGTTTCGCCCAACGCGAGCCGCGCGAGAATGGCGCGCCGCGTCGGGTCGGCAAGGGCCGCGAACGTGGCGCTGAGATGATCCGGCATGGCGTTATACCAGGCGGTTAAATAACCTGTCGGTTAATTAGCGCACGGTCGGCATGCTGTCAAGCGCGCTTCGCGAGGGGCAATGATCGCATTTCGGGGAGTGGTGCCGGGCATGCGAGGCTGGTAAGCGCGAATTGCGGCATGCTCCGGGTCGTGGCCATCGGACCTGGAATCCACACGGGAGCCGATCATGATCGCGATGCTCGATCCGAGGACCCTGACCGTGCTGATCACCGGCGCCACCGCCGGGTTCGGCGCGGCGTTATGCCGGCGCTTCGCCGAAGCGGGAAGCCGCGTGATCGCCACGGGACGGCGCGCCGAGCGCCTCGACGCGCTCGGGCGCGAGCTCGGGGATCGCTGCCACGTCGCCGTGCTCGACGTGCGCAACCGCAAGGCGGTCGAGGCGCTCGTGGCCGGGCTTCCCGGCGCGTTCGCCGGCATCAATGTCGCCGTCGCCAACGCCGGGCTCGCGCTCGGGCTCGAGCCGGCGCAGAAGGCCGACCTCGACGATTGGGACGACATGGTCGCGACCAATATCAACGGGCTGCTGTACACGGTGCGCGCGGTGCTGCCGGGCATGGTGGCGCGCGACGAGGGCCACGTGGTGCTGATCGGCTCGATCGCCGGCGATTACCCCTATCCGGGCGGCAACGTCTACGGCGGCACCAAGGCATTCGTGAAGCAATTCGCGCTCAACGTGCGCGCCGATCTGCTCGGCACCAACGTGCGCGTCACCAACATCGAGCCCGGGATGGCCGAGACCGAGTTCGCGCTGGTGCGGTTCCAGGGCGACGCCCAAAAGGCCAACGCGCCCTATCGCGGCGTGACGCCGATGTCGGCCGAAGAGGTCGCCGAGACCGTGTTCTGGTCCTGCACCTTGCCGCGCCACGTCAACATCAACCGCCTGCAGCTGATGCCGGTGCAGCAGGCCTTCGGCCCGCTGGCATTTCACCGCAGGTGAGACGGCCATTGGAGCCCGGATGGAGCGCAGCGAGATCCGGGACCCGCGATCCCCCAATTACGCTTCGCTCCATCCGGGCTACCGTCTCATTTAACCCGAGTCCGGCCTTATGGCTCCGAGCGCGGGCAGCTAGAAGCCGCGAAGCGGACGATTGAGCAGACCCGCAGGGAGGCGGCCGAGCTAGCCGAGCAAATCCGGGCGAGCAAGGAAACGATAGCTCAGTCCAAAAACCTCTTGGCGAGGCTTAAGGAGGGATAAGTTGGTTTTTCTCTACTGCTATCGGTCAGTGAAATCCTTTGGGAAAAGCTCGTTTGTTTCAGCCTTGAAAGTGAAACTTGTCAAAATCCAACCAGCGCTTGACGCTTTGAAATTGAGACGAAAATAGAAGAATCCAAGATCTTTGACATACGAATAATAAATGATTTGGCGGAGTGCGTTGTTGTATTCCTTATCGATAACTTTGGAACTGAAATTGAAACTCTTTCCGTCGAATATTCTTAAGGCATTGCTCAATGGTTCAACTGCATTTGGCTGCGCCATGTGATCGGCGAGCAGTGTTGCTGCCTCGGCCAACCTCTTCGTGGATAGCTTTGTGAGGATGTCGCTGGAAAAGGCGTCCGGATCTTCAATAGGAATGAACCCCGCGGCCAGGGCAGGTACCGAAATACAAATCAGCACGGCAACAATCTTGAAAATGTTTGACATGCTATAGGCTGTGCGCCGCGAGGGATTCCGAGATGTCGCTGCCATGCTCGTCTCCTTAAGGGGGTAGGAGTGATGCTGCACGCTGTTTATTTCTCGCTATCGGGCCGACTTGGTTCAAGGCAAACAGTGCACCCCTCCATCACGACAAGGATGGTGAGACATGAACCGGATGGCCGGGCATCAGCTCGTAGGGATGCTTCCATCCGGGCAGCGCGCGGATGCGTTTTAGCCAGGCGCCGATCGGCGGATGCTCGGCGGCGATGTCGAACCCGAACTCCTCCGCCGGGTAGAACAAATAGCCGCACAGCGACAGGTCGGCGATCGTCGGCTCGGCTCCAGCCACGAATTTTCGCGTGCTCAAGTGCTTGGCGACGATGTTGAGCGCGCTCGCGATGCGGCCCTTGAGGAATTCCATCACCGACGGCTCGCCGGTCTTGGCGAACGCGAGCAGGAACCGGTAAGTCGCGAGATAGCTGGTGAATTTGTGATTGTCGAACAGGATCCAGCGCAAGATCTCCAGCCGGTCATCGTCGTCATCCGATCCGAATTTTCCGGATTGTTGCGCCAGGTGCTCCAGGATTGCGCCGGATTGGCTGAGCTTGCGCGATCCCTCGACCAGCACCGGGACCTCGCCCATCTCGTTGACGCTCTCGCGGTATTGCGCCGAGCGGGTCTCGCCGCGGAAGAAGTCGACGTGGATCGGCGTCCAGCGCGCGCCGATCAAGGCGAGCATCAGCGCGGCCTTGTAGGAATTGCCGGACTGCGCGAAGCAATAGAGCTGATATTCGGCCATGGCGAGGCGTCCCAGTGATTAGTTCGGTGCGCGGGCCGCAATCTCCTCCCTCCCCCCTTGAGGGGGAGGGATGGGGAGGGGGGTGTTTGTTTGATGCTGCAGACCTGATACCCCCCTCCCGGTTCGCTCGCAGAGCGCGCGAGCCGACCTCCCCCACAAGGGGGGTGGTAACCGGAGCGAGCCGCTAGCAATGTGCAATCGCTCTGCTTTCAGGAAGAGGCGGGCTCACCTCATCGTCGGGATGACGAACTCGGCGCCTTCCTTGAGACCCGAGGGCCAGCGCGACGTCACGGTCTTGGTCTGGGTGTAGAAGCGGATCGCATCCGGTCCGTGCTGATTGAGGTCGCCGAAGCCCGATCGTTTCCAGCCGCCGAAGGTGTAATAGCCGAGCGGCACCGGGATCGGCACGTTGATGCCGACCATGCCGACTTGGACGCGCGAGGTGAAATCCCGCGCCGCATCGCCGTCGCGGGTGAAGATCGCGACGCCGTTCCCGTACTCGTGCTCGGAGGGCAGCCGCAGCGCCTCCTCGTAGTCCTTGGCGCGCACCACCGAGAGCACCGGGCCGAAGATCTCCTCCTTGTAGATGCGCATGTCCGGCTTGACGTCGTCGAACAGGCAGCCGCCCATGAAATTCCCGTTCTCGTAGCCCTGCAGCTTGAAATTGCGCCCGTCGACCACGAGCTTGGCGCCTTCCTTGATGCCGGTGTCGACGTATTTCTTGACCTTGTCGAGATGCGCGCGGGTCACCAGCGGTCCGAAATCGGCCTGCGGGTCGGTCGAGATGCCGACCTTGAGGCTCTCGACCCGCGGGATGAGCTTTTGCACCAGCGCGTCGGCGGTTTTCTTGCCGACCGGCACCGCGACCGAGACCGCCATGCAGCGCTCGCCCGCCGATCCATAGCCGGCGCCGATCAGGGCATCGACCGCCTGCTCCATGTCGGCGTCGGGCATCACGATCATGTGGTTCTTGGCGCCGCCGAAGCATTGCACGCGCTTCCCGTTGGCGCAGCCGGTCGTGTAGATGTATTCGGCGATCGTCGAGGAGCCGACGAAGCCGATCGCCCGCACGCGGGGATCGGTCAGCAGCGTGTCGACCGCTTCCTTGTCGCCGTTGATCACGTTGAACACGCCCGCCGGCAGCCCGGCTTCGAGCAGGAGCTCGGCGAGCCGCATCGGCACCGAGGGGTCCCGCTCCGAGGGTTTGAGCACGTAGGTATTGCCGCAGGCGAGCGCCGGGCCGAATTTCCACATCGGGATCATGGCCGGGAAATTGAACGGCGTGATGCCGGCGACGACTCCGAGCGGCTGGCGCAGCGAGAACAGATCGATGCCCGGGCCGGCGCCCTCGGTGAACTCGCCCTTGAGCAGGTGCGGAATGCCGCAGGCGAACTCGATGACCTCGAGGCCGCGCTGGATGTCGCCCTTGGAATCCGGGACGGTCTTGCCGTGCTCGGAGGAGAGCAGCTTGGCGAGATCCTCGAATTCCTTCTGCACGAGATCGATGAACTTCATCAGCACGCGGGCGCGGCGCTGCGGATTGGTCGCCGCCCAGCCCGGATAGGCCGCTTGCGCGACCGCGATGGCATGCTCGACTTCCGCATGCTTGGCGAAGGCGACCTTGGCCTGCACCTCGCCGGTATTGGGGTTGAACACGTCCCCTTGGCGCCCCGATGTGCCCTTCACGAATTTGCCGCCGATGAAATGCCCGATCTCGCGCATTTTTTCCTCCACTTGCCGCCGCCGTTTTGTCTCGCAATCCCGTCTGATAGCCCAGCACGCTCGGCTCGGAAAGGCGTTGCGAAGTCGCAAAAGAAATCCGCTGCCCCCAGGCCGGCGGGCATAGCTCCCGCGCTATTGGCCGCGGCGGGGGCGGGGACCCGGCAGCAACGTTTCCGGCGATACGGTCCTCAGCGCGAAGCGGCACCGGGGGGGCTTCGGATTCAGCATGGCTGATCCGCGTCTTTGACAGGCTTTCGCAGAACGGGGCCCCGGTGTTATAAGCCGCGACCCCTGCGCATAGTGCAGCGCAGCATAGCCGGCAAATTTCGGCAAAATTCCTGGCAGAACACATGGCCCACCCCGTAGCCGCTCCCAAGGGAGGCGAGGCGCCGGCCCATGGGAACGGCGAATCGCATCCCCCGGCCGGCTTCTGGGCGCTGACGCTTGGCAGCCTCGGCGTCGTCTACGGCGACATCGGCACGAGTCCGCTCTATGCCCTGCGCGAGGCGGTGGTCGCCGCCGCGGGGCCGGGCGGAACTGCAACCGAGCCGGCCGTTCTCGGTGTGCTGTCGCTGATCATTTGGGCGCTGCTGCTCGTCGTCACCGCCAAATACGTGCTCATCCTCCTGCGGCTCGACAACAACGGGGAAGGCGGCACGCTGGCGCTCATGGCGCTGGCGCAGCGCGCGATGGGCCGTTCCGGCGCGGCGGTGGTCCTGCTCGGCGTCAGCAGCGCGGCGCTGTTTTACGGGGACGCCATCATCACCCCGGCAATCTCGGTTCTCTCCGCGATCGAAGGCCTGAAGATCGTAGCGCCCGGATTCGATCCCTATGTCGTGCCGCTGACGATGGCCATCCTGGTCGGCCTGTTCGTGGTGCAGTCTCGCGGCACCGCCAGGGTCGCGGCGTTCTTCGGGCCAATCATGGCCGTCTGGTTCGTGGTGATCGCCCTCGGCGGTCTGGTGCATCTCGCCGCGAATCCCGGCGTATTGCGCGCGCTCAATCCGCTCCATGGGCTGAGTTTCTTGGCCAGCCACGGCATCATCGGTCTCTTCACGCTGGGCGCCGTGTTCCTGGCCGTCACGGGAGCGGAGGCGCTCTATGCCGATCTTGGTCATTTCGGCCGCAAACCGATCCAGATGGCCTGGACCGGATTCGTCCTGCCCGCGCTCGCGATCAACTACCTCGGTCAGGGAGCGCTCGTGCTCGCGGACGAAAAAGCCCTCCAGAATCCATTCTTCCTGCTCTATCCGGACTGGGCGCAGTTGCCGATGGTCCTGATCGCGACCGCCGCCACCGTGATTGCCAGCCAAGCGGTGATCACCGGTGCCTATTCTCTGTCTCGGCAGGCGATCGGGCTTGGTTTGTTGCCGCGGCTCGAAGTTCGTCACACTTCCGAAGCTCTTGCCGGCCAGATCTTCATGCCGCGCGTCAACGCCCTGCTATTGATCGCGGTGCTGCTGCTGGTCGTCATGTTCCGTTCCTCGAGCGCGCTGGCCTCCGCGTATGGAATCGCGGTGACCGGCACCATGCTGGTGGACGCGACGATGGGCTTCGTCGTGATTTGGAAGCATTGGAATTGGTCGCCGCTGGCCGCGGCCGGATTGATGGTGCCGTTCCAAGCAATAAACCTGACGTTCTTTGCCGCCAATCTGCTGAAGCTTTTCGAGGGTGGATGGGCCCCCTTGGCGTTTGCCAGCCTGATCATGACCATCATGTACACGTGGCGGCGCGGTACCAGGCTGTTGTTCGAGAAGACGCGCCGCCAGGAGATGCCGCTGGACGATCTCGTCGCCATGCTGGAGCGAAAGCCGCCGCAGACGGTGCCCGGGACCGCCGTGTTCCTCACCAGCGATCCCCGGAGCGCGCCGACCGCGCTGCTCCACAGTCTCAAGCACTACAAGGTGCTGCACGAAAAGAACGTCATCTTGACGGTGGAGACCGCAAACTCGCCGCGAGTGCCGGTCGCGGAGCGCGTTCGCATCGAGCCGGTCGGAAAGACGTTCTCGCGGGTGCGGCTGCGGTTCGGCTTCATGGAGACGCCGAACGTGCCGAAAGCGTTGGCGATCGCGCGCAAGCTCGGCTGGCAGTTCGACATCATGTCGACGTCGTTCTTTGTGTCCCGCCGGTCGCTGCGGCCGGCGGCGCAATCCGGCATGCCGCGTTGGCAGGACCGGCTCTTCATCCACCTTGCCCAAGCCGCAAACGACGCGACCGATTATTTCAAGATCCCGACCGGACGCGTGGTCGAGGTTGGGACCCAGGTCACGGTATAGTTCGGTATGATTTGCGGTGTAGTGCAACGAGTCACCGACCGCATGCGGTCTTGATTCCCGGGAAGGATGCGACACATCATCTCCGAACGCCCGACGCGATCCCGGGCGAGAAGGCGGTGCGCCGCGGCCGGTCGCTGACCGCAGCGCGAGGAGAAACGCGATGTTCGAAAGGGGCAAGGCCGTGCGCAATCTCACGGCCGACGAAGTGGCGCGCGGGATGCGGCACGATCGGATCCTGCTGGTCGATGTCCGCGAGCCCAACGAGACGGCGCTCGAGGCATTTCCCGGGGCGGTGGTCGTGCCTTTATCCTCGTTCGATCCCTCGCGCATTCCCGATCCGGAAGGCAAAGAGGTGGTGTTCGTCTGCAGGTCCGGCAAAAGGTCGGTGACGGCCTCGCAGGCGGCGCAGGCCGCGGGGCTGCCGTATGATGCGCACCTCGCGGGCGGCATTCTCGCCTGGAAGGCCGCCGGCCACCCCACCGTGAGCTGAAGCACACATGCCTCGGCTGCTCCTGATCCTGGCGTTGATCGTCGCGGCCGGGAGCGGCCGCAGCGGCGCACTGGCGGCGACGACCGGCGACCGGGTGGTGAATTTCTACAATTGGTCGGATTACATCGATCCCGCCGCGATCGAAGCCTTCACCCGCGAGACGGGGATTGCGGTCAAATACGACATTTTTGATTCCAACGACATTCTCGAGACCAAGCTGCTCGCCGGGAATTCGGGGTACGATCTCGTGGTGCCGACGGCTTATTTTCTCGAGCGCCAGATCAAGGCCGGCATCTTCCAGAAGCTCGACAAGTCGCAGCTCCCCAATGTGGCGAACGTCTGGGACGAGATCGCGCGGCGGCTCGCCGCGTACGATCCGGGCAATCTCTATGCGGTCAACTACATGTGGGGAACGACCGGAATCGGCTACAACGTCGGCAGCGCCAAAGCGATTCTGGGGACGCAAGCGGCGATCGACAGCTGGGATCTGGTGTTCAAGCCGGAACAGATCGCGAAGTTCAAGGGCTGTGGCGTTCACATGCTGGATTCCTCGGACGACGTGCTATCGGCGGCGCTGAACTATCTCGGGCTCGATGCGAATACCAGCGACCAGGCGCAGCTGGAAAAGGCCGCCGATATCCTGATGAAGGTGCGGCCGTTCGTGCGCAAGTTCCATTCCTCGGAATATCTCAACGCGCTCGCGTCCGGCGAAATCTGCCTCGCGCTCGGCTTCTCCGGCGACATCAAGCAGGCGCAGAAACGCGCGGGCGAGGCCAGGAACGGCGTCGACATCGGTTACGTGATTCCGAAGGAGGGAGCGCAATTGTGGTTCGACAATCTGGCGATTCCGCGCGACGCCAGGCACCCGCGCGAGGCCCACGCACTGATCGATTTTCTATTGCGGCCGGAAATCGCCGCGAAGAACACCAATTTCATCGCCTATGCCAACGGCGTTGCGGCGAGCCGTCCGTTCATCGACCAGGCGATCCTGCAGGATCGCGGCATCTATCCCGATGCCGCAACCATGCAGCACCTCTACACCATCACCGCGCACGATCAGAAGACGCAGCGCCTGATCAACCGGCTGTGGACCCGCATCAAGACCGGGATGTGACGGTGCGTTCCCATCACCGCCATCGCCGGTGCAGCCACAGCCACTGATCGGGGTGTTCCCGCACCCAGCCCTCGACCACCGAGGTGATCGTTTGCATGGTGGCATCGACGTCGACCCGGCCCTTGGCGTCGCGCGGCGGCTCGACCGCTTCCGTGATCTCTGCGCGAAAACGTCCGCCTGCAAGGCGGATGGCCCGAATGCCGTGAATCGGGCAATCGAAATGCCGGGCGAGGCGCGCGATCAGCGGATTGGCTTTGCAACGCCGGCCGAAGAACATCACGTCCACGCCCTCGCTGAAATGCTGGTCGACCAGCATGCCGACGTGCACGCCCTGTTCGAGCGCGCGCGCGGCTTTGATCGGAGCGGCGCGATCGCTGGGGATCAGCTCGCCCATGCTGACGGCGCGCAACGGGATAATCGCTTCCGCGACCGCGCCGAGGTTCGGCCGCCGATAGACCACCGCGGCGGGCATGTCGTAGGCGCCGGCTGAAAGCGGCGGAAGCTCCCAATTGCCGAGATGCGCGGCAAATACCAGCGCCGGCTTGCCGTCGTCGCGCAGCTGCAGGAATAGCTCCATCGACCTCGGGGTAAACTCGATGCGGCCGGCATTGGGCCGCTCGAAGTCGTACTCCCACAGGCGGTCTAGATGGGCGAACTCCGCGGCGACCCGTCCGAGATTATCCCATACGCCCGCCAGGATTTTTTCGATCTCGGCGGCGGATTTCTCCGGAAACGCCGCCATCAGGTTGGCGCGGCCGGTGCGATGCTCGGGTAACCAGGGCCCGATTGTGCGCATGAAGGGGCCGGCAAAGTTCGCCATCCGGTCCGGATTGGTCCGGCGCACCAGGTTGAACAGCGCCACGGCGGCAAAGCCGACCAGCGCATCGACGCCGCGCTTGAAACCTCGGGCATAAGTTTGCCATCGACGGCGGAATGCCCTCCTCATCGGCTGCGCACTCAGAAATGCACCACGATCTTGCCGAATACCTGCCGGCTTGCGAGCCGCTCGAGGCCCGCCGCGACATCGGCAAGCTCGACTTCGGTATCGATCACCGGCGTCAGCCCGCCCGCCATTTTGGCGAGGCTGCCGCGGATGTTGCCCATGGTGGCGCCGAACGAGCCGATGATCCGGTATTGCTGTTGGAACAGCTGCATCAGGTTGAGCGTCGCGCTCGGACCGGAGGTCGCCCCGCAGGTCACCAGACGTCCGCCGCGCTTGAGCGCCAGGAGCGAACCATTGAAGGTCTCCGCCCCGACATGTTCGAATACCACGTCGACGCCCTTCTTTCGCGTGAGCTTGCGCACCGCGTGTTCGAACCGGTCGGTCCGATAATTGATGACGTGGTCCGCGCCCAGCTCCTTTGCCTTGTTGGCCTTGGCATCATCGCCGACCGTAGTGATCACGGTGCAACCGATCGCCTTCGCCATCTTGATCGCCGCGGTGCCGATCCCCGACCCCCCGGCATGCACCAGGATGGTCTCGCCCGGCTGAAGCTTGGCATTGTCGAACAACATGTGCTCGACCGTCGAGAACGCGATCGGGGCGCAGGCGGCGTCGCGGAACGCAACCCCGTCCGGCACGGGTATTGCGAGCCGGCCGGGAAAATTGAGGAGATCGCGCGCAAAGCCGTCGACATGAAAACCGAGAATGCCACCGACATTTTCGCAAAGGTTGTCGCGCCCCTCGCGGCAGGCCCGGCATTCTCCGCAGGTGAGCGCACCGTACATGACGACGGCGTCGCCGACGCGAAGACCGGTTACGCCCGGTCCGAGCGCTGCGATCTCTCCCGCCGCTTCCGCACCGACGATGAGCGGCAGCTTGCGTTTGGCGAATGCCATGCCGCGCCAGCCCCACACGTCGATGTGGTTGAGCGCCACGGCCCGGATCCGAATCTGCACCTCGCCGGCGCCCGGCGCGGACGGCGGCGGCACCTCTTGCAGCTCGAGCTTGCGGTCGGCAACGAGGGTCAACGCTCGCATGGGTGCGAGTCACCGCAAGCTATAAAAGCACGGACTCGCTGGAGCGTCGTCCCCGCGAAAGTGGGGACCCGTGACCACGGGACCGAGCGGAATTGCGAGATGGGTGGTCATGGGTCCCGGATACCCGCTTCGCAGGTTCCGGGACGACGATCGCCGGGATCGAGCCGTCACGAGGGTTCCCGCCCCATGACGAGCGAGACGTTCTGACCGCCGAATCCGAAGGAATTGGACAGCGCATGACGGACGCTCGCCTCGCGCGCGACGTTCGGCACCACGTCGAGCGGAATGGCCGGATCCGGCACCTGATAATTGATCGTCGGCGGAATGCGCTGATGCTCGAGCGTGAGCAGGGTGAAGATCGCCTCCACAGCGCCGGCGGCCGATAGGGTGTGCCCGATCATCGATTTGTTCGACGAGATCGGCACTTGCTTGGCCCGTTCGCCGAGCACGGCGGACACGCCGATATATTCCATCTTGTCGTTTTCCGGCGTGCCGGTGCCATGCGCGTTGATGTAGTCGATGTCGTCGGGATTGAGCCCGGCATCTGCGATTGCGTTGTGAATGCTGCCGATGATCGGCTTGCCGTCCGGGCTCGAACGGGTGCGGTGGAAGGAATCCGCCATTTCGCCGCAACCTTCGATGACGCCGAGAATCCTGGCGCCGCGGGCCTTGGCGGCATCGAAGCTTTCGAGCACCAGGGCGCCGGCGCCTTCGGCCATCACGAAACCGTCGCGATTCTTGGAAAATGGCTTGGCAGCCCCCTGAGGAGGATCGTTGTGGGTCGAGAGCGCGGAGAGCAGCGAAAAACGCACGACCGTTTCCGGATTGATGGAACCGTCGGTCGCCACGCATAGCGCGGCGTCGGCCTCGCCGCGGCGAACCGCCTCGAGCCCGAGCTGAATCGAGCTCGCGCCGGAGGCGCACGCGGTCGACAATGTGATGGGGGAGCCTTGGGTACCGAACCTGGCGGCAAGATGTTCCGCCACCGAGCCGAACAGGAACCGCTCGTGATAGCCGCGAAACCCGCCGCTCGCAGCCATGCGCAGCAGCTCGTTATAATCGATCGGGTCCTTGGCTCGCGCCGCCGCCGCGGCCAATTCCTTGCGCTGCGGCCATTCCATCTCCACCGGGGCCACGGCGAGGAATAAAGGTCCGGGAAAATTCTTGGCGGTGCCGATCTTCGCTTCGCCCACCGCCTCCTCGATCACGATCTCGGCGAGGCGCTCTGCCAGCGCCGGAGCACAGAACGGCTCGGCCCGCACGAAATCGATGGTGCCGGCAACCTTGGTCTTCAGTCCGTCGGTCGAGAAGCGCGTGATTGCCCGAATGCCGGATTCGCCCGCAGTGAGCCGCCGCCAGTTGTCGGTCTTGCCGATACCGAGCGGAGTGACGACTCCCATGCCCGTCACGACCACGATGGGCTGACCCCCCTTATCCCGCGTGGGCTGCATATTCTTTGATCCTTTCGTTCAATGGGCGGCCTCGACCAGGGCCATGCCCTCTCCTCGCCAATGCCCGACCCCTGTCACGACCGCCTGGGTCAAGGCGCCCTCCATCGCGCGCTCGACCGGCGAACCGGCGCAGGGCGGGAACAATATGCCATGGCGGACCGCAAGGGCTGCAAGGGCAATGTTCATCGGGAACTGCGCTTCCATGCCGTGCCCGATCCGGCTCCCGGTCGCGCGAATCGACGCTTCGGGATGCTCGGCCAGGAAGCTCTGCTCCTCGGCGGTCGCGGGCTCGACGCCGGTTGCCCCCGACAGAATGGCATAACGGCCGGCCTCGAGCCGGGGAGCGATCGGTTGCCACATCCGGCGCAACGCATCCGCTACCGCGCCCGCATCCCGACCGGTGCGGCCGGAGAGCACGAGCGAAAGCCTTGCGATAGGCTCGGCGCCGCGTGCTTGGGCATGCTCGCGCTCTTCCAGGACCAGGAAGGCACCCAGCGAGCCCAGCGCAAATCCCGGACTGGCGCGGCGTGACCAGACCGGTCGATACGGCTCCTTGAGGGCGACGCTGCCGAATTCGTAGAGCAGCAGCAGATCCTTGCGCTCGGCATTGTGCGCGCCGCCCACCAGCGCGAGCTTGCTTTGGCCGGCGGCGATGCGCGAGACCGCGACCCGCACCGCGTCCACTCCCGCAGCCTCCTCGCCCATGAAGGTCCGGGAGGAGCCAGTGACCCCGTGCACGATGGAAATGTTACCGGCGAGCAAGTTCGAAAGCTGCGCGAGGAACAGGGTAGGGCGCAGATCGCTCATCAAACGTTCGTTGATGAAGGCGTCGGGATCGGCGGCGTTGCGGAGCCCGGCCATGATGGCGACGTCCACCTCGACATCGCGTTCGCCGCCGCCGCCGGCGACGATCATGTCGGTATGCGCAAGCAGCGCGGCGTTGCCTTTGACCTTGCCGCTATCCAGCGCCAAGCCCGCCGCATAGGTCCCGATCCGCTGCCACGGTTCCATCTGGCGCTGATCGCCTTTCTTCGGAATTTGCTTGTCGAACTCGATCGCCGCCAGTGGATGGATGACGTATGGCGCGAACCGCGCCGTGTCGGCGCTCGGCTGCGGATGCAGCAACCCCTGCCAATGCGCATCCGGGCCTTCGCCGAGACAGGAGACGATGCCGATCCCGGTGATCCAGGCCTCAGCCGGCATCGCTGAGCGCCTCTAGCGGGAACTCGATACGCGCGGCCGCCGCTTCCAGTTCGGCCCGGACGTCGCGATTGGGGAACGGCAGAACGCGGAACGTGAGCTCCGCGTCGCACACCGCCTTGGCGTCCGCTTTGACTTGGCAGCTCGTCACCGCGAACCCGGAACCCTCGTGGATGATGCGGCCTTCGACCGACAGCCGCTCGCCGGGCGTCACGAAGCGTCTGAGCTTCGCGCTCCGCACCCCGGCCAGGAACGGCATGCGATCGAACCGATTGCGCGCCAGGATGATCCACCCTGCCGTTTGCGCCATGGTCTCGATGAGCAGCACTCCCGGCACGAGCGGATAACCGGGAAAATGGCCTTCGAATACCGTGCTCGCCATCGGGACTACGGATTCGACGCGGATAATGCCGTCGTCGCACGACATTTCGACGACGCGGTCGACCATCTGGAAATATTCAAGCCGCATTGGGCGCTCACGCGCTCTTGGCGGCAATGAGGTCGTCGATGCGGGCGCAGAGGTTCTTGAGCACGAAATACTGCTCGGTCGACGCCTTGCCGTCGCTGACTTCCTGCGTCCATTGCTCGAGCGGCAGCTTGATGCCGAATGCCTTGTCGACGGCGAACGCGATGTCGAGAAAATCCAGGCTGTCGATTTCGAGATCGTCGATAGCGTGGCTTTCCGGCTTGATCTTTTCTCGCGGAATGTCGCAAGTTTCGGCAATGATATCCGCAACCGTATTGAACGTATCGGACATTTGCGATGCTCTTGGTGCTCAGCGGCTTGGAATAACCCCCCGGGCCCGAGCGGCGCGAAGCATGGCTCCTTGCCCCCGAACCGACGTGTGCCCCTATAGCGAAGGACGCCGCTGAGTTCAACGACGCCGGCTTTGCGCGCTGCATTTTCCGGGGCGTTGCGGAGACGGGCGCCAACCTTGACGGAATTCCGCATTTCGCCGAGCGTGCGTCGGCAAGGTCCGCGTACGAGCGGTCGCCGCCCGGCCCCGGGCGGAAGCGGCTCCCCCGCGTCCTAACGGCCTAGCTCATCACGTACGAGGCGATCCGCCTCGAGCTCGGCGGGTCCCTTGTTGCGCCAGCCCTCTCGGGTGACCCAGTCGACGGCCCCGGGGAAGAGCCGCTTGAGCCACCACAGCAGGCGTGCGGCAGGGGTCACGACGACGATTCCGCGGTTCCTGCGCATGGCCGCGATGGTCTTGGCGGCCACTTTCTCCGGCGTGGTGAAGATCCATGCGGGAGGCGGAGTAGGGGGCTTGCCGGAGCGGCTCTTCGCTTCCGGCTCGCTGCCGACCACGCGTTCCACCATCGGGGTGGAGACGAAGCCGGGACAAATGGCGGTGATGCCGAAGCTGCGTCCGCCGTACTCGGTTCGGAGCGCCTCGGTAAAGCCGATGAGGCCATATTTGCTGGTCTGGTAGGCGGCCACGTTGCGCGAGCCCACCAAGCCGAAAATGCTGCACACGTTGACCAGATGCGCATCCTGCGAGCGCACAAGCGTGGGCAATAGTTCGCGAGCCAGCTGAATGGGGGCGGCCAGATTGACCGACATCACTCGGTTCCATTGCTCGTCGGTCATGCGGTGGGCCGGGCCGTAAAAGAGGACTGCCGCGTTGTTGACGAGTATATTGAGCCGGCCCCAGCGCGAGAGCAGCGCGCGGACTGCGGCACTGATCTGAGCCGGCTCGGCGAGGTCGCACATTGCGGTAACGACTTCGACGCCGCGGCTCGCGACCTCGCGGGCCGTGAGCGCGAGGCCGGCTTCGTCGATATCGACCAGGTAGAGGTCGGCACCCTCGTCGGCGAGCGCAATGGCGATCGCGCGTCCGATACCGGACGCGGCGCCGGTGACGAGAGCCTTCTTGCCGCGGATGATCTTCATCAAGCTTGCAACGCTCGGGGCTGCCGACCGCCTGCCGATAACGAACTTGACTTTCGCTGTAAAGAAATCCGTTTCTGCGGCCCGGCGGCGCAACCAACCGCCGCGGGCCCCGATCCTGCGCTTGTCACCGCATGACCGCCGTCCTAGCTTCGCGCCGGAAGCGGGCAGCATTGTGGGGAAGCAAACGAGATGCATTGTGGTGAACGCGCGGGGCATGCCCGACGTTGGGAACAAACTGTTCAGCCATGAACTCGGCCGCCCTTCGATCCGATGATCGGCTGCAGCCGCGCGTTTGCGTGATCGGCGCGGGACCCTGCGGCCTCACGGCGCTCAAAAATTTGCTGGCGGCCGGGCTCAGCGGCGTCGTCTGCTATGACGAGAGCGACGCAATCGGCGGTAATTGGGTGTTTCGCGAAGAAGGGGATCGGACCAGCGTGTATTTTTCCACGCACATCATCTCCTCGAAGCGCTTGTCCGAGTTCGAGGACTATCCGATGCCGGCGGATTACCCGGACTTTCCCTCCCACCGGCAGCTGCGTGCGTATTTCGACAGCTATGCCGCCCATTTCGGCATCGAGCCGTTCATCCGCCTGCGGACGCGCGTCGAGCGCGCGCAACGTCGAACCGACGGCCGCTGGTCGGTGTCGCTGTCGGGAGGCGGGGAGGAAATCTTCGATCATCTGATCGTCTGCTCCGGCCATCACCGCGAACCCTATATTCCGCAGCATGCCGGGGAATTCGCTGGTGAGGTCTTGCATTCGCGCGACTTCAAGCGCGCTGAAAGGTTTCGCGACCGCCGGGTTCTGGTGATCGGCGGCGGCAATTCGGCCTGCGATATCGCGGTCGACATCTCACGCGTGGCGTTGCGAACCTGCATCAGCTTGCGCCGCGGCTATTACATCGTTCCCAAAATTCTGTTCGGGCGGCCGATCGACATGCTCTATGCGAAAGCGCGAAGGTTGCCGAGAGCGGTCGTGCAGCCGCTGCTCGCCGCGTTGCTGAGGCTGGGGATCGGACCCTGGGAGAAATATGGGCTCGCACCCCCGCAATGCGGGCCGCTCGAGATGCACCCCACGCTCAACTCCGACATCCTCAATGCGCTGCGCCACGGCAGAGTCCTGGCGCGCCCGGGGGTCGAACGGTTCGAGGGCAGCATGGTGCATTTTCGCGACCACACCGCGGAGATGTTCGATGCGGTCCTATGGGCCACGGGCTTCCGCATCTCGTTTCCGTTCCTCGACGCCTCGATCATCGACTGGGACACCAGCCGGTCTCCGCCGCTCTATCTCAAGATGATGCATCTGCGGTTCGAGAATTTGTTCTTCATCGGGCTATTTCAGCCGATCGGATGCATCTGGCGGCTCGCCGATCACCAGGCGCGTATCGCCGCCCTGCAAATCGCCGGGCACCTGCCGCGTCCCGCCGACATTGCCGCCCGGATCAGCAGCGAAACCCCGCATTGGCACTTCGAGAAAACGCCTCGCCACGCGCTCGAGGTAGATTACCACGATTTCCGCCGCGACCTGATGGGAGCGCTGAGCCGCGCCCATTGAGCGGGCCCCCCGAGGCGTGGCATTCCTGCAACAGCCTCGATGCATGCTGCCCGTTTGCTGTGTTTTTGCTGGCAACGCCGGGTCGGCTGGGGAAATAACTGCGGACGGTCCCGCGAAATTCTTCGAAGGTTCCATTGCATAACCAAAGACTTGAACGAACCGCCGTCCAAGTCCCGTTCACTCCATCGGGCTTCCCGCCTGAAGCGGCGCCGCTCGCCGCGCGCAGATTTCTTGGCCTGATTTATCGGGCGGGCGCGACAAATAGGTCAGTATACGTGCCCAACTGACGCCGCATTCCTCCTCCAATTGGCCCTCTATCGCCAGCAAAACGCGCGATTGGGGACGGCAAAAAGAGCGATTTACGACCGGAAAAAGCTCATTTTCCAAGTAATTCCTCTGCTCGTCCACCGTAAACCCAAGCCAACAAAAGGGAACGAGAATGACGAAGACTAGCTTCATCAACTTAGCTGCGGCCGTTCTTCTTTCAGTCGGCTTGACTGGAGCCGCACTTGCTGCACATGCGGGAGAAAATCAGGTCGGACTCGCCTCGATCTACTCGGGAGGACGGACCGCCAACGGAGAGACAGCCGCTCCCTCGCGCATGACGGCCGCGCATCGATCGCTCCCGTTCGGAACGATGGTGCGCGTGACGAATCGCAACACCGGGCACTCCGTCGTGGTCCGGATCAACGACCGCGGACCCTTCGTGCATGGCCGGGTGATCGATGTGACCCCCGCTGCCGCCCATCAGCTGGGATTTTCCGGGCTGGCCCCCGTGGCCCTTTCAGTCATGAAATAGCGAAATAGCGGCCGGTTCGCCGAATTGGCGATCCGCGAGAGCATTTCGGATTAGTGCGGGGCGGTTCGCCGCCCCCGCTCGTTTATGGGACGGCCGGCCGGCGGGGTGCGGATTTCGGGCGGCGAAATGCGAAGCTCGGCCGCGCGGATTGCTTCAAGGCCCGCGCTGCAGCGATATCCCGAGGGGGACACAGCCGGCTCGTCCCGAAAGAATGCAATCCTGGACGCGTTTCATTTCGGCGATCTCGTTGACGAGCCACACGCCGGCGATAGCAAGCATGATGCAGAATGCCAATGCGAGCCCATTGACGATCATTCGATGGCGGTAGTCCTCCTCTTCGCGCGCGCGCTGATATTTTTGCAGATCCGCGACGGCACTGGTGCTGGACTCCGCTTTGGATTCGTTGCGGGACACGCGGTTCGGCGACGAGGAACGCGGCCGAAACGTCACCACGCGGCCCGATTCCGGTTGTTGCCTCTGTTCGGAGCGCATCGCGGCCTCGATCACGCGCGTGCTTGGCTCGGCTGTGCCCGCCGACCCCGGCGAGATTATCACCGCAGAGGAGAGAACGGCCACTCCGCCGTACATCCGCGGGCGCGGTTCCTGGCAAGAGCGGCGGCGCGGCGTCCGATCCACAGGCGGCCCGCCATCCGGCTGCGGTCCCGGCGCGGATATCAGTGGAGGTTGACATCCCTTGAGTGACAGCAACGCTGCGGGGCGTTAGGCTGGACAGGTTTTAGCGGCAACCAACGGGAAGGGAAGCCATGTCTGGGGAAAGTCTTCTCGTCATCCTGGTGATCGGGCTTATCGCCGGCTGGCTTGCCGGACAGATCGTGCGGGGCACCGGCTTCGGTCTCGTCGCCGATCTGTGCATCGGAATCATCGGCGCCTTCATCGGCGCGTGGCTGCTGC
>WNFY01007317.1_pt1 | contig 18142 bp, 16 predicted proteins | sample 5400091 | NCBI WGS metagenome assembly WNFY01 (sample SAMN13153364, study PRJNA577476) | soil metagenome | isolation source: 60 cm soil or saprolite under grassland replicate 1 | place: USA:California | collected 2016-06-15
GAAAGTGCATAACGATAACCCGGTCCATAGCTCGTTAATTTTTTTGCGGAGCTTTCTTTATCAGGTTGTAATATATATAATTCATATTCGCCGGAAGCATCGCTCCAGTATGCAATACTTTTTCCATCTGGAGACCAGGCGGGATAACGCTCAGCACTACCTGAAGTTCTTGTCATGTCTTTTACATAACCATTTTCTGCTGGTACTGAAAAAAGGTCCCCTCTTGCCTGGATCAACACCCTGTTACCATCGGGGCTAAGACTAACATTTTGCACCAGGGTTTCTACGGATTCTATTTTCAGTTTTACAAGAGCCCGATCAGTTACCAGGTTTACTTTTACTTCTTTCTGTTTTTGCGAAGAGATATTATAGAGATATAATTTTCCACCAGCCTCATAGACGATATCGTCGGGACCGATTGATGGATAATGCACATCGTAATCGGTAAACTTTGTAACCTGCTCATATTTTTTTGTGGTCAGATCATAACACCAGAGGTTCATTCTTAATTCTGGTCCGCGATCAGATAAGAAATAAATATTGTTGCCATGCCACATGGGAAATTCGCTGCCGGCATCTTCCGGATTGGAAAGATTTTGAGAAGCCTGTGTTTGAAAATTGAAAATATAAATATCGGCCTTCCAACCACCGCGATATCGTTTCCAATTGCGTCCTACCTGGGAGCGGAACGTAACAGCGATCTGTTTTCCATCCGGAGAGTAGGAGCCATATTCGGCATAAGCGAGTGGTAATTTTTCATCAATCCCGCCAACAGCAGCTACGGTATAAAACTGGTTGAACCTCGCTTTACCGCTCTCACGTGAAGAAGCAAATAAAACTCGTTTACTATCATTTGTCCAGTCAATAACACGATCGGGATAACCATGCGATGTCAACCTTACGGGCACACCGCCGGTAACAGGAAGAACATAGACATCATTGTTACCGTCATAATTGCCGGTGAAGGCAATGCTCTTTCCATCGGGAGAAAATTTCGGATAAACCTCTACACCAGCGGGTGAACTTAATTTAACCGCCGCGCCCCCTTCCTTGGGCATAACCCAAAGATCATTGGCATATGTAAACACTATTTGAGATTGAGAAACATCGGGATAGCGAAATAAACCGGCATCGATTTGTCCAAACATCGATATGGTCATCATCACGTTGATAACCGCGCAAGCAATTTTTTTCATAACTGAAAGTTTTTGACGGTATTAACTTACGGAATTTATTGATGCGGATTGCTGGGATATGGTGAGTGGTCAAATAAAACCACAAGTCATGGCCATATTAAAAACTCAATCTGAAGCTACCAAACACGCCAAATTTTTTTGTCAGTCCTTCAGGTAAGGGAGTGGGTAATAGTCTCCAGATAAAATCAATACGAAAAACATGAAGAATATTGTCAACACCCGTGCCCACCTCCATGTAGGTACGGCCATTCAATGTTTGAAAATTACTTCCTTGTTTAAAGTTGAGAGCCACATTGGCATCGCTTAAACTTCCCCATAAAACTTTTGCCGTCCAGAACTGTCGGAATCTTAATTTGGGAATCAGTCTGAAAATTCCATTGCCGATATTGTGCTCCACATTAATGCCTACGTACTTATCACTGATAAATTCATACTTATTCATCATGTTGAAGGCATATTTGTTGTAGTAATACAATTCATTACCCGGATGAATATCTAGCAACACATACGGCAATGTTCCAAACGTTCTTCCTGCAAAAACATTAAAATAAATGCTTCCATATGGAGGGATTTTAAAATAATCGTAAACATTTCCTGATAATTTGGAATAATTATAACTGCTTTTAAAAATGCCGGAGATCCCATGACTGAAATAAATTTCTGTAATTGGATAAGGGCTGCCAAGACTGCTGCGAAAAAAATTATTCTCTAAAAATTTTTCGAGATAAGCAAAACGAAGACGGACCCCAATTTCAAAGGTAGTAAGAGGGCTTCCTCCATCATTAACGTTAAAAGAATCTTTGAGAGGAAGATTTTTTAACGGGGTAAAAGTTTTATGGATTATCGGTGTAAGAATTGAAAAGCCTGAAGTGGTTTCTTTAAAAAATTCAAAACGTTTTTCATCGACATTAATGTACTTAAATGGAACATTAGGTTTTCGAATTGCCAGGGCAAAAATGTTGTCTGAAGAAACTTCGCCATAATAGTTCTGACCAAAATCAAGGTCATTGGTATACGACCCATACAAATAAAGTCGCGGATGCCTTTTGACCAGATAGAATGCTTCAACTTTTCCTTTGAATTTTTTATCGCCGAATCCGTAGGCAAGATAGCTATGTAACCAGATCTTGCGATTAAATTTATGATTGGTGCCAATATCAAATCTTACTCTTGAGCCTTCCCATGAATCATAAGAATACCAATTATACCACGGACCAAGTTGATAATTGCCCCAATTCAGATAACCGGTTCCGATAAAATTAATTGTATTGGTGAACCGCTTGAACACGGGCGCATTCATCAGCGTGTCGATCATTTTAATAATTGCTTTTTCATTTTTGCTTAGACTATCATGCCGTGAAGCGGTCCAGAATGCTGTATCTTTTTTAAGTGCATCGGCAACCGTTATCGTTTCCTCCTGTATTTTATTTTTCGCCAATTCATTGGTAACCGAACTGTCATTGATCACGACGTTACGATAAGTTGTGGTTTTACGCCCAACAAATGAAGGAGCTTCCTTCCCGAATGGCGCAAGATCAGCAACAAATTTGTCTTTCGCCAGAAACCACGTGCTATCCGTGATCATCCGGTATTCCTGCACAAGGCTGAGTTTTTCTAAGAAATTCACATTAGCATCTTTACCTAAACGCAAATTCATTTTCTGAATGGCAAAGGTGCTATCATGTACCCAGCAATCACCTTCAAAACTATTTTCTCCCCGATGCTTTGGCGCAAACACGAGATGATAAAATTTGTGATGATTGATAAACTGCGTATCTGTCACCCGATAATTATAATAAGCATCGCCATTATCGCTGGCCGGGCTTACAAATTGTTTATCAAAAATGGGAATGAAATTGTCATAGACATTTATATTCTGATCCATGCCACCTAAAAACTTTATAATGCTTTCGTTTTCTACTCCATTTGTATTGGCGGCTTTGATAACTTCTCTTCTTCTTAGTGGTTTTTTTTGATAATAGTAATCAGACAATGCCTCGGTAAGGTAGGTTGGAAGTACCGGTGGCATTTCAGTTGAATCAATATTACTGTTGATAAGGTTAGTAACTGGTCGAAGCGGTTTCAATCTTGCCAGGCCTCTAAAATTTAAATTTTTCAGATCTATCTCAAGTTTATTGTATAACTCGTAAGAAAAATTATCGTAATTGTAGCGATCGTTCCTGTCTTTATTTTTCACGATCTTTCGCCATAGAAGCAATCCTTTATTTACTCTTACTTTTATTCTTACACCTTCATTAAAAGTTCCTCTCTCCAGCCAGATGAGTGTAGTCATTGAATCTTTTGCCGGGTCTATAAAGAATCTAAAGGGCTGGTAGCCAACACAGGTTATTTCTAATGTGTCAGATGGCCAGTGATTAAAAGAAAGAAGGAATGTACCATAAGAATCAGAAAGGGTGCCTGAAGTTGTGCCTTTGAATGTAACAGATGCAAAAGGAATCGGCTCATCGCTATGAAAATCCTTGATAGTCCCTGAAATAATTTTTTTCTGGGCATGCACTGTAAATGCCAGAATTAACAGGGAAAGAGTACAAATTAGCTTCAATTTTCGCATACACAACCTGCAAATGTACAGAACGGTTCGCGGAGTCATTTATTTTATCGGTAACGGATATAAAATAACCGACAAAAAAATTTTGGAATACAGAATTTCTATATTTACTTTGTATTTCAAAGTGCTTTTTATGAACGATAAAAATCAGCGATCCCGACCGACGGAGTCATCCGGCCAGGCAGAAACTCTCCAGGAGATCAGTGACATTAAACGCATCATGGAGCGATCTTCGAGATTTATTTCTCTCAGCGGGCTAAGTGGAATTGCGGCTGGTCTTTGTGCCTTAACCGGGGCTTATTTTGCCAACAATATTATCGGTGATTATTATTTGGAGTATAACAATGGCAGAGGATATACAGATCAGAACTTTGAGTCGTTGAAAATTAAACTCCTGGTTCTTGCTGGTATAGTGCTGGTCGCGGCGCTCCTTCTCGCTTTTGTTTTTACATGGAGAAGGGCAAAAAAAAATCGGTTGCCTATCTGGGATCTTACAGCAAGAAAGCTGATGTGGAATGTACTGATTCCATTGACAGCGGGCGGGCTATTTGTGCTTGCGATGCTTCAATACAACCAATGGCATTTTGTGGCTCCTGCCTGTCTTATTTTTTATGGACTTGCATTGGTAAATGGCAGCAAGTATACCCTGAGTGAGATTCGATATTTAGGTTACCTGGAAATTATATCAGGGCTAATAAATACTCAATTTATAAACTCCGGTTTATATTTCTGGGCAGTTGGTTTTGGTGTGCTGCATATTATTTATGGAATAATTATGTGGTGGAAGTATGAAAAAACCCCTATCTCCGCCTAACGCGGATGACTAGGTTGGTTTATGTTTTTGACCTTGATCGTTCATTGAGTAGGTATTTGAAGGGTATGTTACCAACTTTTGTTCTCCATTGAGCTTGTGTTGCGTCGCACTCTTCAACACCTGGAATACTACTCAGTAATTTTTAACAAAAACTCCGCCTTAGGCGGAATAGGGGTATGAAGAATCCTATAACAGGTTTGAATAAGGTTTTTGATAATCGCATTCGCCTTGGTGTGATGAGCATACTAATAGTGAATGAAGAAGTAAATTTTAATGACCTGAAACAAATGCTTGAAGTAACAGATGGCAACCTGGCAACACATTTGGTAAATCTTGAGGACAATGGATACATCAAAGTGCATAAAGGATTTATTGGCAAAAAGACAAATACAACCTATTCCGTGACAAAAGCAGGTGAAAAAGCATTTACCGATCATATCGCCGCATTAGAAAACATGATCAAAGGAGTAAAGTAATTTTTTTTAATTAAATACTTTGAAATGCAAAGTACTTTCCAGATTGAAAAAAGAAAACGATCGATAAAACAATGGCTGGCCTTCTTCATGGCCATGTTGATAGTTAGTGGTATTACGGTCATGCCTGCTGAATGGGAATTGTCGATTGCGACGAAATTTTTTAGTGAAGATTCATTTATCGGTAGCTGGCTGCATGAAATCTACACAGCGATCAGGAATACCAGTTCCCGGTATCCATATCTATTCTACGGTTACGATTGGTTGGTCTTCGCCCATATTGTTTTGGCGATTGCCTTTGTTGGCCCATATAAAGATCCCGTAAAGAATAAATGGGTGATTGAGTTTGGAGCCATAGCCTGTTTGTTAATCATTCCTTTTGCACTTATTGCTGGTTATTTCCGGGACATTCCTTTCTGGTGGCGTCTGATTGATTGTTCATTTGGGATTTTGGGATTAGTTCCATTAGGAATTTGCCATAATAAAATAGTTGAATTAGAAAGGATGGAGAATCAAAGTGAAAAGCAATTTGAAGAGTTCAATAACCTAGTTACACATCAACAAAATAAATTATCATGAAACAGGCATGGTTTAAGCAATTCGGTTGGTTATACATACCAACTCACGCAATGGGTATATTCATTACCCTTCTTGCAATTATTTTTCTAATTCCAATTTATATGACTATTACACGCAATGGCCATTCAGTAAGTGACGACCTCTACGAAATAGTTGTGTATACCACCTGTACAGCATTCTGGTGGAAATGGATTGCTGAAAAAACCTCCAACAAAAAATAAAAACAATTGAATATGGAAACAGTCGTCAATAATTTGTGGCAAAAAAGCAAACTGATCATTAAAGGATTGATCATTGGGTTTCTTGCTTTATTACTATTAATACCTGCTTATTTTGTACAAAACCTCATCCAGGAAAGAGAGGCCCGCCAAAAAGAAGCATTTACTGAAGTAAGCAGCAAATGGGCAGACCGGCAAACTATTACAGGCCCGGTATTGGTTATTCCCTATACACACCAGTCGACGGATAATAACGGCAGGCCAATTATAATAAAATCACTGGCTTATTTCCTGCCGGATCAACTCACGATCAAATCAAGTGTAATTCCAATAAAAAAATATCGTGGCATTTACCAGGTGATGCTTTATTCTTCCATTATTAATTTGGAAGGAAATTTTTCTCCTTTACCATTGGAAAAACTTAAACTCCTTGCCAGCGATATAACCTGGAGTGAGGCTTATGTATGCATGGGAATTAATGATGCAAGAGGATTAAAGAATGAATTAAGAATGAATTGGAACGATAGCGTTTTATCATTCACACCATCAAATGTAAATAATGCGGTTTTTAAAGATTGTTTTGTATCTCCAATATCATTCAGTTCTGGTCAAGCATCAGGTGTTATTAAATTCTCCGGACAAATTGATATTAATGGTTCAGAGCAACTATTGTTTACACCGGTCGGAAGGCAAACGACAGTGCAAATGCAATCAAGCTGGCCCGATCCGAGTTTTACTGGCAACCAGTTACCCGATACTTCCGCCATTTCCAAATCCGGATTTACAGCAAGATGGAAGAGCCTTTCGCATACCAGAACATTCCCGCAGTCATGGAAAGACGATAGTTACAATCTAAGCACAGCCTCTTTTGGCACTGATCTTTTTATACCTGTGAACGGTTATCAAAAAACCATGCGGTCGGTGAAGTATGCAATACTCTGTATCCTGCTAACCTTTACTGCGTTTTTCCTGATCGAAATGAACAACAGAAAGTCGGTTCATCCGATACAATATGCACTGGTTGGCTTTGCATTGATACTTTTTTATACCCTGCTGTTATCATTTTCAGAATACATAGGTTTTAATGGCGCGTATGCTGTAGCTGCATTGGCAACTGTAGCTCTCATAACATGGTTTGTAAAAGGAATATTGCAATCAATAAAGCTGTCAATGCTATTGTCTTTTGTACTGGTGCTGCTCTATTCTTATGTATTCACCATTCTGCAATTGCAGGATTATGCCTTGTTACTAGGCAGTGTTGGTCTCTTCCTCACATTAGCAGTAGTAATGTATTATTCAAGAAAAATTCAATGGTAAAATCTATTAAAATGAAAAAAGAGCTAGCAATAAAAACTGATCCGCGAAATCCTTTTTCAATAAAATCAAGACTGAAAAGTTTTCGCTACGCATTTGAGGGGTTGAATGCTTTTTTCACCGCACAACATAATGCTATTATTCATTTATTGATGACGCTCCTGGCATTCAGTGCCGCTATTTTTTTTAATGTCAGTAAAGCAGAAGCCATTGCAATTGTGCTTGCGGTAGCACTCGTGTGGGCGGCTGAATTGTTTAATACTGCAATTGAAAAACTGGCCGATATGGTTTCAAAAGACTATCATCCTTCAATAAAATTTATCAAAGATGTGTCTGCAGCAGCCGTATTGCTATCTGCCGTCGCCGCATTTATAACCGGTGCAATTATTTTTCTTCCCAAACTTTTATCATGAAAGAGTTTTTGTTTTTGAAAAAGAAGATTCCGCTTGTATCTACCATTCGCCATTGGCTCATAATCTCGTCTTCATTTAGCGTAGTGTTATTATTAGTAAGGATAATCACTTCCGGAAGACTCAGCTATGCTTTTCTTGCCTGGAATCTTGCTCTCGCTTACATACCGTTCCTGATTTCAAACTGGCTGAGTAGACACGAACAGGTATTCAAGCGCAGAATAAAACTTATCTCCATGATTTTTGCCTGGATCGTTTTCATGCCCAATTCATTTTATATTCTCACCGACCTTTTTCATCTTGAAAATATGGGATACGGCCATCCCTGGTTTGACCTTACCCTTATACTTTCTTTTGCTTGGAGTGGGATACTGTTAGGCATCCTCTCAATCAGGAAAATGGAAATACTCCTGAGGCGGGCAAAAGGAAAATTTATTTCTGGCCTGGTGATCTGTGCAGTTATGTGGCTGAACGCGTTTGGCATCTACATCGGCAGATTTTTGCGCTTCAACAGTTGGGATGTTTTAGTCAACCCATTTTCATTGTTTGGTGACATTGCAAACATGGTTCTCAATCCTTACGAGTATCGCTATGTATGGGCTATGAGTTTTTGCTTTGCATTTTTTATGATCATTCTTTATTACAGCTCAAAAAAATTAGCGGAATCTGATTAAAAAAGCTTTAAAACTTTTATATGAGTTATTCAAATTGGAAAGATTATTTTGACTCAAACAAAACCCATTTTTCTGATATTGACTGGAAGGAGCAGGAAAAACTAACACAAAAAGAGAAAGAAATTATCAGGGCTTCCATTCAGCAATTTCAGAGGGGTGAAAATTCTGAGGGAAAACATTTTTTTGCCCTTGCCAAAACTTTTCCTGATCCACTGTACCTGGAATGTATCAAATTGTTTATTGCTGAAGAGCAAACACATGCCCTGGTTCTGGGTAGATTTATGGATAAGCATGGCATTCCGAAAATAAAGAGGCATTGGGTGGACGGATGTTTTCGATGGCTGAGAAAGTTTGCAGGCCTTGAGAACTCTGTTACAGTATTGGTAACGGCAGAAATAATTGCAAAAGTTTATTATAAAGCCCTGATAAATTGTACTACGTCAACATTACTTAGGAATATATGCATTCAAATATTAAAAGACGAAGATCAGCACATTATTTTCCAATGCCATGCGCTTTGCCATTTTTACGGTAAGAAAAATGTTGTCAGGAAATTGTTCACGAGAGGCTTCCATTTTGTTCTAATGGCCGGGACTATTCTGATCGTTTGGATGTATCACCGCAAAGTTTTAATAACCGGAGGATACAATTTCAATACGTTCTTTGCCGAGACCATATCCATCTTTTTGGAAGCCGAAAGAATTGTGAAAAATGAAAAGCCGCTCATTCAAAAATTCCTTGTGCCCATCATATAAGTTTCGATTGAATAGTTGGTTTTGCATGCCTGCCCGTAGGTAGGCCAAAGACCCCTCAGGGTGGCGGCCTTGTTTTTTCGATGAATAGAATTGTTACGGTACAGAATCTTCACGAGAAATATCAGGGATCAACCGCAGCTTCCGCGTGCGACGTCCGCCCGGTCCGGACGGGCAACAAGAACAAAAGAGAATTGTTGGAGCTGGGAACATAAAAAAACCTCTCAAACACAGAGAGGTTTTCCATTCATTTAAATCCGGTCAATCATACCAATCAGCATATGTTCGGGTCGCGTCAATGGTCAGAAGTCCATGCCGAAAGCCACATACATCATCGGTTTGCCTCTGAAGAAATTCTTCATTTGCCAGGCTGCATCAAAGCGAACAAAATATCCCAATAGAGTACTGCGGGCGCCGAAACCATATCCACCTGCAAAAGGACCAAGACCACCCGCTTTTACTCTTACCGACAGCGGTGGCGCTCCGTATGTTACGGAAGGTCTTTCAATTTTATCAAAGTGACCATTCCAGGCGGTACCAAGATCAAAGAACTGGACCAGTTGGAAATTACGGATAAACGCATTATTGATAGGCTTGTTCAATAAAGTGGCAAATACAGGCATGCGTACCTCGCTATTGATCACAATAGCATTATTCCCATTGGCAATATTTTGTTTGAATCCGCGAAGATTGACCGCCAATGACTGATAAGCATAATCTATGTCAGGATCAGGAGTGCAAACCTTTCCAGATATTCAGGGCGGGGTTGAGCGTATTATCGTAGACATATTCAAGATTGAATTGGCCCCAGGTTTTTTTGGCGTTCGAAGCCTGTAATGATTGTACATCTTCTGCTTTGGCAATGATATTATCAAAACGGGGGCCGATTTTGGCTCTCAGGCTGCGAACCTTATCAAAAGGATATTGCAGGTTAATAAGAAAAAGATTGGAACGCACCAAACCATTGTATTGGAGAGGCTGTTCAAGTGAAGGTTCACCATTTTTTAGGCTCACTCCTACCTCTTCGTTTGTTCGATATAACATAACGCCCCAGTCAAGACGCTTACGGTAATTCATTACAGAAAAGAGAACATCATAATCACTCAGGTTACTGGTAGCCAGGCGAAAACCACCGGAAAATTTTACGTCTTCAAAAAGATCTGATGTTCCCATTCGTATCAGGCCGTTAAAATCATCTCCATTCGAAAGCTGGATGGGTCCTTGCCCACCGGCATAAGGCTGGTAGCGGGTGCCAAATACATTATTATTAAAACCCGTTACTGCATAATCAACAAAATATTTTGGGGGGCGATATTCAAACAGTTTTGCTTTACTTATTAGCGTCTCTGCTTTTGAAATTTCTTCACCGTTAACAACCTTGCCCAACTGCGAAGAATCTTTCTTTTCTTTTTCAAATTCTGTTTGAAAAAAATCTTCATTCTTTTTTGTAGTATCCAATTTTTCTATTTGTTCCTGTTCAGCTTTGCCAGCCGCTAATCTTTCCTGTTCCATTAATCGCTTTACATATTCTGTCGGCTTTGCTGAAATATTCCGCCGACGTAATGTATTTTCATCTACGCGCAATCGGTATAGGAATTTAATATTTCCCTGCATGACTACTTCACTTACCAGGCTGTTATCCCCTGCTGTTCTTGTTTCAAGCAAGCTGCTTTGGTAATTAGTCAAAGGAAAAACATACGATGAGTCATTGGTTACAGAAACAAAACCAACTGAATCAATATCCGCTTTGTTCCATTCTTTAAGCAAGCTGTCAACTTCTTTTGGTTCAGGATTGCGTAGCACTTGATCGCCGATAAATACAAGAGTATCCAATCCTGCTCTTTGAGTTTTAAAGAAACCAGCATATCGGTTATTGATACCGTTCTCATCACTCACGAAAGTAAAATGTGTCGTATTGTATTGAGTTGGGAAGCGGGCATTGCCAAATTTCAGATCTGTGAGTTGCGATATTTGCTTAAACTCTGATTGATTCCAGTTATCGACCATGAAAATGTTAAAATGCTGTGCCGGTAATGAATCACTGCTGCTGGCTGCATTCGCATTAGGCCTGTTGCTGGCATAAATGATTCCTGTTTTGCTGGGGAAGGCAACAAATGAAGCATCAAGGTCATCATACACGTCATTGGTAACCTGCGTTATGGTTTCCTTATCTATTTTATAAACATAAATGTCTGATTCACCACTTTTAACTGCAGAAAGAAGAAGAGTATTTGCATCCAGCATATATTTCATATCCTGTACCTGGTTAAACTGGTGCAGCTCCTGGTCCTTGACCACCTTAATACGATGCAGCATATCATACACAAACAATCTTAATTTTCCTTCTTTCCAATAAATGCAGGCCAGGCGTGTGCCTTTGCCATCCCAGGCAAGAATAGGATAGTTGGGGTTTTGCTCATTTTCATTGGCCCGAACGCCGTATTTTAAAAGCACCTTTCGATTTAAAAAATTTTCCATCAGCACTACGCGATATTGCCCCTGGCGAAACTCGACAAAGGCGTAGGTAAAGCTTCGGGGCAAAGGATTTGCATTGAAGCGGATGTAATCTCTCTTGCCCACTTCCTCAGTTACTGATAGCTGTCCTTTGGGAACGTTGCGACGACCACGGATATCTTTATAATATTTCTGTGACTCTTCGGTCATAAAATCTCTCAGCACTTCTTTAAATTTTTTCTTTGTTACTTTTTGTGAAGCGCTGTTCAGATTACGATAAATGCGACTGAGATAGAGCAGGTAAGTTGTCTTGTTCATGCCATATTTATCACCTATGTAATGCCAGAAAGCATGACCAGCAAGTATCGGTCTTTCAAAAGCAAACTGGTAAAAGTTATTATAGTCGCCGGAGAGAAGTGCAGATTTCAATTCATCATCCAGCTTGGTGCTCCATCGTTCAGCTGCATAAGAAATATAGCCATCAGTAAGCCATTTGGGTAAGTCAAGTAGGGCCTGGTTGGCAGCAAACTCACCTAGATCATCGCCAAATAAAACGTTTTCTACCAAAACCCTTGCAAGGCCCTGTCGTATTTGTAATCGCAGGCTATCATGATTGCCATTGAAATAAACAACCATTTTATTATTGACAAGCCTTGTAACGCCACCGGTAGTTTGCCAGTCAATACCCATCCCGATGTTTGACTGCTGGTACTCATCAAAATTGTTGTAAATAACGATATTAGCACGGCGCTGCAGGCCATACTCCACAAATTCTTCGATTGCAGGCAGCTCGGCTTCGGCAATTTGCGCCACATACTTACCAAGTTCCAGTCCGTCCTGGCTGAAGTATGCATTGAAATTTTCCGTTTGGTAATATTTCCATTTGAATTTCTGGTACTGTACACGGTTCTTCCCAAACTCAACCGCACTTACCTGGGCCTGCGCAGTTATTAAAAGAGCAAGGCCAAAAATAGAGCTGATGATCTTCTTCATATCAATCTGGATGTTTCTTATAATCTCAAAATCGTTCTTTACTTGTCCGCGGCAGCTTTAGCGAGCGGATTTTTATTTTTATGTTTCCGATCCCGCATGAGGCGGGATAATTCTGTTCATGTTTCGTTGCGCCCGTCCAGGACGGACCATCTTCCGGTTCTTTATTCCGGCAATCGTGAGACGTTAATCGTGAGAACAGGTTTACTCACGACCGACGATACGATTCACAGCAAAGTAAAAGCAGTGGTAAATTGCATGTAAAATACGAAAAACCGAAATGTTAACCGTCAAAGCCTTCATATTTAACCCCGTTCAGGAAAACTCCTATGTCCTGTATAACGAAAAAAAGCAGTGCTGCATTATTGACCCTGGTTGTTATTTTGAAAAAGAGAGGCAGGAACTAAAAACTTTCATTGAAAAAACAGGCCTGCAGCCAATCTTATTGCTTAACACCCATTGCCACCTCGATCACGTGTTTGGTAACAAATTCGTTCATGATGAATGGGGTTTAACGCTTCATATTCACGAAAAAGAAAAGCCGGTTCTTGATTTTGCTCCGACCTCAGGTGAAATGTGGCAACTACCATTTGAAAATTACAATGGGGAATTGATCTTTATCAAAGAAGGTTCGACGATAAAATTAGGAGACAACAAACTTGAAATTCGTTTCACGCCGGGTCATTCACCCGGTCATGTTTGTTTTTACGATGAAGCCGATGGCTTTGCTATCAGCGGTGACGTATTATTTAATGGCAGCATAGGAAGAACCGATTTACCCGGTGGCGATTTCGATATTTTAGTTAGCAGCATCCAAACGCAGCTCTTCACCCTGGCTGATGATACTAAAATTTATTGCGGTCACGGAGCGATGACAACTGTAGGCTTTGAAAAGCAAAACAACCCTTTTGTAAAACTCTACTAGCGGAGAGTTCGTTCCTCCTCCTTCAGGACAAGGTGGCCGAAGGCCAGGTGAGGCGGCTTTGAAAAAAAAACAATCCATTTGTAAAGTTGTATTGATCGAACGACATCAAAAGCGAACTTAATAGAGGTATCCATTTTTTTATTGGTTTCATAACAGAGCGTTTTATGTTAATCCAAAAAAAAGGACTTGGAGTAATAATTATCTTAGCTCCATTTATTTTTACCGGTCATTTCTTAGAGGAATCACCGGGTTTTGTTGCATGGTTTAATTCGCACATGAGCAGGGGAATTACGTCGGGCCTTTTCTGGAATGTAAATATTATCGCATTAGTGATTACAGGTATTATTACAATTACAGAACTACTAGCGCCATCTCCTGGTTCAGCAGCCCTCATTATTTTATGGTTTAGTTTTTTGATGCTCGCCAATGCCTTATTTCATATCACAGGAGCTATTGTTGATAAGCATTACATGCCGGGCTTGACTACGGCAATTGTTTTATATCTCCCTTATTATTTTTTTGTTGTCAGCAGACTATTAAAAACCGGGAGGGTTAAAATTGGCTGGTTGATAGTGCTTGCATTTTTAGGTTTAGCATTAATAATTATTCATGGGTTCCTGATTATATTTCGCGGAAGCAGGCTTTTCTGATTTAAACTACTCTTGGCTTTAAATATTTGCCAACTAAGGGCAATCGTTGAAACTCATTCCTTTCAACTTTTGCAATAAACAAAGCAAACAATCCCAGTAAAACTGTAGCGGAACCAATATTGAAAACCCAATTATTAAAGATCATTACCAAACCACGATGGATCAAATAAATAAGAGTTACCATTACCAGGTAGACAATCAATTTCTTTGTGGCATAAGGCACAGGATAATACTTCTGTCCATAAGCATAACTGGTGATCATCATAAATAAGTAACAAGCGAATGTGGCCAGGGCAGCTCCGAGGTAATGAAATTTTGGAATGAGCATAATATTCAGCAGGATGGTGATAGCGGCACCGCTGAAAGTAATAACAGCGCCATACATGTTTTTATTAGTTAGCTTGTACCATATGCTTAGGTTATAATAAATGCCCAGAAAAATATTTCCCATGGTAAGTATGGGAACAATGTACATTCCGTCGCCCCACTCCTTTGATTTACGGGTAAAGATCCACTGGAGTACATCACGATACAAACCAATGAACAAGAACATAAAGCAGCAGGCAATCACGAAGAACTTCATCACCCTTGCATATATCTTTTGTGCGTTTTCTTCTTTAGAGCGATTAAAGAAAAAGGGCTCGGCAGCCATGCGGAAGGCTTGTATCATTACTGTTACCATAACTGCAAGGCGGTACAGGTTCCCAAATATTCCCAGCTCTTTATCTGCTTCTGCCCGCGGCAAATCAACCACATGCCGGTACACGAGCCGGCTAAGCATATCATTTATCATTCCGCCCAGGCCAACAATGATGAGCGGATAACTATACTTCATCACACGTTTCCATAAACCGGTGTCAAATTCAAAACGCAGATCTTTGAATTCTTTCCATAATAATAAAAATGTGAAAATACTGCCGCAAAGATTTCCTATCAAATAAAAACTGATTGGGTCAGTGCTGTCATACACAAGGTTAATCAAACTGTCAGGATGGGTTTTCAGGTAGCGGGGTATGATTCCAAGAAAGAGAACGACCACGAGAATGGTCATTAAGATTCCTGCTACACGAACAAACGCATATTTTCTCGGTCGGCCCTCCTGCCGCAATCTTGCAAATGGAAGTGTAGCCAGCGTGTCGAAAAAAATGATCCAGCACATCCACATTGTGTACTGGGGGTGTTTATCTAAACCAGCAAGATTTGAAATATCAGTACGAAAAAAATAAAGGCAAAGCGTAAACAGAATGGTTGTAAAAAAGATGGAAAATGAAAGGGTGCTGTATAAATGTTTTCTTTCTTCCTCCTGGGAAAAACGAAAGTAAGCGGTCTCCATTCCATAAGTAAAAAGAACATTCAGAAAAGGTATGATGGCATATACCTGGGTAAGATCAGCCGTAGTGCCTGGTTGTTTAAAGATAAAAGGAAGTGAGAGATTCATTAAATAGCCCAGGAAGCGATTGGCAATAGTAGGAATGCCGTACCAAAGAGTTTGACCTGCAAGTTTTTTTACACTCAAGAATTGGAGATTTCGGGAGCAAAATTAGCCTTTGGAAGCGGATTTAGTAAGTCTGCATTGCTTTTAACAGTATAACAACCCTGCCACATTGCATATCTTTATAAAAATTTTCTGCCATGAGAAAGATTGTTGCAGCCATTGTTTTTACATTCTTCATCGCTTGCCTGAGCTCAGCTCAATCTTACGAAGGAACAGTGGACTACCAGAAAAAAAATGAAAAAGCTATCGTCATTGAGTTCCCTTATCCGCCTTCAGTGGTTGAAGATGCCATTATTGATAAAATGGAAAAACTTGGGTATAAGAAAAAGGAATCAAAGGGTTTTTTGGTTTATAAAAATGCAATTCTATCAGACATAAGTGCCGAGCCTGCTGATTATATGATCAAGGTAGAGCGAAAGGGCCGCAAGGATAAAGATGAATCAGTTGTTTATTTTATCATCAACAGGAACAATGAAAACATTATTGCACGGAGTGATGCATTAGTAAATAGTAATAGCAAAACCTTTTTGAATGGACTGTCTCCTCATGTCGAAGCTTATAATCTCGAGGTGGAAATCAAAGATCAGGAAGAACGGGTAGCAAAGGCCGAAAAAAAATTAAAAAACCTGCAGGATGATAAAGATGATATGGAAAAGAAAATAAAGAAATTGCAAGAGGACCTGAAAGAAAATGCAAAAGACCAGTCAGATCAGCAGCAGGAAATTGAAAAACAGAGACAGGTGTTGGAAGCTATGAAAGGAAAGCGAAAAATCTTGTAAGCTACTGTGGCTTTGCAAATCGGGAATTGTACAGAATAGTTGAATCACTCAATGTTTTGAGGAAAGAAATCAAATCTGATTTTTCACTTGAGGTTAATGGAATTTTGTTCACCAACAACGGATCAAGTGTAGTGCTATTTTGAATTCCGGAAGTATAATGGTTAAGGACCTGCAATAAAGTATTGAATCTTCCGTCATGCATGTAATTAGCAGTGAGATTTACATTGCGTAACGATGGCACCCTGAATTTTAATGAATCTTCACTTTTACCTGTTATTCTCATTCTTCCATAATCGTTTAACTCCGGGTCTACAAGCAAGCCGATGTTGCGATAGCTATAATCAGTAAACATAGGTTCAGGGTGGCACGTAGCACATTTCGCTTGAAATAATTGGTACCCGCTTGATTCAGAGGAAGAGAATATGGCATTACCTTGTTTATACCTGTCGTATTTTGAATCAGATGATGTAATGTTACCGGTGAATTGGGCAAGTGCTTTTAAAATTTTGTCTTCCGATACAATGGGATTTCCAAAAGCCGCTTTGAACATCCGTTGGTACTGCATATCTCCCTGGAGTCGGAAAATGATCGTAAAAAAGTTTTCTGCCATTTCATTATGGGTCAAAATAGGTTGAGTAGCTTCAGTGTACAAAGATTTAAATCTTCCATCCCAGTGCAATTCTTTTTGCCAGGCAAGATTAAAAAGGGGAGGTGCGTTTCTTAACGTGTGCGACATGCCATAACCATGACTTCTGTCGTGCTCATAAGTACCGAAGACGGCAATTTGCTGATGACATGAAGAACAAGGGAACCCGGTGTCTCGTGACAGGCGACCATCATAAAATAATTTCCTTCCCAACTGAAATGCTTCTTCTGACAATGGATTATCATCGAATGTATAACTCGGGGCCGGAAACCCTGCCGGAATTGCTTGTTGAAGCGGCGTGGTATTTATGATCCTGTCATGTTTCTTACAGGACCCAATAGTATATGATATGCCTGTTGCTCCAACGATTAAAATAGTTATGGTTAGCCAGGGTTTCTTCATAAATACGAATCATTAAATTACAATTTATTGAGGCGTGGTTCAATAATCATCCGTTCTGAATTTTTTACGACTCAATTTAATTTTCACGTTTCTTTTTTTCCACTCCAGTCTTTTTTCTTTGGATTGTTTAGTGGCTTTGGTCGCAATTCTTGCTTTTTTCTTTTTTAAAGCATCATAAATGAGCCGGTTTATTTTTTCAATCACCTCTTCTTTATTAGCAAGCTGTGCCCTGTGTATCTGTGATTTTACCTGCAAAAATCCTTCACCGGTAATACGATTAGAGAGTTTTTCATGGAGAATTTGCTTTTGTTCATCAGTCAGCAATTGAGATGTATCAATATGAAACGAACCAATGACAGCCGTTTCAACCTTATTTACATTCTGGCCGCCTTTACCCCCGCTGCGTGTGGTTTGAAATTTTATTTCGCTTGAGACATCGATCATGTTGCCGGATTCTGGTTTCTTTTCGTTGGCTATCTTTTGCAAAATTATATCTTCACATTTAGAAACTGTGCGGGCGAAAAGCTACCCAATGGCCCATAACAAATAACCAGCAACAAGAATGCGTGCCGTCATCCAACGAGTAACCAGGGCAAGTGTAACAATTGAAGGAAAAATTCATGGAAAGATTGGCAATGGCCTTCTTGTATTTGTTGGAATTGAAGATAATGACGGCCCAGATGATATGGAATGGCTCAGCGGTAAAATAGTTAACATGAGGATTTTTGACGACGAAAAGGGAGTCATGAATATTTCCTTAAAGGACATAAATGGAGAGATGCTTCTCATCAGTCAATTCACC
>WNFY01004081.1_pt1 | contig 18134 bp, 16 predicted proteins | sample 5400091 | NCBI WGS metagenome assembly WNFY01 (sample SAMN13153364, study PRJNA577476) | soil metagenome | isolation source: 60 cm soil or saprolite under grassland replicate 1 | place: USA:California | collected 2016-06-15
GTGAGCGGGAGCAAGCGAGTCAACGTTTGCGATGATTGAGATTCGGCGTCTAAGTGGCGGTGTGCGAGCCAACAAAATCATCGTCGCCCCATCCATCCTGGCGGCCGACTTCTCAAATCTCGCTGGCGAAGTTCGCAAAGTTGAAGATGCGGGCGCCGATTGGATCCATTGCGACATCATGGACGGCCATTTCGTGGACAACATTTCGTTCGGACCGGCGATCGTCGGTTTTGTCCGCAAGCAAACGAAACTTCCGCTCGATGTGCATCTGATGATCGAGCATGCCGATCATTACGTTCCACGCTTTGTCGATGCCGGCGCGAACTCAATTACCGTTCACGTCGAACCCGGAGCGAAACACGATGTCGGCAAAACTTTGCGGCAAATTCGCAATGCTGGTTGCCGCGTCGGGCTAACGTTGAATCCGGCCACGCCTTTCAAATTGCTCGAGCCGTTTCTCGACAAGATCGACATGTTGCTCGTCATGACGGTCCATCCTGGTTTCGGTGGCCAATCATTCCGTCCCGAGCAAATGGAAAAAGTGAAACGCGCCGCCGCATGGAACAAATCGCGCGACCGCAAGATCGACATCGAAGTCGACGGCGGCATTAGCGCCGAAACCGCGCGTGTCTCGATTCAGAATGGCGCGAATGTTCTCGTCGCCGGCACTTCAATTTTCCGCAGCGACGATTACGCGAAAGCAATCTGCGCTCTGCGCGGGTCGTAAGTCGTCATCCGAGCAGAGCGAGGGATTCTCACATTCGAAGCCGGGGGCACACAAACTAATCAGCGTGATCAATCACCTTGTGAGAGATCCTTCACTCCGTTCAGGATGACAACGCGAGGGGGGATGTCGTTCTTTGTTTACATGATGACCAATCGCAGCCGCGTTGTCATTTACACCGGCGTAACAAACAGCCTGCAAAGCCGTCTCTGGTTTCATGCCAATGCCTCAGCGGCCTCTTTCACGAAACGCTATAAAGTGGATCGCCTCGTTTATTACGAAGAATTCGATAATCCGGAGGATGCGATCGCGCGCGAGAAGGAAATCAAACGTTGGCGAGGGGAGAAGAAAAACGAGCTCGTGCAAACATTGAACCCGAAGTGGGAAGACGTGCGCGTGCAGCTGTTTGGCGACACCGAGTAAGCCATCGCACTAAGCGTGTCATCCCGAGCGGAGCGAGAGATCTCCCATTCGAAGCGGGGAGCACAAACTAAATAGCGTGATCAAGCACCTTGTGAGAGATTCTTCACTTCTTCAGGATAACAACGCGGAGTGATTGTCGCCGATGTGACGCGCGACGACTCGCTGTTTGAAGGCGCCCTAACGCTTCATCACCGGCTCGGCGTCCTCGGTAGTCTCCGCCATTACTTCATCCGTCTGCGTGACACGAACGACTTCTTCGATGGTCGTGTTGCCTTTCGCGACGCGACGCCAACCGTCCAGCCGCAATGTTTCCATGCCTTCGGCGATGGCGCATTGCTTGAGCTCGCCGCCATCCTTCTTTTGCATGATCAGTTTTCGCAACGGCTCAGTCACGACGCAAATCTCGTAAATGGCCGCGCGGCCTTGATAGCCGGTATGCCGGCATTGTTCGCAACCTTTGCCGCGCATGAATCTGGTGCCGAGTTCTTTCACCGGGAACCCGATCTCGGCCAAGTACTCGCTGGGATAGTCAACTTTCTCGGCGCACTCCGGACAAACTGTGCGGACGAGTCGTTGCGCGATGAACGATTTCACCACCGACGCGAGCAGGAACGGCTCCACATCCATGTCGAGTAAGCGGGTGATTCCGCCAACGGCGTCGTTTGTGTGCAGGGTGCTGAAAACAAGATGACCGGTCATCGCCGCGCGAATTGCAATGTCCGCCGTTTCGATGTCGCGAATTTCGCCGACCATCACCACGTTGGGATCCTGCCGCAAAATGTGCCGCAGACCCCGCGCGAATGTGAAATTGATCTCCGGTTTCACGTCCATCTGCAAAACTCCGGGCAATTTGTATTCCACCGGTTCTTCGATCGTGATGATCCGGCGTTGGACCGAGTTGATCGTGCTCAGGAAACAATACAACGATGTCGATTTTCCGCAGCCTGTCGGGCCAGTGAGCAAAATGATTCCATTCGGTTGTGCGAGCAGATGCCGGATCGTTTTCTCCTGCTTCTTGCTCATGTCGAGCCGCTGAAAACCGAACTGCTGGCCGCCGCGCGCCAGCAAACGCAAGCTGATCGACTCGCCGTTCACCGTCGGAATGGTTGAAACGCGAACGTCGATCTCCTGATTACTCGCCTGCAAATTCATGCGCCCATCCTGCGGCAATCGCCGTTCGGCGATGTCCATGTGCGACATCACCTTGAGTCGGGAAATGATCGCCGAGTGGAGCAACCGCAACTGCGGCGGCACCGCGACTTCGTGCAGAATTCCATCGATTCGGTAACGAATGCGAATGTCGTTCTCGAGAGGCTCGACGTGAATATCGGTCGCGCGCTCCACGATCGCCTCGCGAATAATTTGGTTCACGAATTTCACGACCGACGCTTCCGGATCGTCCGAGCTGATGTCGGTTGCGGTTTCGCCTTCCTGCAAGATTTCGAAGTCGCGCTTCGATTTGAGAATCTCGTCGAACGTCTCCGCGCCGACGCCGTAGAGCGCTTTCATCGCGCGCAACAATTGCGCGCGCGGCACCAGCACCCATTCCGCCGGTTTTTTCAGGAGCTGACCGGCGAGCTGGCGGCCTAACGAATTGAACAAATCGTAGGTTGCGAGCACGACCGAGGTTTCTTTTATTTCGATCGGCAAAATGTGATGTTGGAAAACGAAACGGCTCGGCAGGATCGACAAGGTGTCGCGCTCGATTGTTTTCGGATCGATCGAGATCACCGGCACCCGGAAAAAATTTCCGATTACGCTGAGAAAACGCTGTTCGTCGACTTTTCCGGAATCGAGCACCTGCGCCGTCCACGAGCCGCCGTTCATGTTTTGCGCCAGCTGCAGCGCTTCCTCGCGCGAAGACACACCGCTGGCGAGCAAAAGATCGATAACTGACTGGCTGGCCGTCTGATTCACCGCGCTAGTTTACCCCACATTAGGGTAAATGCAGCACGCGCCGGACCGGAATGGTCAAGGTGCCAGTCACGCGCTGCGAATAATTCTTCTGCAAACGCGCAATTGCGTCGCTGACATCGAGCGAAAAGACGCCGTCAATCGGACCGCAGTAATAACCGAGCCGTGCCAAATCCCGCTGCAGCGCGCCCACATAGGCCGGTTGCGCGATTAGCTCGCGACCCGACTCAAGATAGTAAAGCGGACGCCAGGAATATCGCCGCGCAAAATCCGTTTCATACAACGTCGTTCGACTTTGATGCAACAGCCCCCAATCGTCGCGCGGCGCCAGGACATCATTTGAATGAAAAAATGGAGGATAAAAGAACGGGTCGTGATCGTCCGCGGCCTGCGCAGTAAATCCGCTCCAGGCAAAGCCCAGCAAAATGAAGATCGTGTTTTTCATGATTATTTAGATTTGATTGGTGCTCTTCCAAACGGCAGATCCGGCGGCGGCAGTTGCTTTTCTTCGCTGGCCTTCGGCGGACAATCCGGGCAATAACCCTGATCGATCTCCGGCCCAAAATGGGTGTGGTCTTCGATTTTTTCGCGCAAACGGTGCATATCGAGATTAGTCATCGTCACTTCCGGACACATCAAGATAATTAATTCGCTCCGCATTCTGTTCGTCACCGTGCTGCGGAAAATTGTTCCGATGTATGGAATGCGGTCTAAAATCGGAATACCGGTCGTGTCTTTACGTTTGCTGTCGGTAATGAGTCCGCCAAGAACAATTGTCGATCCATTCGGTGCTGAGACGTTTGTTCGCACATAACGCGTGGCGATGTTCGGAATCGAGTTGCCGTTCACGATCGTTGAGCCAGCGAGGCTGTCGAGTTTCTGCAAGATATCGAGCGACACCTCTCTTTCCGAATTAATCAGAGGGACAACCTCGAGCTGCAACGCGACACGTTTGAATTCGATGTTCGACGCGACCGCGGCCTGGCCGGTAGCAACAGTCTGATTAACAACGTTCGTCAGCGTATTGACCGGAACCGGAATTTCGGTGCCTGATGCGATGATGGCTTTCTTGTTGTTACTCGTGAACACGACCGGCCGATTGATCACGCGGAAGCGTCCGGTCGATTCGAGCGCGTGTACAATGGTCGCCAGATAATTCCCAGCAGCGACGTAAACGTTCGTACCGGTCGCAACGTTTGTAATGATTTGACTGAAATTAATCAAATGAGCTGGATCGACAACGCCAATTGGAGCAACAGATGCGCCGGCTGTAGGAACAGCCGACGCCAACGGAATTGGAACTCCGGTGTTGCGCGAGATTCCGACGATCTTCCTGTCGTACTTAGCGAAATAATCGACGCCGAATTCTTCGTCGTTGTTGAGCGTTAATTCGCCAATGACGGTGCTGAGCGCGACTTGCGGCGCTTTCACGTCCATCTCGTCCAGAATTTTTTGGACTTTGACCACAACTTCCTGGTTGCCAAGCATGATGATCGTGTTCGCGCGCTGATCTGCGATGATCTTGGCGTTACCAATCGTCACGGCTTTCGGCGTGGTGTCCACCGCTTGCGTTTCGAGCTCTTCGGAAACGTTGAGCGTACCGCTTGTGCTCGAAGAGGTGCCGCCCGTAGTGCTGGTCGTGCCTTGCACGATGACCGGCAAAACATCAGCCGCAGAAATGTAATTGAGCGGGCGAGTGACCGGTTTGGCAAACTCCACGTTCGCATCGAACTCGGAAACGAGTTTGCGGATAAACGGCATGTTGGCCGGCCGCGTGATGACGTGGATCCGATTAGTGCGCACGTCGGCGGACAATTTTATTTTGCCAACCACAACCGATTCCTCGGTCAGCGCGGCCAAACCGCCGACCTCGCCGACTTCAGCCGCCGGCGCCGGCACATTTGGCACACCGCCAGACCGAACACCGCGCACACCGCCAGTCGTTCCAGTCTTCTCACCTTTCTCGAAAATGTCTTTGAGCATGTCGACAACTTTGGTGGCATCAGCGCGCTCGAGCTTGATGAACTCGCTCACCACTTCCGCCGGCGGCACGTCCACCTGATTAATGATTCGGGCCAGCGTCCGGATTACACTTGAATTCTCCGTAACCAGAATCGCGCCCGCTTTTGGCAGCGCCAGGAACGAAGTGTAAGGTTGTGGCGGCGAAAGATATTGTCCCAGCGCCTGCTGCAATTCCTGCGGATCGGCATAGTGCAACTTGAACAAATAGCTGATGACATGATCGCCATCAGGAATCTCAGTTTCATCGGAAATAATCGGCACGCCGGTTGTGCGCGGATTTTTTCCGGTGCCGATGACTTTAACAATGTCACTGTCTTCCGAAGGGACGAGCGAATAGCCGTTGAGCAGCAAATTCATCTCGATGATTTTGATCGCTTCCTCGCGCGGCACCTCTTTGGCAATAAAAATGTTGACCTTCCCCTGGACAAAATTGTCCATCACCAATTTTTTGCCGGTGAGCTGCTCGTAAAAGCGAAGCACGTCCGCGACGTCACTATTCGGAAATTGGAGCTGCACCATTTGCGGCGCACCGGACCGGGGATTCGGCTTCGCCGCCGGAGCTGGCGCGATCGGCGCCGGTGTTTGCGCTGCCGCCACGGGCAGAGCAACAACTTGCGGGACGGATGGCGCCGGACGCGCGGGTTGGGCGGCGATCGGAGGCGTCTTAGCGGGCTGCGCGACGGGCGCAACTTGAGCGAAGCCAGAACTGGCCACGGCAAGAAACAGAACCGATCGATGCACGGAGGTAATGGTGGCGACGATGTTAACAGATGCGAGATAGCGGGTCAATCCGTGCTTCGGCTTCGCCGCGCGAACAAAAGTGAGGCTCAAACTGGACATCGCGCGCGATCTCGTAGTAAGAATGAAGTGCTTCGAAACATTACATTCCCCCGATCCATGAAAAATTTTCTTCGGATGATTTTAGTAGTCGGTATCTGCTTGCTCGCCGGTCTCGCTTTCGCCGACGATTTCAAAAGCGTGGTCGTTCCTCCAGCGGGTTTCGGTCCCATCCGCGTTCATGGCGATCAGTTCATGGTTATCCGCAACTTCACGCAAGAGGGAGGAAGTGATCGCGGCATTGTTATGGTGACTAAACTACCCACCATGGAAACTGCTAACGTTCTGACCGCAGCGATTCTCGATACGACCACCAATCCGCCGGAAGTTATTAATAGCGTCATCATCGCCGGCCCGGCCGACGTAACAGTGACATGCGGAACTGGCGCGACTGGCTGTTTCATCAGCTACAAAAAGGACAGCAACTAAGTTTCACTTAATCCGCGCGTTGGAAACGATATGAAAAACGCGGCGTCGCTGTTGATTTTCATTTGCGCCACTGCCGCTCTCGTACTCGCGGGCGATTTCGACGCTTTCAAAACCAAGGTGATTACAACGTCAACCTTTCCGTCCGGTTTTAACACGGACGTTCCTGATCACTATTTCCTGCGCATCTACAACTTCACGCAGCAGAACAATAGCGGCGGCGTTACTCAGCGCGGCGTTGTAATCGCGGCGGCAGCTACGCCAACCGCAACTCCGACGCCGTCGCCAACTACAACTCCGACGCCCACACCAACTCCAACTTGTTCACCAAGCCCGTGCACGCCGACTCCAACACCAACTCCCACGCCAACTCCGACACCGACACCACCGCCGCGCGCAGTGCTCACCGCGGCAATCGTGAATCCAGCTTCTACGCCGGAATTCATCAAACAAGTAGTTGTCGATGGACCGGCGCACGTGACGGTCCAGCCAGTCACGAACGCCACCCTTGTCTTAACCTACATGAGAGTAGCTGAACCGACGCCGACACCTACTCCGGGTCCCGTGTCCGCCGGTACGCCTACACCGACCCCGACTGCAACTGCTACTGCTACTACGACCACGTCGTCGCAGGCAACGATCGTATTCGGAGCAACGCCGTCGAATGACGGAACGACAAATTCGCCGACGCCGACTCCAACGCCGATAACTCTAGAGTCGGTTGCAACTTCAACACCGACGCCGACACCAAACGCCACACCGTCAATCACCCCAACACCCTCGCCGACTCCGTAAAGAGAATTCCGTCGGCCATCCCGACAGACCGAGGGACGTTCCGATCGAAAGCGTAGATCACACAGTTAATGATAACGCGCACTGTTCTCCGTTACTTCCTGGTCGCGGCAATCCTCGCATCGACATCGCTCTCTGCGCAGTCGTCCAGATCCGATATCACCTCGGAAATTAGCGGTGTTAAAAATGCAGCAGGATGCATGGAATCGCGGTGACATCGACGCGTTTATGAACGGTTACTGGCGTTCCGATGAAACGGTGTTCGTTTCCCGCGATGAAGTGACGCGCGGGTGGCAGAAGGTGCTCGATCGCTACAAAAAGAAATATTCCGATCGCGCCGAGATGGGAACACTAACGTTTTCGAATCTTGAGATTACACCGTTGAGTAACGATTCAGCTGTCGCACTCGGTAGTTGGAAGTTGAACCGGGCGAATGATCAGCCACATGGGCGTTTCACGTTAATTTTTCGCCGCTTTCCCGAAGGCTGGCGAATCGTGCACGATCACACGTCTGCCGCCGAGAAATAATTCTTAATAACACCGCGCTTAGCGCGGTGCGAAGCCGACCCCGCCGGATCGAAACCGTTTTAAACGGTTTTTGCACTGGTAGGTCGCGAACACACCGGGCTCAAGCCCGCTATTAACAACGTTAAGTCGCCCGCAGCCGCACGAGCAGCTTCTCGTGAATGTTATCGAAGCCGCCATTGCTGAAAACGGCGACGATGTCTTTCTCTTTCAAGAGCGGCACGATTCGATCGACGATTGCGTTCGCGTTTTTTTCGTAAAAGGCCGGACGTCCGTCTTCGGAAATTTCCTTTACCACCTCTTCCGGATGTAAACGCTCCGCTTCCGGGATTTGTTCAAGCCGCGCCACTTGCGCGATGAAAACGCCATCTGCCACTTTGAGCGCCTCGGGAAGTTCTTTCTGAAAAACTGCGCGCCGAGTCGTGTTCGAGCGCGGCTCGAAAATCGCCCAAATCCGCTGACTCTGATAACGCTGCCGCAATGCTTGCAACGTTTGCGCGATCGCCGTTGGATGATGGCCAAAGTCGTCGATCACTTTGACGCCGCGTACCTCGCCGCGCACTTCCTGCCGGCGCGCGATCCCGGAAAAAGTTTTCAGCGCATTGTCGATCTTCGCTTTCGGCACGTCGTAAAATCGAGCAGCGCTCGCGGCCATCGCGGCGTTGCGCACGTTGAATTCGCCGACTAACGGAATTTCATAAACATCATCGCCAAGCTTGAACTGCGAACCCTCAGGCGAATAGGTAACATCGCGAATGCGTTGCGCGCAATTTTTTGAAAAGCCGACTTCCACCATCTGAGCCAGACAATCTTTTGCGACCTCCACGGAGTTGTGATCGTCGCCGTTGACCAAGACCATGCCGTTCTGCGGCACGATGTTGAGCAAACGGCGAAAGCTCAGCTTGATCTCGTCGAGATCCTTGAAGATATCGGCGTGATCGAACTCGACGTTGTTTACGATCACGAGTTCCGGCAAATAGTGAATGAACTTCGAGCGCTTGTCGAAAAACGCGCTGTCGTATTCGTCGCCTTCAATCACGAAATACTTGGATTCGTTCAAACGCGCGCCCTGCCCGAGATTTTTTGGAATACCGCCAATCAGATAACCGGGTTTGCGCCCGCCTTTTTCCATAATCCAGGTCAGCAGTGATGTGGTCGTGGTTTTGCCGTGCGTGCCGGTAACAACGAGGTTGTGTTTCCCGCGGAGAAAATAATTTTTCAGAACTTCCGGGAGCGAGAGATAAAAGAGTTTCCGGTTTAGGACTGCTTCCACCTCCGGATTGCCGCGCTTCATCGCGTTGCCGATCACAACCACATCGGCGTCGGCCGGAATATTTTCCGCGCGGTAACCTTGATGAAGTTTGATGCCCTGGTCTTCGAGAAAGATCGACATCGGTGGATAAACACTTTCGTCCGACCCGCTGATCTTGAATCTGCGCTCCTGCAACGCCGCCGCCACCGAGCCCATCGCCGTGCCGCAAATCCCGATGAAATGAAATTTTTGCAGCGCGCTCTTCGTCACGCGCATTCTTTACGCCGCGCCAGCTATTTTGGCTACTGAAAGCAGATTACCAGGCCCGCGAATCACGCGAACTATACGAATTTTGGAAAATCGGATTTTGAAAACTTCCGGCCCAGCATTCGCGTCTATTCGGTGATTAGCGGGCAGTTCTACTTCTTCTTAAACACTTCGACCGCGTTCCAAGCTTCGTCCGGCGGCGATTGCTCGTATTCTAACGCGCTCACGAGATACATTTTCCCCAGCGCGTCGTTCGGATAAAATTCGAGAAACTGTGAAAATAGAATCTTAGCGTCTTTGAAGTCACGTTTTCGGAACTTGACGATCGCTTCTTCGTAAGCTTGCAGCCATTTCAAAAACTCTGGGTCGACATCATCGTTGTGCGCGCCTATCAGCGTAAAAACCTCCACCGGTTCCGTCTTTCCTTTCACCTGAACGCGCGCCACCGAGCGTAAATAAAAATCATCGCGGACAAGGTCGGCCGCGCTTCGGCCCACCAGAATATCAACCGCATAAACGCGCGTGAGCGCTTCTAATCGGGAAGCCAGATTGACGGCGTCGCCGATCACCGTCGGGTCGAGCCGTTCGTGCGGCTCGTAGGAACCGATGTTGCCGACAACGGCCTCGCCGTGATTGATGCCAATGCCGCACGCGAGCGGTTTGGCTCCTTCGGCGGTCCAGGTCTCGTTCAGTTTCGCGAGCTCGCGTCGCATCCCGAGCGCCGCTCGCACCGCAGCCTTCGCATCTTCCGCCGCGCCGTGGCTGCTCACGTTTCCCCAAACCGCCATAATCGCGTCACCGATAAATTTATCGAGTGTGCCGCCGTTATCAAACACCATCGGGACCATCGCGCTGAGATATCGATTCAACAGCGACACGAGCGTGACCGGGTCCGCCTTTTCCGACAGACTGGTGAAGCCGACAAGGTCCGAAAACAGTACCGTGACGGGTTTGCGCGAACCGAGCATCGTACTGTAAAAGCCGCCTGGGTTGTCGAGAATTTCTTTGACGATATTTTTCGAGACGTAGCGTTCGAGCGTGCGACGAATGCGCAGTTTCTCGATTCTCTCCAGTGCGTATTCAAAACCGAGCCCCGAAAGTCCGCTCACTAGGAACACGCTGAGCGGTGGAATCACGAGCACAAAAAAACCGAAACGGTCGTAAACGACGCGAACGGCGCCCAGATAAGCCGTCGCCAGCGCGACCAATGTTACAAAACAGAGAAACGGACGCCGAATAAAAGCGACCACGATCCACGACAGAATTCCGCCCCCGATGATCGTTATGAAACCAACCGTGAGTGGAGCGGTGTAAACAAATTCATGCGCCATGGCAGCGGCAAGCGTATGCAAATGCAAAATCGGGCCAGGCGTTTCCGGACTAAGTGGGGTATCGAAGACGTCATGCTGAACTTGGGCAGACATTCCAATAACGATCACCTTGTCCCTGAAAACCGCACCGTCGTGGAAATTGAAGTGCCACATCTTGTCATCCAGGATTTCCCACAATTTCTTTGGCTGGTAGGCGTCCAGATCGCTGAATCGCAACATGTGCGATCTCAAATCGTGCGGAACGTCTTGCGAGTGCCCCAGCTTCTCCAGAGCGCGTGCGCTTAGCGCTTCAAATTCCGGTTCGCCTGCGAATGGTGCTTTAAGAGCAAGTTGCCGTTCCGTGATGGTATAGCGAATCGATCGGATCTTTTGATCGAGCTGGTCCGGAAAGAAAACGACGTAACCAACGCGATCGTCTTTTTGCGGCTCCGGAACCAGTGACGAGCTCGGCCAAACAGTTTTTGGGCCGATGCCGTGCTCTCCCAACGTCGAAAATTCGACATTTGCGCCGATGACAACTTTGTCGCGATAACGGTCGAGCGCGGCCCGAAATGGTGGATCGCCGTCGTTTGTTGCACTAAAAATGATGTCGAACATCACCAGCCGGGCACCTGCACTGAATAGTCGATCGAGTACCAGCGCCCAAACTTCGCGTGACCACGGATACGGATGCGCCGCCATCAATTGTAATGCGCGATTATTGGCGACTTGGTCTTGATTGAATGGCTGAAATTCGAGTGACTCCTGGTCAATACCGATAAACATAAAATCCGGGCGGGTCGCAGTTTTCCGGCCTTCGCGTCGAAGCAAATCCTGGACGTTTTGGTCGCTCCGCCAGATGTCCGACAAATATGGAACATCCGGCAAGAAATGCGCCGCGACCACGACCAGAGTGACAAAAGCGGATATGGCGGCCAGGATCAGTAACCGATGGCGATGCAGCCAGTGCACGGCGGAATTATATCAGAAAATGTCGAAGCCGCGTAAACATATGCTCGCTGCCTGCCCTTTACGGCGGACTTATATGCGGCGAAGCCCGAATCCCGAATGGTGAAAGGATGCAACGTTTTTCAGTTGTTATTTACCATCGGCCGCCTAACTTCTCCGCCACGACCGAAAACGCGTCGGGTCATCTTTCCACCTGTCCCGCATTGCGGGACTAATCAGCGAGCGAGGTCGGAAAGAACCAAATTAAAGAACAGCGCGCTGAACGAGGAGCCCCGGAGTGATTCGGGGCACAACAACAATGCCAAGAGCCAGTAATGCGCCGGCCAGCCGTGCGCGCCGCAAACGCGTCCTGAAAAAAGCCAAAGGCTACCGCGGTCGCCGTTCCAAGCTTTTCCGTTACGCCAAAGACGCGACCATGAAAGCCCAGTACTGGGCCTATCGCGATCGCAAGACCCGCAAACGTACTTTTCGATACTTGTGGATTCAGCGGCTCAACGCCGCCACTCGCGCTAACGGAATGACTTACAGCCGGTTCGCGGAAGGATTGAAAGCAGCCGGCATCGGTCTTGACCGCAAAGTCCTGGCCGATCTCGCCGTGAGCGACGAGAACGCGTTCAAATCGATTGTCGATGAAGCGAAGAGCGCGCTGGAAGACAAGTCGAAATCGAAAAAGAAAGCGGCGTAGACCTGCGGTTACAACGTTACAACGGTCGCTTTGCCGTTGTAACCATGTAACTCTTGTAACATTTTTAACCCGCTTTCATGCACCCACTGGAACAACTGCGTGACGACGCGCTTCGCGAGATCGAAGCCGCCGGCGAGGAGCAAGAGCTCGAAACCGCACGGGTGAAATATCTCGGCCGCAGCGGCAGCGTTTCGGCCTGGGGCGAGCAAATGAAAACGCTCGCCAAAGAAGAAAAGCCGGTCGTCGGCAAACTGCTCAACGAAGTTCGCAATGCTGTCACCGCCGCGATCGAAACGCGTGCGCAACAATTCCACTCGCAAAAAGAATCGGGCGCGCTCACTAAGATCGACATCTCACTGCCCGGAACACCGCACGAAATCGGCGCGCTCCATCCGCTCACCCAGATGCTCGAGCGGTCGATCCAAATTTTTCGGCGAATGGGCTTCGCGCTGGCGGACGGACCGGACGTTGAAAAGGAATGGTATTGTTTCGACGCCCTCAACACGCCTCCCGAACATCCAGCACGCAACGAACAGGACACATTTTATCTGCCCGATGGTCGCTTACTGCGAACTCACACCTCCACTGTTCAAATCCACACGATGCAAGCGGCGCCGCCGCCGATCCGCGTAATCGCGCCTGGTGCAGCCTATCGTCGCGATGAGGTGGACGCGACCCATAGCGCACAATTTCACCAGATCGAGGGCCTTTATGTCGACGAAGGCGTGAGCGTTGCCGATTTGAAAGGCGCGCTCGAATTTTTCATGCACGAACTCTTCGGCGCCGGAACGGAAGTTGAATTTCGGCCGCATTATTTCCCGTTCACCGAACCGAGCCTTGAAGTTTATGTAAAATCGAAAGCGCTCAAAGGCGGCGAACAATGGATTGAAGTCGCCGGATCAGGCGTGGTGCATCCTGCCGTCTTCGAAGCAGTCAACAAAGCGCGCGGCGACAAAGCCTACGATCCAGAGAAGTGGAGCGGCTATGCGTTCGGTCTCGGAATGGATCGCCTCGCCATGATCTTGTTCGACATTCCCGACATTCGCTTGTTCTCGCAAAACGATCTGCGGTTTTTACGGCAATTCGCGTGAGCATCTCTTTTGTCATGTCGAGCGAAGCCGAGACATCTCTAGATATTTCGGATTCAGAAATAGTAAGAGATGCCTCGACTCCGCTCGGAATGACAGATTCCTAGACAAGATGAAATTTTCCGCTAACTGGCTGCGCGAATTTGTCGAACTTCCAAAAGATTCGGAAGACATCGCAAATTTGCTGACGCGCGCGGGTATCGAGACCAAAAACATCGAAACGCACGGCGCGAAGATCGACAAGGTGATCGTCTCGCAAATCACCGCGTCATCGCGCCATCCCAACGCCGATCGCCTGACTGTTTGCGAGGTCGACGATGGCAGTGGAACTAAACGTCAGATTGTTTGCGGTGCGACTAATTATAAAGTCGGTGACAAAATTCCGCTCGCATTACCGGGCACAAAATTGCCCAACGGAACCGAGATTCGAAAAAGCAAACTCCGCGGGGTCGAAAGCGAAGGAATGTTGTGTAGCGCGATCGAGCTCGGCCTCGGGTCGGACGCGGCCGGTCTTTTGATTTTGTCGCCTGGCGCAAAAATTGGCGCGCCAATCTCAGATTTATTTCCGAGCGATACGATTCTCGACGTCGAGATCACGCCCAACCGCGGCGATTTACTCAGCCATTTCGGACTCGCGCGCGAAATCGCGGCGCTGACAAACAAAAGAATTGTAGGGCAAGCGCATCGCCTGCCAGCTGGAAAAACGGCAGGCGGAGCGCCCGCCCTACAAAAGAAGGGCGTAACAATTACCTCAACCCGTGAATGCCCATTCTTCTCCGCGCGCAAGATCGACAACGTGAAAGTCGGTCCCAGTCCGCAATGGTTGCGGTCAAAGATCGAGAGCGTTGGGATTCGTTCGATCAACAACATCGTCGATATTTCAAACTTTGTGATGCTCGAGCTCGGCCAGCCGACCCACGCGTTCGACGCCGACAAACTGAAAGGCGACATCAATGTGCGGCTCGCGCGCGACGGAGAGAAATTTCTCGCCCTCGATGGAAAGACTTATTCGCTGAAACCGGACAATTGCGTCGTAGCCGATCAGGAACGCGCTGTTGGAATCGGCGGGGTGATGGGCGGAGAAGAAACTGGCGTCACCGAATTGACCAGGGATGTCTTGCTGGAGGCCGCTTACTTTTTGCCGTCGAGCGTTCGTCACACGGCGCGCGAATTAAATCTTCCGAGCGACGCGAGTTATCGGTTCGAACGCGGAGTCGATCCGGAAATGGTTTTGCGCGCATCGCAACGCGCGACTGAGCTGATCCAGGAGGTCGCAGGCGGGACACCGGCAAGGGAAATCAACATCGCCGGTAAAGTTCCCCAAAATCCGGCGGATGTTTCTCTAAGTTACGAAAAATGTAATCGCGTTGTTGGCATCGCGATCAAACCGAGAACAGTCGACGAGATTCTGGAAGGATTCGGCCTGAAGAAAATCAGTGCTGCCAAAATCATGAAGTGGAAGATCCCGAGTTACCGCCGGGATTTGCAGCGCGATGTCGATCTGATCGAAGAAGTGGTGCGCGCTTACGGGGCAGACCAAATCCCTGGCTCGGAGCGGGGTCGCTATTCAGCTTCGAGCGCCGCCGATCACGCGCACGATCTGGAATCAGCGATACGCGAGAAGCTAGCAGCGAGCGGTCTTTATGAAGTGCGCACTTCAAAGTTGTTGCCACGGGAGCGATTCGCATTCGGCGAAAGCGCGATTGAGCTACGGAACCCACTCAGTGAAGATCATGTCGCGCTTCGGGCAAGTTTGCTCACGGGATTGATAGGAGTACTCGACCGCAACATCCGGGCAGGAGCAGAACGCGTTTCAATCTTTGAGATAGGGCGCGTATTTGAAGGTACAAACGCCGTAGAGAAAAAGCGCGTATCTATTCTTCTTTGGGGTACGGTCGGGAAGAACCAAAAGAAAGAGTTCAACTTCTCTGATCTCAAAGGTGCGATCGAAATGACGAGGAGCGATCTATCTTTTCACCGCGTTCAGAGTCCCAATTTTGCGCTCGCTGTGGAAATCACACGAGGCAAGCAATTAATTGGCATCGCGGGCCAACTCTCGAACTCGGTCGCTTCGAAACTGGATGCGCGCGGCGCAGTTTTTGTTGCAGAAGTTTCGCTCGATTTTCCCATCAGCGGCCTAGGATCGCGGGCAACGTTCCGTGAATTTGGAAAATTTCCTGCCATCACACGCGACATTGCAATGATTGTTCCTGAAGATTTGACTCATGAAAAAATCTTGGAAGTCATCGTTCATCCAAAAGAGCCGCTATTGGAACGAGTTGAATTTTTCGATGAACTCGTTGGCGAAGAGGCGGTGCGACGATTCGGTCCGAACAAAAAGTCGCTCGCATATCGATTGACATATCGAGACCGGAGTCGCACACTGACGAGTGAGGAAGTGAGTGCGGTGCACGCGAAAATTCGCAAGCGCTTGCAGCGCGACCTCGGCGCGGAATTGCGCGAGTAGTTCTTTGAGAGTGAGAGCCGCTCGTTGAGGGTTGGGAAGGAAACCAGTGCTTTCCACTCAACTCTCAACCAGCGGTTTTCAAATTTACCCTGCGATGTTCGAGATTGAGGTGACGTCCCCGAACCGATAGTTGATTAAACAAGGAGGCTTGGTTGATGCGGAGAATGGCAGGCCTTGATTGGAAGTCAGATTCCGCAGCGACGGTCATCCGCCCTTCACAAAAGGGAACGGGAGATTCATCTGAACGGCACCAGCGGGGTAAAATTTTCTGAATGCCCGGATCGAGTTTTTCGATTCGGGCATTTTTCTGTCGCCGCAATTTGAAATTCACCCGTTAAGATCGACAATCATCCGCGATGCACGCCTTGCTCGCTCTTGAGGATGGAAAATATTTCGAGGGCGAATCATTTGGCGCAACCGGAACCCGCGTCGGCGAGATCTGTTTCAATACCGCCATGACCGGGTACCAGGAGGTCCTGACCGATCCTTCGTATCGCGGCCAGATCGTGGCCATGACTTATCCGTTGATCGGCAATTACGGAATCAATTCACTCGATCAGGAGAGCCGTTCGCCGCACGTCCGCGGATTTGTCATCGAAGAGTTGAGCGAAGCGCCGAGCAACTGGCGCTCGGAAATGTCGCTCGATGACTATTTGCGCAAGTGGGATATTCCCGGCGTCCAGGGAATCGACACCCGCGCCCTCACGCGACATCTCCGCACGCGCGGCGCGATGAAGGCTTGCCTCACGACCGAGAAGATGTCGATACAACAAACGGTGCAGCGCGCAGTCGATGGCGAAGGCGTGATCGGAATGGATTACGTGCGCGAAGTTTCGACACCGGAAATTTACCAATGGGACCCGGACGATAAATTGAGTCAGCCGTGGTCGATCACGAATGGTAATGGCGACAGCAAACCGAAATTGCCCCTAATCCGGTATCGCATTGTTGCGTACGATTACGGCATCAAACAAAATATTCTGCGCCTGCTCCGGCAGAAAGGTTTTGGCGTCACGGTCGTACCAGCATCGACCACTGCTGAACAAGCCCTTGCCCAAAATGCGGACGGAATTTTTCTCTCGAACGGCCCCGGCGATCCGTCAGCGTTGCCTTACGCGCACAAAACCGTTGCGGATTTGATGGGCAAGAAGCCGATTTTTGGAATTTGTCTCGGCCATCAGATCCTCGGCTTCGCGTTCGGTGGATCAACATTCAAACTGAAATTCGGCCATCGCGGCGCCAATCAACCGGTCAAAGATTTGCACAGCGGCAAAGTCGCAATCACCGCACAAAATCATGGTTTCGCGGTCGATCCCGAATCGCTGCCTAAGAACGTCGAGGTCAGCCACATCAATTTAAACGACAACACGGTCGAAGGAATGCGGCATAAAGAATTGCCGATCTTCAGCGTCCAATATCACCCCGAAGCCGCGCCCGGTCCGCACGACGCGTCCTACTTCTTTTCGCAATTTGCGGATTTGATCGAGGGCAAGAAGAGCGCAAAGTGACTCATGTTTAGTTCAAACTCGAATACTCCAAGCGTTTTAAAAATGGCGGTCAGCGCAATGTTCATCGCCGGGCTCGCGATTTCTCCATTGGCTCTTGCGCAAGAACATCAGCACGGAAAAGAAAAATCAGATGCAGCTGCTGAAAAATCTCTGACCGGCGAAATCGTCGACATGATGTGCTACGTCGATCACAACGCGGTCGGCGAAAGTCATGGTCAATCCTGCGGCGCGAAGTGCATCAAAGGTGGCGGCCCGGTCGGAATCGTCAGTGATGGCAAAGCCTATCTCGTCGTTGGCGAACACAAGCCAATGAACGACCAACTCGCTGAGTACTGCGGCAAAACGGTGACACTAAAAGGCAAATTGGCCGACCGCGGTGGTATCGCGCTGCTCGAAAACGCCGAGATCATTAAGCAGTAATCACGACGATAACCGCAGCGCGATCACTTCGCGCAACATGCGGAGGCTGTCGTGAATCACATGGACCTTACTGCCTTCGGCGTGGTTCCAGCGCACGGGAATTTCACGAAGCCGCAGTCCGGCCCGATACGCAAGAAAAAGAAGTTCGACATCGAACGCGAACCCGATCGTGCACGCTTTTTCAAGTATTGGTCGGCAGACGTCGAGCCGGAATGCTTTGAAACCGCACTGCGTGTCCCAGAACGGCATTCCGGTCGCGAGCCGCACGATCAAATTGAAAACGCGACCGGCCTGCTCGCGTCTCCAAGGTTGTCGAATACCAATCAATTGGCGATCAAGTGCCCGCGAACCAAACGCAAGATCGACATCTCCGTTTGCGGCCGGCTCGACTACTTTCGGAATCTCGCTCAGCGGGGTCGAAAGATCCGCGTCGAAGAACAATCCTATTGGTTTTGTCGCGGCGAGCAATCCAGTCCGCACCGCCGCGCCTTTTCCGCGGTTCGGA
>WNFY01002325.1_pt1 | contig 18131 bp, 17 predicted proteins | sample 5400091 | NCBI WGS metagenome assembly WNFY01 (sample SAMN13153364, study PRJNA577476) | soil metagenome | isolation source: 60 cm soil or saprolite under grassland replicate 1 | place: USA:California | collected 2016-06-15
CCGGCCGGTCCTGTCGCGCGCCGCGAGCGCTGCGCTATGATGGTGCCGTGGCGCTCACCTTCTGGAAGTACCAGGGCCTCGGCAACGACTTCGTGGTGGTCGAGACGCCCGAGCTCATGACGGCCGAGGCCGCGGTGCGCCTGTGCCATCGGCGGCGCGGCATCGGCGCGGACGGCGTCCTCTCCGTGCTGCCCCCGCGCGCCGGCGGCGCCGCCTACATGCACATCTACAACTCCGACGGCTCGGTCGCCGCCATGTGCGGGAACGGCATCCGCTGCGTGGCGCGCCACCTCGCCGAGCGGCGTGGCCTCGCCGGCGACCTCGTCGTCGAGACCGACGCCGGGCCGAAGCGGTGCGTCGTGCACCGCAGCCCGTCCGGGCACGTCGACGCCGTCTCGGTCGAGATGGGCCCGGCGCGCTGGGTCGGCGAGGAGACGTTCGAGGTGGGCGGCGAGCGGCTCGTCGCGCACCGCGTCTCGATGGGCAACCCGCACGCGGTCTTCTTCGGAGAGGCGTCGCGCGCCCGCGCCACCGCCCTCGGCCCGCTGGTGGAGCGCGCCGTCGAGGGCGGCGTCAACGCGGGCTTCGCGGCGGTCCGCGCCGGCGGGCTCGACCTCGTCGTATGGGAGCGAGGGGCGGGGCTCACCGACGCGTGCGGCACGGGCGCCTGCGCTGCCGCCGTCGCCGCGGTCAAGGCGGGGCGCCTCCCCGCCGGCACGCCGCTCGAGGTGCGCCTGCCCGGTGGACCGCTCGTGATCACGGTCGCGCCGGACCTCACCGGCGTCCTCATGCGCGGCCCGGCCGAGCGCGCGTTCGAGGGCCGCACCGAGCTCGCGGCGTAGCGCCTCCGGCATGCCCGACCCGCGCGCGCCGATCGCCGAGGTGGGCCTCGCGCTCGTGGGCGTGCTCGAGCTCGAGGGGCTCCAGGAGCGCCTGCTCGCGGCATTCGCGACGGCGACCGACGCGCTCGGCTCCGCGGTGTGGGTGCGCGACGAGCGCGGCGACCTCGTGCTGCGCGCGTGGCGCGGCCTCGTCGACCGGGAGGCGCTCCCCGGCCGCGTCGATCGCGCCCGGGCCGAGGCGGTGGGTGGCGAAGGATCGCTGCGCGTGCCCCTCGTGGTGGACGGGGAGCTCGTCGGGCTCGTCCTCCTCGAGGGCGGCGCGCGCGGCCCCCTGGGCGCGGACCAGCGCGCGGCAGCCGCCGAGCTCGCCCCGTTCGCGGCCGTGGCCGTGAAGAACGCGCGGCGGTTCCAGGCGGTGGAGCGGGCGGGGTTCCGCGACCGCGAGACCGGCGCCTATCACCTCGCCTACTTCGTCGACTACGCGGGCAAGGAGATCTACAAGGCGCGCCGCTACGGCCGGAGCCTCTCGCTCGCGGTCCTCACGCTCGACAACCTCGACGACCTCCGGCGCGAGCCGCGCGACGCGCTCCGCGCCGCGACGCGCGCCGTCATCTCGGCGGTCTCGCGCGTCGTCCGCGACGCCGACGTCCTCGCGCGCGTCTCGGAGCGCGAGCACTACGTGCTCCTGCCCGAGACCGATCACTTCGGCGCGCTCATGCTGGTGCGGCGAGCGCGCGAGGAGATCCGGCGCGAGCCCGCCGTGCGCGCGCTCGACGAGCGCTGCCGGGTGGCGCTCTCGCTCGGCGCCGCGACCTTCCCCGCCGACGGAGACGAGTTCGACGAGCTCCTCGCGACCTGCCGGGCGCGCCAGGAGGAGCAGCGCGCGTCGCTGGTGGGCCGGCTCGGGCTCGACGCGGAGGGCGGCCCCGGCTTCTGGGAGCTCGCCGACGCGCTCCTCGCTTCCGGGGGCGTCGCGATCCCGGCCGGCTCCGTCTCGGCGCGCCTCCCGCTCGACCCCGAGCTCCTCGCCGCCGTGGAGCGCGAGGCGGCGCGCGAGATCGGGCGCGATCCTCGCGCGCGCGGCGTGCTCTACGTGAGCCGGTCCTCCGGCGCCGCGCTGCCGGCCGCCGTCGCGGCGCTGCCCCGCCTCGAGGCGGCAGCCCGCGCAGGCGACGTGGGGGCCCACGTCTTCGTGCTCGGGCCGCGCGCCGGGGCCGCGCCGCACGCGGAAGGCCACCCGCTCGTCACGCACGTGCCGGTGGAGGGCGATCCCCGCCTCGACGCGCACGCCTTCGTGCTCTTCCTCTCCGAGCGCGCCGCCTACGGCCTCCTGCAAGGGCCCGGCGGGCGGGTCTTCCACACCGCCGACGCGCCGCTCGTGGACGCGCTCGTCGCGCGCCTGCAGGCGCTCTACGACCTCCAGCCGCTCTGACTCGCCATTTCGCCGTTTCTTGTGCTCGCCGGGCGGTAACATAGGCGAGTCAGAGGGATTTCCGGGCTTGCTACGCTTCGCTTCGCAAGCCCTCAACCGGGGGGAGCGAGCGCCGCTCCCCCCAGACCCCCCACCTCGAACCCGACGAGATCGCCGAAACACGAGTCTGACCGACCCTCGATGCCGCCCCCGCGCAAGATCCTCATCGCCGACCCCGACCCGGAGACGGTCCGCGCCCTCGGCCCCGCGCTGCGGCGGCGCGGTTACCAGGTGCACGTGGCGCGCGACGGCTCGCGCGCGCTCCAGCTCGCTATCCTGCGCTTCCCCGACCTCGTCCTCCTCGACGAGAAGGCGCCGCTCGTCGACGCGCGCACCTTCGTGCGCATCCTGCGCACGAACCCGCGCACGGAGCGCATCCCGGTCATCCTCACCGGCGAGTCCGACGACGAGGAGCGCGGCCGGCTCGGGCAGTTCCTGCGCAAGCCCTTCCGCGAGGACGAGGTGCTGGCGCGCGTGGAGCAGGTGTTCCGCCGCCTCGACGCGGCGCGCGCCGTCTCCAACGACGCGGACCTGGAGGGCAACCTCGCGCAGATCCCGCTCGTGGACCTGCTCCAGATCCTCGCGATGAACCGGAAGAGCGGGCGGCTCGAGCTCGAGCGCGACGGCGTTCGCGCCCGCATCGCGCTCGACGAGGGACGCATCGTGGACGCGGCGGCGGGACCGGTCGGCGGCGAGAAGGCGCTCTACCGGCTCCTCTCCCACCGCGAGGGGCAGTTCGCGTTCGTGCCCGGCAAGCCGGGCGGCGCGGCACGCATCGCCAAGCGCCTCGAGGAGCTGATGATGGAGGGCATGCGCCAGTCGGACGAGGTCGCTCGGCTCCTCCCGGCGCTCCCGGCGCCGGCCGACCTCGTCGCGCTGGCGGTCTCCGCCCGCGCCGTCCCGGAGGGCCTCCACCCGGTGACGGCCGGGGTGGTGGCGCTCCTCGCGGCACCCCGGACGCTGCAGGACCTGCTCGACCGATCGCCGGCGACGGATCTGGAGGTGCTGCGCGCGCTCGCCGCGCTGCTCGAGCGCGGCTACGCGCGCCGAGAGGCGCGCCCGCCGCCGGCCGCGGCCGACGCGCCGCCGCTCCTCGCGGCGCACGAGCTGCACGCGCTGCGCGCCCGGATCGGCCGCGGGCGCGCGGCGGGGGCCCCCGCGACGGGCAAGGTGGTCCTCGCCGGCGGCGGCCCGCTCGCGCGGCGAGCGGCGCTGGCACGCTTCTCGAGCTTGCCGGGCTTCACCGCCGCCGAGGCGGGCGCGCCCGTCGCGTTCGGCACGCTCGGTCGGCTCGCCCTGGGTGACGGCGTGCGCGTGGACGTGCTCGCGCTGCCGGCGGATCCGGCGCTGGCGCCGCTGTGGCGCCCCTTCTCCGCCGGCGCGGTCGGCGCGCTCGTGCTGCTCCCGGCGGACGGCGTCGGCACGGCCGTCGCGGCGCTTGCGCGGGCGCTGCGGCTGCCGGTCGGCGTGTGCGGGCCGTCGGAGGCGGCGGTGCAGGCGGCGCTCCGCGAGGCGCCCGCCGGCTACGCGTTCCTGGGAGGCGATCCAGCCGAGGCGCTCCGCGCCGTCCTGGCGGGCGTCGGGCGCTAGATTGAGCCGGACGTCTTCCCCGGCGCTCCCGCAGCGGGCCCGCGCGACGCCAGCCACTCGCCGAGCTCGCGGTCGGTCTCCATGACGTGGCGCGTGAGCCAGTCGTACACCTCACGCTCGACGTCCGCCGCGAGCGTCGAGGTGGCGCCGCCTCGCGCGAAGCCGGCGCGGAGGATCCCGAACGCCTGGTCGAAGCGGGCGTGCTCAGCGAGGTGCTCCGCGCGGCGCGGGTACGACGCGTCCGCCATGAGCCGCGCCTCGTCGGCGAAGTGGGTCACCACGTACTCGCCGAGAAAGCCCAGCATGGCGAGGAGCTCGCTGGTGGCGCGCCGCGCTGCGATCGCGCCGAGGAGCGCGTTGACCCGGCTGAAGAGCTCGCGGTGCTGCTCGTCGATGGCGCCGGCGCCGACCGAGAGGCGCGCCGTCCAGACGAAGGTCCTGGTCACGCGTGGCGGCCGCCGAGCGCCGCGCGGACGAGCGGGCTCGTGCACAGGATGCGGAACTCGGCGTCGGTGAGCCACGCCATGCGCAGCCCCGACTTCGAGCGCAGCGTGAGCCGCACGCGGTCCGCCGCGCGGTCGATGGTGGCGGTCGATCCGCGCGACAGGTCTCGCTCGATGGAGCGCAGGTGACGGTGGATGCGGAGCGCGCGCCGCCCCTCCGGCGACGAGAACGTCGCGAAGTGGCGATTGCGGCTGAACCCGGGCTCGTCGCGGAGCCGCCGGACGACGCGCTGGACGAAGTCCTCCACGCGCCGAGGGTAGCACCGCCGCCGGGCCGCGGGCCAGCCGCGGCGGCGGGGAGGTCGGGTCCTGGCGCCGGCCTCGCGCGCTCGGGCGAGCCCCCGCGTCAGCGGCGCTTGAGGAAGACGGCGAGCTCGCGATCGGTCCGGTAGATGTGCTGGCGGAGCCAGTCCACGACGCGCCGGTTCACGCGCAGGATGAGGCTCGGGCTCGGGCCGTCGCGCCGGTGCTCGGCGGCGAGCGCGGCGAGGTCCCGGACGAGCTCCGCGTGCTCCCGCTCGTGCTGCGCGAGGCCCGGGAAGGCGGCGGCCCGCATGAGCGCCTCCTCCGCCTCGAAGTGCTCTCGGACGTAGTCGCCGAGGAACTCGAGGGTGCGCGCCACCTCCTGGCGCGACGAGCCGCCCCGGATCGCCTCCAGGAGCGCGTCGATCCGGGCGAAGAGCTCGCGGTGCTGCTCGTCGAGCTCCGGGATGCCCATCACGAGCGTGTCGTCCCACGTGAGCGCCATGGCCGTCCGTCACTTCCCCGCGCGCGGCTCGCGGCCGGTGCGCGCGAGGTGGCGGCCCAGCGCCGCGTCGGTGCATCATACGGCCATCGGGAGGATGACGGAAAAGGAGTTCTAGCGCCCTCGGCCCGCGCACGGACGAGGCCTCGGAACCGGCGCTGCGGCTCGTGTCAGCCGCGTGCGGGCAGCTCGGCGCGGCGCACCGCTCGCTCCAGCTCACGGCGCCCGCGCACCGTCGTCGGGCCGACGAAGACGGCCACCAGGTTCTCGCGCGTGAAGGTGGCCCGCGCCACGCGGCGGACGTCCTCGGGCGTGACCCCCTCCACGCGCCGGCAGCGCTCCTCGAACCCCTCCGGCGCGTGCAGCACCTCGCCCGAGCCATACCAGCCGGCGAGCTCGGCCGCGCTGTCGAGCGAGAACGCGAGCGTCATGCGGTGCCGCCGCTGGACGCGCAGCAGCTCCTCCTCGGCGACGGGCGTCCCCGCCAGCTCGCCGAGGACGCGCAGGATCTCGGAGACGACGCGCGGCAGCTTCTTCGGCGCGCAGGCGCCATCCACGACGAACATGCCCGTGTCCGCGAACGCGTCGATGCCCGCGTGGAGGGAGTAGGCGAGGCCGCGCCGCTCCACCACCTCGAACGGGAGCCGCGAGGAGAGCCCGTCATCGAGGATGCGGCGGATGATGAGGTGCACCGGGTAGTCCGGGTGGTGCTCGGGCGGGCAGGGAAAGTTGAGGCAGAGCTCCGACTGCGCGTCCTCGTGCTCGACGTGCTCGAGGCGCGGCCCCTCCGGCCAGGGCGGCGGCGCGAGGTCGCGCGAGAGGCGCCCGCGCGGCAGCTGCCCGAGGTGCTCCTCCGCCAGCTCCACCACCTCGCTCTCGCGGACCGGGCCCGCGACGCAGAGGACGAGGTTCGCCCCCACGTAGAAGCGGGCGTGGTGCGCGCGCACCGCGTCCTCCCCGATGGAGCGGATGATCTCCGGCGTGCCGGCGATCTTGAAGCCGAGCGGGTGTCTGCCGAAGGCGAGCCGCTTCGAGAGGTTGTCCGCGTCGATGTCGCGGCCGTCCCCGTCCACCTCGTCCAGGATCTCCTCGAGGATGATCTCGCGCTCGACGTCCATCTCGCGCAGGAGCGGGCGCCTGATCATGTCGCCCAGGATCGCGAGCCCGGTCGGGAGCTCGTCCGCGTGGATCGGCGTGTAGTAGCAGCCGTGGTCGCGCGCGGTGATTCCGTTCAGGTTCCCGCCCGCGCTCTCCACCGCCGCGTTCATCGCGACCGTGTCGGGCCACGCCTGCGAGCCCCGGAAGAAGAGGTGCTCGAGGAAGTGCGACACGCCGTTCGCGGCGGACGTCTCGTGGCGCGAGCCGGCGCGGACGTAGAGCGCGATCATCGCCGAGTGGAGCCCGGGCGCGGGCACCGTCAGCACGCGCAGGCCATTGGGCAGGACGCGCCGCTTCGCCTCGCAGAAGGTCGTGGCGACGCGCGCCGCCCCCCGCCCGCGGCCGCGCGTCCTCACGAGGGGACTCGTCCTGCTTCGCTGCCGCATCATGCGCCCAACGCCTCCCCCAGTCCGGCCCCGGCCACTGCGCGCTCGTCGGCCGCCCGGGGCAGGCGCACCGCGAAGACGGTCCCACGCCCCGGCGCGCTCTCGCACCGGATCGTGCCGCCGTGCTCCTGGACGACTTGTTGCGTGAACGCGAGCCCGAGGCCGGTGCCCTTCTCCTTCGTCGAATAGAAGGGGTCGAAGATGCGCGGCAGCGCCTCGGCGGGGATTCCCCCGCCGGTATCCCGGACCTCGGCCTCGACCGTGTCGCCGTCGGCGAGCCGTGTCGCGACCGTGACCACGCCCCCGTGGGGCATCGCCTCGCGGCTGTTGCGGAGCAGGTTCAGGAACGCCGCCCTGAGCTGCGCCTCGTCTCCGCGCACCGGAGGCAGCCCCGCCGCGAGGTCGAGCCGCAGCTCCACCCGGGCCGCCACCAGCTCCGGGCGCACGAAGTCGACGAGCCCGGCGAGGATCTCGTTCACGTCCTCGGGCGCGAAGACGGGCTTCGGCAGGCGCGCGAAGCGCAGGTACTCCTCCGTGACCGCGTTCAGGCGATCGACCTCCCGCCCGATCGCCTGCACGAGCGACCGCGCCTCGGCGGAGACGTCGGCGCTGCCGAGCTCCTCCGCGAGCAGCTCCGCGTTGAGCCCGATGGCGTTCAGCGGGTTGCGGATCTCGTGCGTGATCTGGGCGGAGATGCGACCCACCGCGGCGAGCCGCTCGGCGCGCAGCAGATCCGCGCGCTGCCGGTCGAGGGAGGCGGCCATCGTGTTGAACTCGCGCGCGAGGAGCCCCAGCTCGTCGCCGCTGCGCACCTCCACCTCGCGTGTGAGGTCGCCGGCCGCCACCGCCTTCACCCCATCCGTCAGGATGCGGATGGGCGCGAGGAGACGCTGCCCGATCAGCATCGCTCCGACCCCCACGCCCGCGGCGACGAGCGAGTAGATGACGATGAGGACGGCGCTGCGCCGCTCGGCGCGCTCCGCGGCGTGGACGCGGTCCGCGACCTGCCCGTCGAGGGCCGCCTGGAACAGCTTCACGTCGAGCGACAGCCCCTTCTCGAGGCGCCGGACGACCTCCGCACGCTCGCCGAGCGCGGGGTCGTCCGTGCCCACCTCCGACCGCTCCAGGGCGTCGAAGAGGGCCCGTGCCGCCTGGTCGTAGGCGTTCCAGCGCGCGTCGAGCGCCTCCACTCTCGCCGCGACCTCGGCGAGGAACCGGGCGTCATTCCCCGAGGCGACGCCGCGCGCGCGCGCGAGGACGGCCCGCGCCTCGGCGAGCTTCTCCTTCACCACCGCGGGGAAGTGAGCCCGGGCCACGGGCAGGAAGGCGCGCCGCGCGGCGGGATCCATCGCCCTCACCTCGAGCGCCCGCGCCGTCACCCAGTCCTTCACGTCGATCTGGGCGGCGATGCGGGTGAGCGGCAGGTAGCCCTCGCTGAGGAGACGCAGGTCGGTGCCGAGCGCGTGCATGCGGCCGACCGCGAAGATGGCGACGAAGCCGAACGCGACGAGCGCGACGGCGAAGGTGAGGAACATTCTGGCGGCGAGGCTGCGCATCCGGACGAGGAGAGGATCGTAGCAGGGAACCCCCGGCGCGACCCATTCGATCCGGGGACGGGGCGCCGGAAGAGTTGCCCGGCCGGCCGCCCGGTCCCTAGGTTCAGGGCGGACGATGGGGCGCCCTCGCCAGACCTTCCTCCTGCTCGCCGCGGTCTCGTTGCTGGCCGCGGCAGGCCTCTCGGGGTCGGCGGACACGGATGGGCCCCAGAAGGGGCCTGGAAGCGCGGCTGGACCCTTCACCCCGTGGCGCCGGTCGCCGCCGCGCGGCACGCGGAAGGGGCGCGCCCCCGCGAAGCGCGACGCCACGAAGGCGTCGCCCGACGTCGATCGGAGCGTGCCCGACGACGACCCGCCGTCGCGCGCGCCGCGGAACGACTCCGCCTCGCCGCCGGGCCCGCCCGACGAATCCGAGAAGAGCCTCGCCTGATCGCGCGGCTTGGTTGACGTTTCGGGCGGAGGCGGTGATAGCCTTCGCCCGTCGAGTCGAGCCTTTTCCAGCCCGGAGTCCGCCATGATCGGCCTCGCCGTCTTCGTCGCCCTCGTCGCCGTGCTCGCCGCGGTGGCCATGTTCCTCCAGAGCCGCTCCGCGCGGCAGATTGCGCTCGATCGCGCGGCTGACATCGAGAAGCTCCGCCGGGAGCTGGAGACGGTGCGCGGGGATCTCGCCGCGCTGCGGACCGAGTCGAAGGAGCGGCGCGACGAGGCGAGCGGGCTCCGCGCCGAGCTCTCCGTGACGAAGAAGAAGGCGTTCGAGCAGGCCGAGGCCGCGAAGAGGGCGGGCGGCGCGGCGGCCCTGCGCGCCGAGATCGACAAGCTCTCCACCCGGGTCGCCGAGGCGCGCGCCGAGGCGGCGCACCAGGTGGAGCGCGCGAAGGCGGCCGACGCCGCCCTCGAGAAGCAGGTCAAGGAGACGGAGCGGCTGCGCGCGCTCGCCGAGCGCAAGCCCGAGCCCGCCGCAGCGCCCGCCCCGGCCGCCGCGCCCCCGCCGCCCGGCGCCGATCCGGCGAAGCTCGACGCCGAGCGCGACCGCGCCGACAAGGCGGAGGCGAAGCTCACGGACGTGCGCAAGCGCGTCGCGGACCTCGAGAAGGACCTCAAGGCCGTGCGTGGCCGGCTCGAGACGGAGAAGCGCGTCTACGTGGTGCAGAAGGGCGAGCTCGAGCTCGCCAACGATCGCCACGCCGAGCTCCGCCGCCGCTACGACCAGCTGCGCAAGGACCACGAGGAGCTGCTCGACGCCGTCCGCCAGGCGGCGCAGGAGGAGCGCCGGATGGCCGAGGCCGACGCGAAGTCGGAGGGCGAGAAGCCCGCCGAGGGTGGGGTGGCATAGCGGCGCGTCAGCGCGCGTTCGCGAGCAGCTTGTAGAGCGGCGCCAGGTCGCGGAACGCGCCCAGCACGTCGCCGATGGCGAGGCTGCGCGCCTCCTCGCTCGACCAGGCCACGCCCACGTCGATCCCGCCCGAGCCGTTGCGCTCGGGCGCGAGCGCGTCCGCGAGCTCGGTCCAGAACGCGGGGGAGTGCGCGGGCGCGATCTCCGGCAGGTCCTCGAAGTCCCACGCCGCGTAGCTCCGCAGCTTCCGGAACGGCTTGCCCTTGCGCGCGAGGTTCCCTGCCTCTCGCTCGAGCGCGCGCCGCATGACGCCGCCCCGGTCGGCCGAGGCGCGCACCGCGACGCGCGCGTGGAGCTGCGCGCGCGTGACGGCGAGCGCGAGGTACGGCGCCACGCGGTAGCCCTTCTCGCCGACGCAGAAGGCGACGAAGAGCTCCTCGGGCGCGACGCCCTTGCGGCGCGTGAGCTTGCCGGGATGCACGAGCAGCGCGGCGCCGGCGACGCGGGAGAGACCGCCGACCAGCTCGCCGCCGATCCGCGCCAGCGCCGGCGCGACGTCGGCCTCGAGCGCGTCGGCGCGCTCGTCCGGATCCTGGATCCGGAAGAGCGCGAACTCGTCCGGCCCGATGCCGAGCCCTGCCATGGGGCAACCCCTCGGAGTCCCGTGTTGGTTCCCTCATGCTACCACGGCGCTTTGACGTGCTCATATCGCCTGTTAAGGTTTGGCCCCCATGCACAAGGCGGAGCGCCTCCTCGATCTCGCCGCCTTCCTGTTGCGCGCGGCGGAGCCGATCTCGTGGCGCGAGATCCAGGAGCAGTTCCCGGACGACTACGGCGGCTCGGAGGAGGCGGCCGTGCGCAAGTTCGAGCGCGACAAGGCCGAGCTGCTCGAGATCGGGATCCCGGTGCGTTGGATCTCGCAGGACGAGGACCTGCCGGCGGGCTACGCCATCGACCGGGACGAGTTCTACCTGCCCAACCTCGATCTCGCGCCCGAGGACCTCGCCCTCCTCTACATGGCGGGGTCGGCGGCCCTGGCGCAGGGCGTCTTCCCGTACGCGAAGGACCTCGCGCACGCGCTCAACAAGCTCTCCTTCGCCGCGCGCGCGCCGGGCGCGTCCGAGACCGCGGCGCTCGCGGCCCGCAGCCTGTCGCGCGGCGAGGAGGGGGAGCTGGCGCGCGCGGGCGACGCGAGCCCCATCGCGCGCAAGCTCGAGGAGCTGTCGTCGGCCGTCTCCGCGAAGAAGCGGGTGCACATCGTGTACGAGGGGGCCGAGCGCCGCGCCGCGACCGAGCGCGACGTCGATCCCTACGGCCTCTACCAGGCCGGTGGCGCGTGGTTCCTCGTCGGCCACTGCCACCTGCGCCGTGACCTGCGCACCTTTCATCTCGGCCGCGTCGCCGAGCTGGCGGTGAACCCCGCCGCGCCGCGCACCCCCGACTTCGCCGTCCCGCCGGGCTTCCGGCTGCGCGACCTCGCCACGCGCGAGGCGTGGGAGTACGCCATCCACGCGCCGCAGCGCTGCACCGTGCGGCTCGAGAGCCCGGTCTCGCCGGAGGCGCGCTCGTCCTTCGGACCGCACGCCGAGGTGCGCGACGAGGACGGCGGTGCCGTGGTCGAGGTGACGGCGACGAACGCCGAGGCGCTCGTGCGCCACGTGCTGGCGCTGGGCGACCGCGCCGAGATCGTGGCGCCGAAGGCGCTCCGCGAGCGAGCGAAGGCGATCCTGACCAGCCTCGCCCGGAGGTGCGCGTGAGCGCCGCCCGCAAGCCCACCGCGCGCGCGAAGGCGCAGGGCGCCGCCCCGGCGAAGGCGGATCCGCGGGAGCGGCTGCGCCGGGTGCTCTTCCTCGTGCCGTACGCCGTGCGCCACCCCGGGATCCCGGTGAAGGACCTGGCGCGGCGCTGCGGCGTCACCGAGAAGGAGCTGCTCGAGGACCTCGACTTCCTCCTCGGGGTGGGATGCCCGCCCTTCGCGCCGGACGACTTCCTCGACCTCTACGTCGAGGGCGACAAGGTCTACGTCGCGCTGCACCAGAGCTTCTCGCGCCCGCCGCGCTTCACCGAGAGCGAGGCCGCGGCGCTGGCAGCCGCGGCGCAGGCGCTGGGCGGCGAGGGGAAGGTGCGCGCGCTCGACGCGCTGCGCGACTCGGTCCCGCGCGACCGGCGCGCGAGCTTCGACGAGCTGGTCGGCCGGATCTACGCCGGATCGCCGCCGGCGCGCGACTCGGTGCTGGGCAGGCTCCAGCGCGCCATCGCCGAGCGCCGCGCGGTCCGGCTCGTCTACTACACGGCGACCCGCGCCGCCGAGGGCGAGCGCACCGTCCGGCCGTGGACGCTCGCCCAGCGCTTCGGACACTGGTACCTGTACGGCTTCGACCTCGCGCGCGGGAAGCCGCTGCCGTTCAGGATCGACCGCATCCGCGAGTGCGCGCTCACCGACGAGCGCTTCGAGGCGCCGAGCGAGGCGCAGCTCGCGAAGGCGCGGCTCTTCTCCGAGGCGCAGGGCGAGCCGATCCGGATCCGGCTCGGGCCGGTCGCCGCGGCGTGGGCGCTCTCCCGGCCGGGCGTGGCGCTCGTCGAGCGCGCGAAGGACGGGGGCGCCGTCGTCGAGGTGGCCGGAGCGGGCGAGGACTGGGCCACCCGGTTCGCGCTCTCGTTCGGCGGGGACGCCGAGGTGATCGCGCCCGCGGCCGCGCGCCGGCAGTTCGCGGAGACGGTCCGGCGCGCCCTGGCGCGTTATTGACGCCCATCACCGGTGCAGGCGCGAGTGGGGATTTTGGCGCACCCGGGGTGTCCCGAACTCGTAGTCACGCCAACGCCACGGCGCACGATCTCGCGGGGTTGCGTTCGGCACGGGTCACGCATGTCAGGTGTTCGGGGGAGGAGAGGCTCGAACGACATGGCCCGCGTCCTGATCGTGGACGACACCGACATCGTGAGGAAGGCGCTGGAGCTCGCCGTCAGGAAGATGGGGCACGAGGCCGAGAGCACCTCGAGCGCGCTGGTGGCGCTCGAGCTCGCCCGCGCGCGCCCACCCGACCTGGCCCTCCTCGATTACCGCATGCCCGGCATGGACGGCGTGACGCTGTTCGGGGAGATGCGCAGCGCCCTCGGCGACCGCTGCCCGAAGGTCCTCTTCGTGTCGGCGACACCGCCGGACGAGGTCCGGGCGCAGACGAACGCGCTCACGCGCGCCGTCGGGTACGTGAAGAAGCCGTTCCACCTCGACGACCTGTCGAGGATGGTCACCGAAGCGCTCGCGACGTGACGACTTCCATTCACCGGGAGTCGGAGCCCGCCGCCTCGACGGGCTACCGCTTCACCTTCGCCCACTCGAAGAACAGGTCGGCGACGGCGCACAGGTCCTTGTCACCGCGCCCGCTCTCCACGGCGTCGGCGAAGAGGCGCCGCACCGCGGAGCTGATGGGCATCTTCGCGCCCTGATCGGCGGCCGCCTCCTGCGCGAGCCGCTGGTCCTTCTCGGCGAGGGAGATGGCGAAGCGCGCGCTCCAGTCGCGCTGCATGATCTGCTCGCCCTTCATCAGATAGAGCGGGGAGTGGAAACCGGACGCCTGGATGGTGTCGACCATCGTGGGGACGTCGAGCCCGCCCGAGGCGCCGAGCGCGAGCGCCTCGCCGAAACCCGTGATCATCGCGCCGCCGACGGCGTTGACGACGAGCTTGAGGAGCGCCGCCTGCACCGCCTGGTCGAGCTCGACGACGCGCGCCGAGATCGCGTGCAGCGCCGGGCGCGCCTTCTCGCGCGCCGCCGCGGGCCCGCCGGCGAGGACGACGAGCTGCGCCTTCTCGGCCGCCGCTCGCGAGCCGAGCATCGGCGCCGCCACGAAGGCGCCCCCCTTCGCGTTGACGCGCGCCTCGAGCGAGCGCGCCTCGCGTGTCCCGGAGGTCGACGTGTCGACGAGGATGCCGCCCTGCTTCACGGCCGCCAGCACGCCGTCCGGCCCGTCGAGCACCGCCTCGAGCGCCTTCTCGTCGGCGAGGCAGGTGAACACGAGGTCCTGTCCGGTGGCGCACTCGCGCGGCGTGCGCGCCTGGGTCGCGCCCTTCTTCACGAGCAGCTCGGCCTTCTCCGCGGTACGGTTCCAGACCGTCACCGCATAGCCTGCCTTGCGAAGGTTGTTCGCGAGCGGCGCGCCCATCGTCCCGAGACCCAGGAATCCGATCCGCATGCGCATGTTCGTCTTCATACCTTGTGATCGCGACGACGAAAAGCACGGACTCGGGCCCGCCTTTCCGCCTCGGCGCGCGGCCCGAGCGCCGCTGGCGCGCCGCACCGCGTCGTGCGAGGCTCTGGCTCGCGTTTCCCTTTCTCGTGCTCTGCGACCGCCGCAGACGCGAGTCAGGGGGACTTCCGGGCTTGCTACGCTTTGCTTCGCAAGCCCTCAACCTGTGGGGAGCGGGGCCGCTCCCCCCCAGACCCCCCAGCGCGGAATCGCGCGGAACGCGAAAGGACGAGTTCGAGGCGCATGAGCACGCACGACGTCGCCGTCATCGGGGGCGGGATCAGCGGCCTCACCTTCGCCTACGAGGCCGCCCGCGCCGGGCGCTCGGTGCTCGTCCTCGAGCGCGCGAGCCGCGTCGGCGGGTGCCTCTCCACGCAGCGGACGGCGAGCGGGTTCTGGTTCGAGCTCGGCGCGCACACCTGCTACAACTCCTACTCCGGGCTCACCGAGGTCATCGACGGCTGCGGACTGCGCGGCGAGGTGGCCCCGCGCGGCAAGTCGCACCTCCGGTTCCTCGACGGTGACCGCCTCGTCCCCGGCTCGAACCTCGGCCTGCTGCTGCGCCTCTTCTCGTGGGGCGAGCTCGCGCGCTCCCTGCCGCGCGCCTTCCGCGAGAAGAAGGACGGACAGACCGTCTACTCCTACTACTCGCGGATCGTCGGCCGCAGGAACTACGGCGACGTCCTCGGGCCCATCCTGTCGGCCGTGCCGTCGCAGAGCGCCGACGCCTTCCCCGCCGGCATGCTGTTCAAGTCGCGCGCGACCCGCCGCAAGAGCTTCCCGCGCAGCTTCACCCTGCGCGGCGGGCTCATGAGCATCGCCGAGGGGATCGCGCGCCAGCCCGGCATCGAGGTCGCGCTGGGGAGGCCGGCCGCGCGCGTCGAGGCGACGGGCGCGGGCTACGCCGTCGTCACCGAAGACGGCGAGCGCCACCAGGCGAGGGTCATCGCGATCGCGGCGCCACCCACCTCGGCCGCCCAGCTCCTGCGCGGCGTGGCCCCCGAGCTCGCGACGCAGGTGGCGCGCGTGAAGGAGTCGGCGGTCGAGACCTTCGGCTTCGCCGTCCGCGCCGAGAAGGTGCGGCTCCCTCCCTCCACCTTCGTCATCCCGCGCGACGACGCCTTCCACTCGGTCGTGACGCGCGACCCCCTGCCCGACCCCTCCTGGCGCGGCTTCGCCTTCCACTTCAAGCCGGGCCAGGCGCGCGACGCCAAGGTCGCGCGGGTGACGACGCTCCTCGAGCTCGAGCCCGCCGACCTCGAGGACGTGGTCGAGCAGCGGACCGTGCTCCCGTCGCCCGTGCTCGGACACGAGGAGGTGGTGCGCGAGATCGACCGGCTCTCGTCGGGCGCGCGCCTCTGCGTCTGCGGGAACTGGTTCGCGGGCCTCTCGATCGAGGACTGCGTCGAGCGCTCGCGCCAGGAGTGGGCGCGGGTGGCCGGCCTCGGCTGATCGCGAGGGGCTCGTCTACCGCGCGCCCGCGCCGCGCTCGGCCGGCGCACCGTCGGGCGGCGCCACGCCGAAGAGGTCTCGGACGCGGACGGCGAGGGCGCGGGCGCGCTTCTCCTTCGCCGGAGCGATGAAGACGGTGTCGTCGCCGGCGATCGTCCCCAGGATGTCGGGGATCCTCGCCAGGTCCACCGCCCGCGCCACCGCCGGCGCGCTGCCCGGGTGGGTCCGCACCACGACGAGCGAGCCGTTGCACGTGACCGACGCGACGAGCGGGCCGAGCGCGTCGAGCCCGGTCAGCCGCTCCTCGTCGGAGAGCTCGTAGCGCGTGCCGCCCCCGGGCGCCGACACGCGGCGCGCGCCGAGCCGCGCCAGGTCGCGCGAGAGCGTGGCCTGGGTGGCGTCGAAGCCGTCCGCGCGCAGGGCGTCGAGCAGCTCCTCCTGGGTGGCGATGCGGCGGGAGCGGATGAGGCGGGCGACGGCCTGACGGCGCAGCTCCTGGCGGCTCATGCGCGTCCCTCCTCGGTGGCGGCCGGCACGACCGGCGCCGGCGTGACGAGCGTCCCCACGCCGCGGTCGGTGAAGAGCTCGGCGATGACGGTGTGCGGCTGGCGGCCGTCGAGGATGTGCACCCGCTCGACGCCGCCGGCGAGCGCCTCCAGGATCGAGTGCGCCTTGTGCTTCATGCCGCCGGTGATGGAGCCCGCCGCCATGCGGCGGCGCAGGTCGTCGGCGGTGACCTGCCGGACGAGCTCGCCGTCCGGGTAGGACTCGAGGATGCCGGGCACGTCGGTGAGGTAGATGAGCTTCTTCGCGCCGAGCGCGGCCGCGACGTGGCCGGCGACATCGTCGGCGTTGATCGAGAGGCTCTTCCCCTCCTCGGAGAGGCCGATGGGCGAGATGACGGGCACGTAGTCCTTGTCGAGGAGCATGCGCAGGAACTCGGTGTTGACCGCGGTGACCTCGCCGACGTGGCCGAGGTCGCGCCCGCTCTCGTGCACGATCCGGCGCGCCTCGAGGAGCCGCCCGTCCTTGCCCGACAGCCCGACCGCGCCGCCCGCGCTCGCGTTGAGCAGCGCGACGAGCTCCTGGTTCACGCGCCCGAGCACCATCTCCACGACCGGCAGCGACGCGGCGTCCGTGACCCGCAGGCCGTCCACGAACTCGCTGCGCTCGCCCAGCCGCTCCAGCGTCTTGTTGATCTCGAGCGCGCCGCCGTGGACGATGACGGGCTTCAGCCCCACGCGCTTCAGGAGCATCACGTCGTCGGCGAAGGCCTTCTTGAGGCTCTCCTTCACCATCGCGGCCCCGCCGTACTTCACGACTGCGATCCGGCCGGAGAAGGCGGCGATGTACTTGAGCGCCTCGACGATCAGCGTGCGCTTGAAGGCGGGGCTGTAGTTCGCGACGCGCTCCTCCTTCGCGAGCATCCCGTCGGGCTGCTGCACGATCATCGAGGTGTAGTCCGCGTTGATCTTCACGTAGTCGTAGGAGAGGTCGCACCCCCAGGCGGTCGCGCGGGCGGCGCCGTCCGCGAGCTCGACCAGGACGTCGATGCGCGTCTCGCGCAGCCGGACGCGCAGCGCCTCGCGATCGGCGTCGATGGGGATGCCGCCGCCGAAGACCGTCACGCCCTGGAGCGACACCTTCGCCTGGAACGGGTCGATGGCCCAGCCGCGCGACCCCGCGCGCGCGCCGACGGTGGCGAGGATGCGCCCCCAGTTCGGATCGGCGCCGAAGAGCGCGGCCTTCACCAGCGGCGACCCGGCGATGGCCGTCGCGCAGTCGCGCGCCGCCTCCTCCGACGGCGCGCCCGTGACGACGACCTCCACCATCTTGGTCGCGCCCTCGCCGTCCGCCGCGACCGCGCGCGCCATCTCGCCGCACAGGTCGGTGAGCGCGTTCTCGAGCGTGTCGAGGTCGGGGCCGGGGTCGGCGATGCGGGCGTTCCCGGCGAGGCCGTTGGCGAGCGCGAGGACCGTGTCGTTGGTGGACATGTCGCCGTCGATGTTCACCATGTTGAACGTCCGCGACACGGCCCGGCCGAGCACCTCCTGCAGCACGCGCGGCGTGACGGCGGCGTCGGTCGCGATGACGCACAGCACGGTCGCGAGCTGCGGCGCCACCATCCCGGAGCCCTTGCAGATGGCGCTCACGGTGGCGGCCTTGCCGCCCAGCACCACCTCGCGCGCGCTCATCTTCGTGCGCGTGTCGGTGGTCATGATGGCCTCGGCCGCGAGCTCGGCATGGTCGCCGAGGCCGGCCGCGAGCGCGGGCAGCGCCGCCAGGATCTTCTGAGCGGGCAGGCGCTGGCCGATGACGCCCGTCGACGCCGTCAGGACGGCGCGCTTCTGGATCCCGAGCGCCGCGGCGACGCCGGCGCGCAGCGCGTGCACGTCCTCGAGGCCGCCAGGGCCGGTGAGCGCGTTCGCGTTCCCGGAGTTCGCGAGCACGGCCCGCATCCCCTCGGCGGGGACGCGCGGCCGCGCGTCGAGCACCGGCGCGGCGCAGGCGCGGTTCTTCGTGAAGACGCCCGCGGCGGCGGAGGGGACGTCGGAGACGACGAGCGCCACGTCGCGGCGCTGCGGCTTGAGGCCGCTCGCCGCGCCGGCGAACCGGAAGCCCTTCGGGATGTGCACGCTAGCCCCCCAGGAGATCGAGCCCGAGGGTCTCGTCCCAGCCCATGGCGGCGTTGAGCGCCTGCACCGCCTGCCCGGCGGCGCCCTTCACGAGGTTGTCGATGGCCGAGACGGCCACCGCGACGCCGGCGCGCGCGTCGATCGCGACCCCGAGGTGGACGCGGTTCGTGCGGGCGACGTCCCTCACCGCCACCCTCTCGGCGGGCAGCACG
>WNFY01005955.1_pt1 | contig 18131 bp, 19 predicted proteins | sample 5400091 | NCBI WGS metagenome assembly WNFY01 (sample SAMN13153364, study PRJNA577476) | soil metagenome | isolation source: 60 cm soil or saprolite under grassland replicate 1 | place: USA:California | collected 2016-06-15
TGAAAAAATTAAAACTGGAGGTCATAATGGCAGCACAAAGAAAATCGATCGATTGCAGAAATTATCCGAGCGAAAAAAACTGTTCGCTGAAAATTTCGGGAACGGAGCAAGAAGTCCTCGACGCCGCAGTGCAACATGCGGCCTCGGCGCACGGGCACGAGAACACACCGGAACTGCGCGAGCAGATCAAATCGATGCTCAGGGACGAGTCCGATTAACGCGCCACGAGAGTAATTCCAATCGACTTTGGCTTAGTGGCGGGCTCCACTTTTCATTCGGCGCATTTCCACCTGCGCTTCGGTTTCCAGTTCGGCGAGCAATTGCTTTGAAATATTCGAAAGTTTGCCTGACCACGACGCGCCTACAACGACCGGCGGAAAATCCGGCAACCGCAAAACGCGCACGCCCGCAGAGGGCTTGAAGCCGGGGACCGCCACTGCCAAGCCGATGCCGTACCCGCTGGCAACGTAACGTTCGATCAAACGCGCCGAGTTTACCTCGGTCCCGCAAAACCATTCCACTCCGAGACGCTCAAGGCCGCGCTGAAAACATGCATGAACGGGATCGGTCCGGGGAAAACTGACCAGCGTCTCTTCGATCTTATCGCGTTTCCACAACTCTTCAGCGCGCGCCAGCTTAGATTTTTTGTGGACCAACAGAATCAACGACAGCTCGAGCAACGGTCGCACCTGAATTCCAGCGCGCGATTTTTTGTCGATTAGCATGATGGCAAGATCGACATCGCGAGCCAAAAGTAATCTTTCCGCTTCAGCGCGAGCCGCTTCGTGCAGATAAAGCCGAAACGCGGGAAATTTTAGCCGGAGGCATTCCAAGATTTGCGGCAGGTAATCGTGCAGCACGATTGACGGAGCGGCGATGCGCAATTGCGGCGAACTGTTCTGGCGCAGCCTTTCGGCGACGATGTCGATGTTATCGAAGAACGGTTTGATGAACTCGAAAAGCTCCGCGCCCGCGGGCGAGAGCGCGAATGGCCGCCGCTGAAACAGCTTGATGCCAAGTGACTCTTCCAGTTTCGCGATTTGTCCGCTGACCGCTGGTTGCTGAATGCCATACGGAATATTGCGCACCGCGGCTGCGATGCCGCCGTGTTTCGCGACGAAATAGAACAACTCGAGGTGATGAATGTTCATGATCGAAAGCGTCGATGAAATCCGCCATTTTTATCAATTAACGCTCACTGCGCAAAGCAGCTATCCTCTCTCGCTAGCCCGGATTACGCGGCCAAGTATAACAAACAAATGGAACTCTTTATTCTGCTCATCATCGGTCTGTTAATCGTGATTTTCATCCTGCCGTTTGTCGCGCTCGCAAAGGCGAACACAGTAAAGCGCGGCGTTGACGACCTAGTCACTCGACTTTCATCCCTCGAAAACGAAGTGCGCAGTTTGCGGCGGCAAACCGTTCCTGTGCCGAAGTCGGAGGCGGTTGAGGCCACGGCTGAGGCCATTCCGCCACCGCTTCCGACCACAATCTCCGCTCCGGTCGTGGAAGAGAAAAAATCGGTACCACCGCCAATCTCGCAAAAAATTGCTGAAGCAACTGTTCCTCAAACCGCGAGACCGGCCAAACCTTCAATGGATTGGGAGCAGTTTATGGGCGCGAAACTGTTCGCGTGGATCGGCGGGCTGGCGCTTTTCCTCGGCGTGGCGTTTTTCGTGAAATATTCGTTTGAGCATAATCTCATCCCGCCGGAGCTGCGGGTTGCGATTGGATTCCTCGTTGGCGCCAGTCTTCTCATCGGCGGTCTGCTCCTCAAACGGAAGGAAAACGCGGTCACTGCGCAGACGCTCTGCGCGACTGGAATCCTTGTGCTCTATGCCGTGACGTTTGCCTGTCGATCTTATTATCACTTTCGGTTCTTTGGTCTCATTCCGACCTTTTTGTTGATGTCGCTCATCACGGTCGTCGCGTTTCTGCTCGCCGTCCGATCGAATGCGATTGTCATAGCTGTGCTCGGCATCGCAGGCGGTTTTCTCACGCCGGTATTGCTTTCAACGGGCCAGGATCATCCGCTCGGACTTTTCATGTACATCGCGCTGCTCGACATCGGTCTGCTCGGAGTCGGGCAACGACAACGCTGGAATGTGCTCCCCATCCTGGGCGCGGTTGGAACTTCGCTGATGCAATTCGCCTGGATCGCGACGTTCTTTGTTTCCGAAAAATATTTCGCCGGAAACAAAGTCCTTGTTGTCATGGCCGTGTTCGCCGGATTTCAGGCGTTGTTTCTCGCGGCGGCGGCGTGGTCGAAACGGACCGCAAAAATCAACCGTGAACTTCTCACCTGCGCCATTTGGCTCGCCGCGGTCGCGATGTGCTCGGCGTTTTACCTGCTCTCGTTCCAAACGATCGCGCAACGGCCGACGCTGCTGTTCAGCTACCTGTTTGTTGTCGACCTTGGCTTGCTCGCGCTAACGCTAATTCAAAGCAGGCTCGTCATCGTTGAAGCGTTGGCCGGGCTGGCGGCGTTCATTTTTCTTGGCACGTGGACAGGAAACTATCTCACAACCGCCAATCTTTATGTCGCGCTGGCGTTCTATTTTGTCTTCGCGCTTTTCCATGCGACGGCGCCACTCGCCCTGCAACGTCTGCGCAAGATCGAGATCCCGTGGTGGAGCCATGCATTTCCCGCTCTCGCGCTGCTACTGGTGTTGATGCCGATTTTTCAGCTCAGCCAGCTTTCGATTTTTGTCTGGCCGTTCGTGCTGATTGTCGATCTTCTCGCGATTGTTCTCGCTCTAACGACGGCTACGCTGCTCCCGATTCTTGGCGTGCTCCTGCTCACGCTTGTGACCATGGGCGCGTGGCTCTGCCGGATTCCGAGTGAACTCACCGGCTTACCAATAGCACTGTGCCTCCTCGGCGGCTTCGCGATTTTCTTTCTGCTCGCAGCGAGTTGGGCGTCCCGCCGATTGGTTGCAAGTGGCGCAGTCACGCGCGCACCAAATCTTTTCGGCAACATCGTTGACCCAGTAAATCTTTCCGTTCAACTTCCCGCGCTCTCGGCGACGCTGCCGTTTCTGCTGCTCATCATGGTGACGCTGCGGTTACCGCTCGCGAATCCGTCTCCTGTATTCGGCTTGGCGTTATTGTTAGTCATTTTGCTTCTCGGTATGAGCGAAGCCTTTTCGCTCGATCTGCTCCCGACGGTCGCACTCGTCTCGGTGCTCGCGCTGGAGCACGCATGGCATTTTGAACATTTCGATCCAACGCGTGCCACGCTACCACTGATTTGGTATCTCGGATTTTACGCGCTGTTCACCATCTTTCCCTTCATTTTCTACCAAAAGCTTGCCGGAAAAACGGCCCCGTGGGCAACAGCCGCGCTCGCGGGTCCGTTACATTTTTATCTGGTGTATCAACTTATTCGCACTGCGTATCCAAGCGGAGTTCCCGGTTTGGTGCCAGCTGCATTTGCGGTGCCTTCGTTACTCGGACTCTTCGTGCTGCTCAAACGCACACCGCTCACGAGTCCGGCACGCAATGCGCAGCTGGCGCTCTTTGGCGGAGCCACCCTGTTTTTCATCACGCTGATTTTCCCGACTCAGCTCGATCGCCAATGGATCACGGTCGGTTGGGCGTTGGAAGGCGCAGCGCTTTGCTGGTTTTTTCATCGCGTGCCGCACTCGGGACTGCGCCTGGTGGGCGTCGGTTTGCTCGTCGCCGTGTTCGCGCGCCTCGCGTTCAATCCGGCCGTGCTCAGTTATCACCCGCGCGCCGCATTCCCGATTCTTAATTGGTATCTTTACACCTACGGCATCGCGACAGTGTGCCTGTTCGCCGGCGCACGATTGCTCGCGCCGCCGCGCCACCTAATTCTCGGTCGAGATGTGCTGCCGTTGCTTTACACGCTCGGGACCGTACTCGCATTTCTGATCGTAAACATCGAGATCGCCGATTACTTTAGTACGCCGGGCGCGGTCACGTTGACATTTCAATTCTCAGGAAATTTTGCGCGCGACATGAGCTACAGCATCGCGTGGGCGTTGTTTGCGCTGTTGCTACTCATTGTCGGAATTCGAAAGCGAACCGCGCCGGGGCGTTACGCCAGTCTGGCTTTGCTCGGCATCACCGTCGTGAAGCTTTTCTTTCACGATCTTTCCCAGCTTGAGCAACTTTATCGCATTGGCGCGTTCGTCGTCGTCGCCGTGATCGCTATCCTCGCATCGTTTCTGTATCAGCGGTTTCTTGCAGCGGCGGAAGAAAAACAATGAAGCGAAATCGACGATTTCACCGACTAGGTAAACCGCTGCGCCTTTGTATTGGCGACGATTCTCTCCACGCAGACGTCATTGTCATTCGAACCTAACGAGTGGCGCCAGACACAGGCGCTCAACGTTCCAACGGCGGGCTTGATGCGCGTGAATCTTCACGTCGCGACGTTAGACCTGGCGCGGCCCACACTCGAAGACTTCGCATGTCGATCCAACTGGAAACCAGCTAGCTTACCTGCGCGCAGTCATCAGTTAAATCAATGATGACGCAAAAGATTATCGATTAACGCATGGCGCGCTCGCGAGCCGAGCATTTGCGCATGATTGCGAAGAAATTCGCACTCGCATTTGGCATCGCCGTTGTTTTTCCGGCGATGATTCGCTGCGGAGTAAGCAAATTCTCGCAGAGCGGCGATGGCAGGCCTACCATATTACACCGCTGATTGATTCAAATTCTGCGGAGTATCAGAAGAAGGACGCGGAGTATAGAGCCGCTGAGAAAGTGTTCGAGAAGCATCTTTTCGCATTCGCCGTGCCGCTGGGTCGGCGCATTTCTGCCTATCCCGGCTATCGGCACCGGACTGATGTTCGGTGGTATCTTCAGTGTCTGCGATGGTTATTTTAATTACTGGTCAGAGCTTTCCGCCCAGCCTAAGTTTTCTTCGCTTCTCGCGGCTTTCATCGTCCTGCTCGTCGTTGGGTATCGGAAGCTTGAGAAGAAAGAGACCTGATAGTTGTGCGCAACGAAGGGGCATGCGCTGTTTCGAAACGGTGACTCCGCTAGGAACGCAAAAATGAAACAGCTACTTGTCACCTTCGCGACGTTGGTCGGCATCGCCATCATGTGTGCCATTTCCGTTGGATGGCTGCTCGCGCATCCGGTTCAAACCCGGATCGGAAATCCTCCCACCGACCTAGCCGCTCAACCGGTCACCTTTGCGAGCGATTTGGGCGCAAATGTCCACGGTTGGTGGTGTCCAATCCAAAATCGTCGCGGCGCTGTCTTACTTCTGCCCGGTATTCGCGCGAATCGTTTAAGCATGATTGATCGCGCGCGATTTCTGCATCGTGCCGGTTACTCGGTCCTGCTTATTGATTTCCAGGCAACCGGCGAAACCAAAGGCGATCACATCACGTTTGGGTGGAAAGAAAGTCGCGATGTGCTTGCTGCGATAAATTTTGTTCGCCATATCGATCCAACCGCTTGCGTTGCGATTATCGGCAGTTCATTGGGCGGCGTAGCTGCTCTGCTCGCAACTCCGCCGCTGAGAGTTGATGGGCTTGTGCTCGAGGAAGTCTATCCCACGATTGAAATCGCAACTCGCAACCGGATGGAAAATTACCTCGGCCGCGTCGGCCGAATCCTGACGCCCATCCTGTTGAACCAATTGCAGTGGCGGCTTGGCGTTTCGGCTTCGCAATTGCGCCCGGTCGATCACATCGCCAACGTCGAGTGCCCGGTGCTCATCATGAGCGGGGAAAAAGACAGAAACAGCAGACCATCCGATACACAGATGCTGTTTGAGCGCGCGCGATCTCCCAAGCAACTTTGGTTCGTGCCGAACGCCGGACATGTCGATCTTCATAGAGCGGCCCGAGTTGATTATGAGTCGCGCGTCCTTGCCTTCCTCGAACAGATGTGAAAGTGAAGATTTCCGCTGGACAGCGCCTCTTGCTCGTCGTTGCCGCTGTATATTTCGCTGTGATCCTCTTCAGTCATTTGCCGGATCATTTGATCTTATTTCCAACAAGAGCGCCGATCGCTACCGGCGGCGCGGTTCGTAAAGCGATCCCGTTTCAGAATGGGGAATTGGAAATCTGGACAGCGAAATCGCAGCGAGCACAGAAACAGGGCAGCGCGGACGTTTACATCTTCCGCTTTTATGGCAATGCGGATCGCGCGGAGCGCTGGGTCGCGGCGGAGGCGGAAGAATGGAATGGCCGCGCCGTAGAAATCTGGGGAATGAATTACCCCGGCTTTGGCGGCAGCACCGGTCCGGCGCGGCTTTCCAAGATCGGGCCGGCGGCGCTTGCGGCGTTTGACGAATTAAAACGTCACGCGGTTGATCGGCCTATCATCACTTATGGGGCAAGCATCGGCGCAACCGCTGCGCTTCATGTGGCTGCGCAGCGCCCGGTAGCCGGATTGATTTTGCACAATCCTCCGCCGCTGCGCGAGATGATCCTGCGTCGGTTTGGTTGGTGGAATCTGTGGCTGTTGGCGGGTCCTGTCGCGTTGCAAATTCCGCGAGAGCTCGACAGCATTGCAAACGCTAAGGCGATTCATGCGCCGGCAATTTTTTTGTTGGCGGGAAGAGATGAAGTAGTCGCGCCTCGTTATCATCGGCTGGTGGTTGACGCTTACGCTGGGGAAAAGCGCGTGATTACACTCCCCGGCGCTTACCACAACGATCCGATTCAAGGCACAGCGCTGACAGACTTCTATCGCGCTCTTGATTGGTTGCTGCCGAAGGCGAATTCACATTCCGTACCGCAGTAGGACGTCCGAATCTGTGCGGCGCCTCTCGTCCGCTGCACCGGCCGGGATCAACGATCCCGACTACAGTCCGACCAGGTCCCCGATGACTTTTTCCATCGCGCTCACGACCAGCGTGAAACGATCGTAATCGAGTTTATCGGGCGTGTCGGTGGACGAATGATAATGCGGATAGCGAAATGGCGCGGTGTCGGTGATCATGATGCCAGGGTAACCGTGCCGCCAGAATGACCATTGATCCGACCAACTGACGCCGGGAATGAACGCCGGGAGCGCCGCGCCTTCGGATGGAATCTTTGCGTGTTTGCGAAAGAGCGCGACGACGCGGCGGAGCAGCGCCCGCGAATGAACGTTGCTGACGAATCCGATGAAGTTGCCGACCTTGGGATACAAAATGCCCAAGCCGGGCGCTGGATAGGTCTGCGAGTGCGGCGCATCGGAAAAATAGCCAATGGTTTCGAGGCTAATCATGGCGTCGATTCGATCGCCGCGCGTTTTGCATCTGCCGGCGTAAACAAAGCTTCCCATTTCATCCGACAAAAAATAAGGCGGCTCCTCGTTCACGAATGCGACGAAGCGCACCCTGTGTTGTGCGGTTTTCCCAGCAAAACGCCGCGCTAATGCAAGAAGCGCCGCGACCCCGCTCCCGTTGTCGTTTGCACCGGGCGAGCCAAAGACTGAATCATAATGTGCGCCGATAAGGATGATCGGCGGCGGTTCAGAAACCGCCGTTGCTTGCGCGCCGGAAATTTCTGCCTCGATATTGTAGCAGGCCTGCCCGTGCATCTCATAACTGTCCCGTCGCGGGCGAAGGCCTGCGCGTGTAAAAGAATTTTCGATGAAATCGGCCGCCGCATTGAGTTGCGCGTAGTGCCACATATTGCGCTCGCCGATTTCGCCAGCCAGCTTTTCCACACTGGCGCGGAGCTCGTCGCGTAGCGCAACTTCATCTGGCGACAGCGGCGCAGCCTTCGAAACATTTTTGCCGGGCATCCTCACTCCAAACCACCAAAATAACGCCAAAACCGCGGGGACGGCGATGGCAATGCGCAGGGCGCTAAATAGAATTTTGAAGGCCACGTGGCCACTAAGGTACGGCGAGATCTCAGAACCGGAAGCGTGTTCGCAGAACTTCCGGGTAGCGCGCAGAGATCACCCGATCTTTTTTCGAAATCGCAAAGCGCAGAAAGCGAAGAGCAAAATCGACATCACGATTAGAATGGCCAGGTTCGGCCAGTATTCGAGGAGATTTGCGCCGCGTAGAATGATTGCGCGCATGAGCGCGATGAAATAGGTCGTGGGGAAGAGCGCGCCGAGAGCGTAAAAAATCCACGGCATGGTTTCGCGTGGAAAAATGAATCCCGAAAAGAAAACGCTCGGCAACAAAAATACCATCGACATTTGGAGCGCCTGCATTTGATTTTCGGCTTTGGTTCCGACGAGCAAACCGAGACTTAGCAAAGCAAAGACGTACACCAAAGTGGAAAACATCATCGCGAAGACATTGCCCACGATTGGGACAAAGAACACGAACCGCATAATCGTGAACAAAACCAACGCCATGGCCATGCCGATGCACAAATATGGAACCAGCTTGCCGAGCATGAGGCCAGCGCGGCTCAACGGGCTCACCAGTAGTTGCTCGAGCGTGCCGCGTTCCCGTTCCCGAACCAGGGCCATGGCGGCAGCAACTGTCGTCCCAATTTGCAGAACGACGCCAATCACGCCCGGCACAAAAAAGTTCGGCGCGCGCATGGCCGGGTTGTAAAGCATTTGGGGACGAACATCGATCGGCATCCCCTGCCGGCCGGTTTCACGCAGAAGCGATTCCAGTGATTGCGTCAACGCCACGCCGAGTCCCGTCTGGAGAGCCTGCAACGCCGTGGTGGAATTCGATCCATCGACAAGCAATTGCACCTGCGCAGAGTGGCCTGCATTAAGGTCGCGGGTAAAATTCGGCGGGATGTCGAGCGCGGCGTAGGCGCGGCCTTTGCGCATTTCGCTCTTGAGCTGCTCTAAGCTTTGCACTTCGCCCACGACGCGAAATGACTCCGTGTTCACGAAACGGTCTATCAACTGACGGCTCTCCACGGTGCGATCTTCGTTGAGAACGAGCATCGCCATGTGTTTCACGTCGTTGTCGAGCGCGTAACCAAACGCAATCATTTCGATCAACGGCGGGAAAAAAAAGAAAAAGAGCGTCAGCGGATCGCGCCAGACGACGATGAACTCCTTGAACAAGATTGCGCCGAGCCCGCGAAAAAGTTTATGTTTCATAGTGCTCGATCGGTCATCCCGAGCGAAGCGAGGGACCTCTCACAGGGTGTTTGATCACACAAAGGACATTTGCGTACCGCGCGCACCTTATGTGGGGTCCCTCACCTCGTTCGGGATGACTCGCATATGTTGAAAGAGCATCGGCGACAGATCCGCCCACCTTGGATTCATCGTTTCCACAAGTGCATTTTTCTTTTCCCGCCGCCAGCCTTTGATCTCTTTTTCCCGTGCAATCGCGTCTCGCGGGTCGTTGAAGCGTTCGTAGTAGACGAGCCTGTTAATTTTGTAGGTCTTCGTGAATCCGTCTATCTCGCCGTTCTGGTGTTGCCAGACTCGTCGCATTAAACTGTTTGTTATTCCGGTATAGAGAACGACCCGGCTGCGATTGGTCAGCATGTAGAGGTAGAATGCCTTCATCGATTTGTGAGATGCTTCGCTCCGCTCAGCATGACATTCATTAGATTACGCCGCCTTTTGTTGTTCACCGGCGTGCTTGGCCGAAAGCTCGACAAATACGTCTTCGAGCGAAGGACCCATTTCGTGAATCTCGGCATGACCAACGCCGACTTTGCGCAGTTGTTCGTCGATCTGGGCACGCTTGACGGTTTCATCGACCAACAAATGCATCGATTGGCCGAACACCGTGGCACTGCGCACTCCGCGCATCTCGTGCATGGCATGCAGTGCCGTGGTCACGTGATCGCAAGTCACGTCGAGCCGGCGCGTTCCGGGCGGATTCACCTCCGGCATTTTTTTTAACTCGTCCGGCTCACCGCACACGATCAATTTCGACATGTAAATATAGCCCACATGATCGCAGCGCTCCGCTTCGTCCATGTAATGGGTGGTCACAAACAGCGTCATGCCTTTGCCGGCGAACTCAAAGAGTAGATCCCAGAGTTCGCGCCGCGCGACTGGATCGATGCCCGCCGTCGGCTCATCGAGAAAGAGCACGGTCGGCTTGTGCATGAGCGAGCAAGCCATGGCCAGGCGTTGGCGCCAGCCGCCGGAAAGTTGCCCGGCGCGCCTGTCGATGTACGGCTCTAGATGCGTCGTGGAGATCATTTCGTCGCGTCGCTGATTTAATTCGCGACCGCGCAAGCCATAAAGTTTTCCTGCAAAGATGAGGTTCTCATTCACCGTCAACTCGTCATAGAGTGAGAATTGTTGCGACATATAACCGATCATTTCCTTGATCGGCTCGGCGTCTCGCACGATGTCGTGGCCGCCGATGCGAGCGGTTCCGTCACTCGGCTCAAGAATTCCGCATAACATCCGGATGACTGTGGATTTGCCGGAACCATTCGGTCCGAGAAATCCAAAGATCGATCCTTTTGCCACGGAAAACGAAACGTGATCGACCGCTGTGAATGTGCCGAACCGCTTCGTCAGCCTTTCAACTTCGATCATTGCCTCGGTCATTTTCCCATCGTGAGAGACATTCGTGTCCATTAGTGTCCTTTCGCGGGTGTTGAGCTCATTTCACATTGGGAAAATAAACATCCGCCGCCATTCCCGCGCGCAAACGGTTGTCGTCGCTCGGCAAACGAATCTTTACTCCGAACACTTGTTTGATCCGGTCTGCGACGGTTTGCACATTGCGCGGAGTAAATTCAGCCTGCCGATTTATCTGCTCGACGACTCCATCGAAATCCTTGCCTGGAAACGAATCGACACGCACCCGAACATGCTCGCCTAGCTTAATCAAACCCAGCCACGACTCCGGAACATAAACTCGCACCCAAAGATGTCCTGTCAGGAGCAACGTGGCGGCCTCGCGATTGGCCGGCAGCACATCGCCTACCTTCACGCTGAGTACTTCCAGAATCGAATCGGCCGGAGCGGTGACCTGCATTTCCGCCAACTGTGCGTCGATATCGGCAAGCTGCGCTCGTGCCTGCGCCACGCGCATCTTCGCAGCCCCGACATTTTGCAATTGCGCTTGCTGCGCATCCGCGTCGTGGATCGCAGTGTCAATTTGCGCAACGGCAAGATCGCGACGCGCGCGCAGCTCCGAAGCATCGAGCTGTACGATGACTTGGCCTTCGTGCAAATGGTCGCCTTCCCAGGCAAAAATCTTTTCCACACGCCCGCCTGCGCGCGGCCCCACGTGCGCCTCGTCCACTTCGATCGTTCCCGAGACCGCGTTGCGGCGAGTATTACAACCAGCGACAAGTGTTGAACAAACGACAAGAAGCGCGAGCAATGAGTAATTGTCGATCTTGACGAGCGTGAACAATTTTGTCGCGAGTCGCATTAAAGCAGAGATGCAATCAGCCGGCCGTTCGGCCCTTCCCGGTCAGCGCGCCTTCGAGAACGATTTTGAGAATTGCGGTGAAACCTTCTTTCGGAGTCATTCCCAGCTCCTCGATCTTCGGTAGATTCATGATTCCCTGGACCATGGCGAGCAGAATCTCGATCATAAGCTTCACCGGAACGTCTTTGCGCAACATTCCCGTGCGTTGACCCTCGATGAAAAGCTTTCCGAAGAAACGCTCGATCAAAGCGGCCCGGCGGCGTTCGATAACCTCGAACACGTGCGGCGCTTTCTGGCGCATGTCGCGAACGAACGGCGGCTTGATCTCATCCAGTTCGCGTTGCGTGTTGGTCAGCAGTTCGTGCAGCGCCGCCGAAAAATTATGCGGATGTGCACGTGTGATTTCATTCAGTTTAGCCTCGACGCCCGCGAACTTATCCTCCAGCACCGCCTCAAGTAGCTGGATCTTGCCCGGAAAATGCGCGTAAAGCGTTTTCTTGCTAATGCCCAACTCCTCGGCCAGATCGTCCATCGTCACGCTGCGAAATCCGTGGCTGAAGAAATGGACACGCGCCGCTTCCACGATTCGTTGCCGGCTGAAGTCAGCCTTCCGATTTCGCGGCCGCGATATCTTTGTGTGTTTCACGTCTTCTTTTCAGACCGGCGCCGCATTCATGAGGATCGGTCGCCAGCGAAATGATCGTGCGACATCCGGATCAGCTCCATTGCCGGCGCCAAATCGTTTTCATTGCGCGCCATGAACGTCACGTAGCCCTTTTCGGGCGCCCAGCGATGCGAGCGCGCTTTGTCTTCGGCAAGAACTCGTGCTTGGTCCTCTTTCGCTAATCGAATGTCGCAATGGCCATGGCCATGGATGTGCACGAACATGATTCGTCCGACAAAAAAGGCATCTTCGTGGATGCCTGCGTTCTGCCGCTCAGTCACACCTGGCAAGCTGAGAATCCGTTGTCGTAATTCCTGATGAAGCTCTTCTCCTGATTTCATGCTGGCCTCCGTTTTTTGTTAACTGTGCGCGCTCCTTAGGAAACTATTCCAGTATATTTAGTTTCCCAACAACAAAAAAATTGCAACGGCGCGCCCAGCCGCCGCGGTTATCCAAACAGCAATCATCGAGATCGCGAGATCGCTAGCCAGCGTTAGTCCGACAGGCCTCTTCCGACAATCAGAACGTCGACTGTGCGGTTTTCGCTCACGTTCGGACGCCGCTCTCCCAAAGAAGGCTTCTTCGTAATTACGTCCGGCCAAAGATTCGCGGACGTAAGGGATTGACAGGGAGAGCGATCATGAAAGCGAAACACGTATTCTACTGGGCGATGACCTTACTCATCGCACTTGACACTTTTGCTGGCGGCGTAATGGACCTGACACACGGTCGAACAAACGTTTTCAGCGGTCCAACTGTCGTCGATGTCGTAACGAGCCTTGGGTACCCCGTGTATGTTCTCGTGATCCTTGGGATTTGGAAAATTCCCGGAGCCATAACCCTGGTCGTGCCGGGTTTTCTACGGCTGAAGGAATGGGCATACGCCGGAATCGTCTTTGAATTATCGGGCGGGGCCACGTCGCAGGCAATACGCGGCCAGCCCAAGGACATTATCGCCCCTCTGGTCCTACTCGCTCTCGCGCTTTCTTCCTGGGCACTTCGTCCGCCAAACCGCGTTCTTGGGGGCACGCGAGATCAGAAAACGAGAGGCGCCGTCCGTTAATGCCGCGCAGCGCAGGCCGCCAATCCTGTTTCGCACAAGCATCGGGAAGCGAAACTGGCTTTCAGCTAGTTGCGCAAGCGATTGAACCCGGCGACAAACTAAGTGATGCTGTCACCATGAAAACGCGTTGTTTTGATCATATTGATTTAAGGGTGAAAAACATGGAAACCGCAAAACGGTTTTACGGAAAATTTCTGCCGCAGCTCGGATTTGTTCACGAAAAGCACGAACCGTCGCCAGATCAAGAAGGCCTGGGCGAAGATTTCCATACGTTTTATTCTGCTGGTGGCGATAAACCGTCGGAATTTTTTGGGTTCACCCAGGATAAAAGCCATCAGCCAAACGGCACACGCATCGCGTTCTGGGCTGATACACGTGACGAGGTCGATCGGATCGCGAAAATTGTACGCGATGCGGGCGGCAAAAATTTGGAAGGCCCTGAAATCTGCGTCGATTACAGTCCCGGGTATTACGCGTTCTTTTTCGAAGATCCAGAGGGCAACAAACTGGAAATTTGCTGCCGGGAAAGTCCGATCATTGCGGAATGAGCAAAGATCGACGAACAGTTGGGATCAATGAGTCATCCGGCGCATCACGAACCTGCCATTTTGCAGGGACGGCGTCGCGTTCGTTATCTCAAGCTGATTGCACTCTTCAAAATCGCCAAGGGCGTGCTGCTGCTGGTGCTTGGTGTTTCGCTGCTTTTCCTCAATGCGCGCACCCGCTGGACGGATGCGATTTCGGACTGGACCGCTGACGAAATCCTTCTGGAGCACAGCAAAGCCGTCCATTTCCTGCTCAACAAACTCCAAGCGGTGCTGGCAGGCGGCGCGTTGCGCGCGACAGGTTTTTTGGCGCTGTTTTACACGGCAGTTCTCTTTACCGAAGGCATCGGCGTTTATTTGCAGCAACGCTGGGCTGAGCTGCTGATGATATTCGCAACTGGCGCACTCATTCCGATCGAGGTGCGCCACATTTGGCATCGTCCCGGTTTAGTGGGCGTACTGATTCTGCTGGCAAACTGTTTCATCGTTTGGTTCCTCTATCGCGTCCTTAAGCGGGACAAAACAAAGCCGCACGCCTCGCAGCCGCGCGAATTAGTCGGGACGCGTTGAGTTTGCTCTCTTTCCTCGGCTCCGATAACGAGGAACTCATGTCTTCGTTTTACCCAGCGCCACCTGAGGCACAGCCAAAATAGGCGAAACCGACTTTCGTCGAATCGTAGTTAGGCCCAAAGCAGCATGCCACTTCGCAGGTTTGAACCCGCGCCAAAGGATGCCTTCGCGTCCGATTGGGACGTGTTCTACACCAATTACGGGACTACCGTTTATGTAGCCCAGCTTTTTGAAGATGCCGTAGGATTACTGCTCGTTGCGGCGGAAGCGAAAGGGATGCTGCGGATAGACAGAGCCGCCCTAGGGATTGAGTCTGTTCTCGACCGCTGCATTGGACACAACCTAAAGATTTTTGAGGACTCGGGGCTTTGGGACAAAAAGACAATGAGGCTGCTCAAGAAGGTGAATGCGCAGCGAAACCATTTAGTTCATCGCTTCATCCTGGACAACTTCACCGACATGATCAGCCCTGTGGGTCGACATTCTGTAAATGAGAAACTTTTTCGTATCTTCACGAACATCCGATTGGCCCTTAGCATCGTAAATCACTTCAAGAATCTCTTGTTCACCGAGCTGGGTTATGATGAGGAGTGGGCCCGAAAACAGGCTCAGGAACTAATAGGTCCAGTTGTCGATTGCGATTTTATTCCTCCCCAAAATCCTTATGAGGACATCTAGGCCTAACCAATCGCTGGAGCCAACCGCTGGCTCGCCACGGCGAGTCCGTCCGATGGCGGACCGGCGTGGATAAAGGCTGAAGGATGAACTATGAAGGATGAAGGAAAAGCAAAGCTCGCTTCCTCCAGCGGTGGCTGATCTCTTTCTCGTTAGATCATGAAACCGTGTTCGATTTGTATGCTCGCTACACTGCAACTGAGTTTGTTGTCATTGACAGCCCAAGAATCGCCAGCTCCTAGCGTGTCGACCTCACAACAGCGGCCTTCGGCGCCTTCAGAAGCATCGGCGCAAGCTGCTCCGCAGCGCGACGGAGCCCACGACTTCGACTTCCTCATCGGTAACTGGAAGGCTCACGTTCGCCGGCTTCCCGATCGTCTGGTCGGTTCGACGACTTGGATCGAGTATGACGGCATCTCGAATCACAAGAAAATTGTCGACACCAACGCGAACTTTGAAGAGTTCGAGGTCGATAATCCCGAGAAGCACCTGCACATCAAAGCGCAGACACTCCGGTTATATAATCCGGACTCGCATCAGTGGAGTATCTACCCTCTGGACCTGGACAAAGGCGTTCTCAGCCTACCGCCAGTTGTTGGTCAATTTACCGGCAATCGCGGCGAGTTCTACGATCAGGAACAATATAACGGTCGCTCGATCCTGGTGCGCTACATCTGGTTGAATATCTCGCCGAAATCGGCCCGGATGGAACAATCCTTCTCGCCCGACGGCGGGAAAACGTGGGAAACAAACTGGATCTGCGAATTAACTCGATAACACAAGCGTGTCGCACGCAGGCCTAACTAAGCGCTCCAGCCAACCCAGCACCTTGTTGATGCCCTCGATTTTATGCATCCTTCTTGACTTAAAGATGCTGGATGGCTGACCTTACTCTCGTTAGGTCTCTTCGATCCTCACCGCATGAACATCGCCCAAGAACTTGAACGACTCGCCAAGCTCCATGCCGATGGAACATTAAGCGATGAAGAATTCGCCAAAGCCAAGAACCGGCTTTTATCTGTTCCCCCGCTTTCAAGCGTTCCTTTTAAAGGCATACGTCGCCAGTCTTCACGGATAGTTTGTGGCTTGCCGCTGTGGGCGATTGCCATCGGTCCGGATTTGGAACGTGGGGAGATGCGTGGACACGCTAGGGCCATCTTCGCTTTGGGCGATATGGCGACCGGCTGGTTTGCGTTTGGCGGCTTAGCACGCGGCATTTTCGCGTTCGGGGGTCTTGCCGTTGGCCTCGTGGCGTTCGGCGGAGTTGCAGTCTCCGTCTTGATCGCAGTCGGCGGGGCTGCCATTGGATGTATCGCGTTTGGCGGAGGTGCGATTGGGGCCATTGCCATCGGTGGTGCGGCTTGCGGCTATTATGCGTTTGGCGGTGCTGCCGTGGGCGTTCATACAGTATCTGGCCTGCATCAGGATCCAGAGGCGGTTAGTTTCTTTCAACATTACTTTCCGTGGCTTAAACGCCTGATTCGTCAGTGACGATTTACCTGATGCCTTACAAGTGCGCTGCGTCGAACCGCTGGCGGGAAAATCAGTTGAGGTTTTTAGATGAGAGTTTGCAGGGCTCGGCGCTACCAGGGAGGAGCTGAGATCTGTCTCGTTAGAGTATGAAGCCAGCATTCTCTCCGAAGAGGGGCTCGCAATTCTTTCTTAAGCGCGACGTGACAATCTCACGAAGTCCCGTTAGCCTTGAAGCAACGATGAAAATCCATGGATCGGAGTAACCAGTTATGAAGGCGCACAGTTATCGAAGCCGCAACGCCCTCGTTTTGGTCGCCACCTGCCTTTTTCTTAGTGGATATACCGCTAACCATGCGATGGGCGCGAAAGCGAAGTCGAGTCGCGCCGCTGTCGCATGGCCTGTCTCTGTGCGACCTGTTAACGGTCCAGCTCGTCTAAACATAAATCGGATTCCAGATCTGGGTAATTTTGTAATCGTCCGCTTGTGGATCGACGGTATTTCTGCCGGATCTATCGGGTATGGTCACACCTATGAGGGTCTCCTACCACCGGGACGGCATGTCTTAGCGGTAATGGCAAGTCCCAATCCGAAGTGGTGGACCCCATCGCAAATGATTCTGGATGTGCGAAGCGGCCAGATTTACAACTTCACCGCAATGGGTGACGGTTCAGGACGTTTGATTTTGACGGTGCCAGGCGCATTCTATCGTGTACGTAGCCGCTAGCGATAAAAGCCGGAAGCAGTTGGGCAGACCAACTCGCTGGCCGGCGTTCTAAGAAAGTTGAGGGCCGATAGTTGAGTGTTGAGAGAAAGTGACGTTGCGCTCTCGCCAGCCGCAGCTAATCTTGTTCTCGTTAGGCGAAAATATTCGGAAACCCACAAGCCAAACCAGCGACCTGATATGAATGCTCATATGAATCCAAACAAAGCACTTTGGGAAAAAGGCGACTTTACGCGGATTGCCGAGAGCATGCGAGAAAGCGGAGAGGCGCTTGTCCAGCGACTCGGAATCACAAAAGGGCTCAAGGTTCTGGATCTCGGATGCGGCGATGGCACGACGGCATTGCCAGCAGCGAAACTCGGAGCGGACGTGTTGGGCGTCGATATTGCGAGGAATCTCATTGAGGCTGGAAACAAGCGAGCCCAGGAGCATGGCCTCACCAACTGCACGTTTCAGGAAGGCGATGCGTCCAATCTGCACCAGTTACCGGATCAGGCCTTTGACCTCGTCGTGAGTATCTTTGGAGTGATGTTTGCGCCCAAGCCGCTTGATGTGGCCAAGGAGATGGTGCGCGTGACTCGGCCCGGAGGTCGAATAATTATGGGGAACTGGATTCCAAATGATCCGACGTTGGTGGCGCAGCTCTTGAAGATCAGCTCAACCTACACGCCGCCACCGCCGGAGGGTTTCATCAGCCCGATGACGTGGGGAATCGAGAGCGACGTAATCGAGCGTTTTGCCGGCGCCGGAGTTCCGGCGGAGAAGATATCCTTCGTGCGAGACACGTTTACATTCAACTTCCCCAGCGCACCCTCAGCGCTCGTGGATGAATTCAGAAAATACTACGGGCCAACCATGAATGCATTCGAAGCCGCAGAAAAGAACGGCCGAGCCGCTGACCTGCAGAAAGAGCTGGAAGATCTGTTCAACAACCAAAACAAAAGCCCTAGCAAGGATACCACCTCCATTCCTGCAACATTCTTGCGCGTTACGGTTGCGCTTTGAAGGAGTCATACGCGGGCACGAAAGAAATAATGGTGCCACAAACGCCTAAGTTCGCCCTCGGCAGCGGTGGCTGAGCTTGTTCTCGTTAGATCTCATGCGTGCTTTTACGACGTCATTAATCCTCGCGCTGGTCATCATCAGCACAGTCTCC